>Ga0156237_1210_pt1 | contig 20679 bp, 19 predicted proteins | sample RifCSPlowO2_12_FD_107884 | JGI IMG/M metagenome (GOLD analysis project Ga0156237, IMG submission 107884) | candidate division NC10 bacterium RIFCSPLOWO2_12_FULL_66_18
AGGGATACTACTGCTTCCTGGTCCTCAAGAACGGCGTGCCCGTCGGCTATGGCGGCGGGGGGCCCCTGCTCGACCGCCTGGAGATCGCCGGCAACATCTTCGAGACGTTCCGCCAGGGAGAATCGGTCTACATCTTCAGTCAGGTGTACCGGGCCTTCCACCATCTCTGCGGCTCCGATTACTTCCTGGTGCCGCGGTACCAGGTGGGTTACGAGAACGACGAGGCCCTCAACTCGGGGGCATTCTGGTTCTATCACAAGTTGGGGTTCCGACCCGAAGATCCAGACGTCTACACACTGGCGGAGGAAGAACAGGCGAAGATCAAGGCCGACTCCTCTTACCGGTCCTCGCGGAAGACCTTGGAGGCGCTGGCCCAGAGCGACATGTCCCTGCGTTTGACCGATAGCGCCGGCCAGGCCTCGCGGGTTCTGCAGCCGGGCGACCTCGGCCTCCTCGTCACGCGGCACATCGCCCAGAGATTTCACGGGGACCGGGCTGTCGCCGTCCGCGCGGCGACGCAGCAGGTCGCTCAGATCCTCGACATCCGGGCCTGGCGGCGCTGGTCCGAACCGGAGCAGATGGCCCTGGAACGCCTCTCCCCCATCCTCGTCTTGATTCCGGATCTCGCCCGGTGGAGTTCGGCCGAGAAGCGCAGCCTGGTCCGGATCATCCGGGCCAAGGGCGGGAAGAGCGAGGCCGCATACGTCCGGCTCTTGAGGGAACACCACCGGCTCGCCCGTTCCCTGCGTGAGCTGGCGAACTCAGCCACCCCGCCCATGTCCCCCGGCCACTCTCCGGGAGTGTGACAGCACGTCACAGGGCCCACGGCCTCCTCGTGCCGGCGACGCCGGCCCAGGCCGCTGCGGAGGCCAATCGACCTCCCCTGGCCCGACCCCGCGTAGCCCCCCGCCCGCCCACCGGCTCGTTTCCAAGTTCCTATTCGGTCCCCTCCGCTCCGCCCGTGCTCCGGAACGACCGGACAAGGGTGAGCGGTAACCAGGAAGAGGAGAGGCAACGCATTACGGCAACAGGGAATTCCAAGTCAAGGCGGAGAGTCACGAGGGAGAAACCACCCCAAGGTGACAAAAGTGGCAACGTCCCCAATTACACCCAATTACATGCGAGTTGAAGATTTGCGGATAGGCACTGACCGCCAGATCTCGCAGCGAAGGCTAAGCCGGCCCGGACAGCTGTATCACGCCTGATGGACCTTCAGGGCTGAAACTCCTCCGGTTCAGACGACTGCCCCTTGCTCGCGCAGTTTCTCGCGCAGTTCGGCAACAGGGAGGTCGCGAGGGCTGCAGTGCTTCGTGATGCACATCGCGGCTGCGGTGCCGCCGGCTTGGCCGACGGCCATGATGTGAGCCTGGACGCGGACCGAGCCGTTGGCGTAGCGGTCCGACGAGATCGGCCGCCCGACCACCAAGAGGCTCTCGACCTGCTTGGGTACCAGGCAGCCGTATGGGATGCCATAGGCCTCGCCGTCCCGGACGTGCTTGTGCACGATCTTCCCCGACGGCTCGTGGACGTCGAGGCAGTAGGCGCCCTGCCCGATGTCCTGCTCGCTCTTCCGCGCCGCGATGCAATCCGCCGTGGTGAGGGTGTGTTCACCGACGATGCGCCGGCTCTCCCGCACGCCGAGGGCGGAGGCCGAGTCCAGGACGAAGGCATTCGCGAATCCAGGAACGTACTTCCGGAAGAAGTCCGTGACCGCTTTGACCTGCTCCCGGCCCTCCAGGGCAGCCCGGGTCAGCGCCTCGCCATCCGTCGGCGTGTAGCCGAGCATGCTCGTCGAATTGATGGTCACGACGCCCGGCGTGGTGGTGATCGAGAAGACGACGCGCTCCCGGTTCTCGTGGAACTCCCCGCGCGCCTTCGCTTCCTTCACCGCCTCGTAGTAGCCGGTCACGAGCGGATAGTCCTTCCAATGTTTGAGGCCGGCCGCGATCTCCTCGCGACTCTTTCCGACGTACGGGTCCTCCCCCAGCATGAACTGGTCCGGGCGCTGCTTCACGTATGCCAGATGCTTGTCCAGATCCACCCCGCCAAGGCGGAAGAAGAGGCTAATGGACATGGTACGGCCGGCCTCGTCCCCGAGCTGGAACGGGGCGCCGGCGGCGGCCGCGAGGTCCGCGTCCCCCGTCGCATCGATGACGACCGTGCCCCGTACCACCCGCTCGCCGGACTTGTTCACGACCCGGATTCCTGCGACTCGACCCCCCTCGAGGACCGGCCCGAGGGTGTACGTGTTGAGCATGAGGCGGACGCCGGCGCGCACGCACAGCTGCTGCGTCACGAGCTTGAGCGCCTCGGCGTCGATCGGGGTGACCGAGTAAGCGTTCCCGTACGGGTTGGGGAGGTGCCCGCGGTGGTCGGGGAATGCGCCGCCCAGGGCGATACAGCCGTCCACGATCTCCTGCGGGATGCCCGCGCAGATCACCTCCCCTTTCATGTTGTGAAACGTCAGGAAGTTCCCGAGCAGGCCCGCCGTGGCGTTCCCCCCGAGGAAGGTGAACCGGTCCGTGAGGAGGGTGGTCGCCCCGTTTTTCGCCGCCGCGATTGCCACCACCACCCCGGCCATGCCTGCCCCGGCAACGACGACGTCAAAGCGCATCTCGTCTACCATGTCCGCTCCCCTCCTCCATCCGAAACTCTCGGTCTCTCCGCGAGCGACGCCCGCTGCCCCTCACTGACCCCAGAGCCTCAGGATCTGCTGCGACGTCACCAGCGGGTGCTTGTGCCGTAGGATGCTCATTGCCGCGCGATGGCGCTCCTCGCTGAACGAGGAGACGCAGTCATCCACGAGCACCACGTAGTAGTCCCGGGCGGTGGCATCGATCACGGTTGCCAGCACGCACGACTCCGTCGCCATTCCCGTGACCGCCAGCACAGTGATCCCCTGACAGCGGAGGAGCGTGTCCAGGCGGGTGTTGAAGAAGCCGCTCGCCCGGACCTTGTCCACCACCGGGTCATCCTTCGCCGGCGCGAGCTCGGCCACCACGGCCTTCCCCCACTCATCCACGCAGTACCGGAGGGCCTGTCCCGCGCGATAGCGCTGCTGGTCGTAGGCCTGGCTCACCACCGCCGGTTCTTCGACAAAGCGTAGGTACACAGGCCGGGCCCCGGCCGCACGCCCGCCAGCAATGAAGTGCGCCAAGGGGGACAGGATCCGCCGTCCTGCCTCGATCGGCATGCCGTTCCGCGCAAAGGCACCCTCCGGACTCACGAAATCGTTCTGCACATCCACGACCAGGATCGCCGTGCACGTCGGCGCCAGGACCGCTGCCACCCAGTCCTCCATCGCTCCCCCTATTTCACCGCGCCGGCGGACAGTCCATGGATGAGGTGCCGCTGGGCCAGGACGGTGACGAAAAAGACCGGCACGAGGAGGATCGTCGCCTGGGCGGTCAGGTCCGCCCACTCGATCCCGTACTCCCCCACGGCCTGGGCCAGCAGCACCGGGACCGTGGTCGCGCGCGTGCTTGTGAAGATGTATGCGAACATGAACTCGTTCCAGGATAGGACGAACACCAGAATGGCCGTCACGGCGAGTCCGGGCGCCGCGAGGGGCAAGGTGATTCGCGCGAGCGCGCCCAGTCTGCCGCAGCCATCGGTGAAGGCCGCCTCCTCGATGTCCTGCGGCACCGCGTCGAAAGCGGTCTTGAGCAGCCACACTGCGATCGGCACCAAGAGCGCCGCGTAGAGGATGACCAGGCCGGAGATGGTGTCCACCAGGCGAATGCGGGTGAAGAGCAGGAAGAGCACGACGAGGCTGTTGATCGGTGGAAGCAGCCGCGTGGCCAGGAGAGCGAAGAGCAAGAATGCGCTGCCCCGGAAGCGCATGCGCGAGAAGGCGTAGGCAGCGAGGGTCGCGGAGACCATCGTGACCGCGGTCGTGTAGGACGCGGTTGCCAGGCTGTTCAGCAGGGCGGCACGAATGGGGCCTGGCCGGACCATCTTCGCCCAGCTCTCGAAGGACGGCGTGAAGAAGATGAGTGGAGGGCTGGCGAAGATCTGGAGGCGCGTCTTGAAGGACGTAAGAACGAGCCAGAGGATCGGGAGCAGGCAAAACACGAGGAGCAGCACCAGGGTGAGCGTGCGCACGGACCGGCGCAGCAGGGTCTGCCTCATCATCGGCGCGCTTCCCCCGTCAGCTTGAGGTAGACGAAAGCCAAGACACCGCCAAGGAGCAGCAGGATGATGCCGACCGCCGCAGAGGACCCCCCTTCGAAGTAGCGGAAGTAGAGCCGGTAGAGGACGACGCCGAGGGAGTGGGTGCTGGTCCCCGGGCCGCCCCCCGTGAGGGCGATGATGAGGTCGAACACCCGGAGCTTGAAGATGGTCTCGAACACGATGACCAGGCTGAGCGAGGGCATGAGGAGCGGGAGCGTGATCGTCCGGATCTCCTGCCAGGGGGAGGCGCCGTCGAGCCGCGCCGCCTCGTACAGCTCGGACGGAATCGCGGCAAGGCCGGCGAGGAGCACGAGGCTCACAAAGGGGATGGACCGCCAGATCTCCGTCGTCATGAGCGCGGCCGCCGCCGGCACCGGCTTGGCCAGCCACATCACTGGCTCCGCCCCCACCGCGCCGAGGAGGAAGTTCGCCAAGCCGAACTCCCGTCCCCAGATCAGCCCCCACCCCAGTCCAGCCGCCACGGGCGAGATCATGTACGGCAGCAGGAGGAGCCCGACCAGCAGCCGGCGCGTCGTGCTGAGCGGATGCAGCAGCAGCGCGGCGACCAGCCCCAGCAGCAGCGAGACGACGAGCGTGACAACCGTGTAGACCAGGGTGAAATTGAAGGCCTGCCGGAAGACCTGGTTGTTCCTGAACAGCTCGACGTAGTTCGACAGGCCGACAAACGTCGCTTGGCCAGGGGCCGTCAGCTTCCAGTCCCACAGGGACAGCCACGCGTTGTGCACCGCCGGGTAGACAAAGACCATGCCGACCAGGAGCGCCGCCGGCGCGATCAGCAGGTACGGGAGGACCCGTTCCGAGGCGAGCCCGATCGCCCTGGAAGGGGTCCCGTGCGGCTTGACCAACGGCCCTGCGCTCACCCTACTTCCGGCCGACGAGCGGCCGGATCCGCTGGCACATCCGAGCCACCGCCTGGTCGGGGGGCGTCTGCCCGCCCAGCACGGCAGCATGCTCCTCGAAGATGATGTCCTGCATCTTCGGCCACTCGGCATGCCCGACGGCCACCGAGGCCGCGACCGCCTGCCCCCACGCCTCGGCATGCGGGAAGGTCTTCCGGACGGCGGGCGACTGGAAGGCGGAATACCGGACGGGGCCGAAGCTCCAGGTGCTGGCCATTCTGATCTGCTCTTCCTTACCCGCGAGGGCCTGCATCAGCGCCCAAGCGGCCTCCTTGTTCTTGCTGTTCCGGTCGAGCATCATGTGCCAGAAATTCTTGAAAGACCGGCCGGCGGGCACCCCTGACGCTGTCGGCATCGGTGCGAACCCTACCTGGCCCGTCACCTTCGAGTTCTTTGGATCGTTGAACAGCCCATAGTAGGGAGCGAAGGCCGCCGCCATCGCCAGTCGCCCCTGCTGGAAGGCGCCGATCAACTCGTCGCGCCCGAAGGCCAGCAGGTCCTTTGGCACCAGCCCCTCCTTGACAAAGGTCGAGTACAGCCGGGCCGCCGTCTGGCCCGCCGGGCTGTTCAACGCGCACTGCGCGTTGTCCTTCTCCAGCAGGTCCCCCCCTGCCGCGAAGTGAAAGACCAGGAAATCCTGCGCGCCGACGTTCGCCTCCTTCGCCCGGACGCCCAGCGCGTAGGTCTCGGAGTTGCCGTCCTTGCGCAATCCGGCCGTCACCTTCCGGGCCGCGGTGAGCAGAGCGTCAAACGTCTTCGGGACGGCTACCTGATACTTGTCGAACAGGTCCTTCCGGTAGAAGAACATCACCGCGCCACCCTGGAACGGCATCCCGTTCTTCGCCCCCTTCGCGCTCACGGCATCGAAGAGGGAGGGGATGACGTCCCGGTATTCGAACGACGCGGGCAGCTGGGCGATCAGCGGGTCCAGAGGCTCGACGTACTGAGTCAATCCCTCGTTGAAGTAGATGTCGAGAAGCGTGACGACGTCGTACCGACCGGACTTGGCCAGCCACTCAACCATGGCCTTCTCGTGAAGCTGGATGGTCGGGAGGCTGACCACCTCGACCTCGATCCCCGTGCGCTTCTTGAAATCGGCGATCACGCCGGTCTCCCCACCGGTGATCTGGTACACTGTGGGATGGATGAGCAGCGTGACCTTCTTCTGCTGCGCGTCGGCCAGGCCGACCCCGAGACAGAACAACAAGGCAGTCACACAGACAACGCAGAGCAACCTTGGACGCATGGCCGTTCCCCTCCTTGTTTAGCGATGGGCGATGCCTCCCACTCGCAGCCTCTTCCCTTCCACCGGCCCTCCTCTTCCCCTCACCTTCGTGCTTCCCCCATCCCCCGCTGCCGCCCCGAGCCGCTTCGAGATGGCTCCAGCGCTCTCCCGCACGAGGCCAATTAACTTGGCAATATGCGCCGAGGGGACGAGCTGCTTCGGATAGGCGATGCTCACGGCCGCCACCGGGATGCCATTCGGGCCATGGACGGCGGCGGCGATAGCCTGCAGCCCCACGACGCTCTCTTCGTCATTGAGGCCGAACCCGCGCTGCCGGACCTCTGCCAGTGCACGCCGAAGAGCAGAGAGACTCCGGACGGTGTGGGGCGTGAGCTGCGGGAAACGGAAGCCGCGATATAGCCGTGTGATCATCTCCTCCGGCAGGCTGGCGAGCAGGACTTTCCCGATAGCAGTCGAATGAGCCGGCCGTCGCTCCCCGGTCCTCACGCTGACCCTCAACACGTTTGGACTGGGAACGATGGCAGTATAGATCACCTCTCGGCCGTGCAAGTCCCCCAGGTGCGAGGTGTGCCCACTCGCCGCTACTAGCTCCTGCATCACAGGGAGAGCCACTTGCTCTACCTGCCTCTCGAGCAAGAAGGCGTTTCCCACCTCAAAGGCCCGAAGGCCCACCCGGTAGCGACGGGTCTCGGCGTCCTTTTCGAGGTATCCGTGACGCACAAGTGTGGTTGCCAGACGGAACACAATGCTCTTGTGAAGCCCTGTTCGCTGGCTGAGCTCCGACAGTGCCTGCTCCGGTGCGGCGTCGATGAAGGTCCCCAGGAGCAGCAATCCCTTTTCCAGAGTCCGCGAGCCGACGCTTTCGTTTCTCTTTTCGGTATCCTGTTTCATTTATAGAGATATTAGGGTTGCAAAGGAAGCTTTGTCAAGGGGGGTAAACGTTCATGTGGTAAACGTTCAGGTGGTCACGCTGCCTTGCGACGCCTCCCTTGCGTCACCGTTGCTGGCAGCAACGAGGGGGCGGACTCGCCTACAGTAAGCTACGAACCGATCCACGATCTGCCTGTGCGTGTCGCACGCAGACAGGCGACCTCCCCTGGCCTGACCCCGCGTAGCCCCCCGCCCGCCATCCCGCCAAAGAGCCAGGAGGGCACTGGTATGCCCGAACACCCCCAGCATCGGGGCAGACCGCCTCCCCCGTTTGTGCGATCCCCTTGACTTCGCCTGCCGCCGCTGATAGGCTGCCGGGCCGTGAGCAGGATTTGGGCAGCGCCCCCTCGGCTGTGCTTGGGGCCGTGAGCAAGTCGAACGGCGGCCCTGGAGAGGCCCTCCACCGGTCTCCCGGCCCCCATCCGGGTGGCTCGCCTCCCCCGCCCGCCCACCGCCTCGTTTCCAAGTTCCTATTTGGTTGAATAACGGAATTTGGCGGCGCGACCGATCCCTTTCGGCGAAGCATGCAAAGATTCAACCTTGAGATGGACAGGAGAGACGTCATGCGTCAGCGCATTGGTCAGGTCTTGGTTTTGGCGAGCCTTCTCGGCGTCCTTTTCGCCACTCCGGCGGTCTCGGAAATCCGGCTTCGCGCCGCCACGATTCATGGTCCGACGCAGCCCTTCACCCTGTCTCTGAGGCGCTGGGCGGCGTCGATGGAGAGAGAATCCGGGGGTGAGATCAAGGTCGCGGTGTTCGATTCCGGGTCGGTCGTCAGCAACCAGCAGGATGCCTACAGCCAAGTGAAGACCGGCTCGGTGGACATGACGCTTTCGATCGTGGTCAAGGACGACGTTCCGGCCCTGCAGATCGCGTCTTTCCCTTATGCCTTCCGCGGCTACGCGGATTGGCGCAAGTTCATGAATGGCCCGGACATCCAGAAGCTCAAGGACGAATTCCGCCAGAAGACCGGAATCCGGCTCTTCGACATCCAATATCTCGGGTCGCGCCATCTCACCGCGAACAAGCCGATAAGAACCCCCGAAGATCTTCAGGGCGTGAAGCTGCGCGCGGTCGAGGTTCCCATCTTCATGGAGACGGTGAGAGCCATGGGCGCCTTGGCGACGCCGATCGCCTTCCCGGAACTCTTGAGCTCGCTCAAGACCGGAGTGGTCGACGGCCAGGAAAACCCGATCCCCACCATCTTCCAGCAGAAATTCTATGAGGCGCAGAAATTCATCATGCTCACCGGTCACATGATCGGCGGTGATTTCTGGATGATGAACGAGCGCAAATACCAGTCGCTGACGCCGGCGCAGCAGCAGATGGTGGACAGGACCGTCAAGGAAGCGATCGCCTGGGGCGAGGAATTGATCGTCCGGCAGGAGCGGGAGCTTCTGTCCGAGCTGCAGGCCAAGGGTATGACCGTCATCGGCCGGGAGCAGGGCTTGAATGTTCAGGCTTTCATCGATCGCGTGCGAGCCAATGCCTGGCCGAAGCTCAGGGCGGATGTCGGCGGGGCGGTGCTGGACGCAATTCTCGCATCGGAAAAGAAATAGTCCGCGGCACGTCACATCGAATTCGAGGAGTGTAAGGTGGCTACAAATGTTGCGTTGAAACCTGCGGGCGCCAAGCGTTCGCGTGAGGTAACCGACGAGCTTCGCGCTCTTGTGCGCAAGGAATTGCCGGAGGTCGACGAAATCAAGAATGCCGACCTCCGCGCGAAAGTGATCGAAGCCTGGGCGCTGGCCCTGGCTCGCAGCAGCTACAAGTCGATCCGCGAAATCCCGCCGGAAGGCGCTCCGGGCTCTATGGTTTTGACGCGAGGAGATCAAACGGATCACCTGCGGGGCGTGACGCGTCTGGCCATGAAGATGGCCGAGGAGATGCAGGAACACTACCCCGAGCTCAAGATCGACCGTGACATCGTCATCGCGGGCGGGCTGTGCCACGACGTCGGCAAATGCTGGGAGTTCGATCCCGAAAACCGCAAGAAATGGGAGGGCTCGCCCCGCACGGCGGGCCTGCCGTCAGTCCGCCATCCGGCCTACGGCGCCCATATCTGCTTCACCGTCGGACTTCCGGAGGAGATCGCGCATATCGCGACCGCACATTCGGGCGAGGGCGAGTTGCTCGTGCGCAGCCTCGAGAACACGATCATCAATTACGCGGATCACGCCTTCTGGTGGATTCTCGTCTCCGGCAACATGATCAAGCCGGAAAGTATCCCGAAGAAGCATTGAGTTTGCCGTACGGCCCTCGGCGATTGCCGAGGGCGCCCCGCTTTGACCGCGCCAGACCGGATGAGCCTTCTGCGCACCAACATGACCTATGGCGACCGGGCGAGGGACGCGATCTGCGTTTTCCTGCTCGCGGCTCTCGTCATCCTGATCGACCTTCAGGTTTTTTATCGCTATGTTCTCAACGACCCGCTGTCCTGGCCTGAGGAAATCGCGCGCAACGCCTTCATCTGGCTGGTTGCGCTCGGGACGGTGAAGCTGTTCCGGGAACGGAGCAATTACGTCATCAACTTCTTCCTCGTCTCGGCGCCGGCTGCGGTCCAACGGGCCGCAGCCTTCGTCTACGACATCATCGCGCTGCTGCTCTTCATTGTAGTCTTGGTCGGATCCTGGCCGGTGCTGGTCGCCAATGCCCGCATCAAGACCGCGATCGGCCTGCCCATCAACCTGCTTTATGCATCCTTCGCGGTCGCCTCCGTTCTGGTCATCGTGGCCATCGTGGTGTCCCTGCTTGAGCGCCGTAACGAATCGAAGACCGGCTAGGCGATCGTTTCGCGCGCGATTCCGCGCCGCGGGATGGAATATTCCGAGATGACGCTCGTGCTGATCACCTTCGCCGTTCTGCTGCTGGGCGGGGCGCCCATTGCCGTTGCCATGTGCGTTCCGGCGGTGATCTATCTCGTGCAGAGCGACTTGCCGTTCACGGTCATGACGCAACGGCTGACGCAATCCCTCAACTCGTTTCCGCTGCTCGCCATTCCGCTTTTCATTCTCGCTGGCCGGCTGCTCAATGCCGGTGGAGTTACCGACCGTATTTTCCGCTTCGCGCACAATCTCGTCGGGTCAGTTCCCGGCGGTCTCGGACATGTCAACGTCGTCGGCAGCCTGATCTTCGCCGGGATGTCCGGCACGGCGATTGCCGATCTCGGCGGAATCGGCCAGGTTGAGGTCCGCGCCATGAAGAAGGCGGGCTATCCCATGCGCTTCACCGCCGGGATCACGGCAGCGTCGTCGATTGTGGGGCCGGTCATCCCGCCGAGCGTTCCGCTCATCCTGTTCGCGATCTCGAGCGATACCTCCGTCCTCGCCCTGTTCGCGGGAGGGATCGTCCCGGGTTTCGTCATCGGCGCGTTTCTGATGGTCGCGGTTTACATCTATTCCCGCTATGCGGACCTGCCGACGGTGCCCTGGCAGGGCGAACGTGCGCTCGCCATCAGCTTTTTCGCAGCGCTCCCGCCGCTTTTCGCACCGGTCCTCTTGATCGGCGGGATGATGGGCGGCGTGTTCAGCCCGACGGAAGCCGCCGCGGTGACGGTCTTCTACGCGCTGTTCCTCGCGGTCGTGGTCTACCGCGACCTCCGCCCGTCGCAGCTTCCCGTTTTGTTGCTCGAAATGATTCCGATGATCGCCAATCTCGGCTTCATCATCGCGGCGTCCTTGCTGTTCGCCTGGGTGCTGGTGATCGAGCAAGTGCCGCAACTGATCGTTCAATTCCTGGCCCATTTTTCGAGCGACAAATGGGTGCTGCTGACGGTGGTCGTGCTCGCGTTTCTGGTCATCGGCTGCTTCGTCGAGGCGACCATCGTCTTTCTCGTCGTGGCACCGATGTTGCTGCCGACGCTCAAGGCCGTCGGCATCAACGAAATCCATTTCGGGATCATCACTGTGGTGGCGATGGGGATCGGACTGTTCACGCCGCCGGTCGGGCTCGCCCTCTACATGCTGCGCGACATGTGTGAGATCAGCTTCGAGGAGGCGGTCAAGGCCGTCGCGCCCTTCCTGATCGCGCTCGTGGCGGCGCTGGCGCTCATTACCTATGTGCCGGAAATCGTGCTGGTCGTTCCGCGCGCGCTCGGTCTGCTGCGCTAGCCAGTCAGGACGGCCCGCAGCTTTGCACGAGGCTTCCGGCGACCAGCGTCCAGCCGTCCACCAGCACGAAGAAGATCAGCTTGAAGGGCAGGGACACTACGACCGGCCGCAGCATCATCATGCCCATCGACATCAGCACCGATGCGACGACGAGATCGATGATCAGGAAGGGCAGGAACAGCAGAAAGCCGATCTCGAAGGCGCGCGTGAGCTCGGAAATCATGAAGGCGGGAATGAGAATCCGCAGCGACATGTTTTCCGGTTGCGCCGGCACCGGCTCGCGCGAGAGATCCGTGAAAAGCCGCAGGTCCTTCTCGCGCACATTCTTGAGCATGAAGCCCTTGAACGGCTCGGCCGAGCGCTCGAATCGTTCAGCGAGTCCGGCTTCCGCAATACCGGCCTCTACAACATCAACGGTCGCGGCGCTTTTCCTGCAGAGAATGTAGGGCTCATCGAGCACACCGGTCGGCCGGAAGACATGGGCCGTTTTCGCACCCCCAGCCTGCGCAATGTTGCGGTGAGCACGCCATACATGCACGGCGGGTGCATGCCGGATCTGCGAAGCGCGATCGCTCACTATGCTGCCGGCGGCCGCGAGCTTGTGTCGGGACCGCACGCGGGTAATGGCGGGCGCAGTCCGCTGAAAAGCCCTTTCGTGCCTGGCTTTCAGCTTAGCGAACAGGAAACCAATGACCTCTTGGCGTTCTTGGAAAGCTTGACGGACAAGAACTTTCTTGCAGATCCCCGTTTTTCCAATCCATGGCAGATTGGACCGAACGCTGCCCCGCGTAATGTAGCGCACCAGTAAAATAGCACCCGCCGCACCCAACGATGGGCTCGATGCCATCATTCGCTCGCTAATCCCGTGATCGGTGCGGTCTTACCTCCATCCATTGATCTCGCATTGATTTTTCAATGCGCGGGCGGTCGGCGGTGCACCGACGCAGGGCTGACTTCCCGGGCGCAACCCGAAGCCCCCGTGCTGGAATCGGTGAACGACGATCGTGTTCAGCGACCTGGTCGCAGCATCAGCTTGTCGCCGCGCACTTCCCAGCCTTCCAGGCGATTGAGTAATACGTTGCCAAGAATGACAAGTTACGATCGAAGGAGGCACTCCCATGCCCTGCGCGCTTCACGGCCACGCGTGACAGCCTGGTAGACCGCCTGCGGGCGGACGCCGAGTACCGGCGCAAGCGCCGCTGGCCAACAGGCCCTGGATCGACGCTACGCGTAGCCCACCAACAAGGGCAGTTGCGCGGCCACCGGATCGCTGGCACTACCGTGCCCCGCCGTGGGCTGGATTTGCGCAGCGGCCCCCTCCGAGGAGGCTCCGGACGACACCACTGCACCTACCGACGGGCCGGGTCTCTCGCGGCGCCGCCACTCGCGCTTTCCAAGTTCTATGCGGTTAATGCTCCCGTGGCCGGTGAGGTCAGAACTGCGGGCGACTTGGTGTCGCGGCGGGCTGGTCTGCCGCTATCGGACAACCGTCAGTTCCGCACGGAACGGCAGGATGACCGCTGGCAACTCCTGCTCGGCCCGCTTCAGGAAATTCAGGATGGTGAAGCCGACGACTTCGCGACTCACGGGGTCGAACCTGGCGACGACCCCATCATCGACCTCCTCAGAGTCGGCGTCGGGCCGCGGCTCTCCCTGAGAGACGTAAAGGACATCGGCCTCTTTGTCGAAGTAGTACTGCAGCGTGGTCATAGTGGAACCCCCGTCCGAATACTCTTCGTCAGGTATGCTGTCAGCATGAAACTCCGCGGTTCGCCGCCCTTTACCGCAACGGCGATGTATTTGCAGCCCAGAATGTCCGGATAGTATTTGTAGAAGAGCACGACCTGTGGATCATCCAGGAGCCTCCGCAGCTCATCGGGGTGAGCGAGGACGGCGCCAAGTCGATCAAGAAACGGGCCGAGATCCGCATGCTACCGAACGATGTGCTCCCGCCGCCCGTCCGTCAGCTCGACGAGCTTCCCGAGCGCACTCGCGAACTGCCAAGGAGACACATTGGCAATCTAACAGAGAGGAGCTCTGTCCTCAATCAGACTTCGGATACCTTCAGAGGGAAGGAGAGGCGTGTTTGAGGTGCCCGGGCACCATACTGGGCACGTTCCCATGGCGGAGCGCTCCTGACGGGGGCTCCGGCCACCCTTGACCGGTCGGCTTCTCGCCGGCCCGCCGCCCGGCGCTTTCCAAGTTCCTACTCGTTTGATCCCGGATATTGCCCGCTGGACCCGTGCGGAGAAGCGCGCCCTGGTCCGGATCATTAGGGCCAAGGGCGGAAGGAGCGAAGCCGCTTCTCGACGCGCCCGCGTCCCGGATGGCCAGAGCCCGGCCTCGCCGCGGACCGTGACCGGGCCGAGCCGTTGCCGGGAAAAATGCCTTGACGCCCCAGGCGTCAGCGGGTATTTTTATTAACTAACTGGTCAGATACTTGGAGATCGCCGTGCCCATCGCACAATCCCACGCCCGTGGTCCCCGCTGGCGCCGCCGGCCCGAGGTGCGCCCGCAACAGATCCTGGAGGCCGCCTTCCGGGTCTTCGGGACCCGCGGGCTCCACCAGGCGACCCTGGATGACGTGGCCCGGGCCGCGGGGATCACCAAGGGGACGATCTACCTCTACTTCCCCAGCAAGGCTGACCTCTTCACCGCGATGCTGAAGGCGCGGGTCAACAGGATCATGCCCCCCGTGGACGTGCCCAAGGGCGGCCCGGGCCCCGTCACGACCCGCGACCGGCTCTGCACCCTTGGGCGCCGGCTCTATCGCTTCTTCTGCAGCCCCGCCTACCTGGCCATGTATCGCACCCTGATCAGCGAGGCGCCCCAGTTCCCCGAGGCCACGGCCCATTTCTACCGCGAGGGAATCCTCCAAGCGAACCAGCGTCTGGCCGAGGTGATCCGGCAAGGGATCAGCGCAGGGGAATTCCGGGAGGTGAATCCCATCATCGCCGCCCGCGCTTTCGTGGGGATGTTCCAGATCTTCGCGGTGTCTCAGGGCCTGCTGGGCGGCCAGCGCCTCTACCCCATCCCCGAAACCAGGATCGTCCGGACCGTGACCGAGATCTTCTTGAGCGGGCTGCTGATATCTGGTGCGGGGGCATCCCGCAGGAGACCCGCGCGAGGTTCGCGATGACACATCCGCCCCGCCCCATCATGATCATCGGCACCGGGATCATCGTTGCTGGCCTCGCCGCCGGCGGTTGGTCCTGGTGGCGGAGCCGCCAGGACGCGCGCGACGTCATCCAGGCCTCGGGGCGCATCGAGGTGACCGAGGTCAGCGTCAGCTCCAAGGTGACGGGGCGGGTCGCCAAGCTCTCCGTCGAGGAGGGGACGGACGTCAGGCTCGGCCAGCCCATCGCCGACCTCGAGGGCGAGGAGCTGGAGGCGCAGCTCCGGCAGGCCCGGGCCGCGATGCAGAGCGCAGAGGCCAAGCTGAACCAGGCGCGGATCACCCTCCAGGTCGAGCCCGTCACCATCCGGACCCAGATCCGCCAGGCCGAGGAGAATCTCCGCGCCGCCGAGGAGCGCCTGCGGATGCTCCGGGCCGGCTTCCGGGTCCAGGAGATCGAAGAGGGCCGGGCCAACCTGCACCAGAACCTGGCCCGGCTGGAGATCGCCCGATTGACTCGCGATCGCTTCCGCGAACTGCTGGCCGACGGCGCCATCTCGAAGCAAGAACTGGACCGGGCGGAGAGCGACTTCCAGGCGGCCGGGGCGGCCGTGCGCGCCACGCGCGAGCGCCTCGCCATGTTGGTGGAGGGGGCGCGTTCCGAGGACATCCGCATGGCCGAGGCCGAACGGGACCGCGCAGGCGCAGCGCTGGAGGCGGCCCGCGCGAACGCCGCGACCCTGGACCTGCGGCAGCAGGATGTGCGCGTGGCCGAGGCGGCCGTGCGCGAGGCGGCCGCCAACGTGCGCCGCCTGGAGACCCAGGTGGCCGAATTGAAGGTCGTGGCGCCCATGGACGCCACGGTCCTGACCAAGGCGGTGGAGGTCGGCGAGGTGGTGGCCGCCGGCAAGCCGCTGGTGCTGCTCGGCGATTTGGACCACCCCTGGATCAAGATCTACGTTTCCGAGACGGCGCTGGGCAAGGTGATGCTGGGTGCGCCTGCCCGCGTCCTGGTGGACAGCTTCCCCGGGCAGCCCTTCCAGGGGACCGTGACGTGGATCTCGGACCAGGCCGAGTTCACACCGAAGAACGTCCAGACCGCGGAGGAACGGGTGAACCTGGTCTACGCGGTCAAGATCACCATCGCCAGCGCGGAGCGTAAGCTGAAGGCGGGCATGCCGGCCGACGCGGTGCTGCCCCTCACAACCCCCTCACCCCATTCCCCGACGGGGGAGAGGCGCAGGTGAGGGGGAACCCGCGGCAGCGCGCCGCGGCGTTCTTCAGGGAAGAGATGGGAGATACCCTGCCGGCCATCGAGGCCAGGGGATTGACCAAGCGGTTCGGCGACCTGACCGCCGTGGACGCCCTGACCCTTTCGGTGGCGCGAGGCGAAATCTTTGGATTGGTGGGTCCCGACGGCGCGGGCAAGACCACGACCCTGCGCCTCCTCACGGGGGTCATGCAGGCCACCGCCGGCTCGGCCCTTGTCCTCGGGCTGGACGTCACTCGAGACCCCGAGCCGGTCCGTTCGCGTATCGGCTACGTCCCGCAGAGCAGCAGCCTGTACGCCGACCTGTCCGTCCGGGAAAACCTTCAATTTTACGCGGACCTCTTCGGCGTCCCGCGGGCGGAGCGGGATCGGCGGATGGCGGACCTCTTGGCCTTCAGCCGTCTGGAACCCTATGCCAAGCGCCTGGCCCGCAATCTCTCGGGCGGGATGCGGCAGAAGCTGGCCCTCTGCGCCGCCCTGATCCACCGGCCCGAGGTCCTGTTTCTGGACGAGCCGACCATCGGCGTGGATCCGGTCTCGCGTCGCGACTTCTGGCTGCTGATCTCCCAACTCCTCCGGCAGGGCCTGACGCTCCTGGTCAGCACGCCGTACCTGGACGAGGCGGAGCGCTGCCACCGGGTCGGCATGATGGATCATGGCCGCCTGATCGCCTGCGAGGACCCCGCAGGCCTGCGCCGGCTGCTGCCGGGAACCCTCCTGGAGTTGCGGGGGCCGACGCCCGAGGTTGCCGCGCCTCTGCTGAGTCGCCTGCCCGAGGTGAGAGAGGCCCAGGTATTCGGCGACGCGCTGCATCTGCTGGTCGCCGATCCGGAACGGGATCTCCCCCGCATCCGGGCGGCCCTGGAGGCACGTGGATTTCCCGAGGTGCATCTCCGTCCCATCCTCCCGAGCCTGGAAGATGTCTTCGTCACGCTGCTGCGCCAACGCCCGCCCGGCATTCCGGCGAGGCATTGAAGACTGTCGGCTTTTTGCCGCCTTCGCCTGTATGGTCGTTCCCCTCCCCCCTTGGGTGGGGGAGGGCGAGGGTGGGGGGAATGAGCACGGAGCGCCCCAGAGCATTGAGGAAGAACCCGACCGAAGCCGAGCGGTCGTTGTGGAAGCATCTCCGCCTGCGACAACTGGAGGGGGAGAAGTTTCGGAGGCAGCAACCGCTGGGTCGATACGTTGTTGATTTTGTCTGTCTTGAGAAGAGGCTGATTGTGGAGCTTGACGGAGGGCAGCACGCCGAGCAGGTCGCCTCGGATGCAGAGCGCACGGCATGGTTGGAATCCCAGGGATTCCGCGTTGTGCGATTCTGGAACCACCATGTGTTGAATGATATTGAAGCAGTGAAGGAAGCTATACGGGATGCGCTGTTGCGGAGATGACCCCCCACCCGGGCCCTCCCCCACGAAGGGGGGAGGGAAGAATTGATCCGAGAAATGACCCTGTCGGTTGGCTGGCTGCCATTGGTGACTGTCGGCTGGAAGTCATCAGGTCCGCTTTGACGCCCTTGCACCATCGTCTCCCTCCCCCCGTGCGGGGGAGGGTCGGGGTGGGGGGACCAGGGATTCCGCCTTGAACGCCGATCTTGCTATCCAGGTCAGCGACATCACCAAGCGGTTCGGCCGGTTCGTGGCGGTGGACCGGGTGAGCTTCCAGGTCCGCCGGGGCGAGGTCTTCGGCTTCCTCGGCCCCAACGGGTCTGGGAAATCCACGACGATCCGGATGCTCTGCGGAATCCTGCTGCCGACCTCGGGTACGGGCATCGTCGCCGGCTTCGATGTCGCGCGGCAGCCCGAGCGGGTGCGGGAAAACATCGGCTACATGTCCCAGAAGTTCTCTCTGTACGAGGAGCTGACGGTCCAGGAGAACCTGGATTTCTTCGCCGGGATCTACGGCCTGGCCGGTCCCGACGGCGCGGCGCGGCTCGAGGAGGTCATGGCCCTGGGGGGCCTGACTTCGTACCGGAACGTCCTGGCCCGGGATCTCCCGGGTGGCCTGCGTCAGCGTCTGGCCCTCGCCTCGGCCATCCTCCACCGGCCCTCCGTCCTCTTCCTGGACGAGCCCACGGCGGGCGTGGACCCCATCTCCCGTCGCCAGTTCTGGGACCTGATCCGGGCGATGGCGGCGGCCGGCACGGCGGTCCTCGTGACCACCCACTACATGGACGAGGCGGAGCATTGCCACGCCCTCGCTTTTATGTACCAGGGGCGCCTGATCGCCGCGGGGCCGCCCGCCCGGCTGAAGGCGGGCCTGCAAGGCAGCCTGGTGGAGGTCGAGGTCCCGCCGGGCGAATTGCTCACCGCGCTGGAGATCCTCCAGGCGCACCCGCTGGCCCGCGAGGCCGCGATGTTCGGCGCCGCGCTGCACGTTACGGTGGACGCTGCCGAGGCCATCCCCAGCCTCCGGTCCTGGCTGCAGGCTCGGGGCATCGCGGTCCACCGCCTGGAGACCATCGTCCCGTCGCTGGAGGACGTCTTCGTCTCCCTGGTGACCCGGGAGGTGGGCGCATGAGGTCCCGCATCTGGCCCATCATGCGCAAGGAGTTCCTCGAGATCCGGCGGGACCCTCGCAACCTCGGCTTCGTCCTGGCCATGCCGGTCCTCATGCTCCTGCTGTACGGGTACGGCATCAGCTCCGACGTGAAGTGGGTTCCGCTGGCGGTCTACGACCGGGATGGACGGCCCCCGGCGCGAGAGCTGGTCCGCCGGTTCACCAGCACCGAGTACTTCGTGGTGACGGCCCAGGTCGGGAGCCTGCGTGAGTTCCGGCGCGTCATCGACACGGGGCAGGCCAAGGTCGGGCTCGTGATCCCCGAGGATTTCAGCCAGAATCTGGCCGCTGGCCGCCCGGCTCCCATCCAGTTCGTGGTGGACGGCTCCGACTCCAACACGGCCAACATCGCCATCGGCAACATCGCCTCCATCGGGAAGAGCATTGAGCTGTCCCCGCGGGATTTGCGCCCTCACATTCTGGTGACGCCCACGCTGGAGAACCCCGTGCCCATCGAGCTGCGTACCTGGGTCTGGTACAACCCAGAACTCAAGAGCTCCTACTTCCTGGTCCCGGGACTCACCGCGGTGATCCTCATGATGCTGGCCGCCATGCTGACCTCCCTCACCGTCGCGCGGGAGTGGGAGCGGGGGACCATGGAGGGCCTCATCGCCTCCCCCCTGCGCCCCCACGAGCTGATGATCGGCAAGATCCTGCCGTACGTGGTCATCGGTCTGGTGGATGTGGTCTTCATCCTGCTGGTGGCCGTCTTCTTGTTCCGCGTTCCCATGCGAGGCAGCCTGACCCTGTTGATGATCTCCTCGACGATTTTCCTCCTGGGAGGGCTGGGGATCGGCCTGTTCATCTCGGCCGCCACGAAGAGCGTCCAGGTGGCTTTTCAGTTGTCCACCCTGGCCACCATGCTGCCGGCCCTGCTCCTCTCGGGGTTCTTCTATCCCATCGAGAACATGCCCCCGATCCTGCAGGCCATCACGGCTCTGGTGCCGGCGCGCTACTTCTTGGTCGTCATCCGCGGAATTTTCCTCAAGGGGGCGGGTTTGGCTGTTCTCTGGAAGGAATTGCTGTTCCTGAGTGGGTTCGCCGTATTCATGCTGATCGCCAGCTCCGCCAGGTTTAAGAAGCGACTGGAGTGACCCCCCGGCCCCGGGGGAATGAAACATCTCAAACCGACAATGAAAAACCGACAACGAAATACAGCCGAGGTCACCGAACGTGCTGGTTTGCGTGGTTGGTTGTCTGTTATCAGTTGCCGGTTGTCGGTTTTCTATTTTTCATTGCGGAGGAACCGCGTCCTGACCCTGGTCAGGAAGGAATTCATCCAGATCCGCCGCGACCGGCGGCTGCTGCCCATCCTGCTCATCCTGCCGGTCCTGCAACTGATCCTCATGGGGTACGCCGTCTCCTCCGATATCAAGCACCTGGCCACGGTGATCTGCGACCTGGACCGGACCCCGGAAAGCCGCGCCTTCGCCGACAGGTTTGCCACGTCGGGCTACTTCGACATCCGCTATCGCCTGACCGACGAGCGGCGGATTCGAGACCTCATGGACTCGGGAGAGGTGCGGGTCGGGATCGTGATCCCGCCGCGGTTCGCCGCCAGGCTGACCCGGGGCGAGACGGCGACGGTGCAACTGCTGCTGGATGGGACCGACTCCAACACCGCCAACGTGGCCCTGGGATATGTGACCCAGATCGTCAATGCCGAGTCCGCCCGGATCGTCCTGCAGCGTCTGGGGCCCAAGGCCCTCCCCCCAGTCGCCGTGGACCCCTCGGTGCGGATCTGGTTCAACCCGGACCTCAAGAGCGTGAACTACATGGTGCCCGGGGTCGTGGCCCTGATCCTGACCATCGTGACCATGACGATGACCGCCACCGCCATCGTCAAGGAGAAGGAACGGGGCACCATCGAGCAGTTGATCGTCAGCCCGATCCAGGCCCACCAGCTCATGCTGGGCAAGGCCATCCCGTTCGTCCTCATCGGCTACGCCGACATCTTCATCGTGATCCTGGTCGGGCTCTTCTGGTTCCGGGTGCCCATCGCCGGGAGCGTCGGCCTGCTGCTGGGCCTCTCGGGTCTCTTCATCATGACCACGCTGGGCCTAGGCTTGCTCATCTCGACCGTGAGCCAGACCCAGCAGCAGGCCATGATGCTCGGCTTCTTCATGAACCCGCCCTTCATGCTGCTCTCGGGGTTCATCTTCCCCATCGCCAGCATGCCGGCGCCGATCCAGGTCCTCACCTACCTCATCCCACTCCGGTACTTCCTGGTGATCATCCGCGGCATCTTTCTCAAGGGGGTCGGGTTGGAGGTGTTGTGGCCACAGGCCCTGGCCCTGCTGCTCTTCGGCGTCGGCGTCCTGACTCTGTCCGCCCTCCGGTTCCAGAAACACCTCGGGTAG
>Ga0156237_1114_pt1 | contig 20535 bp, 28 predicted proteins | sample RifCSPlowO2_12_FD_107884 | JGI IMG/M metagenome (GOLD analysis project Ga0156237, IMG submission 107884) | candidate division NC10 bacterium RIFCSPLOWO2_12_FULL_66_18
CCACCCGGAGCCCGAGGGCAACCAGGTTCGCGGCGCAGAGCGCCGTTGAGCTGCCCAGGGTGAACGTGGCGCGGTCCGCCAGGATCTCCTGCCCGAGGCGCGGCAGGCCCTCCATGCCATCCAGGATCAGGTCCGGATTCAGCTCGCCCACCGCGACCACGTCCAGCGACCGCATGAAGTCACCCGAAATTCCTCACCACTAAGACACCAGACACAAAGAGTTAATAAGGGCTGGGCCTCTCTAAATCCTTTTGGCCAGAATTACGGTGACGTATTGTCTCGACGCAACTTTTCGATCCCCTCTCCCCGCTGTGGGAGAGGGTTAGGGTGAGGGGGATCTTTGGCACGGAAGCTCTCATGATACCCTCACCCCCCGCCCTCTCCCGTCCAGGGAGAGGGAGCAGAAATGAGTGGCACCGTATTTGGGTTCCGCAGCACTAGACCACGTGTCGGCCCGGGATGTTCTCTGGCAGCCTCTAGCGGCTGGCTCGCGCGTGTGGACCATTCAGGGTTTCTTGGTGTCTTGGTGCCTTGGTGGTTGATCCGCACCTCCGGGCTCACCACGGGATCCGGAGGAGGCGCGCCATGTTCCCGCCCAGGATCTTCCGCTGATTCTCCTCCGGGACCCGGAGCGCCTCCAGGATCTCCCGGTGCTCCCGGAGCAGCCAGTGCCGGTACCCCTCGGAGGCGTGGCGCGAATCGCTGCCGTACAGGACCCGGTCGGGGCCAAACACGTCGAGCAGCCGCTCCAGCACCTCGCGCCGGCTGAGCGGCCTGGGCAGATACCGCATCCACGTTCCCGATCCCGACGTGTCCACGAACACGTTGGCGGCGTGGTAGGCCAGGAACAGGGTCTCCCGGAAAAAGCCCGCCCCGGCATGCGCCACGATGAGGGGGAGTGCCGGGAAGTCCCGCGCGACCGGGTGCAGGTCCAGGGGATTCGAAAAGCGCAGGTCGGAGCGGTAATCCAGCGTGACCCCGAAGTGGAAGAGGACAGGGATGCCCAGGGCCTCGGCCCGGGCGAAGACGGGATAGGCCCGCTCGTCGTGGGCGTGGAAGCGCTGGATGGAGGGATAGAGCTTCAGGCCGCGAAACCCCCGGTGGAGGATATCCTCTTCCAGGATCTTCTCGGCGCCGGCCACCCACGGGTCCACGAAGGTGAAGGCGAAGAGCCTGTCCGGCCGCTGCGCCGCGAACCGCCGGAGCGTCTCCGGCCGGGGGGCCAGGGCCAGAAACACCGCGGCCGTCACCCCGTATTCATCGAACGCCGCGAGCCAGCGGGATGCGGCCGACTCCACCGTCTCATCGGCGGACTCGGCCGAGGAGATGCCCTGCTCCTGCTCGTATCGCTCCCGCCGTCGCCGGGCCGCCGCGGCCACGGCCGGGGACATGGGCGGCAGCCAGGCAAGCTCCTCTCGTGCGGTCTCGGCCGTCAGGAGGTGCATGTGCGAATCCAGCACCTTGATGCCCGCCGTCATGGAATGACGACCCCCAGGCGCGTGAGGTCGGCCGCGAACTGCTCCGCCGATTCGAATCGCAGGGCGTGCATCCCCACCCGAGCCGCCCCCGCCACGTTCTCCGCCCGGTCGTCCACGAAGACGCACGCCTCCGCCGGCAGGCCCGAGCGGCGGAGCGCCTCCTGGTAGATCCGCGGGTCCGGCTTCATGGCGCCGACCTCGTAGGAGACGATGCACTGATCGAACACGGAGAGCACCTTCACCGTCTCGCGGACGTAGCCGAAGTGAATCTCGTTGGTGTCCGAGAGGAGATAGAGGGGGTAGCGGGTGTGCAACCGGCGGAGCAGATCACCCGTGGCCGGGATCTCGGTGAAGATGTCCCCGTACATGCGATAGAACTCTGCGTAGGGGACATCCGCCTGCAACCGCGCCATGACGGCGCGGTGATATTCCCGCCCCGAGAGTTTCCCGGTCTCGAAATCCGCCTGGAAGCGGTCGCCGAATGCGGCGGCATGAATCTCCTCTGCCGTCCGGTCCATCCGCCGGGCCAGGCGTTCGCAGAAGATCCGGTAGTCGAAGGTGCAGATGACGCCGCCGAAGTCGCAGACGATCAGCCGGATCTCGGGCGGCCTCTCTCCCGTCCTCATCGCCCCTGCATCAGCCATCGGTCGAACCAGGCGTAGGCCGCCTCGCGCATGGGTTGCGGGAAGCCGTGGCTGGCGGGAAAGACGTCCAGCCGCAGGCGCTCCTTGGCCTTGCCATAGGCTCGTCGCGCGCCCCGCACGCTGGCCTGGACCCCCTCCAGGGGGAAGAGGGGGTCGCCGCTTCCCGCCAGGACCAGGAACGGCCGCGGCGCCACCAGGCCCAGCACCCGGTCCAGGCCGCCATACCGCAAGAGCCCCGGGACGTAGGCGGCGAAGTTGTGGAGAATGGCGGCGTCGAAGATCGCCCGGTAACTGCTGAAGCCGCAGTTGCTGACGCCGACCGCGATCCGCCGGTCCACCGCGCTGAGGAACAGCGTCTCCTGCCCGCCCAGGGAGTGCCCCAGGCAGCCGATCCGGCGCCGGTCCACCTCGCGCCGGGTGGAGAGGTAGTCAAGCGCCCGCTGCAGGTCCCAGAGCATCTTGGCCTGCAGGCACGAGCCTTCGGTCAGCCGCCGGGTCGCCTCGAATCGCTCGGAGTCCGCGCCCCGCAGGGTCGGGTGCTGCCGTTCCTCGAAACACAGGGTATCGGGGGCCAGCGTGACGTATCCCCGCTTGGCCAGCTCCAGGGCGTAAAACTGTTCCGGGTTGCCGCTCAGCCCCGCCGGCTCGCTCTTGCCCAGGTGGTGCTCCCGGTTGTGCTGGTGGATGCACAGGACCGCGGGGTGCCGTCCCTCCCCCGCGGGAAGGAACAGGTACGCGCTCACCCGCTGTCCAGGCTCCACCATGTAGCTCACCTTCTCGCGGACAAACCCGGACAGGGCCACCCGCTCCAGGACCTTCGGTTGGAGCGCAGCCCGGGCCGGTGTCCGCCCCAACAGCCGAACCAGCGTCTGGCGAAACCTGTCAGCCATATCCCCTCCCTCACATGCCGAGCGCCGCGCGCTCGCCCAGGACGCGGTAGGTCAGGAACAGGGGGATGAAGGCGGCCACGATGAGGATCGAGGCCAGGGCCGAGGCGGTCCCGAAGTGGTTGCTGAACACCTCGGTGAAGATGGCCACCGACATGGTGGCCCAGGGACCCGAGTAGAGCAGGATGGAGGAGCTGAGCTCACCGATGGTGGTCATCCAGGCCAGGGCCGCCCCGGAGAGGATGGCGGGAAACATGAGGGGGATCGTGACCTTCAGGAACGTCCGGAAGGGCGGGACCCCCAGGCTCACCGAGGCTTCCTCCACCCGGATGTCGATCTGCTGGAGCATGGCCGTGCACGAGCGGACCGGGTAGGGCAGGTGGCGGATGAAGTAGGAGACCAGCAGGATGATCCACGTCCCCGTCAGGATGATCGGCGGCCGGTTGTAGACGACGATCAGGCCCACGCCCACCACCGTGCCCGGAATGGCATAGGCCAGCATGATCAAGGCGTCCAGCAGCGCGTGGGCGCGGGAGCGGCGCCGCGCCAGGAGGTACGCCACCAGGACCCCCAGCAGGACGTCCAGCACCACCGCCAGGGCCGTGAGGAAGAAGGTGTTGGTGATGGCCCGGGGGATCACGTGGAAGATGGTCTGATAGCTCTGCAGGCTGAACCCCGCGTACATCACCGGACCCCGGGTGGGCATGAACGAGGAGATGAGGATGGTCGTGGAGGGGATGAGGGCCACGCACACCACCCCGTAGGCAAAGACCGTGAGGGCGAGCCGCCGCCTCGCAGGGGTTCGCCGCACCGTGAGCGGCTGGATGCAGACGACGTTGTAGGCCTTCCGGAAGGCATAGTACCGCTGGGCCATCAGGGCCGCGGTGTTCACCAGGATCAGGAGGCTCCCCAGCGTGCTGGCCATGGCCGGGTTGCCGCCCAGCTCGTTGATGAACTCCCCGTACATCAGGGTCGGCAGCGTGTGCAGGCCCTCCCCGATGATCATGGGGGTGCCGAAATCGGCCATGGTGGCCATGAAGGTGAGGAGCGCCCCGGCCGTGAGCGAGGGCGCGATGATGGGCAGGATGGCCGTCCGGAACGTCCGGCGGGGCGGGGACCCCAGGCTCAGGGCGGCATCCTCCACGGATTGGTCCACGGAGCGAAGCGCCGCCGAGGTGAGCAGGAAGACGAAGGGAAAGTACTGGACCACGAAGACCAGCAGGATCCCGCGCCAGCCATAGATGGTGGGGAGACTCCACCCGAAAGTCGAGAGGGCCCGGTTCACCAGCCCCATCCGCCCGAACAGCACGACCCAGGAGTAGGCCCCGATGAAGGGCGGCGAAAGCAGGGCCAGGTTGGCCGCCGTCCGGAGGAACGTCTTGCCTGGCAGGGGGTAGCGGGCGACGGCGAAGGCCAGGGTCGTCCCGACCACGAGCGCCCCCAGGGTGGCCAGCGCGCTCAAGTAGAGACTGTTGACGACGCTGGAGTAGTAATACCGGTGGGAAAAGAAGCGGGAGTAGTTTTCCGCCAGGACGAAGCGCTTCTCCTCGCCGGTGAAACTGGTGACCAGGACGGTCGCCAGGGGATAGACCAGGAATGCCAGGACCGTCAGGAAGGCCAGGAGCGTCACGGACCACCAGAAGTCCCGGCGTTTCCTCGCCATCTCAGGCCGGTCCCGTCTCACCGGGCATGGGAATCGCCCGGGCTGTCGCGAACCAGAGGGTCAGGCCATCCCCCACCCCGCAGATGGCGCTGAAGTCCGGATTGTGGATTTCGGCGGTGACGAGAAGATTCTCCGACACCTTGACCTGGTAGCGAACCACCGCGCCCAAATAGACCACCTCGGTGACGGTGCCCTTCAAAGAATTCCACGCCTCGACCGCATTCGTCCCGGGCAAAAGCTGCAGCGATTCGGGTCGGATGCCAAGGCTGATCGGCTGCCCCGGGGAGCCCGCGGCCCGCACCTGCCACCGCTCCCCGAAATCCGTCACCACCGTCAGCGCCCCGAATCCTCGCCCGGGCCCCTCGACCTTGCCGTGCAGGACGTTCATCGTCCCGATGAAGTCCGCCACGAACCGGGTGGCCGGGCGGAGGTACAGCTCCCAGGGTTTGCCGACCTGCAGGATCCGGCCGCGATCCATCACCGCGATCGTATCGGAGATGGCGAGCGCCTCCTCCTGGTCGTGGGTCACGTAGATCGTGGTGATCTGGAGGGTCCGCTGGAGGGCCCGGATGAGCGAGCGAATTTGCACCCGCAGCTTGGCGTCCAGGTTGGACAGCGGCTCGTCCATCAAGAGCAGGCGCGGCTCGATGACGAGCGCCCGGGCCAGGACCACCCGCTGCTGCTGCCCTCCGGAAAGCTGTGCAGGCATCCGATCCAACAGGCCCTCGAGCTGCACCAGCCGGGCCGCCTCGGCGACCTTGGTGGTGATCCGGTCGGGCGGCACCCGCCGCGCCTTGAGGCCGTAGGCGATGTTCTCGCCCACCGTGAGATGGGGGAAGATGGCGTAGTTCTGGAACACCACGCCGATGTTGCGGAGGTAGGAGGGGACGTCGTCCATCTGATCCTCGTTGAAGAGGACGCTTCCCGCATCCTGCTCCAGGAGGCCCGCGATGATCCGCAAGAGGGTCGTCTTACCGCAGCCGCTGGGGCCGACCAGGGTGAAGAGCTCGCCCGGCCGGACATCCAGGCTGACGCCCTCGATGGCCGGCGTGTCCCCGAAGCGCTTGACGATGCCCTCCACGCGGACGCGGGTCATGGGCCTCCGGACGGGCGGCGGAAAAAAAGAAGCGAGGCGGGAGTCTCGCCTCGCTTCCGGACGGGTCGCACCATGGGCACCCTGGCCCTCCGTCACTGGGTCTTGATCAGGGCATCCTGGAATCGCTTCAGGATCTGCGTGCGGTTGGTAGCCGCATAGTCCAGGTCGTAATTGATGGCCTTGATCTGGTCCAGCGCCGGCAGGCCGGCGGGGGAACCGACGTCCTTGCGCACCGAGCGGCGGCCGAATCGGTCCACCATCAGGTCCTGCATCTCCTTGGAGACGGTGAAATCCAGGAACAACTTGGCCGCGTTCGGGTGCGGGGCGTTCCTGATGAGGGCGCTGCCGTCCGGGGTGATGGCCGTCCCCTCCGACGGGTAGATCAGGCCGATGGGGGCCCCGCCCTTCAGATACTCGAAGGCCGCCTGCTCGAAGGTGAGGCCGATGGGGTACTCGCCGTTGGCGACCCCCTGGTACGTCATGCTGGACTTCGGCAGGACCTTGCTCTGCCGGAGGAGGTCCTCAACGAACTTCCACCCGGCGTCGTTCTTGCCGTAGATGCTGAGCCAGGTGACCAGCAGTATGTAGGACGACCCGGACTTCGAGGCATCGGCGTAGGCCACCTTGCCCTTCCACTTCGCGTCCAGGGCGTCCTTCCAGGCCTTGGGCTTTTCCGCCTCGCTCACCAGCTTCTTGTTGTACATGATGACGTAGGGCATGGTCGTGAACGGCGTCCAGACCCGGTCCGCCGGCACCTGCCCCGGGAAGAAGCTCCCCGCCTCTTTGGTCAGATAGGGCTCGAACAGGCCTTTCTTGTCTACGATAGCGTCAAGCCCAATGCTCCACACCACGTCCCCCAGCGGGCGCTCCTTCTCCGCCTCCATCCGCTTGATGATCTCCCCCGTTCCGGCCACCACGGTGGAGACCTTGATGCCCGGATACTTTTTCTCGAAGGCCGCGACCACCGCATTCACCCCGTGGGCGTCGAACGCGGAGTAGACCACCACGGAATCTTCCGGCTTCCCCTGCGCCCCGACCGGTCCGGCCGCGACGGCCAGCAGACACGCAACGAGGCACATCCCCAAGACCCATCCCCGTATCCGTCCCATGAGTCGCCTCCTCTCTGGCTGTCTTCCTGCCTCACCAGGGATACGCCTACTACAGTGGGAGGAGAAAAGCAAGGAGCAAGCCGTGCAAACCGGCTCCCCGTGTGCCCATTCGCGGGCCTGCGTCGCGAGCGGGTCCCTAGCCTTGATCCGAAAAAACACTTGAACCGCCATGACGCCAAGGCCGCCAAAGATGGGAGGTTCCGATCCTTTCACCGAAGAACGGGACAACCGACTTCTGGGGCCGTCAGCCGCTTCGTTCGTTTCCCCCAGATAGGCCATTTCACATGGCGTTCATGGCGCCTTGGCGGTTGAGAACTTCGGATTAGGGTTAGGTGCCCAAGGACCTGACCACCTGGAGCAGCCGATCGGGATCAGGAAGCTGGCCCGGGCCATACTCCTCCTTGAAGCGGACGACGCCCGCTCTGTCCACGATGAAGGTGGCCCGCCTGGCGCAGTTCCGCTCGGCATTGTGGATCCCGTAGGCCTGACACGCCGCCCGGTGGATGTCGCTCAGAAGCGGATAGGACAGGCCGTGGTGCCGCGCCCAGGCGTCGTGGGAGTAGACGCTGTCGCTGCTGATGCCCAGGATGACCGCCCCGGCCGCCTCGAAATCGTTGCGCCGCGCCTCCAGCGCCGGCATCGCCTTGGTTCAGCCCGGCGACCAGTCGAAGGGATAGAAGGCCAGGACGACGTGGCGCGTGCCGCGGAAGTCCGACAGGCCGATCTCTTTGTTTCCGGAAACCGGGAGCCGAAAATCCGGCGCCGGCTCGCCGATGTTGATCTCGCTCACCGTCTCTCCGTGGGAGGACGAATGCGCACGCGTACCATGCCGTTTGGTTCCCGCTTTCCCGGTACCCCTCTCCCCATCCCCCACCGTGGGGAGAGGAGAAGGTGAGGGGGGGTTAGAGGAGCCCCCCGACCTCGACGAAGCTCCTCACGGTGTGTGTGGGCGGCGGGGTCCCGGGCGGCAGGGCCTTGGTCCCGTTGTCGATCCAGATGACGTCCATGCCGACGGCCTGCGCCCCCAACACGTCCACCTCGGGCGTGTCCCCGACGAAGATCGCGTCGGCCGGGCCGATCCCCATCCGGCGAAACGCCTCCGCGAAGATCTCCGGACGCGGCTTCCGCCAGCCGGTGTCGGCCGAGACCACCACGGCCTCGAAACGGTCCCGGATGCCGTGCGCCGTCAAGGCCATCTCCACCGTGGGGCCGTGGTCGAAGTTGGAGATGACGGCCAGGCGATAGCGCGGCTGGAGCCGATCCAGAAGGGTCCGGTGGGACTCGGGAAACTCCATGGCCCGGGCGAGCTGTCGCATATGCTCGGCGATCCCGGCTTCCATGCACGCTGACACCCCCGGGCCGTCGGGAATCTGCAGCCGCGCGAACACCATCTGGAATCGCTCGCGCGCCGTGACCTCCCGCTGTTCCCGGTTCCGAATATCTTCCGCGGCCCGATACGCGCCGACGAAGGCCTGGAAGAATTCCTCGAACGGGACATGCGCGCAGAGGGGCTTCAGCGCCTCGTACACGAAGGGGCTCGTCGAGCGCACTTCACGCCCGTTGACCTGGACCAGGGGCAGGTGAACGTTCTTGAAGTTCACCAGCGTGTCGAACATGTCGAAGATCACTGCGCGGTAGGTGGCCATGGGCTTTCGACGTTCCTCGGATGCTCCCCCCTTGCCCAGCCTGTCACGGGGCGCAGGATACTTCGGGCGGCACACACCGTCAAGACCTGAAGTGTCGCCGATGCTTTCGCACGTGTCGCATCTCCACGCGGTGAAATCCTGCTCAGCGGCCCCGTGTTCCCGCGGCATGCCTGCCCCTCCCGGCCGTCAGGTCGGGGCGACCAGACACGCAGGATATAGCGGGGGGATTCCTGGGGGAGCCCTATATCTTGGGCCTCCCATGCGAAAAAAGGTTGACATGCTCAGCCGAATTGATATTGTTATGGCGCTTCCGCCCGATTGGGGGCGGGCACTTCCATGGGCGGCCATGTGGCGCCGGCCCGGAAAGGAGAGGGTGAATGGCGACGAAGAAGGCGGCATTCGGCGGCTACACCATCAACTTCAAGGGGTGCACCGACACGGTGGAGGCCGTCTTCGGCAACAAGCCGGTGAGCCCGAGCGACATGACGAAGAAGATCTGGGCGTACGTGAAGAAGCACAGACTGGCGAAGTAAGTCGCCTCCCCGCTCTATAGAGGAAGGTACCTTCCAGCGGATCTCCAATGAAATTGGGTAGATCCGAAAGTGGGGGTGTCATCCCAAAACGCACGGCCCTGCCAAACGGCAGGGTCGTGGTGTTTCAGGGCCCGTTGATGCATCCGTCCGAGCCACCAGCCACGCCACCACCCCCTTGACCTTCATGCCCGGATGGTGGCATGCTGTGAGTGGCTCAGCCGCCGGCCAGGAGCTTCCACAACCGTCGCTCGGGTATCCGAGCCCAGTCCCCCAGAGAACCCGGCATGACCACGGGCAGCCAATTCGTCGCGATCACCCTCCACCGCATTCCCCGAAAAGAAGTCTGCGGGGTCGTCATCCTGTCCCAGCAGGAGGACGAATCCTGGGCCGGGAAATGCAGCAAGTGCGGCGGAGAGTTCCGGCTGGAGCGCGACCCCAAGTTCGAGGCGCAGGTCCGGGCCATGCGAAATTGAATCGCCCTGTCCGAACGGGGAGGCCGCGACATCTCCCCCACTGGCCTGCAGGCTCCGGATGACGACACGGTCCGGGCCCGCATCAACAACAGGAGGAATCATGGCACGAAGAAGCAGGACCCTGGCATCCCTGGAAGGGAAACTTGGAGCGGTCATCCGACGGGAGGTCTCGAAAGTATTGCGGCGCCTCAAGGACCAGATCGCCAGGCGCGAGAGGGAACTCACCGCCCTGAAGGCAGAGTACACGAAGGGGGCTGACCTGTTGAGGAAACGGCTGAAGGGCGGGCCTGCAACCGCCACCCGCCGGCCGCGGAGGCGGGCGCGCCAGATCAACTGGAAGAAAGTCTTCAGCTCGCTCCCGGCCCGCTTCACCCTGAAGACGCTGGCCCGCCATGCGGTGGCGGGCAAGCGACCCAAGCCGCACCTGTACGCCGTCCTCTCCCGGTGGAAGAAAGAGGGACTACTGGCAAAGGATTCGGGCGGTGGATACCGGAAGGTGACGACGCGCCCACCACGGAAGCGAAAATCCCGCCGCGCAAAGCCGGTGCGGGTCCAGAAACCGGCCGCGCGGACCGAGGTCCCGAGCGCCTGAGGATTCCCCATCCGCGGGGATCGCCGCCCGAGACAGCGCGATGCGCGGGCGGAACGAGGGGGGTGCCCGCGTCAGCGCCGGTGGGCCTGGTCGAGCAGCAGGAAGGTGATCGCGTACAGGAGGGCGATGACGGCGCCGCCGGCATAGGCGCGGGGGCTGAGGCCGGCGGTCGGGGACTGCAGCAGCCAGGAGGCATTGGCGATCCCCAGGCTGACCAGTGAGGCGCCCAGGCTCAGATAGGCCAGGCTGATCCAGACCCGCATGGCGTCCCTCCTTGGTGGGCCATCAGATGGGGAGTCCCTCCAGCCGGGCGACCGCCTCGCGGATCGCCGGCGTGAGCGGTGTGCTCTTCCCACCCTCATGGTCAAAGTAGACGAGGCTGCCGTGGGCCGTGGCCACCAGGCGCCGGCCGGCCGCCTCGACCAGGGCGTACTCCATCGTCAGGCTGGATCGCCCCATGCGGGCCACCCGGGCGTGCGCCTGAATCGTCTGGCCGAAGAACGCCGGCGCCTTGTACTCGCACGCCAGGTCCGCGGCGATCAGGGTCACTGTGCTGAACGGGTCGTGGACCGCGTCCGTCAGGCCGAGATGGGCGAAGTAGTCCATCCGCGCCTGTTCCACGTAGACGAAGTAGCTCACCTGGTTCACGTGGCGGTTCGCGTCGGTTTCGCAAAACCGCACCCGGATCGGCGTGGAGAACTTGAACTTGGCCAGCAGCGCGTCGAGGTCAACCGTCCGTTCGAACCGGCTCATGATTTCCCCGGGATGGGTGCCGCGCTCACGTAATGTGGAATCGCTGCGGACTCAGGTGTTCGTTCTTGCACCGCGGGCACCGGGACGGATCGGAAAATCGCGCTCGATCCTTGAACCGGAACCCGCACTCCTCGCACACCGGTGCCAGGATGAGGATGCGCTGGCGCGGCGCGACGGAGCGGGCGATATGCTCCAGGTCGTCGATGATGATCTTCTTCGCCACGACGTAGCGCGCCACCAGGCCATCCAGGGTCCAGGTGCCCTCGGAGAGCAGTTCCCGGATCTCCTGCCGCCGCGTCTTCTCCACCGCTTCCCCCGCTTAGCATCCGCAGATTACGCAGATTACACAGATTTGGTTAGACCCGAGGAGAGACCAATGAGAACCCTGTCCTGAATCTGCGCAATCTGCGTAATCTGTGGATTCATTTCGTCTCTCAGGCCTTCTGGCCACCCACCTGGATCCCAGTCCACTCTTCCCACAAGGTGATGAGCACCGGCTGGGCCTTGGGTCCCTTCCCCTGCGCCTTGGCCATGCGAAAGAGCTCGTGGACCAGCGCCGTGACGGGGACCGGGAGATCCAGCGTCCTGGCCATGTTCAAGGCGTAGCCCACGTCCTTGGTCATGATGTCCACGGTCCCGCCGGGAACGAAGTTCCGCGTGAGGAGGCGCGGGATCGTTTCCTCCATGACACGCGAGCCAGCCCAGCCCCCCCTGATCGCCTCGTGCAGGGTCGCGGGATCCAGGCCGGCCTTGACCGCCAGGGCCCACCCCTCGCACACGGCGGCGAAGCCCGCGGCCACGATGAGGTTGTTGACGAGCTTGGCCGCCTGCCCCATGCCGCTGCCGCCCATGTGGACGACCGACTTCCCCGTGGAGGAAAGGATCGGCCGGCACCGGGCGAAGGCCGCCGCCTCCCCGCCCACCATGATGGACAGGGTGGCGTCAATGGCCCCCTGCTCGCCGCCGCTGACGGGGGCATCCAGGAAGGCGATGCCGCCCGCCGCGCACGCCTTGGCCGCGTCCTGCGCGACCTTGGCCTCTGTCGTGCTGAGATCCAGGATGGCCGTCCCGGGCTTCATCACCGTGACAAGGCCTCCCTCACCTGTCACGACCTGCCGCACGACATCGCCCGTCGGGAGGGAGAGGCAGACGATCGCGCTGGCGCGACCCACCTCGGCAGCCGACGCCGCCGGCTTTCCCCCGGCCGCCACGAAGCGGTCCAGCCGGCCTTGGTCCGTGTCGAAGCCGGTGACCGTGTAGCCAGCCTTGATCAGGTTCCGGGCCATCGGCCCGCCCATGACGCCAAGTCCAATGAAGCCGAGCGCTGTCTCAGGCATGATCCGATCCTTCTCCCCCCACCCCCGCGGAATTTTGCCGGCTGGGACTCCTCGTGTACGGGCGCGATTGATCGCGCTCCTCCACCTCTCACGGATCCGGGACCAGGATCGTGCGCAGGGTTGTCCGGTCCGCGACCATCTGCAAGGCCCGGCGCAACTCGGAGAGCGGCAGGCGCGCCGTGATGAGGCGCTCGACCGGGACTTGCCCCGTCACGAGCTGGCGCACCGCCTCCGCCACGTCGGCCGGGGTGTGGTGGTAGACGGGCTGAATGCTGATCTCCTCGTAGTGCAGACGGCCGATATCCACGGAGAGCGTCGGCCCCGGGGCCACGCCCCCGAAGGAGACCAGGGTCCCCCCGCGCCCGACCAGGCCCAGCGCCTCCCGGTGGGACTCCACCGCGCCGACCGATTCGATGACCACATCGGCATCCGGCCGGCCGATGGTCGCCCGAAGCAATTCCCGCGTGTTGCCCCCCTTCGAGTTCACAGCATGGCTGGCCCCCAGGACCTCCGCCACCGCCAGCCGATCGTCCTGATAATCCAGCGAGACGATCACGAGACCCGGACCGTAACGCTGGCGGAGGGCAATCACCCAGAACAGACCCATGGGTCCCGCCCCCAGGATGGCGACCGTGTCGAGCGGGTGAATGTGGACGCGACGCACGGCGTGGAGGACACAGGCGTACGGTTCGGTGAAGACCACCCGCTCTGGCGGGACATCCGTGGGGATCTCGTGCAGGTTGATCCGGACTAACCCGGACGGCACCAGGATGTAGGTCGCGAAGGCGCCGTTGTTGTACTGGATGTTCTCGCACATGCTCTGCCGGCCGCGCCGGCACTGGCGGCAGGCGGGATCCGCCTCGGGCGAACAGGGGGCCGAGTTGGCCGCCACCACCCGCTGGCCGGGACGCCAGCGCGCCTCGGCCCCGGGGCCCACGGCCACGATCGTCCCGGCCCACTCGTGGCCAAAGAGGCCCGGGATCTTGATCATCGGATGCTGGCCGCGGAGATAGACCTTGCGGTCGGTGAAGTCGATGGAGGCGACGTCCACCCGGGCCAGGACCTCGCCGGGACCGGGGACGGGGACCGGGACGTCCTCCATCCGCACGTCCTCGGCGCCGTAGAGGACGGCCGCCCGCATCAGGCCACGTGCCTGGGACGCCGGCGCAGGAGTCATGGGTGGAAGATCACCTTGGTGGCCATCCCGGTGCGCTGCAATTCGACCCCCTCGTGGAACGCGTCCAGGGGCAGGCGATGGCTGATCAGGGGCTCGACCCGGACCCGGTTTCGCGCCAGCAGCTCGAACGCCTTGGCCAAGGTGGCTGGCGTCGAGGAGTACGTGGAGAAAATTGCCAGCTCCCGGTAGAACAGGTCGGCCAGATCCACGGCCAGGCGTGGGCCGTCCGTCGGGCCGGCGAAGATGTTGATCCGGCCGCCCGGCCGAAGCACCTGCTGCATCTGCACCAGGATCTTCTCGCTCACCACGGTGAGGATGGCGCCGTCCAGGCCGCCGCCGTCCGTCAACTCGGCCACCCTCCGGGAGACGTCCTCGCGCGCGGGGTTGATCGTGGCCGTGAGTTGCAGGGTCCGGGCCAGCGCGAGCCGGGCCTCGGAGATATCCAGGAGGATGGGGACCGCCTCGCGGGCGGCCACGGTCTGGGCAATGAGCAGGCCCATCCCCCCGCCGCCCACCACGGCGATGCGGTCGCCGGGCAGGACCTGGGAGCGCTCCACGGCGCGCACGGCGCAGGCGAGCGGCTCTGTGAAGGACGCGACCTCGAACGGCATCTCATCCGGCACGGGGATGGTCACCTGCTCGACATGGAGCCGGGGAATCCGGATGAGTTCGGCGAAGCCGCACGGATCGATGTTCGTCGCCTTGAACTGCGGGCACATGGACTCGTTGCCGTGCCGGCAGGCCCAGCACGCGCCGCAGGGGACGTGATGAGCGGCCGTGACGCGGTCGCCCGGGGCGAACTTGGTGATACCCGGGCCGACATGCCGCACCACGCCGGCCAGCTCGTGGCCGAGAATCACCCCGCTCGAGTTCTTGGGCTGGGACAGCTTGGCCAGGTCCGTGCCGCAGAGGCCGCAGGCCCGCATCTCCACCAGAATCTCGCCGGGCCCGATGGAGGGCGGGGCGACCTCGCAGAGGCCGAAGCCGCCCGAGGACCGCGCCAGGATCGCTTTCATTTCCAGTTCACGCGGGAGGCGGGGGCTTGTAGCGCTGCTTGAGGGCGGCCGGCGCGATGGCAATCCGCTTGCCCCCCACATCCTCCAGGATGTAGACCTCATCGGTCAGGGAGCCGCTGGCGAAGACCTCGAAGACCTCCAGGACCTCCTCCAGGGTCTTCCCCTCGGCCGCGGCCATCTGCTGTTCCACCTGTTCCACGGGGATACGCATCTCGCTCCCACAGGTGCCCGTCACGGGCTCGGGGGGTGCCGTCTGTCTGCGCCGCCACCTGCCTTCTGCATACTGCCTTCTGCCTTCCACCGGACCCTTAGTGCTGATCCCTCGCGTCTGTCTCCTTCCCTTCGGCCTCCGCCGCGTCCCGAACTTCGTCCGGATCCGGCTTGCGCTTCCGCAGGCCCTTGAAGGGGAGCGAGCGCGACAGCACCTTCTCCTTGCACTTGGAGCACCGCCACCCCAGGCACAGGCCGTACTGCTGCCAGATCCAGTCGGCCGGGTACATGCGCCCGCCACATTTCCGGCAGGACCGGGGACCTGATTCCTTGCTCCACCGCGGGGCCGTGGGCTCGACCCGCGGCCGGGGCTTTGGCGGCCGGCGATCACGTCGGCGGTGATACGGACGACCTGGCCCCTTGCCTCCCCCTCCTGGTTGACTCATGCTGACCTCACTCAGCCGCCCTCCCGGCTCGCGGCTCGGGTACCCTCTGGGTGCTCACGGCTCTCGTCGAGGGCGCTTTCCGCGGCCCGCTTCAACTCTCCATAGGGCACGGCGCCCACGATCGGGGCCTGCCCGGGGATCAGGATCGTCGGGATGCCGTGGATCCCCTGGTCCGTCGCCTCCAGGTGCTCCCGCCACACGAGGGGGCGAGAGTGGCCCGCTTTGAGGGCCGCGCGCAGGGCCGCGGGGTCCAGGCCCACCGACCTTCCGATGCGGGCCAGGACCTCGGGATTGCTGATGTCCTCGGTCCGTCCGAAAAACGCCTCGAAGAGGGCCAGGTCGAAGGCCGGGAATAGCTCAGGGTGTGCCTCGCGGGCCCAGGTGGCCGCCTCCAGCGCGTGGAGGCTGGAGCGGGGATAGCACTGCCCCACGGCCGGAATCTGGAATATGGGCGAATCCGTATCCTGCGCCCCGGCCGCCTGGCGATGGGCGCGGTGGTAGTCGGTGAAGGTTCGATCCGCCCGATCCTCCGGCACCAGAATGAAATTCCGGTTGAGCAGCTGGAGGCGATCGCGGAACTCCTCCCGGAGACGGCGCAGGCGGACCGCCGCGCTGTAGCACCAGGGTCACAGGTAGTCGGAATAGACGGTGATTGCGAGCATCATGCGTTCGTCCCTGGGGTCACCGGTTGCCGCGACAGGTCACGCACGGGCACGCCTCCCGGAGGAACGTGTAGGAGTAGATCCCGCTGTCGTGGCCGTCGCTCCAGACGAAGTTGATGGCGTAGCGCCCGACCGGCTTGACCTCGGTCACCTGGATCTCCCCCGCCTTGACGACCGGGCCGCTCAGCACCGTGAGGCTGAGGCCGCCCGGCGCGGCCTCCTTGCTCCGCTGGTCGTTGCACAGGGCGCACGGGCACTTCCGCCGCAGGAGGTCAAAACTGTACACGCTCTCGTGGCCGTCCTGCCAGCGGATGTGGACCTCGCGCTTCTCGCGGCTGACCGTGATCTCTATGGGATTCGTGGAGGCAGTCGGATCCATTTTGCATTCCGCTTAGGCGGAGAGGATGTCCAGGACCTCCTGATTGGTATCCTGGACCATGCCCAAGCCGTTGATCACCGTGCTGATGCCGACGAAGAACTGGATCACCGAGAGCGCCTCGAGGATGTCGGCGTTGGTGTACCCCATCTTCTTCAGCCGGGCCGTGTGCGTCTCGATGCCGAACTTGCAATTATTGAGGACGACCGTGGCCCAGGCCAGGAACTCCTTGACCTTGGGGTCCAGGTTGCCGTGCCCCATGACCTCTTTGCGGTTCTCCCAGGCGGCCTTCAGCACCTGCGGGTTGTTGGCCAACACCTTGTACGCATTGGGGACGCTACCCCAGTGGGCGATCATCTCGTCGTAGATCTTCCTGACGGACCCGCTCGCCTCTGCTTCCGTGATTTGCTTCATCGTCGCCATGGGCGTCCATCCTGTAGGCGTCGTCCGCAACGCATCCCACCCCGACGGGGGGTCAGCCGTGTCGGCGAAACACGCGCTGGAGGTCCTCCGGGCGGGCCGGCGGCACGCCGGCGGTGGCCAGGTTCTCTTCGACATGGGCAATCTGCTTCATTCCGACCAGGGCGACCCCCAGACCCGGCGTCGACCGGACGAACTGGATTGCCCGCTGCGCATCGGTGGTGAGGCCAGGGAGCGCTTCCCCCACGAGCGGGGGGAGGCCCCGGGCCATCTGCCCCTGCAGGATGGAGGCGCTCGCCATGGTGAGGAGCCCAAGGCGCGACGCCGCCTCCAGGGTGGAGACCCAATCGCCGTCCACCTGCTGGTTGTCCCGGGTCAGGGCCTCCGGCATTCCGAGGTTGTGGGGGAGCTGGATCACCCGGAAGTGATGGTCGGGGCCGCCGATCTCGCGAGCCAGGCTCACCAGCGTCGACAGCGAGAGGTAGTCGCGGGCCGACGGGGGCTGGCGGTACCCGTTCCAGGTGGCGGTGCCGTACATCCGGATCATGCCCCGGGCGACCGCATCCTCCAGCGTGGCAAACGCCTCGCGAAGACGTTGCAGGAAGTGATCGCGGGGCACCTCCTGGAGCTGGGTCTCGGGATTGTGGATGTAGTAGATATCCACGCAGTCGAGGCCAAGGTTCTGGCAACTGCGCTCCAGTTGATGCCGCAGGTAGGCCGGTGTTATGCAGTGGCAGCCGGCGACGAGGTCTTCCGGACGCATGATCCCCGGGCGGACGAAATGCTCCTGGAAGTAGGCCCGGGGATCCGGCGGGTAAGCGCCGTCGAAGGGCACGAACCCCCCTTTGGTGGCCACCACGATCTCGTCCCGCGAGACGCGCCCCGCCCGGACCATGATGGCGAGCGCCTCGCCCACCGCCCGCTCGCTGCGCTGGTGCCGGTAATTGATGGCACTGTCCAGGACGTTACAGCCCAGCTCGACGGCGCGCGTCACCGCCCGGCGATATTGCTCGTCGGTCCGCGCATCCTCATCGCCCAGGTAGGTCCCGAGGCCAACCGAGGACAACCAGAGATCCTGAAAGCGGCGGAAGTGGCCATCGGCAACTCTGGCGGTGAATCGCTGGCGGTAGCGATCCGTGCCTTCCGGTGTGGCGTGGCCGGGAAGTCCCATGCGAGGACCTTGTCAAGGGCGTTCGGACGTTCGACTTCTGAGTTCGAGGGACAAGGCTTTTGACGGGTCGGATGGTACCCCGTCTATCGCCATTCCACAAGGGGCGAGCCGTCGGCTTCCGGCGCTGCCATTTGTCTGGATCGCGGGCTTGAGACGCTAGGACCCGCGCTGGAGCTGAAACGAAATGGCCATCTCCTCCTCGGCCTCGGGGATCCTGCCCATATCCCGGTACACGGTGGAGAGGCTGGTGTGATACATGGGCTCCTGCGGGTTGATCTCGATGGCCCGCTGGATGGCCTCGACCGCCTCGGGGAGCCGTTTGAGCCTGTGCAGGGCGTGCCCGATGGCCAGACAGGCATCGGAGAAGGACGGGTCCAACTCCACCGCCTTCCGAAGTTCCTGGATGGCCTCCTCGTGTTTATTCTGCCCGTAGAGGGCCAAGCCCTTGCCGAAATGCTCCTCCTTCGTGGGCATGAGTCATCTCCTGTAGGTGGAGCCGCGGTGGGATCCTCTGTCACTGCTCGCCGATGGGGGGCAGTGGGGTCTCGGCCGGCTTCCGACGCCTCCGGCGCCGGCGCTTTTTCTGCGGTTCGGCGCCCGTCACGGGTTTCTCCGCGACTGCCGCCGGGGCCTCGCGCCGGCCCGCATCCCGCACAGCGGGACGGACGCCCTCCGGGCGACGGTCCGGACGGCTCCGGACACCCGCCTCACCCGGACGGGGGACGGGTTTGACGAAGAGGTCGTCGCTGGGCCACTCGACCGGGATCTTGTGGCCGATGAATTCCTCGATGGCCTCCAGGGACAGGACGTACTGCTCGTCCGCCAGACTGATGGCCTTGCCCGAGGCGCCGGCCCGCGCGGTCCGGCCGATCCGGTGGACGTAATCTTCGGCATCCTGCGACAGGTCGTAGTTGATGACGTGGGTGACCCCCTCGATGTGCAGACCGCGAGAGGCGACGTCGGTGGCCACCAGGATGTGGAGGCCGCCCTCCTTGAACGCCTGCATGATCTTCAGGCGCTTCCTCTGGTCCACGTCCCCGGTGATGGCCCGGGCGTGGTAGCCGACGCGGACCAGCCGATCCGCCAGCCGCTCTGCCTCGTGTTTCATGTTGGCGAAGATCAGGATCCGCTTCCCCTTCTCCCGTTCCAGCAGGCCGAGGAGGAGCGGAAACTTCTCCTCCCTCGTGACGTGGTACAGGACCTCCTCCACTCCCTCGACCGTGATCTGCTCCGGTGAGACCGACACCATGGTGGGATTGTTCATACACTCGTAGGCCAGCTCCAGCACGCGGTGTGCCAGCGTGGCGGAGAAGAGGAACGACTGCCGCCGCTCCGGGGGAGGGAGCTGCCGGGCGAGGTAGCGGATGTCCTTGATGAACCCCATATCGAACATCCGGTCGGCCTCGTCGATCACCAGGATCTCGACCCCCTTCAGGGCGTAGACCCCTTGCTTGAAATAGTCGATGAGGCGGCCGGGTGTCCCGATCAACAGGTCCACGCCTCCGCGCAAGGTCTCGCGTTGCTTGAGGTAGTCCACTCCGCCGTAGACCACCTGCATGTCCAGGCCGGTCTCCTGGCCGAGCAGGCGGGCGTCTTGGTGGATCTGCACAGCCAGCTCGCGCGTGGGCGCGACCACCAGGGACCGCGGGCCGACCTGTCCCTTGGGGCGCCGGTCCGGCTCCCGCAGGAGCCGGGTGAAGATGGAGATCAGGAACACCGCCGTCTTTCCCGTGCCGGTCTGGGCCTGGCCTGCCACATCCCGACCTCGGAGCGCGATGGGCAGCACGTCCTCCTGGATCGGGGTGCAGGCGGTGAAGCCGGCGGCCTGGATGCCCCGCATCACGGATTCCGGCAGGTCGAAGGAGAGGAAGTCTCTGCTCATGATTTGGAGAGCCGCAGGTCATCCACCGGTTCCCTCACGCCCGTATCACCGCAGCACAGGAAAACACAGAGTACACTTCTATCCCTCGGCATGTCGAGGGGTTTCGCCGTCGCGCCGGCGCACGACGTTGCCTGTCGCTCCGTGCGGCCCCCGCCTGGACCAGGGAAGAAGCCGCCTGATCGTGAAATGTGTCGAAGCTCTTCGCACGGGTGAGGAAGCGGGGGTTGCGCTGCAGGATATCTTCGGCGCTCATGTCCAGCACGGTGGTGAATCCGAGCAGGACCGCCGGGACCTCGTCCACCGAGATGTCCTTGCACCGCCGGCCGATGATCACGGCCAACTCGGCCTCCGCCGTCACCCGCTGGGACTGTTTGGGCAGGACGATGGTGTCGCCGTGCCCGATGATGGTGATGGAGGGGCGGTGGAAGGAGCAGAGGCGCATGGAGACGGACCTCAACGATGCTGGAGAGGGTGGGCTATCGCGGCAGGCGCCTTATAACATGGGGGGAGGGAGAGGTCAACTTCGGCAGGAGGGCACCACGGGGAAGAGGAAAGCTACTCTCACTGTCCGGGGAATGGGATCAGGCCGCCTGGCGCCCAGCCTCCAGGTACGAGATGTACCGGCGGAGCCCCTCGAAGAAGAGGCGCTCATACGCGAGGAGGGATTCCAGGGACTCCTCCCGATCCAGAGCCTCCAAGTGAGCCCACAGCTCTGGCTCCCGCTCCCGGAGATAGGGGATCGCGCCCTCGATGTACTCCGCCTGGAGGCGCTTGCCCATGGCGACGACGAGGTCATCTAGGGACTTTTTGTTCATCTGACTCACCGCATTGCAGCAGTCGGGACAGGTTGGTGCGTCCATTACAGCAGGCATGACTCTCCCCCCTCCCTTCCGGCGGTTGCGTCCTCTCCCTTTGAGAATCATAGGTTAGCTCCTGAATACCATACATCAGTTTGGCTGTCAAG
>Ga0156237_1040_pt1 | contig 20396 bp, 20 predicted proteins | sample RifCSPlowO2_12_FD_107884 | JGI IMG/M metagenome (GOLD analysis project Ga0156237, IMG submission 107884) | candidate division NC10 bacterium RIFCSPLOWO2_12_FULL_66_18
AGTGGGTGCGCGCCATGTCACGGATCGACGTGAAGGGCGCCTCCAGGATGAGCCCGGCGGAGTGGGTGCGCGCCATGTCACGGATCGACGTGAAGGGCGCCTCCAGGATGAGCCCGGCGGGAGCCTCCCGCGTGGCCAGGTCCAGGACGACGGCCGAGCCGATGGATTCCCCGTAATAGATGATCCGGCGCCCGTCCACGTCGGGACGTCCCCGCAGATACGCCAGGGCCGCCTCGGCGTCCCGGTATGTCCCCTCTTCCGAGGGGCGACCCTCGCTCCGGCCGTACCCGCGGTAGTCGAAGATCAGCAGGGGGATCTGGAGGCGTTCGTGCAGGAGTTGGATGATAGGGAGGCGATCGGCGATCGTCCCGGCATTCCCGTGGGCCCAGAGCAGCGTGGGACCGCCCGCCGAGCCCGGGACGAACCAGCCGTGCAGACGCACCCCATCCGCCGCCCGCAGGTCGGCATCGTCGTACCGGAGCCCCCACTGAGCGGGCGTCGCATGAAGCCCCCGGCTCGGAAAGTAGATGAATGCCCGCTCCACACTGCACCCCGCGGCAAGCGTCGCCAACGCCCCCACAGCCGCCAGCCCCGATCGAAGACTCACACTCCTTGGCCCGCTCACCGGCTCACTATCCCAGATGGCCGGTCCGCTCGCAACGGTTTTTCCGGTCCCCGATCCATCCAATCCACGGAGGGGCCTCTGCGGTTGCCGTCCGGTCGAGAAAAAGGGGACGTAGTTCACTTATTTCACTTTTCACTTCCGCTATGCTGACCGACCTCGCCTCGTACTGGGCGTGATGCGGGACCAGACCGTTTTTCGATCCCAAGAGAAAACCCTCCCCGCAACTGGGCGACGTTGCGGTTTAGCGACCTTGCGCTACCCTGCTCCCACCCGTGGGTCGCGGACCGCTCTTGGATGCTCTCGCCATCCTGGATCACGGGATTGTGCAGCACCTCGCTCGCACGGTCCTCCACCAGACCAAGCAAGATGGAGGGATTTTTGCCAGCGTGGGACGCTCTTGACAGGGCTTAGCGTCGGGATGCGACGGAGGACCAGGGACCCATTCGCTCAGCACTCGCGGGAGGGGTGGGACGCAGTTGGCGGCAGCCCACTTGGACCTTGCATTTCCCGGCGCTCTCGGGGTAGAAAGAGGCCCGGCACAACCTCAACGAGGGAGGCGCTGCGGGAAAACGACGGCGGGAGTACGGTAAAGCCACCAAAGCCGCAACGTAAATCCCCTGCGAGGAAAGGAGAGTTCTATGAAAATCTTTATATATGCGCTGCTGCTGACCGTGATGGTCCTGACTGCCTCTCAGGCTCAGGCCGAAATCCTGGCCCTGCTCAATTACGAGACCAAGCCTGAGCAGATCGTCAGGAAGGAAGGGCTGGCGGTTGTCGATGTCGACCCGAAGTCGCCGAGCTTCGGGAAGTTGCTGATGGACATCCCTCTGCCGCCTGACCTCGTGGCCCACCATATCTACTTCAACCGCGACAAGAGCAAGGCCTACATCACTGCTCTTGGCAAAAGTGTCCTTCATGTGATGGACCTTACCCGCTTCCCCTATCGGATGAAGGCGGCGCCGGTGCTGGACTGCCAGGTGCTGGAGGATGTGGTCTTCACGGAGGACAACCGGACCTGGTATCTCACCTGCATGGGCTCGAGTAACGTGGTGATGGGTGACGCAGCCACTGACAAGCCCATCAAAACCATCGGATCGCCCGCTGGAGGGCCGGCTTTGATCAAGTATCCCCACGGCATTAGCATCCACAATGGCATTGACCGCGTCATGATCACGAGCACAGTGCGGCCGTCCGACCTCGGCGACCCAGGCGAGACTGTGACCGTGCTGGAGGCGAGCACAGGCAAGGTGCTCTCCACCCACCAAGTATCGCGCAAGCCCTCGCCTTCCGGCGAGGCGCCGGTCGAGGTAATGTTCATGCCCGGCGCCAACCCGCCGGTGGCTTACATCACCAACATGTACGGGGGCACGCTCTGGATGGCGGTCTGGAATCCCAGCACCAAGGGCTTCGGCTTCAGTCAGGTGGACGACTTCGGCTCACGCAGCCACGGGGTGGCCCTGGAGATGGAGCACAACAAAAAGCGTGACCGGCTCTATGTGACCACCGCCAAGCCAGGGCACGTCAGCGTCTACGACGTGAGTGACCCACAGAAGCCCAAGTTCCTCAAGGCCATCCCAGCGGCGGCTGGGGCGCACCACTTGGTCTTCTCGCCCGACGAGGCCTATCTTTTTGTCCAGAATAGCCTGCTTAACCTGCCGGGCATGAGCGACGGCTCCATCACCGTGATCGATGTGGCCGAGGGCAAGCCTATCGCCAGCATGGACACGCTCAAAAACATGGGACTGAACCCCAACTGCATCGTGCTCCTGCCCGAGCGGCCGTGAGCAGGCGCGAGTGAAAAAAGCGGATAAGTCCGGCTATGGGATCCGGGACGGGAGCCGTGGGCCAGGCGCGGACACTCTTCTGTCGGATCGCCCTGGAGAAGATGGGCGATTCTGGTGCCGAGGTCGCGCGGTCCCTCGGGGGGACCATGTCCTCGGTGAATCGGTCGGCCGTGTCCCCCGAACCGCCCGACCCGAAGAAGTTCCTCAATGCACTTTAGAACCTACGTAAATTACGTTAAGGTAGCGTGCACACCAAACTCAGGGAACTGAAAGGAGTCAATCGTATGGAAAGGAAAAAAGCCACTGATTTCGATCCGCAACTGTTGACGCTCTTCGACAAGTACGTTCATGGCCACATCCGCCGCCGCGAGTTTCTGGATGGCGCGTCACGATTCGCGGTTGGCGGCCTGACGGCAACGGCATTGTGGGAGATGCTCCGCCCCAACTATGCGCTGGCGCAGCAGGTCGCCAAGAACGACAGCCGCATCAAGGCCGAGTATGCGCTGTACCCCTCGCCGCAGGGCAACTCGCCCAATGGCATGATGCGGGGATTACTCGCCCAGCCCGCGACCGGCAACACATTCCCCGCGGTGGTGGTCGTTCACGAAAACCGCGGCCTGAATCCGTACATAGAGGATGTCGTACGGCGCCTGGCCGCCGCAGGTTTCATGGCTCTTGGACCGGATGCCCTGTGGCCTCTTGGCGGCTATCCGGCCGTTGACAAGTACGGAGCTGAGGCCGATGAAAGAGCCGTGGCGATGCAGAGGACGCTCGATGGCAAGAAAATAACCGAAGACTTCGTCGCGGCGGCCGACTTCCTGCTGAAGCATCCACACTCGACCGGCAAACTCGGTGCGGTGGGCTTCTGCTTCGGCGGCGGTATGGTCAACACGTTGGCCATCCGGGTGCCGCAGCTTGCCGCCGGGGTTCCCTTCTATGGGGCCGCGCCGCCTGTTGAAGAGGTGTCAAAGATCAAGGCCGCTCTTCTGCTGCACTTTGCCGAGATGGATCCCAACATCAACGGCAGGTGGCCCGCTTACGAAACCGCCCTCAAGGCGAATGGCGTCAAGTACGAGGCGTATGTGTATCCCGGAACGAATCACGGCTTCCATAACGACACGACACCACGCTATGACGAAGCCGCAGCCACACTCGCCTGGCAGCGCACGATCGACCACTTCAACAAGACGTTGAAATCGTAGAATCCGGTTGATTTGCGGGATCGGCAGGCGCGGAACGTTCGCACCCGAGTGCCGGCGAACACGGACTGGACCCGACGGCGCCGGTGTCTGTGATGCGCCGCGGGTCAGTCCGATGGCGTTAGGCGCTGCTCGCAGGGGCTGAGGACGCAAGAAGCGTGGGGAGAGAACATGAACATCAGAGAAGCTGGCCTCATCGTCACCCTCTCTCTCGGCATCCTGGTGGCCCCGCTTCTCACTCACGCCCAGCAGAAAGGAAAGATGTATCGGATAGGCTTCCTGGGGAACTCCACCGCTGCCCTCGAGGCCAACCTCGTCGGGCCCTTCCGCGAGGGGTTGCGTGACCTCGGCTACGAGGAGGGCCAAAACGTCGTGATCGAGTATCGGTGGGCTGAAGGAAAATACGAGCGCCTTCCCATCCTCATCGCCGAACTGATCGCCCGGAAGGTCGATGTGATCGTTACCGCCGGTACACCCGGCACCCAGGCTGTCAAGAAGGCGACGACGTCGGTCCCTCTCGTCATGGTGGCCGTCGGCGATCCCGTCGGCACGGGTATCGTCGCGTCCCTCAACCGGCCCGGTGGGAACATCACCGGGTTAACCTCGATCTCACCGGAACTGGAGGGGAAACGGTTAGAGCTGCTCAGGGAAGTGATCCCCAAACTCTCCCACGTCGCCATCCTCTGGAATCCAGTGAATGCGTATCATGTGATCGAGATGAAAGAAGCGCAGTCGGCAGCTTCGACGTTGCGAATGAGAGTGCTGTCCCTGGCGGTGGGGACCCCGGAGGAACTCGACGGCGCCTTCGCAGCAATCGACAGGGAGCGGGTAGGCGCGCTCCTCGTGCTGGCGGATCGAATGTTTCTGCACCACCGCACGCGCATCATGAACTTCGCCGCCCAACACCGCTTACCGGGGGTCTATGCGTACCGGGAATTGGTCGAGGCGGGCGGGTTGATGTCTTTCGGGCCAAGTTACGCGGGCATGCACAGGCGGGCCGCGACGTATGTGGACAAGATCCTCAAAGGGATCAGCCCGGCCGACCTGCCCGTGGAGCGACCGGCGACGTTTGAGTTGGTCATCAACCTCAAGGCCGCCAAGGCCCTCGGGCTGATGATTCCGCCGTCCGTGCTCTCCCGGGCGACCGAGGTAATCCAGTAAGAAAAAGGTACCGGACACCATTTAGCCCCTAACCCATTGATTCTGCGGGGTGGTGATTTCAATTCTTCGTCGCCCCCGTAAAGGGGGTCGTTGCATTACAAGTCATATTTGTCAGGACTCCATCCAGGAACCTACAAGCGCCGCGCGGGGGCCTCGCCACGCGCTGGACGAGACAACGGATCAGGCGTCACCCTCTCCCTGTACGGATCGCCGCTCCCCACGAATCCACAAGCAGTTCCAAGGCAATCAGCCAGTTGCCTCCCCAAAGGTGTCCGGTACCTTTCCTCAGTAGGGGGCACGCGCAGGAAGTCCTCGCTGGTTGTCGAACAGAGTAAGGAGACAGAGGAGGCACCGTCCCCTCTTACGAGCGGCGGACTCCAACCGGTTTGTTAGGCGGGCGGTATGTTCGAGTCCTATGCCACCGCACGATCAGCAACCCTTGGGGACCGCCTCTTGTCTAAGAGCTTCAGACACAGAGCGCGAATTGCCTCCAGTTCGTGGTAAAACTCGCGTCGGGCGGCCTCCGCTGCCAAGCACTCAAAAAGGTCGGGCAACTGGATCCCGCGACTCATAATCGCATTGGCTTCCTTCTTCCGGAAATGGTTTCGGACATAGAGGCAGTTGTCCGCATGGTAGAAGCGTTCAACCGCTTCTGTGGGGGTTAAGACCCCGCTGGCCAATGATTGCACCAGGCCCAGATTTACGAGCGCAAAGAGTTCCAACTGCTGGGGTAGATGCCCACTCACCTCCGAAAGGAGTACACGGGATGGGTAGTGCTGTTTCATAGCCTCACCGCCCTAGGAAAGAATTTGACACCCGCAACGCTCCCGGACTCGTGTTCAAAGTAATGCACCTCACCGGAATTCCCCTGCTTGATGACCTTTCTCCACCTGCCAGCGCGTACACGCCTCAACTCCCGCAGGAGAGCACGGTTCCGGACCGGGTACTTGAGGGTCCCACCTCGGCTTGGCGTCCAGCCCTGCGGCACCACACCGGACGCGTAGATGTCCGCATACAGATTGAGCGGCATGCATGTTCCTGAGGGACACGGCGCAAGGCGTTAGCGACAATAATACCAGAATCCGGAACGAGAGAAAACACTAGCTCCGCAATGAGACACGCCTAACGGGGCGGCGGCTGAGCCGGCGAGATCGCCCGGAACCGCTCGATGAGATCCAGCCCGTGCTCGTCGCCGAGGACCGCGTCCATTCGGGGATTGGGGACGTAATCGACTGAGTGGAATCACTGTCCCGCTCCTCATCCTACCGCCCTTCCAGTCTCGGCGGCGAGCACGGCGGAATGCTCGAAGGGCGGATGGTTTCCGGTCAACGCACAGCCGGTGTCGAAGCGCAACGGGCTGTCACTCCGGCCGCTTTGCCCATGCGTCCCAGAACTGTTTTGGCGTGACGATCGGAATCCCTGAATATCGCTTCAAGGCCAATAGATGATGGTCCCCCGAGACGATCGAGCCTGCCCCAGCGGCCACAGCGCAAGCCAAGATCTTGTCATCGTCCGGGTCCTGCGAAATCACAGCTTCGATCCTGGGATCCTGAATGACTTCGACGATGCTGAGCAGAGACTCCATCAGTTCTCCCATCGAGGTATTCAAGGCTGTGATCCTGGCTGCGAACTTCGGACGAGCGAATGCGCCACGAATCTCCTCCACAATCGCGGGAGTCGTCACCAGCGTTAGGTCACCATCCTCGGCTGCTTGAATCAGCCTGTTCGGAGTTCCAGTCCACAGCAGCCCAGAGATCCAGACGTTCACATCCAGGATCACCCGCTCCTTAGCCACGCCGGCTCCGCTTTTCCCGACGCATGCGATGAACTTCGGCGGTAATCTTTGTGAGAGGCATCTCCTTCTCAGGCGATCGCCGCGCGATCTCTGAGGGCCTCAGTGATCCCAGCCGCTTGAGGACGATCATATCGCCCTCAGTCCACACCGCGAGCTGGCTGGTGCTCGGGAAAAGCCGCAAAATCTCTCTCGGAAGCTTAACTGATCCGTCGCTCTGAACCCGAACGGCTTTCATGCGCTCCCTCCACCGGGTGGTAAGGGCTCCAGGATCCTCTTTGAGCCCTTTCTTGAGTTGCCGGTTGGTGCGAAAACACCAGGGTTTCTGGACGTCATTTGCCCCCCCAGGGGCGCGGCGGGCTCACAGAACAGGCGCGTTCCAGTGAGGATCCCTGCCGTCCCAAGGCCAACCGCAGGGGAACCGCGTTCATTCGGACAAGACGCTAGCGCGCGGGCGGGAGAGGTGTCAAGGCGATTCTCGTCGCCAGCTATGACCGGCGGGGACCGGGAGTCGGCGGCCGGGGGGGGTACGCAGGAGACTCTTAGACTTTTTGAAGGGGGAGGTTGCATTACAAGTATTATTTGACGTCTTGGCGGTTCAAGCCCGCCCGTTTGCGCTCAGTCGCCCTCGAACCGCAACTCCCGCGTCATCAGCTCCACGACCGCCTCGCGGGGATCCTGGCCCTCGAACAGCACCCGGTGCACGGCACGGCAGATGGGCATCTCCACCCCGTGGCGCTGCGCCAGGGCCACGGTGGAGCGGCAGGTATTCACCCCCTCCGCCACCGCCTTGGAACTGGCCAGGTGGTCTTGCAGCCGCGTCCCCCTGGCCAGGGCCAGCCCCACGGTGCGGTTGCGCGACAGATCGCTGGTGCAGGTGAGGATCAGGTCGCCCATCCCGGCCAGGCCGGCGAACGTGCCCACCCGCGCCCCCATGGCCACGCCCAGCCGCGTGATCTCGGCCAGGCCCCGGGTGAGGAGGGCCGCCCGCGCGTTCGGCCCGAGGGCCAGGCCGTCCACCACGCCGGCGGCGATGGCGATGACGTTCTTCACCGCCCCGGCCAGCTCCACGCCCAGGGGATCGGTACCCGCATAGACCCGCAGGGCGTTTCCGCTCACTGCCTGCTGCACGGCGCGTGCGACCTCCGTATCCTCGGCCGCGGCGACGATGGCGGTCGGGCGCCCGGCAACGACCTCGCGGGCAAAGCTGGGTCCCGACAGCACGGCGATCCTCGGGTGATGGGCGGGCGTCAGGACCTCCTGCATGATCCGGGACATGGTGCGGAGGCTCTGGACCTCGATCCCCTTCGTCGCGCTTACCGCCAGTGTCCCCGGCTCGAGGTGAGGACGGGCCTGGACCAGGACGTCTCGAAACGCGTGGGACGGCACAACGAAGATGGCCAGCCGCTGCAGGGCGAGTGCGGTTTCGAGAGACGGCATGGGGTGGACCGCCGAGGGAATCCGGACACCGGGGAGATAGAGGCGGTTTTCCCGGGTCCGCTCCATCTCTCCGGCCAGGTCCGCCTCGAAGACCCAGAGGTGCACGCGCGCATACCGCTCCGCCAGGACCACGGCCAGCGCGGTCCCCCAGGCGCCCGCCCCGATGACCGCCACCGATTCCAGGGGTGCGTCGTGATCGGCCGTCATCCGTCCCGCGCCCCCTCGTCCCCGTTGCCGAGAGAACCCACTCGATATTCCTCCAGGTCGATGCCCAGCCCCAGGAGTTCCGTGTCATTCACGTCCAAACCGTATTTCTCCAGGACAGTCAGGATCAGGGCCTTGGCCAGATCGCCCACCGCCGGATCGCGCAGGAGCGCGATCAGCGGCTCCACGGGGCGGGGCTCGCCCCAGGCCTTCAGGGCCTGCGTCGCCACGGCCAAGAGCGTCTCGTCTTCCTGGGTGAACTGCTCCAGGAGAACGGGGATCGCCGCCTCACCGACGGCCAGGAGTTGGCGGACCTCCGCATCCACCTCGGCGTCGCGGAGGTCCCGGCCCCGTAGACTCTCCAGCCGGCCGCGGATCGCTTCTGCTCTCAGCTCCCTCTCGGGCTCACCCACCCCTCATGTCTCCCATTTCGGATTTCGGATTGCGGATTTCGGATTGAAATTCCGCAAGAACCAACTTAACCGCAGATTTCACAGATTACGCAGATTCACCCCCACCCGAGCCCTCCCCCCCTCCGAGGGGGAGGGAGTGAGAAGGGGGGCTGTGGAATCTGCGAAATCTGCGTAATCTGTGGTTGCTGTCAAGGTTGAAGAACCGTGAAATCGGCGCGGCGCGCCCAGTCGCCGCCGCCCTCGGCGGTCCGGTAGATCTTCCCCTCTGCGAGGAACATCCGATCCCGCTCTATCTTTTCCTCCCCCGCCAGGTAATCGTAGATGGCGAGCGTCCGCGCATCGGGCAGGTCCTCGACATCCCGAGCGGTCAGCTTCTGGGCCGTCTTCAGCCGGGCGAGCTTGGCCTCCCGCGTCGCGACACCCGCGGAGGCGCCGAAGGTCCGGAGGAAGAGGCGATCCAGGGCGTCGTCCCGCCCCTTCACGCCAGGCTCGCGGACGATCCGCAAGAGCTCGGCCTCGACCTTCCGCGCGCGCAGGCCGTCCTCGTCGGACTCCACGTGGGCCATGCCCGACAGTTTGACCTTCATCGTCGGGCGGTCCCGCAGGACCGCGACGATGTTGCGGAGATGCTCGCGGGCCGCATCGTCCAGCGCCCAGGATCCCGGGGCGAACAGCACGGGGTTGATCTCGATGGCGCCGATCCGGCCCCCCAGGGTGAAGATCTGGCCGATCAGCCGGAAGGGCGCCGTCACGAGCTGCATCAAGGTGTTCCGGATGGCGGCCGCGATCACCTCGCCCAGGTCGAACTCCGGATGGTTCAACTCGCCGTGCACCGGCACTCGCAGGATGATCTCCCCGGAGGAATCCTGGAGCAGAGAGATCGCCAGCGCCAGCGGCACGCCCACCAGGGCCTCGAAGCGATCCACGGGCTCCACCTGCTCGCCGAGGGCCAGTTGATCGATCCGGAAGAGATTCTCGCCTTCCAGCCGGTCCTGCTCGACGCGATAGCGCACCTGGCCGAACAGCTTCCCTTGCTCCAGTCGGTACGAGGTCACCCGGGCGGTGTAGGAATTCAGCCGGTGCAGGTTGAGGTCGCGGACCTGCCCCTCCAGGTCCACGTACAGATTGGTCGGGAGCGGCAGGATGAAGCCGTGCAGGGCCACCGCCGACCGGTCGCTCAGCTCCCCCGTGAGGGCGACGCTGGCCTTGCGGTCCTCTTCCGTGGTGAGATCTTCGATGACGAGCTCGAGGTTTCGCACCTGATCCCGGAAGCGTGGCTGGACCGCCCGGTCCTCGATCTCGGCGGTGCCGTCGGAGAGCGTGAGGACCCCGACCGTCACGACCGGCGCGCCGCCCGCCAACGGCGGCCCGCCGCCGGGCTGGCGCAGCTCGTTCACCAGACGCAGCGCTGGAACGCTCCCGTCCTCGTCCCGCCCCACGCCAATCCAGGGCTGCTCCATCCGGACGGCGCTCACACGGACCACCAGCGGGTCCAGGCTGAGCTGTTCCACCTGGACCTGCACCTTCTCCGCCAGGAGGAGGGTGAGGTCCCGCCTCGCATCGCCGAGTTCCAGGGGCGCAAAGGTCAGGTCGCCCTTCCCGGTGACATGAAGCGCCTGGCCGGCTTGACGCAGGCTGACATCCAGGGCGCCGCTGGCCGTCCCGCCCCGGACCACCCGATGGACCAGGTCCGGGAGGTAGGCACCGGGCCGCAGGACGTCCAGGTTCTCCAGCTCCGCACGGACCTCGCCCGACCAGGTGACCGGCTGCACCCGGCCACTCAGCCGGGCCTGCGCCCCCTCGGCCTCCTTCAGGGACAGGCGGAACGAGGCCGGCGCATCCGTGTCGGTCTGAAGCTCTCCGACCACGGCTTCCACCTCTGTGAACTCACCTGACCACACCGGCCGCACCATCTCGTCGCGGAATGCGATGCGACCATTCCGGATGACCATCCGATCCAGCCGGATGGCGGGAGGAGGGCTCCAGCCCAAACCGCTCCCCGGCGTCGAGGCGACATCCTCGGCCCGCACCGCCTGCACCTCGGGCCGGTCAACCTCGAGCCTCCGGAGGTGGAGCCGGAATGGGGCCAAGTGAAGCTGCCCGACGTCCATCTGGATTCCCGCCGCCTTCCAGGTTCGGATCGGCAGGCCGGGGGAGCTTCCCTCGATCCCTGTCAGGGACACCCCTCCGCGAAGATCCAGGCGCCCTCCGCCGGGGCCGAGTCTGGTGGTGAGGGCGACACTGTCCGCCCGGACCGCCTGTGCCGCCAGGGAATCCACGCCATATCCCGAGGCCCGGGCCTGGAGGCCGCCAAGCGCCGCACTGCCCCGGATGGTGAGTGCGTGGACGCCCCCTGGCTGGGGGGTGAGCCTGATCCGTCCCAGCGTCACCTGCAATTCGCCCAGAGAGGCCTCCGCGATCGCGGGGCGCGCCCCATCCCCGAGGCGCGCGTGCACCGCTTTGCCGCGGACCCGTCCCACAGCCTCGAGGGCAAGGCCGGCAAGCCCCGGTCCCGCCGCCTTGATCTGCCCCAGAGCGACCTCGATATCTTCGGCGACGAATGCCCCCCCTGGCTCGGCCTGGACCCGGATGTCGTGTAGCGCAAGGCCGGCTGTGCCGCTGGCCGCCAGGCCATTCTGGTCGCGCCGGACATCCGCCTGCAGGGTCAGGCTCGCCTGGCCCGAGAGAATCTCCACCGGGAGCGTGGCAGGCAGCCAGGCTCGGAGCCCGGGCAGGTCCACCGCCTCGATGGCCGCCTTCGCTTGGAGCTGCACCGGCGAACGGAGCCAGGTGCCGCTGAGCCTGATGGCGCGCGCCACCGACGTAGAGGCGGTGAGGTCAAAGGTGATCGGCTGCGTCGGATCCGACGTCGCGCCGGCGACGCGCAGGCTGACATCCCGGATGGCGAGGGTTCGTTCGGGGCGGGTTCCCCGATCGGTGAGGTCCAGGCCCGCCCGCTCCACCTCCAGGCGCAGGATCTCCCAATACAGCGGGCGTTCGCCTCCTCCCTCTGCCACGGGCAGGCCGGCCCCGCCCATCCACCCCGCAACGTCCAGGGACCCATCGGCCTGGCGCAACGCACGGACGTCCACGTCGGCCAGGCTGACCCGTTCAAGGCGGGCGGTCCCGGCCCGCTGGTCCGTCCCGCCGGCGACCGCGATGCGCCCGATCCGGACCGTCGGCGGCTGGCCGATCTGTCCCAGGCTGAGGCCGGTCGCCTCCATCGCCATCTCCGGGACCAGGAGACCCCGATGATCCAGATCCGCCTGTCCGCGCACACCCAGGCGGTCCATGGACGCCCGCAGCCGGCCCCCCACCTCGATCGTGGCGCCGGCCACGTCAAGGCTGAGCTGCGAGAACCCGATCACCTTGGGGCTCCAGTGGGCCTGGCCCCGGAGGCGCAGGGAGGCTCCCTGCACGGCCAGGTCCGGTCGCGGTCTGGCGGTCACACGCCTGGCCTCGATCTGGACGCCCGCCTGCACCTGCCACTCGCCGCCGGCCTCCTGGCCCTTGACGTCCACCCCCACCTCCGCCTCGCCAGTCAACCCGGGCGGGGCCAGGCCCGGGGGCAGGATGCCCGCCACCTGTCCCAGATCCGCGTGCGCGATCCGCACGGGCAGGTGGAAGGCCCGACGCCTGGCGAAGGGCGCCACCCAGCCATCCGCCGAGACGGTCATCCTCCGCCAGCGTCCCCGCAGCCTGAGCGTCTCCCGAACCTCGCGCCTATCATCCCGGGTGCTGAGGTCGCGCACGCGGACCTCCAGGTCCTCCACGATCTCCCGGTGCTCGGGTGATCGGCGGCGGTCCGCGACGTGGATTCGCCCACCCTGCACCACCACCTCTTGCAGCGTGACCGCCAGGTGAGGTGAGGCGCCGGTCGTGCTCGCCAGGGGGAGCCACGCGAACCCGTCCGGCGTCAGCGCCATCCAGACCTCCGGTTGGTCCAGTCCAAGGCGGGTCACCAGAAGCTCCCGTTGCCACAGGGCGCCCAGCCGCACCTCGATCTCGAGGCCCGGGATGTAGAGCAGGGGCTGGCCGCCCTGCTTGTCCCGGACCCAGACATCCGTGGCGTGCAGCCGACCGGTGAACGGAAAGATGCGGAGGCGGTCAATCCGCACCCGGGCGTCCAGGGCCCGGGTCAGTTCCCGCTCGGCGATCCAGTGAATGGCGGGCTGAAACGCGATGCCCAGCCCCACCAGTGCGAGAAGGGCCAGGGCCAGGACCCCGCGGCCCCATCGCCGCAGGCGCCGTCGGCGCACCGGATCAGCCGTTAGCACGGGCATCCGCCTCCCCCGCTGGGTCGCGAGGAGGAGTCGAGGCGGGGAATCGGGATGAACTGCTTGCGTTCATTTGCGGTTCGACGCTATGGAAGGTGGGCGAGTATGTGGAGCGTCTGGGGTTGTACCTGCCACCGCGTTTGCCCCCGGGATGAACCCGGCGGTTTCGTAGCATTTGGTCATTGGGAATTGGTCATTGGTCATTGTTGGGTCCGCTTCCAGCGGACCAAGCTAGACCTCTCACCCGCCTCCGTCGAATCCGATGATCACTTTGCCACCCTCCACGATGACCGGGACGGTGCGCTCGCCCTTGGAGAGCTGAAGCATCTGCTTCATCCCCGCCGGATCCGTGGTCACGTTGATGTACCGAAAGGGAACCTTTCGCTTGCCGTACTCCTCCCGGGCGGCAGAGGTGTAGGGTCAGGTATCCTTGCCGAAGATCAGCACCGTCTCAGCCATCCGTCCGCTCCCCTTCCCTTGACTCGTCCGTTAGACGTCTACGACGATCTGCGCTTCCCAGCCTCCCGCCGTGGGCGACACCTGGAGCATGTGATAGGTGGCCGCCTTCACGTGCCCCACCAGGGCGTGACGCGCTCGGTCCACCCGCTCCCCCCACACCTCGGCCTCCAGCGTCGTGTCCGTGAGCTCTTTGATCGCAAACTCGGCGGCCACGAACTCTTCCGCCTCGTGCAGGTACAGGAGTTCGTTGAGCCACGCGACCAGCAGGGTCTCGCGATCACCCGCCTCGACCCTCACCGGAAGCATCTCCTGAAGGCGCGCCGTCCCCGGCTCCACCATCAGGCTCCACATCCCTCGGGCCGCGTTGACGAACACCTCGGGCAGGTCCCGCCCCCAGGCCCGGATCCCCTTGTCCGCGGTGACCGCGAAGATCTCGAACCCGGTCTCGTCACGCATGGCCACGCAGGGACTATACCATGGCTCGCACCGGTCGGGAAGCGCCCGCCGGATTCAACCCGAACAGTGCAGTTCGACCGCAAAGCACGCGAAGCACGCAAAGGAAGCCCCCGTATTCAAAAATTTTCGCGTTCAATGGCACACGGACGACGTCAGCCAACTGGTCACTGGTCACCAATTGGTCATTGGTCATTCGTCATTGGTCATTGGCCATGAGTCATTCGTAGCGCAGGGCTTCGATGGGATCCAGGAAGGCGGCCTTGTGGGCGGGATAATAGCCGAAGAAGATTCCGATGAGTGCCGAGGAGCCGAAGGCGACCGCGATGGTCCCCGGGGTGATCAGCGTGGACCAGCGGGCCAGCATGGCGATGAGGGTCGAGCCGCCTACCCCCAGGAGGATCCCCAGGATCCCGCCGATGAGGGCCAGCGTCACCGCCTCGATCAGGAACTGGCCCAGGATGTCGCGGCTGCGGGCCCCCACCGCCATCCGGAGGCCGATCTCCCGCGTCCGCTCCGTCACCGACACCAGCATGATGTTCATGATCCCGATGCCGCCGACCAGGAGCGAGACCGACGCAATCGCCCCCAGGAGCAACGTCATGGTCCGGCTGCTCTCCTCCTGGGCGGCAAAGGTCTCGGCCAGGTTCCGGACCTGGAAGTCGTTCTCCTGGTCCGGCTGGATCCGGTGGCGCTGCCGCAGCAGGGCGGTCACCTGATCCTGGACCTCCTGCATGAACTCCGGGGAGGTCACCTTGATGTGAATCACGCCGATAAAACGCGCGTTGGCCTGGCTCACCCCCAGGACGCGCTTCTTGGCGGTGCTGAGGGGGATGACGACGAGATCGTCCTGGTCCTGTCCCCAACTAGACTGGCCCTTCCGCGCGAGAAGGCCGATGACCGTGAAAGGGACCTTCTTGACGCGGACGATCTGGCCGATGGGGTCGCCGTCGCCGAACAGGTTCTCCTTCACCGTCTGCCCGAGGATCGCCACCTTGGTCGCGCCGTCCATGTCCTCCTGGGTGAAGAATCTCCCATCGGCCACCTCCCAGTCCCGGGCCTCCAGGAAATCCGGCGTGGTGCCCTGGACGATCGTGGACCAGTTCTGGTTGCCGAAGACCGCCTGGGCGGTGCCGCGCATGGACCCCCCCGCGGTCTGGACCCCGGGGACTTCCAGTGCGATGGCCTTCGCATCCTCCTCCGTCAGGGTGAGGGTGGAGCCGTGCCCCATCCGCATTCCCCCGCTGGTGGCGCTGCCCGGCAGGACGATGATCAGGTTGGACCCGATGCTGGCGATCTGCTCCGAGATGCGGTTGGCCGCCCCGCTCCCCACCGCCACCATGGCGATGACCGCCCCCACGCCGATGATGATCCCCAGCATCGTCAGGACGGATCGCAGCTTGTTGACCCGCAAGGCCCGCAGGGCGATCCTGATGCTGGCAAACAGGTACATGAACCCCCTCCACTCTGGATGGACCTCGGAGGCTTGGGCCCCCGACGGGTCCCGGAGCGATCAGGTGAGAGCCGCAAGCTCAGCCATCGCGTCCCGCGGCGTGACGACCCGTTCGTCCTTCAGAATGCGCCCGTCGCGGAACAAAATCGTTCGGGAGGCGTAGGCGGCGATATCCGCTTCATGAGTCACGAGGATCACGGTGAGGCCGTTCTCCCGGTTGAGTCGCTGGATGATCGCCAGGATCTCCACGCTGGTCCGGGAGTCCAGGTTCCCCGTCGGCTCGTCCGCCAGCAGGATAGCGGGATCGTTGATCAGGGCGCGGGCGATGGCCACCCGCTGCTGCTGCCCGCCCGAGAGCTGGTTCGGATGATGGTGCTCCCGCCCCTGAAGTCCCACCTGCTGCAGCCGCGCCCGGGCCCGAGCATGCCGCTCCCGGGCAGAGGCGCCGTTGTACAGGAGGGGTAACTCGACGTTCTCCTGCGCGGTGGTCCGCGGCAGCAGATTGAACGTCTGGAAGACAAAGCCGAGCTTCCGGTTGCGGATCCGGGCGAGCTGATCCCGGTTCATCTCACCCACGTTCTGCCCGTCCAGGCGGTAGATCCCGGAGGTCGGCTTGTCCAGGCAGCCCAGGATGTTCATGAAGGTGGACTTGCCCGAGCCCGAGGGGCCCATGATGGCCGCGAACTCCCCGGCGTCGATGGACACGTTCACGCCCCGCAGGGCCTCCACGGCCACCTCACCCATCTGGTAGGTCTTCGTGAGACCGTCTACTTCAATCAGCGCCATGGCGAATTCCGAATTTGGAACCGCAAATGAACGCCAATAAACACAAATCTTTTTTCCGATCCCCTCATGAAGTCATTTGCGTTCATTTGCGTTCATTTGCGGTTGCATAGCCTTTCCTAGAGGCGGAGGCGGGGGGGGCCGCCGGGCGCGCCGGAGCCACCCCGCTGAGATTGCAGGCCCACGACGACTGTCTCACCCTCTCGCAGGCCTTCCAGGATCTCGGTTCGCTGGCCGTCGCTGAGCCCGGTGCGAATCATGCGCTCCACCGGTTTCCCGTCCTGGAGAACCCAGACCCGCTGTTGTCCGCCATCCGCACCGCCCCTGGCACCTGGCTCCCCGGGCCGACCTCCCGGGCGCCCGTCGGCCATGGCCTGCGGCCCGCGCTGGCCTGGAGGGCCGCCAGCCCGCGGACCGGCCGGGCCACCGCCGATCGAGCTGTCCAGGCGGACCCGGAACACCGCATTGGGCACCAGCAGCGCATTCTCGCGCCGCGCCACCAGGATCTTCACGTTGGCAGTCATCCCGGGCTTCAGTTTCAAGTCGGGATTGGGCACCGCCACCACCGAGTTGTAGGTCACCACGTTCTGGATGACCTGTGGGGCCTGGCGGATCTGGACCACCCGGCCGCGGAAGACCTGGCCGGGATACGAATCCACAGTGAAGGTCGCCTCCTGGTCCAGCGCCACGCGGCTGATGTCCGCCTCGTCCACGTTGGTATCCACCTGCATCTTGGTCAGGTCCTGGGCGATGAGGAACAGCGTCGGGGCCTGGAGGGAAGCGGCCACGGTCTGCCCCACGTCCACGTTGCGGGAGACGACGACGCCGTCCACGGGGGCGCGGATGAAGGTGTGGTCCAGGTCCACCTGCGCCTGGTCGAGGGCGGCCTGCTTCTGTCTCACCTGGGCCTCGGCGGCGGTGAATTGCGCCTGGGCCACTTCCAGCGCCGCCTCCGACGCCTTCAGGCTGGCCCGCGCCGCATCGAGCTGGGCCACGGCCGAGTCAAGGGCGGCCTGGGCCGAATCCCGCTCCTCCTGGGAGATGCCGCCCTCGCGGAAGAGGCGCACCCGGGAGTCGAACTTGATCTGGGCGTCGCGGACGGCCACCTCTTGCCGGACGACGTTGGCCTTCGCCGTGGCAACGTCCGCCTCGGCCTTGGCCACGGCGGCCCGCTGGTTCAGGACGGCGGCCCGGGTGCTTTCCAGGTCCGCCCTGGCCTGGTTCACCTTGGCCTCGAAGATGTCCGCGTCAATGCGCGCGATCAGCATCCCCTTCTTCACCGGGGAGTTGAAGTCCACCAGGAGCTGCCTGATCGTCCCGGACACCTGGGTTCCGACCTGGACGGTGATCACCGCGTTCAAGGTCCCCGTGGCCGAGATCGTGGACAGGATGTCCCCCCGCTCCACGGGTGCGGTACGGAACGCAGCCTTGCGGTTCCCGTTGCCGAACCAGAAGAACCCCGCGGCACCGCCGAGGACCAGGACGGCCAGGATCAAGACGAGCACCAGCTTTCGACGCGTCATCCGGAGAGTGCCCCTTCATCGGTGAATGCAGCCGATTTGCCCCAGTCTAGTCAGGAGACGAGGGCATGTCAAAACCTATCGTATGGTCTCCATGCTGCGCCCACACCGCTGCCACTCCGCTCCTCCCGACGGCCACGAGCACGCCGAGCACGATCACCCACCGGCACCACCGCGGCTGCGGGATGTTCATGAGGACTTCCTTCCCACGACGACTCCCGTCAGGGGCCCTTGGATGCCTTGCCTTCCGGGGCGGCGCGACCACGCCAGCGCCCGGCCCGGCGCTCCCACTCCTTCTCCAGGACCTCGAACTTCGCCTGCTGTTCCGAGCTCAGGATCGCCCGGATCTTTTCCCGGCTGCGCCCGCGGATCTCGCGGATCCGGGGAGCCATTTCCTCTCGGAGGCGAGCGAACTCCTGGCCGGAATCCCGCAGGATGACCTCCACCTGCTGGCGCTGGTCCGGGCGCAGGTCCAGTTCCTGCGTCAAGCGCTTGAGCTGGAACTGCTGAAACCGGGCCGGGTCCCTGCGTGGACCCCACCACCCGCTCCGCGCCTGGTACAGGCCGAATCCCAGGGCGCCCGTGGCAGCGCCCAGGAGGAACGCGAGGAGCAGAAGCAGGGCCCCCTTCACCCGCGTCGTCATGTCCCGCCTCCTTCCATCACGGCCGCCAGGACCGCGTCCGGTTCCGGAGGCGAGGCTTCCAGGACGAGCCGCTCGCCGGCCGACAGCCCCTCGGCCGGCACCAGCCCGATGGGGCCGGAAGTGGGGTTGGCCTGATAGAGAATCAAGAGCAGCACCGCCGTGGCGGCGAAGGCCGGCACCAGGCCCCACCCCAGTCGCCAGAGTTCCGCCTCGGCCCTCGACGGCGCACGGTCGGGCAGGGCGCCCAGGACTCGGTCGGCAAATCCGGCCGGGGGTTCCACCCCATCCGCCGCAGCCAGAAGGCCTCGGCCCAGGCGGGCCGCTGCCAGCGCCCTGGTGCAGGCCGCGCACCCCACAAGATGTTCGTGGATCCCTGCGGGCAGCTCCACTGCAGGGAGCGCGGCAAGTTCGCCGATCCGCTTTTTGACCTCGTCGCACGATTTCATCCTGCGTCCCTCATCCCGCGTCCTTCATGCCAGCCAGCAGGGCCTCGACGACACGGCGCAACGCCCGGCGGGCCCGGTGGAGGCGGATTCGCGCAGCCAGCGACGAGCACCCCATGGCCTGCGCCACCTCGGCCCCTGAGAATCCAAGGGCATCGGCCAGGATCAGCACCATCCGATCCTTCGGGGCCAGAGGTGCCATGGCGCGATCGAGCAGATCTCGGGTGGCGGCCCGATCCGCCTGGCCTGCGCCCGCCACCAGGCCTTGGGCGGCGGACCGCTCTCCGGGTGAGAGGTCCTCCCAGGCCACCTCGCTCGTGCGCCGCCTCTGGCGCAACCGATCGTAGCTCGCCCGGGTGGCGATGCGGGCAATCCACGGGCCGAACGGTGCCCCGGCCCGAAACCCTGCCAGGCCCTCGAAGGCCCGGAGGAACGTCTCCTGGGCCACGTCCTGCACATCCGCGCGATTCCGGAGAAAACCGCCCACGATCCGGAACACCAACCGCTGGTACCGGCGGATGAGGAGCCCGAAGGCCTCTCGGTCCCCTGCCAGGGCCCGCTGGACCAGGACGCTGTCGTCGGGATCATCGGCTTTCCCTTGCCACCCAGGCGGCCTGATCATCGGTTCATCTCTAGAATACGCGTGGAGGCCCGCAATTGTTTCAGTGTCCAGTCACCGAACATGCGAATGGTCGGAACGGCAAAGCCCCCTGCCCGGGCCGGGGGCCTGTCGGAGAGGAAGGTCTTCAACCGAGGGAGAATCCTGCGAGGCGAGCGAGGAGGGCGATGGCCACCAGCAGCACGGCGCCGCCGAGGATCCACAGGCCTATCCGGAGGCGTCGCCCCCAGCGCACCCGGCGGTGGGCACGCGCGCGGCGACGCGCCTCATCGTCCAGCTTGCGCAGCTCTGCGGGAGGGCGCGGCATTGGCGATACGGCACTCCCTACACGATCCGCGCCCGAAGCCGGGAGCTGGCGAAATCCACGCCCATGACCATGGCCACCAGCACCAGGAGCACGGCCGAGGCCGCGGGATAGTTGATCATCCGAAGGTAGGTCTGGATGTAAAACCCGATCCCCCCCGCCCCCACGAAGCCCAGGATGGTGGCCGCCCGGATGTTCGTCTCCAGCCGGTAGAGGACGTACGAGGCAAAGAGGGGAAGCACCTGGGGCAGGATGCCGAAGCGCAGGACCTGCAGGCGGGTGGCCCCGGTTGCGGAGATCGCCTCCACGGGTCCCGGCTCGATCCCCTCGATGGCTTCGGAGTAGAGCTTGGCCAGGGTCATGACGGTGTAGGTCACCACCGCCAGGATGCCCGGAAACGGGCCCAGCCCCACCGCCGCCACGAAGAACAGGGCGTAGACCATGGTGTCGATGCTGCGGAAGAGGTTCAGGAGCGCCCGCGCCGGGTAGAAGACCGAGGCCGGGACCACGTTTCGCGCCGAGAGGAAGCCCAGAGGCAACGCCAGGAGCGCCGCCACCGTCGTCCCCACCACCGCGATCTGGAAGGTTTGCAGGGCCCCTGTGAGCGCGCTCCTCAGGACGGAGAGGTCCGGCGGGACCATGCGACGGAGGAAGTCCGCCATCCAGGGGAGGCCCCGCAGGAAGCGGGGCAGGCTCACCTCCGTGGCAGCCAGGAACCAAACGTACACCACCAGGATGGCGAGCGTGAGGCCCGCGCGTCTGATCCCGCGACTCACCGCACTCCTCCTTCGTAGATGTCCTCCACGACGTCCGGGGTGATGGC
>Ga0156237_1118_pt1 | contig 20130 bp, 19 predicted proteins | sample RifCSPlowO2_12_FD_107884 | JGI IMG/M metagenome (GOLD analysis project Ga0156237, IMG submission 107884) | candidate division NC10 bacterium RIFCSPLOWO2_12_FULL_66_18
AGGACCTCGCGAACCGGCAACGATTTCTCGCGCGCGATACGGACGACGTCGGCGAACTCGGGCGTGACCGTGACGACCCTTCCCTGGAGCCGCGACACCTTGAACGGGATGGCGCCGTAGGACGTCTGAAGCGTCACGACCTCGCGCGCGAGCGGAGTCCGCCGCCACTCCGGCCCAATAGAAACTTGGAAACGAGCCGGTGGGTCGATCGGCGAGGAAAACCACCCGGAGCGGGGTTCGAGAGGCCACCGGCGGGCCTCACCAGGGGTGGTGCTGCCCAAATCTGGCCCACGGCGGGGCACCGTACCAGCGGCGGAGGCTGAGGTCAAGAGGAATGGTTCGTAGATCAGCTCCCTTGGTACGTTGCTCCCCAAGGAGGGGGCGCTGGAGTGAGCCCCCCGGGGCGGGGCCCGTGGGCCATCCCCCGGCGACAGGAGCTTCAGGTGGGAGAGGATCCGATAGATGACCTCCTCATCGTCGATCACGGCAATGACCTTCATCGGGGCTCCACACCGGGGGCACAGCAGCGGATCGGCCTCATAGATCTGTTTGATCAGCCGCGCCCAGTGCTGCTTGAGTGCCCGGGTGGACGTGGACGGTGGGACCTCGGTGAGCGCCTCTGAAGGGGGTTGTTCACAGCGAGCACTTCCTCAGCAGTCCCTGGCTCAAATCCTTGACATGGCAGGCGTGTGGCCCCTATAGTCCTCATGTGGCACCCTACCTCCTGCGGGTCCGCGATGTTACCGGGCTTGAAATCCGCCTGACCCGCGACTGCTGGGAAGGGCACATTGTGGTTCGTCACCCAATCATGCGGCGCTACTTCGATCAACTGCACCACGCTCTGGCCTCCTCCGATGTGGTACATCGCAGCCCGACACCCCGGGAGACTCGGTTCTACTACCGCCGATTGCCGCGGCGGCAGTCATGGGTGCTGGTCATCGCGGATATCAAACCGTCTGGGAACGTCGGGTATGTCAAGACGGCGATGGTGGTGGATCGCATCCGCCCAAGGGAGATCCTATGGCAAAGGCCCTGATTTACAGCTACGACAAGAAGCGCGACGTCCTGTATGTGTCCGTCGGTCACCCGCAGGATGCCATTTCTCGCGAGGTGCAGCCGGGGATCTTCGTGCATCTGAATCCTCGCACCCGGAAGGTGGTCGGCTATACGCTCCTGGATTTCCAGCGCCGCGCCTCCCGGACCGGGAGGAAAGCCGAGGGACCCACTTTCAAGATTCCTGTCCAGGCCTCGTTCCGACTCCCGCTCACAACCCGTCGGCGGCGCACCGCCACTCCGTAGCCGTACCTTTTCCTTGCGGCGTCGCACTGCAAGCCATCGACTTTTGTCCCCTCCATAGCGGAATCCAGGCAGGCGCGAGGCCGGGGGCATGCCTACCCGCATTTCCGATCCGGTTTTGTGACGCGATATGCTATCGTATCTGGAGCCATGTGAAAAAGTATAGCGCACGAGGAGCAATGTGGGCGAAATCCCTGAAGAACTACGGCGTCTGTTGAAGCAAGTAAGCAGGTCTTTCTTTCTGACCCTGGCCGTCCTGCCTCCGCCCCTGCGGAGGCGCGTGGGCCTGGCGTACCTCCTGGCGCGGGCGGCCGACACGATCGCCGACACGCGCCTCATCCCGCGGACCGATCGGCTTCGCTATCTGGACCTCTTCCGGCAGGAGCTCGACCTTCCGGTCACCTCCCGCCTCACCGAGGTCTCGCAGGCGCTCACGGGGCCGCAGCGGGTCCCGGCTGAGCGGGAACTGCTGCTGCGTCTCCCGGAGTGCTTCGCGCTCTTCCGTGGCCTGCCGGAAGAGGATCGCCTGCGCATTCGGAGCCTCCTGCTGACGCTCACCCACGGCATGCAGCATGACCTGCGCACGTTTCCGGGGGAAAGCGAAGGCAGGCTCGTCGCCCTGGAGACCCGCGCCGACCTGGACCGGTACACCTATTACGCGGCGGGCTGCGTGGGCGAGTTCTGGACGGACATGGTCATGGCGCACTGCCCCGCTTTGCGGGACTGGGATGCGGCCACCCTGCGGCGTCGAGGCGTCCGCCTCGGCCAGGGCCTCCAGATGACGAACGTGCTCCGCGATCTGGCCCAGGATTTCCGGATCGGGCGGTGCTACCTGCCCCGGCAGGACCTCGCGGCCCTGGGCCTGACGCCCGAGGACCTCCTCGATCCCGCGGCCATCCAGCGACTCCGCCCGCTGCTGCAGGACCTGCTGGCACTCACCCTGTCGCATTACGCCGAGGGGTGGGCCTACATCCCGGCGATCCCTCCGAGCGAGATCCGGCTGCGGCTCGCCTGCGCCTGGCCCCTGCTCATCGGACTCCGCACGCTCGATCGGGTCCAGCAGGCCCGCGACCTGCTCGACCCCCGGGTGACCGTGAAGATCTCCCGGCCGGCGGTCTACGGGATCCTCCTTGGTTCCGCCGCGCTCGCCTGGTCGGATGGCGGCCTGGACCGATACTACCGGGCGGTGCGGAGCCGAGTCGGGAGGGCGCCGACGCCAGCCGGCTGAGAGTCGAGTCGCCATGACGGAGGAGGCAAGGCCGGACCGTTTGCGCGCCCATGTCTGGGTGTCAGGCCACGTCCAGGGGGTCTGCTTCCGTGCCTGCGCCGAGGACGAGGTCGCCTTTCGCGAGGTGGCGGGCTGGATTCGGAACGCGGCCAACGGCCGCGTCGAGGCGGTGTTCGAGGGGGAGCGGGCGTCGGTCGAGGCCATGATCCGGTGGTGTCATCGGGGGTCGCCCGCCTCCCGGGTCACGGGCGTGGAGGTCGCGTGGGAGACGCCCCGGGGAGAGCGCGGCTTTCGCGTCCGCTCCTGACCTGAGAGATGGAGGGAAAGGTGTCTCCTGCTGTCCAGCCGCCCCGGATCACCGGCATCCTCGAGACGGTCCTGTACGTGGCCGACATCGACCGCGCGGAGCGGTTCTACCGCGATGTCATGGGCATGCAGCAGATCGGGAAGGAGCCGGGGCGGCACGTCTTCTTCCGGGTCGGGTCCGGGGTGCTTCTCCTCTTCCGCGCGGAAACCACCCGGCGAGCCGGGTCCCTTCCTCCGCACGGAGCGAACGGGGAGATCCATGTGTGCTTCACCACCGCTCCGGCCGAGTACGAGGCCTGGCAGAAGCGAATCGAGGATCACGGCGTCGCCATCGAGCAGGAGACCGAGTGGCCGGGCGGCCGCTCCTTCTATTTCCGCGATCCGGACGGGAACCTCCTGGAGCTTGCCAACGCCGACATCTGGCCCGGGTGATCTTGCCAGCGCCTCCGATCCGGACGCACTTCGCCCCCGCCAGGCCACGACCTCTCCGGAGGAAGCGAGCGTCTGCCCCAGGTGATTCATGGGCGTTGACCCGACGGCGGCTAAACTCCTTGACTTCCGCGAACCCCCTGGGGTATAGGCAAGGGGCGCCGCGACCCAGCGTGGGCGCTGCTGCCTTTCCCGGTCGCAGGGCCCGTCGCCCACATCTCACCATGCACTCCTGGGGTTCGGCCTGCAGCAGACAACGCGCCACCGCGACAGTCAAGGGGGATTGTCCATGTTGATGAACCACTCCAGGGCCCAGCGTCTCATGGCCGAGCAGGGGCTCGACGCCTTGTTCCTCCGCAACGCCCTCAACGTCACCTACGCCAGCGACTTCCACAACGCGGGCGCCAGCCTGCCGACCCGACCGTTCGCCGCCGTCGTCTTCCGCGACGTTGCCGTGGAACCCTTCCTGGTGGTCCCCTCGGTGGACTTTCGCCTGGCCAAGCACATGAGCTGGATCCAGGACGTCCGCGCCTATGTCCGCGCGGAGAAGGCCAGCGATCGGGACCGGGAATTCTATCCCGACTTCTTCGCCGCGGTCCGGGCCGGCTTTCAGGACCGGAAGGCCCCTGGCCTTCGCCTGGGCTACGAGGAGACCGTCCTGCCCGCCCCGTTCTTCGACCAATTGCAGGCCGCCCTGCCGGGGTGTACCTGGGTTCCCGCATCCGACCTGATCGGGCGGATCCGCGCCGTCAAGACCCCCGAGGAGATCGTCAACCTCAAACGGGCGGCGGAGATCACGGTCAAGGCGCACGACAGCTTCCGCCAGGCGATCGCCGTGGGGGCCACCGAGCGCGACCTGGCCCTGGCCGCCCAGTTCACCATGCTGCGCGAGGGGGCGGAAAAGGTCGGGTTCATCTACGTCGGCTCGAACGCGACCCGCGGCTTCGCGCACCACCCCTTCCCGACAGAGGTCCCGCTGAAGCGCGGGGACTTCGTGAAGGTGGACATGGGCTGCGTGTACCGGGGCTACGAGTCGGACTTCGTCCGCTCCTACGTCCTCGGGAAGGCGACCGACCGGCAGCAAGAGGTCTACCGGGCCCTGGACGAGGGCAGCCTGGCCATCGGCATGTACCTCAAGCCCGGGCGCTCCTGCATCGACGTGTACAATTGGGGCTTCACGTTCATGAACGAACGGCTCCCGGGGTACGCGCGAGAGTTTCTCGGCCACGGCATCGGGCTGGGGCCGCACGAAGAGCCCCGACTCCACGAGGGGAACGCCATGGTCCTGGAGCCCGGGATGGTCATCTGCATCGAGCATAGCTTCTACCTGGACGGCGCCCGGTACCACTTCGAGGATACCTTCGTGATCGAGGAATCGGGCCCCGTCTGCTGGACAGCGGCGCTGGGCCGCTGTCTCGAGGTGGCCGTCTGAGTCCCATGGACCTCGCTCCTCAAGGCGTCCGAACATGACCGCCTACTTCCTCGGGCGGGCCGGTCGCGGGGTGATCGCGCTATTCGTGGTGTCGGTGGTGGCCTTCCTGCTCCTCCACGCGACCCCGGGCGACCCCATCACCACGATGCTGGGCCCCGACGCCACCCCCCAGATGGCGGACGAGATCCGGCACCGCCTGGGGCTGGATCTCCCGCTCTACCGCCAGTACCTCGCCTGGATCGGCCAGGCCCTCCGGGGCGACCTGGGGATCTCCATCCGCACCGGACAGCCGGTGGTGAGGCTGGTTGTCGGTCGCCTTCCGACCACGGTCGTCCTGGCCGTCCTCGCCACCGTGGTGTCCATTCTGATCGGGGTGGTTCTGGGGATCGTGGCCGCCGCCAACCGTGGTCGGCTCTGGGACCAGGCCGCCACCGTGGTCGCGGTCCTGGGAATCTCTCTCCCGAACTTCTTCGTCGGCATCCTCTTGATGATTCTCTTCAGCGTCCTGCTGCGCTGGCTGCCGATCTCTGGCCCTCCGGTGGACTTTCTGCGCGCGCCGGGGGAAAGCCTGCGCACGTTGCTGATGCCCACCCTGGCGCTGGGTGCGGCCTACGCGGCCCTGGTGGCCCGCATGACCCGTTCCAGCCTGGTGGACGTCCTGTCGGCCGACTACATCCGCACGGCGCACGCCAAGGGGCTGGGCCCACTGACGGTCCTGGTCCACCACGCGCTGCGGAACGCCTTCATCCCGGTCCTCACCTCCATCGCCATCAACTTCGCCTACCTGCTGGGTGGGACGATCATCATCGAGGAGATCTTCGCCCTCCCGGGCGTGGGGCGCCTCCTGCTCCAGGGCGTGGAGCAGCGAGACTACCCGGTCATCCAGGGGATCGTCCTCTTGATGAGCGTCAGCTTCGTGTGTGTCAATATGCTTGCGGACGGGCTGTTTGCCCTGATCGACCCGCGCATCCGGCTGGTGAAGGCCAAGGAGTAGGCGTGCGGCGCCTCTTCGCGAGTCCGACCGTCACGGCCGCGTTCGCCGTCATGATCGGCCTGTGCGCGGTGGCTCTGCTGGCGCCGCTCCTGAGTCCCAGAAACCCCCTGGTGATGGACTTTCGCGCCCAACTCTCCCCCCCGAGCCGCACGTTCCTGCTGGGGGCCGATTCCTTCGGGCGCGATGTCCTGAGCCGGCTGGTGTACGGCGCCCGCATCTCCCTGGGGATCTCCCTGGCGTCTGTGCTCTCGGCCGTGGTCATCGGGGTGCCCTTGGGCTGCGTGGCGGGGTACATCGGTGGGCTGACGGACGAGGTCCTGATGAACGTGGCCGACGGACTGCTCTCGCTTCCGCCGCTGATCATCGCCGTCGCCCTGGTCGGAATCCTGGGGCCGAACGTCCAGAATGTGGTCTTCGCCCTCACCGTGGTCTACGCGCCGCGCTTCGCCCGACTGAGCCGGGCCACGGTGCTTTCCCTGCGGGACCAGGATTTCGTCCAGGCGGTTCGGGCCCTGGGCGCGGGCGACGGGCGCATCCTGGTCCGGCACCTCGTCCCCAACGCCGTCGCCCCCCTGCTGGTCCTGACCACGGTGACCTTCGGGCAGGCCCTGACCGCCGAATCCGGTCTGAGCTTCCTGGGGTTGGGCGCGCAGCCGCCGACCCCCACCTGGGGTTCCATGCTGAGCGAATCGTGGAAATTCATCCAGCAGGCCCCCTGGCTGCCGATCTTCCCGGGGGTGACCATCATGCTGGCAGTCCTGTCCTTGAACGTGCTGGGGGATGGCGTGCGGGATGCGATCGACCCCAAGCTGCGCGGGCGGTGATCCAGAGGCTGGGGGAACTCACGGACGATCCTGAGGGATCGGGGAGGGGATCCATGGTTCAGCGATGGACACGCATGGAGCGGATCGGACAGGCGGCAGGACTCCTCGCGGCTGTCCTGGCCGGGCTAGGGCTCCTGGCCAGCGTCGGCTGGGCCGGCGAGCAGCCGGTCCGGGGTGCCACGCTCCGGATCGGGCTGTACAGCGACCCGAACACGGTGAACTGCATGGAGTCGGCCGGCGATCCGGTGCAGCAGAACATCATCACCGGCATATTCGACTCGCTGGTCGTGGTGGACTACAAGGATTCCAGCCTCCACCCCGGCCTGGCCACGAAGTGGAAGCAGGTGGACGACAAGACCTGGCTCATCACGCTGCGGAAGGGGGTCCAATTCCACAAGGGCTACGGCGAGATGACGGCGGAGGACGCCGCCTTCACCATGAACTACATCGTGAAGAACAAGACCAACGCCTACACCTACGTGACCTTCGTGGACAAGGCCGAGGTGGTGGACCGGTACACGGTGAAGTATACGCTGACGGCCCCCTTTGCCCCCTTCCTGGTCACCTCCCTGTTCTACGGCTCCGGGATGGTCGTGTCCAAGAAGGCCTTCGAGGAACGCGGCTTCAAGGCCTTCAACCGGGATCCCATCGGCACCGGGCCGTTCGAGTTCGTGGAATGGTCACCGGCGGCCCAGATCATCCTGAAGCGGTTCGACAAGTACTGGGACAAGGGAAAACCGTACCTGGATCGGATCCATTATCGCATCGTGCCCGATGCCTTCGTCCGGCTGAACATGCTGAAGAACGGCGAGATCGACATGTTCACCCACCCCGACTTCAAGGACCTGAAAGAACTTCAGAACGACCCCCGCTTCATGGTGGCCAGCCGACCCGGCCACAACTGGGACTTCATCGCCTTCAACCTCAAGCGAAAGCCTTTCGACAACAAAAAGGTCCGCCAGGCCATCGCCTGGGCCATCGACCGCAAGGAGATCGTGGACAACGTTTACTATGGCCATGCCACCATCACCGACGACCCGATGCCGCCGGGGATGCTGGCCGACAATCCGACCCGGCGCCACTTCCCGGATACCGCCGACGTGGCCAAGGCCAAGCAGCTCCTGGTGGAGGCGGGCTACCCCAGCGGCTTCACCACCACCTACATCACCAGCCCGAAGGAGCAGCTCAGGCGGCTGCAGGTGATCGTGGCGGCCCAGCTGCAAAAGATCGGCGTGACGGTGCAGCTCCAGAGCCTGGACTCCGGCACCTTCTCCTCCCGCTACTGGCGCGAAAAAAACTTCGACATGGCCACCCGGGACCTGAATATCGTCAGCCCGGACCCGGATTCCACGATGTACTGGTTCCACCACACCAAGACCATCGGCAACAACGGGTACGAGAACCCGGAGGTGGACCGGCTGCTGGACACGGCCCGGGGCCTGAGCGATCCCGCCAAGCGGGTCCCCCTGTACCAGAAAGTCCTGGATTCCATCTACGAGGACGTCCCGTACATCTACATCGCCCACGTCAACATGGCGGTGGTGTACCACAAGATCGTCAAGAACTTCACGCTGCTCCCGAACGAGCGGAAGTACTTCCAGGAGATCTGGCTGGGCAAACAGTGAGATCCCCTCACGACAGGAGAGCCACGCATGGAGATCGTGTGTGAGAACATCGAGCGGCTGATCACGACGGAGGTGCGCCCCCGCGGCTTGACGCGGGGGGTGATCGGCGGGATGTACGCGGCGGCCCGCGCCGGCGGGCCGCCGCTGGGGCCTGCCGTGGGTCAGGCCCTGATGGCCCACCGGGGGAAGCGCGTGGGGATCTTCACCGGGGCCCCCGTCCCCGGCTACATGCCCAACGGCGAGAACGATGGCCCCCTGGGCTCCATCGTGGCGGGGAGGGCGCTGGAACGGATCGGGTGCCGCGTGACCTTCTATGCCGAGCGGGAGCTCTTCCCGATTCTGGAGGAGTTGATCCGCCAGGAGAAGCTGGCGGCGGGACTGAAGGAGCTGCACAAGACCGATCGGGCTGCCAACCTCCCCTATGCCGATGAGGTGGACCTGGGAGTCACCATCGAGAAGCAGGGGGCGACGGCTGACGGCCACATGTATTCGATCAACGCCCACAACCGGGACCGCACCCGGGCCAACATCGACAATGTGATCGCCAAGCTGACCGCGGACGGCAAGGTGACCATCGGCGTCGGAGACGGCGGCAACGAAATCGGCTGGGGCAAGATCCACGACTACATCGTCAAACACGTCCCCTGCGGGCCGACCATCGCCTGCATGATCACCACCACCCACCTGTACCCGGCCGCGGTCTCCAACTGGGGGGGCTACGCCCTGGCCGCCCTGCTGGCCCTCCATACGGGGGACCTCGGCCTCTGCCACGATCCGAAGCGGGAGCTGGAGTACCTGGATCTAACCGCCAAGATGCAGGTGATGGACGGCGGGACCGGGCAGCCGATCAACCACGTGGACGGCATCCCGGCCATGGTCAGTGCCGCCGTGGTCACGATCCTCCGTGGCTTGGTGGAGGCCTACCACCGGCAACCTTTCGAGCGGCCCTTCTAGCGGAGGAACGCGCGCGAGGGAGGCACACCGGGACGTTCCAACCGGGAGCGATGAGACCGCGGGTCAGGGCAGGCTGCCGATGATCTTCGGGTATTCCGTTCGGCGCCTCAGCGCGTCTTGAGGTACGCCACGTAGCCGGCATGATTCCGCTGCATTTCCGCCAGGCTGTCGGCGCCGAATTTCTCGCACAGGGCCTGGGCGATCACAAAGGCCACCACCGCCTCCCCCACCACCCCGGCGGCCGGGACCGCCGTGATGTCCGACCGCTCCACCCCGGCCTTGCTCGCCTCCTTGGTCAGGATGTCCACCGACGCCAGCGGCTTGTACTGGGTGGAGAGCGGCTTCATGGCCGCCCGCAGGACAATGGGTTGACCGGTGGTCATCCCGCCCTCCAGTCCACCCCCGAAATTCGTCCGCCGGTGAAATCCCTCGCCTTCCGTCGCCTCCTGGCCAGGAGGCTGGTAGAAGATCTCGTCCTGGACCTCGAAGCCGAAGCGACGCGCCGTCTCGAACCCGAGGCCGATCTCCACCCCTTTGATGGCCTGGATGCTCATGAGGGCCTGCGCCAGCCGGCCGTCCAGCCGGTGATCCCAGTGGACATAGCTCCCCAGACCCACCGGCGGATCCACCACCAGGACCTCGAAGACGCCGCCCAGCGAGGTGCCCCGGGAGCGCGCCTCATCCACCTTGGCCAGGATGGCCTGGGTGGCATCGGGGTCGGCGCAGCGGACGGGCGAGGTCTCCGCCAGCGAAACGATCTCGGCCGCGCTCAGCCCCTCGGTTTTGGCCCGGATCCCCCCCATCTCCACGACGTGGCTCACCACCTGAATGCCGAACTGCCGCAGGAGGCACTTGCCCACCGCGCCGACGGCTACCCGCGCGGCCGTCTCCCGCGCCGAGGCGCGCTCCAGGACGTTCCGCAGATCCAGATGGTCGTATTTGAGGCCGCCGATCAGGTCCGCGTGCCCCGGCCTGGGCCGCGTCATGGGCGGCCGGTCCGGTTCGCCCTGGGCGGCCTCCGCCTCGGGCGCCATGACTGTTTTCCAGTTCTCCCAGTCGCGGTTCTGGATCACCAGCGCGATCGGGCTTCCCAGAGTCTTGCCGTGACGGATCCCCCCGAGGATCTGGACCTCGTCCTGCTCGATCTTCATCCGGCCACCCCGACCGTAGCCCCCCATGCGGCGGCGCAACTCGGTATTGATATCGGCCGCAGTCACCGGAAGGTTGGAGGGCATCCCCTCCAGGATGGCCACCAGGGCTGGCCCATGGGATTCCCCGGCAGTCATGTAGCGCAGCATGCTCTGCTCCTGTTCCTACTCCTGTCCACATCATACCCTTCCACCCTGCCCCACCAAAGAAAAAACGCACCCCCGTGCGGGGGTGCGTTGGGGTGTTCCTTCGTGCGAAGGGGCGGAGTTCAGCCCAAGCGCGGCTCCTCCAGGATCGTCGGCGTGAGGAAGATCAGGAGCTCGATCTTGTCGTTCGGCCCGATCGAGTGGCTCTTGAAGAGCAACCCGAGGACCGGGACATTCTTCAGCCACGGCAGACCGGTCTCGGCCACGCTGTCCGTGGTCTGCATCAGGCCGCCGATGACGACGGTGGCTCCATTGGAGACCAGGATATTGGTGGAGGCCTTGCGCTGCTCCAGCTTGAAGGCGAAGCCGCCGGAGAAGTCGATGCGGTCGCCGGCGAAACTCCGCTCCGCCTCGACCTTCATGGAGACCCGCCGGTCATTGGTGATGTGGGGCGTCACCTTCAACCGGATGAAGGCGTCCTGGAATGCCACCACGGTCCGGCCCGAGCTGTCCACCGTGGTGTACGGCACCTGGGTGCCCTGGCGGATTTCCGCCTCCTTGTTGTCCAGCGTCGCGATCTTGGGCGCCGAGAGGGTCCTGATCTTGTTCTCGCTCTCGGCCGCCGAGAGCCGCGCGCCCAACAGGAAATTGTTCGCCAGGGTGCCGAAGTTCAGCCCGATGCCCGACACGCCGGTTCCCGAGGCCGGGAACGAGAGCGCGATGGGGGGGTTGCTGGCCGCTGTAGGGAAGATACCCGTCGCCGCTTGGGAGGTGAAGACGCTGATGGGCGTCAGGTTATGCCCGGCGGTCCCTCTCGTAATCAGCGCATTCGTCGTGAAGGCGTATTCCACGCCCAGGCTCTGGGAGAACGACCGGGTCGCCTCCACGATGCGCGCCTCGATCATCACCTGGGGGGTGGGAATATCCAAGCGCCGCAGGAGGGTCTCCATCTTTTCGAAGGTGTCCTTGGTCTCTTTGATGATCAGCTTGTTCGTCCGCTCGTCCACCGCGATGCTGGCGTCGGGCCGGCCGGGAGTCTTGAGGCGGTCCAGGTTCTTCACCACGTCCCCAGCCGTGGCGTAGTTCACGGATATCACGTTCGTCACCAGGGGCTCGATCTGGACCTGCACCTGCTGCTCGGTCTTGCGCGCGTTCGCTGCGGCCACCCGCGCATCCTCTCGCGCCTTCTGCTCCGCCGCCAGCTTGGCCAGGGGCGCCACCCGGATGATGTTCCCGTCTTCCTCCCATCCCATGCCGTTGATCTTCAGGATGACGTCCAGGGCCTGCCGCCACTCCACGTTCACCAGGCGGACGGTCACCTTGCCCGTCACATCCCCGCCGGCCACGACGTTCTTGTCGCTGACCTCGGCAATGATCCGGAGCAGGTTATTGATGTCCGCGTCCTTGAAGTCCATGGAGAGCCGGCCGGTCGGGGCCGGAGGCACCGTCGGAGCCGCCGCGACCGTCCGGGTGGGCGCGACCGGGGGTCTCGGGGCCGGAGCGGCTGCAGGCACGGGCGCCGCTGGGACCACGGGGGCGGCCGGCGGCGGGGGCGCCGCAGCCTGGGCGGTTGGGGCCGGCGCGGAAGGCAGCAGCTCGACCAGGATGGCCGAGGGGGTCTGCTGGACCTCGTAGCGCGTGGGATTCCGGAGGTCGGCCACCACCCGGACCACCGGATCGGGCGCCGCCTGGTGCTGGGTCGCTTGCAGCCGGCTCAGCGGCGAGGCCACCTGGCGGAGATCCAGGGTCCGGGCGCCCGCGGGATCGATCTGCGCCCCCGAAACGTCCACCACGAGGCTGGGTGGATCGGAGATTTCGCTCACGTTGTAGGTGACCCTGCCGCTGGTCCCGATTACGATCCGCTGGCGCCCCCGAACGCTCTGGAGATCAACCCGCGTCACCTTTCCCACCGGCGCAGGGGCAGCCGCCGGGGGCGGAGCGGTGGCGGGGGCGGGCGCCGCGACCGGAGCCGCCGGGGCCGGTGGGCCGGCCGAGGTTCCCAGTTGCACCCGAAGCTGATTCTCCGCCGTGGCCACCTGGAAGGGCAACATGGAACGGAGGTCCAGCACCAGCCGGACGATCTTCACCGGCCGCTCACGGTACTGCGAGGACCGGACGGCGGTCACCAGCGGCGGCCGGGCGGAAATCGGCTGGGGGATCGCGTGCGTCGCGTCCGGGATGTCCAGGATCAGCCGTGGCGGGTCCGGCAGGGTGAACGACTCATAGGTGCTCATCGGACCATCCGCGGCCACGACCACCACCAGGCCCCCCGGACCGGCCTCCTGCACCTCGACCCCGGTGACCTCGAGGGGTCGGAGCGGGGCGGGTTCTGGGGGTGCGGGCGCCGGAGTTGCCGGGGCGGCCTCGGCAGCCGGAGGAGGCGGCGCTGCCTCGGCGCGGGGTGGCTCGGGCGCGGCGGCAGGCGATGGCTGGGGCGCCCAGGGACCCGTGGGTGCGGCGGTCAGCGGAGCTGCCGGGGGCGATTCAACCTCCGCCATCTCGGTAGCGCAGCCCCCCAGGACAAATACTGCAATCCCAAGGAGCGGGCCACTCCAGAGGAGACGAGAGGATCCCCGCAGTTGCATGGGCTATTCCTCCTTCCGAAGCCGAAGCTCCACCAGACGAGGTGGGGTCTGCGGCAGAGGGGTGGTCGCCTTCATCTCGAATGTCACGCCTTCCGGGGTGATCGTGGTGACCCGGGCGCCCTCGCCGACTCGGTCATTAACGCGCAGGACATAGCCCGCGCCGTTGGGCGCCTCCACCAGAGCGAAGAATCCCCGCTGCTCCCAGACGATGCCCGCGAGCTTCAGCTCGTTGACCTCCAGCGCCGCCAGGCCCGTCTTGGGCTGGGCCTTGGACTCCGCCACCCGGGGGGCGATCAGTGGGCGGAAGGGATCCCGGCGACCCCTGGCCTCGTAGACGTAGGGCGGAGGCGGCACGGCTGGAGCGGCCGGCGCGGCCGACTTGGCGGCGGCCGCCTGGGCGGGTCGGGCCGGCGGTGGGGCACTTGGGGCCCCTCCGCCCGAGCATCCACTCACCGCGAGGACTACGACCAGGCCGAGGGCAAGGGCGGGCACCCACCACAGGTGGGTCGCCCACCGGAGGTGGGCCGCGACCCGCCCCGAAGGCCACCGGAGTCCTGCGGCCAGGTGGATGCCCGGTCCCCGGCTACTTTGCGGGCGCACTGGCGGATCCTCCCTTCTCTCCCTTTTCTAGGAACGTGTAGGTCGTGGCCTTGAGGTCGGCAACGACGCTCCGACCGGTCCGCTGCTGCTGCTGAGGCTGCAACGGGCTGATCTTGATGTCGGACACGTTCACGATCCGCTCGAGCTTGCTCACGCGATCCAGGAAGGTCCCCAGGGAGTGGTACTGGCCCTCCACCCGGATGTCCATGGGCACCTCGCCATAGAACCCCTTGCGAACGGGTGGCGCCGGGCGGAACAGCAAGAACTCCAGGCCACTCTGCTGCCCCAGCGTGTTGACCTGGGTGAGAAGCTTGGGAATCTCTTTCTCCTCCGGCAGCTTGACCAGGACGGCCTCCAGCTGCTTCTCCAAGACCTTGATCTCTGCCTCCAGCTTGGGCCGGTTGGCGGCGATGATCCGCTTCTGGTCCAGGTCCGTCTGGAGTTTCTGCAGCTCCCCCTCCAGCCTGCCCTTCTCCGTCCACATGGGCATCATGAGCAGGTACACATAGGCAGCCACGACGCCCGCGCCGAGCACGCCGAGCAGCATGAAGCGTTGCTTCTTGGGGATGTTGGCGAAGTAGCTCTTGATGTCCAGTGCCATGGCGCGCCGCTCCCCTAGCCCTTTCCCTCTTTGACCTCCATCGTGATGGTGAATTTCTCCACCGGGACCCCTTCGACCTGGGTCTTCTCCGAGACCACGAGGTCCACGCTGGAGAGCAGGTCGGACGCCTTACCCAGGCTGGTCATGAGGGTGGCCACGTTGAAGTTGGAGAAGGCGATGCCGGAGATCTCCAGCCGCTTGCCCGTCCGGTTCATCGCCGTGAGCCAGACCTCGTTCGGGAGGGCCTTGCTGACCTCGTCCAGGATCCGGACGGGCCCGCCTTGCGCCGTCACCAGCGTCTGGATGACCTTGATCTTCTCCTCCAGGCGCGCCTTGTCCTGCCGGAAGCGGTCCACCTGCTTGGCCATCTCCTCGAACCGCTTCAGGTCCGCCTGGGTCTGCTGGAGCGAGGCCTGGAGGCGCCCGACCTCTCCGTTCAGCCAGTACCAGCCATAGGCCATGGCCAGGACCAGGACCACGGCGCCAGCCGCGGCCAGGATGAGCGTAGTGTTGACGGGCGCCCGGCGGACTCGCTCCTCTCGCGGAAGCAGGTTGATCTTGATCATGTCACTTGTCTCCCGCCTGCCGCAGGGCCAGCCCCACGCTCACGGCGAGCTGCGGGGCGATGACCGCCAGGTACTCGGGGTCGAAGGTCTTGGGGTCGGTCTTGATATTCCGGAGGGGATTGGCCACCTCGCACGGGATCTCCAAATTCTCCGACAGGAACTCCACCAGGCCAGGCAGCCGTGCGCACCCTCCGCTCAGAATCACCCGGTGGATCGTGTCGCTGTGCGACGAGGAACGGAAGAAGTCGAAGGAGCGTCGGATCTCCCCCGCCAGCTCCGTATTCACCATGTCAATGGCCGGCCGGGCATCCTCAAAGCTTCGCCCGTCCACCTCCCCGCCCAGCTTCAGGGTCTCCGCCTGCTCGTAGCTGAGCCCCAGCATCTTCTGGATGGATTCCGTGTACCGGTTGCCGCCAAGGGCAGAGTCCCGGGTAAATTCCGAGACCCCTCCGAGCAGGATGTTGATGTTCATCACCGCGGCGCCGAGATTCACCAGACCCACGACCTGCTCCTGATCCGGCTCGTAGGCGATCTCGAACGCGTTCTGGAGGGCGAAGGCGTCCACGTCCACGACCACGGCCTGCAGGCCGGCGGTGGAGATGATGGAGAGGTAATCGTTGATGATGTCCTTCTTCACCGCGACCAGCAGCACGTCCATCTCGTTCGCCTCGGGGGCCGTGCTCCCGAGGACCTGAAAGTCCAGGTTCACGTCCTCGACGGCGTAGGGAACGTACTGCTCCGCCTCGAAGGGGATGGCCTCCTCCAGTTCCTCGGGCTTCATCTTGGCCAGCTTGATCTTCTTCACGATGACCGAGTGCCCCGACACTGCCACGACCACGTCTTTGCTCTTGATCTGGTTCTCGGTGAAGATCTTCTGGATGGCGGAGATCACCGTCCCCGAGTCCATGATGACCCCATCCACGATCGTCTCGGGATGGAGGGGCGCAATGCCCAGGCGGACCAGCTCGTACCCGCCGCGGGTCCTGGCCAGCTGGACCGCCTTGACGGAGCTGGCTCCGATGTCGAGGCCGACCGTATCTTTTTTCCTGCCCAACCCGAACATGATCGAATCCTTTGCTGTGCAGCAGTTACGTGCGCTGGCTCAGGTGCATACGCTGCCTATTAGTGACAACATATTGATTTGTCAAGCGAAAAATAGGTTTTCCACAGGTTCCGAGTGGGGACCGCAATAGGTAGTTGTCCACTGGAAAACCTGCCCAACATCTAGGCTCGGACTCGGTGAGCTCACGAACCATCCTCGCGCGTCCGAACGGCTGATCGAAATCAGAAATCCGCCTCGCGCAGAGCCAAACAGAATACGGGCATTTGAGTGAATCACGGAGAGTCGACCGGTGAATTCCTCCGTCCCCGCGGCTAGCCCGTCTGCTCCCATCCGATGACGGTGGAGCTCGGCACCAGGTTCTCCACCCGGCAAAGCGCCTGGCTGCTGAAGTACGCCCCACCATTGCCGCTGAGAGTCACGTGGGTCGCTCCTCCCTGGGTATTGGCCAAGAACAGCGAGCCGTATAGCTTGCTGTCGGCCCCCGTGATGGATGCCGTTCCGGCCCCGACGACGAGGATCACTCCTTCCCATTTGTAGTTTCCTGCCATCTCGAAGTCGGCCGTGACAATCAGAACGCCATACCCTTTCCCGTTCCCGAGCAGCTTGATATCGCTGGTGGCCACGAAGATCCCCGGCGCAGCCGCCGTGCCATAATCGCTGCTGTTGGACCCGCCGGGAATGGCGGTGGCCCCCGGGGTCAGGGCGTTGGCCACGCTCTGGAGCGTGCTGGCGGAAATGCTTCCATTGTTGGCGTAACTTCCCTGTTCCGCCGTCCCCCCAGTGCCCGTGATATTGTCCTCCTGGTTGGAGGCGACCGCGTTCCCGAGGGCGGTCAGCGAACTGGCACTGTTGACTGAGACCCCGTAGAGGGATCCCTCGACGCTTCCGCACGCCCCGGTGGCGGTCGGGGCGGCGGTGTCGTTGCCGGTGACGAGGAACGCGTTGCCGTTCACCGTGGCGGTATCCGCCCCCGTGCCATCAATTAGCGTGATCGTCCCAGGCGGGTTCAGGACGGAGGAAAAATCCACCAAGGCCCGGACGGTCCGGGTCGCGTTCCGGTAGGTTCCCACCGACCGGATCCAGACCCTGTTGTCGGAGTCGGCGGCGGCGGCCGCGTCCGCCGCATAGCCCGGGCTCTTGCTGTAGGCCGTGAGGTTGTTGGAGATCCACGCGCTATAGGTCCCGTTCCCCGTCCCCAGGCCGGCATAGTTGGAAAGCCCGGACAGCGCCACTTCCGGAGCAGTGCTGGTCGCCCCGCTGAGCCGGGAGGTCAGGCTGGTGGTGTGGATGTTCGCGGCGATGACCCGCCGCGCATGGGCGATGCCGGCTTCGGCCACCGCGAAGGCCCGCTGGGCGTTGATGTCATTCACGGCGACCACGTTCTCGGTCATCGAGGAGCTGAGCAGGCCCGTCCCGAGGGTCGCCAGCAGGGTCAGGAGGAGGAGGCCCACCACCAGGATCGCCCCCCGGGGAATCCGTCGCCTTCGTGCCGACCGCATGGCTGTCTCCTCCCTGGCCCCCGGCCTACTGCCGCAGGGCCGCCTCGGTCTCCGCCGTAAAGGTCGTGTTGTAGGTGGTATTCGTGCCGGTGATTCGAACCTTGACTCGCCGGGCCTGCGCTGGATCCGTGGTAGCCGTGTTTCCGGTCGCCGGATAGTACGTGAATGTCAGGGCGGTGATGTTATCCGCCACGGCGCTCTCGGTGGCCGTCCAGGTGCAGTCCCCGCTGGTCCAGTTCGCCTGCCGCCGCAGAATCTGCCCGCTGTTCAGGCGGTAGGCCACGCAGTCGGAGGTCCCATCCTGGTTCACGTCGGCGATCAGCCGCAGCTCCGAGGCGCTGAGGGTCGTGCCGCTGACCGGCTGGAAGGGTTGCTTGATGGTTTGGGCGTTGATGGCGTTCGAGGGGTCGTAGCCGGCCAGGCGGACATCGCGGACAATCTGATCCAGGGCGACCCGGACGTTCTGCTGCAGGTCGGCCTTGGCCTCGCCACGCACATAGGTCTGCTGGGTGAAGTCGTAGACCATGAGGATCGTCACCAGCACGAAGGCGAAGAGGGAGAGCGAAACCAGGGCCTCGAGCAGGGAGAAGCCCGCCCTGCCTCGACCTGTTGCCTGCCCGGGAGGTTCGCTCCCCATGGTTGTGCGCCCGCGTAACATGAGGGGTAAAGCCCACACTCATTGCGTGATCAACGTCTTGAGTTGCACCTGCCTGCTGCGGGGCCCCGTGACGGTGACCGTCAGGCGCTTGACGCCGGCCACCGGCGTGTCTGCCTCGACTTGGTAGCTCCGCGTGTAGTTGGAGTCCGACGGGGCGTTGGCACCGGTGTCGGCGTGAGTGCCGGCGCTCAGGTTGGAGTCGGTATACGGCAGCGCCCGCAACCGGTCCAGCCGCTGCTGGGCGAAGGCCAGGGCGAGGGTGTCGTTCCCGCTGGAGGTGAAGTTCGTGTAGGCGGTGGGGACCATGACGCTGATGGCGAGGAGGCCGATAGTCAGAATCAGCAGGCCGACCAGCACCTCGATCAGCGTGAAGCCCAACGTGCACGTCCTCGGGCGAGGGGACGGCGTGCTCACGGCACCTTCACCCCTCCGGCGCTCCGGACCTGGACCGTCCGCTCGTCACCGACGGCATTGGCCACCGTGAGGGTGAGCGGGTAGGACGCTCCCGTATTCACGGAGGCGCCCCGTGAATCAAAGATCACGTCACTGACGTCCGTCCCGCCGGTATCCTTCAGGGACTTCACCCGCACGCCCCCGTACTCCCGCTGGAGGTCAACCCACTCCTTCAGGACGTTCACGTTGCTGCCAGGGCTGTCGCCCGCGGCCGGCCAGGTGGAACTGGCCTCTCGCTCGATCCGGTATTCCTTGCACGGGGTGGGACCGCTCGAGCAATTTCGTAAGAAAAGCCGATGCCTGGCCCCCGAGGTCATGGCCAGGGACTGGACCCGCCGGAACTCCCCCACCATCTGATCGGCCCCGGTCCGGGTCCGGTACCTCTGGATCGCCCCCAGGAGGCCCGGAATTCCCACCGACGCAATGACGGCGATCACCACGACAACGAGGATGATCTCCAGGGCCGTGAACCCCCGCCTCCCGGGCCCTCGCCTCGCGGGGTCAGAGAGGTGGTCGGCCCGGCCTGCAAATCCCGTCGTAGCCCCCGGAAGTGCCTGGCCGAACCATGTGAGAGTGGGCATCCATTTCTCCCTGGAAGTGAACCTCCCAGGATCGGCAAGGCACGGCGCGTGGCGGAACTACACCGTCCTTTTCTTCCCGTGAACAATCCTCCAACGGTTGATCCCAGGAGATCTTCGGGGATCAACTCCCTGGGATCACCTCGCGCCAGGTCCCGAGCTTCACGAGATATTTCCCGTAAGTGCAAACCGACTGATTCTCCAAAGCCAGGTCGTAGTGGATCTTCGCATTATTCCCCATCTTGATCGTCCGGGCGAGCATGGAGCCGTAGATCTTCGCATCGTTGCCCAGGTCCACGTCCGTATTCTTGCCGTAGAAGCTGCCGTAGAAGGTGAAGGTGTTTCCGGCCTCGAACTCCACGGAGGAGGTATCGGCCCCGCTGCTCTTGGCGATGATCTGGAGGTTCGTCCCTGGATTCGCTCCGATGGTCACGCTGTTCCCGATCTCCACGTCCCCGGTCACATAGATGGTGACGGGGCCCCCGCTGGTCGTGATGTTGGAGTTGTTCCCGATATCGATGCTCGTGTAGTAATAGGTCCCCGCCGTGAGGTTCACCGTCGTGTTATTCCCGATAGTCAGACTACTGGTCGGGGTCGTGCTGGGCGTGATGGAGGGGAATGACTTGGCCGCGGCGCTCGTCGTCTGGCTGCCGCTGATGGTGACTCCCGACTGCGTATGGATGGCGTCGCCTGCCGAGACGCTGCCCGAGATCGCCGTGTTCTGCTCCAGCGTGATGTCGCCGTTGGCCCCGATGTTTCCCACGCTTCCCTTGTTGGTCGTCGTGCTGTAGGCCCCGAGGGCGGAGTCGAAGCTGTCGCTCTCTCCGTTATCCTTGATCCAGAGTTCCTTCTCCTTACGATCGTCGTCCGTGACGACCAGGTTGGGGACGGTCGAAAACGCCCCCCAACGGAACGGGTACGAAATCTGATCCAGGATGGTTCGGAGTTGCACCTGGGCCTGTCCCCCGGCCACCGGCACCGAACCGGTCGCCACAATATCCCGCGCGCTGGTCGCGGTGCAGCCGGCCGCCGTCGCCACCGTGACCGTGAAGCTCCCACTCCCCAGCGACGTGTTCGTCTCCCCCGAGTAGGTCGAGCTGGCGTTCAGCTTCGCGATGGTCTTGTGAAGCCCCGCCTCCGCCAG
>Ga0156237_1122_pt1 | contig 20080 bp, 17 predicted proteins | sample RifCSPlowO2_12_FD_107884 | JGI IMG/M metagenome (GOLD analysis project Ga0156237, IMG submission 107884) | candidate division NC10 bacterium RIFCSPLOWO2_12_FULL_66_18
CCTGCACCGGCGCCGGCCCGGGGAGACGTCCTCCTTCGTGGTAGAGAAGGTGCGGCGCATTCTCGTCGTGCGCAAGGACAACATCGGGGATGTGCTCTGCACGACGCCGGCGCTCCGAGCCCTCCGCCGGGCCTTCCCGGAGGCGTACTTGACAATGCTGGTGTCCGAACACTGCCGGCCCGTCCTGGAGCGGAACCCGGACTTGGATGACGTCTTCACCTACACCAAGACCAAGCATCGCTCCGAATGGCTCGGGCTCCCCGCCCTGTGGAACCTGACGCGGGTCATCCGCGCCCTGCGGACGCGACGGTTCGACCTGGCCATCGCCATGGGCCGCCCCAGCAGCCGGTCCAGCGCATGGTTGGCCTACGCCACGGGGGCGGCGTGGCGGCTCGGGTACTTCACGCCCGCGCTTCACCCGTTCACATTCTTTGTGAACCTGAGGCGTGACCCGGGGGCCATGGCGTCCCACGAGGTGGACGGCTGCCTGGGCCTCCTGGCCTCCATCGGAATCCCGTCGGCAGGTCGGGCGCTTCGCCTGGACCCGGATCCGGAGGCGCAGGCGGCGATCCGTCGAAGGCTCCGCGAGGCGGGACTCCCCCCGCCGGCCCCGGGCCCGGGACCTGCCGGCGGGGTACCCGAGGGAAGCGGCCTGGCGCTGGTTCACATCAGCAACCGGCGCGAGACCAGCCGCTGGCCGCTCGCATCCTTCGCCCAGGCCGCCGATGCGCTGCACGAACGGCTGGGCCTCGCCATCCTCCTCTCCTGGTCGCCGGGGGATTCGCAGAATCCCCTGTTCCCGGGAGACGACGGCAGGGCCGAGGAGGTCGCTCGGGGCATGCGGGCCCGTCCGATCCTTCTCCGGACGCCGGAGCTCCGCGAGCTGATCGCGGCCGTGAGCCTCTGCAACTTCGTGCTGTCCACCGACGGGGGCCTGATGCACATCGCGGCGGCGCTGGACATCCCCCAGGTGGTCCTCTTCGGGAAGACCGGCCCTGAGCATTGGGCACCGGTGACCGAGAAGGGGCACGTCCTTCGCAGCGGCGGCCGGGCGGACCGGATCTCCGTGGACGAGGCGGTAGCGGCCTCCGTCGAGGTGATGTCCCGCTGGGGGCGGGGGAATGCGTTCGCGGCCGCACGAGGCACCACGGGACGCCGAATGGCGGCGCGAGGTGAATGATGAGCCTGGAGAGCGCGCGGCGCGTGCTCACGATCGAGGCCGAGGCGATCCGGGCGCTGGGCGAACGGCTGGACCAGTCCTTCGTCCGGGCACTGGACGTGCTCCAGGCCTGCCGGGGGCGCGTCGTCCTCACGGGCATGGGAAAGTCCGGCTTCATCGCCCGGAAGATCGCTGCGACGCTGGCCAGCACGGGGAGCCCGGCGCTCTTCCTCCATCCGGCCGAGGGCGTGCATGGCGACCTGGGGATGGTGGTCCGGGGCGATGTGGTGGTGGCCGTCTCCAACAGCGGGGAGACGGAGGAACTCATCCAGCTCCTGCCGGCCTTCAAGCGGCTGGACGTGGGGCTCATCTCCCTGGTGGGGAATCCCCAGTCCACCCTGGCCCGGGAGAGTGATGTCGTCCTGGACGTCGGGGTGGCGGAGGAGGCCTGCCCCATGAACCTGGCCCCGACGGCCAGCACGACGGCGGCGCTCGCCATGGGCGACGCCCTGGCCGTGGCCCTCCTGGAACGCCGCGGGATCCGGGCGGAGGACTTCGCCGTCGTCCATCCGGGCGGGACGCTGGGCCGGAAGCTCCTGCTGAAGGTGGAGGACCTGATGCACCGGGGGGACGAGGTGCCCCGCGTGAGCCAGGACGTGGCCATGCGCGAGGCGATCCCGGTCATCAGCGGGAAGCGGCTGGGGATGGCCGCCGTGACCGACGCCGAGGGGCGCCTCACCGGGATCATCACGGACGGAGATCTCCGCCGGGCCCTGCAGCGGTGGCCGGACCTCTTGGAGCGTCCGGTCCACGCGGTCATGAGCCGCCGGCCCAAGTGCATCGGCAAGAGCGAGCTGGCGGCCAAGGCGGTCCAGGTGATGGAGCAGCACGCCATCACCTCGCTCCTGATCGTGGATTCGGCGGATCTGGTCGAGGGGGTCATCCATCTGCACGACCTGCTCCGGGCCGGCGTGGTGTGATGAGAGAGCCGAGAGCCGCGAGCCGAGAGCCGAGAGCCGTGAAACGTGAGGCGTGAAACGTGAATCAGAAGGCAGAAGGCAGAGGGCAGAAGGCAAGAACCGCGAGCCACGAGCCGTGAAGGATTCCCAAATTCGAAATTCGAAATTCGAAATTCGAAATTGGCGCGGGCGGCGAATTCCGGCCGCGGTGATCCGACGGGCCAAGGGCATCAAGATGCTCGTGCTGGATGTGGACGGCATCCTGACCGACGGCCGGCTGGTCTATGGGCCGGGCGGACACGAGTTCACCGCGTTTCACATCCTGGACGGGCACGGCATCACGCTGGCCATTCGCTTCGGCCTGTCCCTGGCGCTCATCACCGGGCGCGAGTCCGAGGCAGTCGCCCAGCGGGCCCGGGAGCTCGGCATTCTCGAGGTCCACCAGAAGGCGCTGGACAAGTTGTCCGTCTTCCAGGATCTCCTGGCCAGGAGCAACCTGGCGGCGTCGCAGGTGGCGTGCATGGGGGATGATCTGGTGGACCTGCCCCTGCTCCGGCGGGCCGGTCTGGCCGTCACCGTGCCCGACGCCGTGGAGGAGATCCGCGCCGCGGCCCACTACGTGACGTCCCGGCCGGGAGGACAGGGAGCGGTCCGCGAGGCCATCGAGCTCCTGTTGAAGGCCCAGGCCCACTGGCCGGCCGTGATGGAGCGGTACCGGCGATGAGCGCCCAGGTGTTTCGAGGCATCGGGGTCTCCCCGGGGATTGCCGTGGGCAAGGCCCTGGTCGTCGAGGTGCGGCGCCCTCGGATCAAGCGCGAACGGGTGGACCCGGCGCGGCTCCCCCTGGAGATCTCCCGCCTGCGCCAGGCGCTGGAGGCCTCGCGGCGCCAGATCCTGGAGATCCAGGAGCGCATCGCCACGGAGGTCGGGCCGCAGTACGCCCGGATCTTCGACGCGCACCTCTTGATCCTGGAGGATCGCTGGCTGGTGGAGGAGGCCAGCGCCATCATCCAGGCCCAGGGAGTGAACGCGGAATACGCCCTGCAGGAGGTGCTGGAGCCGGTCCGGCAGGCCTTCTCGCGCGTGGAGGATGGGTACCTTCGGGAGCGGCGCACGGATGTGGACGACGTGGGGGACCGGGTGCTGCGAAACCTCCTGGGCCAGCGCGGGAGCGTCCACGTGGAGGGGATGCGCGGGGAGGCCATCGTCTTCGCCCACGACCTGAGCCCCTCGGACACGGCCCAGCTGCATCGGGACGCGGTCCTGGGGCTGGTGACGGAGACGGGCGGTCGCACCTCCCACAGCGCCATCATGGCGCGCTCGCTGGAGATCCCGGCAGTGGTCGGGGCGGAGGAGATCTGCGCCCACGTCGTGAACCACGAAACGGTGATCCTGGATGGGACCGAGGGCCTGGTCATCCTGGCCCCGGACCGGGAGACCCTGGCCCGCTACCATGCCCGGAAGCAGCAGCTCGAGTACGTGGGCCGCGCCCTGGACAAGCTGGGCGCGCTGCCGGCCGAGACGCAGGACGGCTACCGGGTGCGGGTCACCGCCAACATCGAATTTCCCGAGGAGCTGCCGGCCGTCCAGGCCCACGGGGCGGAAGGCGTCGGCCTGTACCGCACCGAGTTCCTCTACCTGAACCGGCCGGACCTGCCGGGCGAAGAAGAGCATTTCGCCGTCTACCGCGCGGTGGCGGCCGAGATGCATCCCCGCCCCACCGTCATCCGGACCCTGGACTTCGGCGGGGACAAGCTGGCCTCGGCCATCCAGCTTGCCGCGGAGGAGAATCCATCGCTCGGCCTGCGGGCCATCCGCCTGTGCCTGCACCGGCCGGACATCTTCCGGCCGCAGCTCCGGGCCATCCTGCGGGCCAGCGCCTTCGGGGCCCTCCGGATCATGTACCCCATGATCTCGGGTGTGGCAGAGCTGCGGGCCGCCAACGCCATCCTGGAGGACGTCAAGGCCGAGCTCCGGCGCCAGGGGATCGCCTTCGACCCCGCGATCCAGGTAGGGGCCATGATCGAGACCCCCTCGGCGGCCGTGACCGCCGATCTCCTGGCGCGGGAGGTGGACTTCTTCAGCGTCGGGACCAACGACCTGATCCAGTACTCCCTGGCCATCGACCGGATCAACGAGCAGGTGGCTTACCTGTACGAGCCGCTGCACCCCGCGGTCCTCCGGATGCTCCGGGGCGTGGTCAGCGCGGCTCACAACGAGGGGATCTGGATCTCCATGTGCGGGGAGATGGCCAGCGATCCGCTGCACGGCCTGCTGCTGGTGGGGCTGGGCTTCGACGAGCTGTCCATGACGCCGGGGGCCATTCCCCTGATGAAGCGGATCATCCGGTCCGTCACCTACGGGCAGGCGGCCGAGGTGGCCCAGCGCCTCTTCGGCTGCGCCACGGCCCAGGAGGTGGAGCGGCTGCTGCTCCTGGAGATGCGCGCCCGCTTCCCCGAATACTTTGCCGGCGACGCCCTCCCCGGGGCCGAGAAACGGCCGGGTTTTCCTTGACTTTCGCCCGCCCTGTGTTACAGTTTCGCCGCTTTTGCGCCCGGGAATGCTGCGGACCCTGCGTCTCATTTGACTGGCCCATTTGACTGGCCCATTTGACTGGGAGGACGGAATCGTGCCGTCGAGACAATATCTGTTCACATCGGAATCGGTCACCGAGGGCCACCCCGACAAGATCGCCGACCAGATCTCGGATGCCGTCCTGGATGCCGTGTTCGCCCAGGATCCCTACGGGCGAGTGGCCTGCGAGACGCTCGTGACCACCGGCCTGGCCTTCATCGCGGGAGAGATCACCACCCGCTGCTACGTGGACATCCCCAAGGTGGCGCGGGGGGTCATCCGGGACGTGGGGTACACGCGGGCGAAGTACGGCTTCGACTTCGAGACCTGCGCGGTGGTCACCGCCATCCAGGAGCAGTCCTCGGATATCGCGCTCGGAGTGGACATCCAGGGGGCGGGGGATCAGGGCCTCATGTTCGGCTACGCCACCACGGAGACGGCCGAGCTGATGCCCATGCCGATCATGCTGGCCCACAAGCTGTGCATGCGCCTCACCGAGGTCCGGCGCAAGGAGATCCTGGAGTACCTCCGGCCCGACGGGAAGTCGCAAGTCACCGTGGAGTACACGGACGGCAAGCCGACCCGCGTGGACACGGTGGTGGTCTCGGCCCAGCACAGCCCGGATGTCAGCCTGAAGCAGATCCGCGAGGACATCATCGAGGCGGTCGTCTCCCCCGTGATCCCGCGGGAGCTCCTGGACCCGGAGCGGATCACGTACCACATCAACCCGACGGGCCGATTCGTGATCGGGGGCCCGCACGGGGACACGGGCCTCACCGGGCGCAAGATCATCGTGGACACCTACGGGGGCGTGGGGAGTCACGGCGGCGGCTGCTACTCGGGCAAGGACCCGACGAAGGTGGACCGCTCGGCCTCCTATATGGCCCGCTACATCGCCAAGAACCTGGTGGCGGCCGGGCTGTGCGACAAGTGCGAGGTCCAGCTGGCCTACGCCATCGGCGTGGCGGAGCCGGTGTCCGTCATGGTGGACAGCAAGCAGACCGGTTGCGTCTCCGACGAGGTGATGCAGGATCTGGTGCGCCGCCACTTCGAGCTGACCCCGGCCGGGATCATCAAGTCCCTGGACCTCCGGCGACCCATCTACCGCAAGACGGCGGCCTACGGGCACTTCGGCCGGAGCGAGCCGGAGTTCACCTGGGAACGCACCGACCGGGCCGACTTCCTGAAGAAGGAGGCGGGACGGCTGGGAGCCTGAAGAGCGGGGGGTAGAGGTCAGGGGCTGGGGGCCAGCGCGGACCCGGAGACGTGAGCGGGAGGGGTCGGGGGCCAGGGATCGGGGATCGGGTTCGAACCAGAGACTTTGGAAAACGCGGGGCCAGGAGACCGGGCGGTCTCCTGGCCCTTCGCGTGAGAGGGTGGGACGATGCAATACGACGTGAAGGATCTGGGCCTGGCAGAGAAGGGGGTGCGCCGGATCGCCTGGGCACGGAACGCCATGCCGGTGCTGCGCCTCATCGAGGAGCGATTCGCCCGGGAGACACCGCTGCGGGGGATCCGGGTCTCCGCCTGCCTGCACGTGACCTCCGAGACGGCGAACCTCATGCGGGCACTCAAGGCCGGGGGGGCGGAGGTCCGCCTGTGCGCCAGCAACCCGCTGAGCACCCAGGACGACGTGGCGGCCTCCCTGGTCAAGGACTTCGGCACCCCGGTGTTCGCCATCAAGGGCGAGGACAAGGACACCTACTACCGCCACATCCATGCGGCGCTGGATCTCCGGCCCAACCTGACCATGGACGACGGCGCCGACACCATCGGGATGATCCACAGCGAGCGGCAGGACCTGGCGGAGGGCGTCATCGCGGGCACCGAGGAGACCACCACCGGCGTCATCCGTCTGAAGAGCATGGAGAGGGACGGCATCCTCAAGTACCCCGTCATCGCGGTGAACGACGCCAACACCAAGCACTTCTTCGACAACCGCTATGGCACGGGACAGAGCACCATCGACGGCATCCTCCGGGCCACCAACCTGCTCCTGGCCGGGACGCGATTGGTCGTGTGCGGCTACGGCTGGTGCGGGCGCGGCGTGGCCATGCGGGCGCGCGGCATGGGCGCCATCGTCAGCGTGGTGGAGACGGATCCCCTGAAGGCCCTGGAGGCCGTGATGGACGGCTACACGGTCCTGCCCATGCGGGACGCGGCGCGGCAGGGCGAGGTCTTCGTCACGGTCACGGGGAACATCCACATCATCCGGAAGGAGCACTTCGAGGCGATGCCGGACGGGGCCGTGGTGTGCAACTCCGGCCACTTCAACGTGGAGATCGACATTCCGGCCCTGGAATCCCTGGCCGTGGGACACGAGCCCATCCGGGACCACGTGGAGGAGTACCGGCTGCGGGACGGGCGGCGGATCTACCTCCTGGGCGAGGGGCGGCTCATCAACCTGGCCGCGGCCGAGGGGCACCCCGCCAGTGTCATGGACATGTCGTTCGCCAACCAGGCCCTGGCCTCGGAGTACGCGGTGAAGCATCGGGGGACCCTGGCCAAGAAGGTCCATCGGGTGCCGCACGCCATCGATGCCGAGATCGCCCGGCTGAAGCTCGAGTCCATGGGAGTCAAGATCGACGCCCTGACCGAGGAGCAGCGGAAGTACCTCGAGTCGTGGGAGATGGGAACCTAACGCAAGAGCGTTCGGCTGTTCGGGGGTTCGGCGGTTCGGTCGTTCGCGAAGACCCAGGAGGGCCTCGGCGATCTTGGCGCCTTGGCGGTGAGATCCTTGGGGTCAGCCGCGGAGGCGCCAGAGGGAGAGGAGGCCGGCGGTCCCGAAGACGAGGTTGGGCAGCCAGGCGGCGACCAGCGGCGGCAGGATGCCCCCCCGGCCGAAGGAGAAGCCCAGCGAGAGCAGCATCCAGTAGAGAAATCCCATCGGGATGCAGGCCCCCACCCAGAGCATGACCCCCGCCTTGTCGGTCCGCAATCCGAAGCTCACCCCGATGAGGGCCATGACGAGGCTGACCAGCGCCGTGGCCACCTTGGCGTACAGGTCCACGCGGTAGCGGGTCGCGCTCATCCCACTACTGACCAGCCGCTCGATGTAGGCGCGGAGCTGGGCGTAGCTCATCTCCTCCGGGGAGCGGGCGATCCGGGCGAACTCCTCGGGTCCCTCCTCCAGCGCGACGCCCAGCTCCCGGAAGGGTTCGATCCGGATGGGCGTCTGGTCCAGATCCAACCGGTAGCCGGTCCGAAGGGTCCACCCACCCACGCCCCACGCCGCCTCGCGTGCGTCCACCCGCCGCAGCAGATCGAAGCCCGGCGACAGGTCGAAAATGCTCATGCCCCGGATGAGGCCGGAGGCGGTCTCGATCAGGGAGATGTGGACGAAGCGGTTCCCCTTGGCGCGGTACCAGATGTCGCTGTCCCGGGTGATGCGGTGCGCGGGGAGGCGCCGCACCTGGGTGCGCCAGATGTTCAGCGCCCGCTCGTTGGTCCGCGGCGCCACGTACTCGGTCGTCCCCCAGGCGGCCAGGCTGGCCGCCAATCCCAGCCCGATACAGGGCAGGGCGATCCGCAGGGTGCTCACGTGGCCCATCTTCATGGCCAGGAGTTCGTTGTGCCGGGCGAGGCCGCCGAGGGTGAGCAGGCTGGCCAGCAGAACGGCGACGGGCAGGACCTGGGTGAAGATGGCAGGGAGGCTGAAGAGGTAGAAGCGCAGGATCAGCGCCGGCGGGACACGCGCCTCCAGGAAGCGGGTGAACTTCTCGAAGAGGTCCACGATCACGTAGACCCCCACGAAAAGCACCAGGCACAGCAGGAGGATCTTCAGGGACTCGCGGGTGATGTACCGATCCAGGAGACGCATGGCGATCAGGACCGCGGCCCGGCGGCGGAGGCGCTCGGCGCCGGCGCGAACAGCGCCTCGCGGAAGGTGGCGGGATAGCACTCCCCCCGAAACAGCAGCAGGCCGCCGCCCAGCGCGATGAGGAGATTGGGCAGCCACATTACCAGGGCCTCGGGCGCCAGCCCCCGGTCCCCCAACCCCTCGCCCGCCACGATCAGCATGTAGTAGCCCAGCGCGCAGCCCGCCGAGATGACCAGGCTGAGCCCTCGCCCGCCCTTCCGGATCCGGCTCCCCAGGGGGACTCCGACCAGGGCGAACAGCAGGCACGAGATGGGGATGGCCAACTTCTTGTGGAACTCGACCAGGGGAGGATGATAGTTTCGCCCCTGCGCCCGCAGGGCAGCCGCCCGCTCGCGCAATTCGGCCAGGGTCAGCTCCTGCTCGCCCGGCGGCCGCTGCATGGGGTCGACCAGGCTCCGGCCCACGTCCACGCTGAGCTGGTAGTCGGAGAAAGTCAGCAGGCGATAGCCGCCGGTCAGTTCCGCGGCCGACAGGTGGATGGAGCCCTGGCTCAGGCTGAGCCCCATGCGCAGGTTCTGTGGGTCCGAGGTGAACTGGCCGCTCCGCGCCACGACGACCCTGCGTTCCGCAGGGTTGCGGTTGTCCACCAGGAAGACCCCCTCCAGGCGGGAGGTCTTGGGGTCCACGTGCTCCACGTACAGAATGAGCCCTTCGAACTCGCTGTTGAAGACGCCCTCCTGGATCCCCACGGTGGCCTGTTGGTGGGTCATCCGGAAGACCAGGTTCTTGAAGGCGTGGTTGCTGAAGGGCAGGATCCAGATGGTGATGACCAGGGTCAGCACGGAGGCGACCAGGCCGAATCCCACGGCTGGTCGGCTGAGGCGGCTGAGACTCAGGCCGGCCCCGCGCATGGCCAGGATCTCCCCGTCCGTGCCGAGACGCGTGAAGGTGGCCAGGGTGGCCAGGAGGACCGACATGGGGATGGTGACCACCAGCGAGTAGGGCAGGATGTACAGGAAGAGCTGAAGGACCGTGAGGATCCCGACACCCTTGTTGACGATCAGCTCTACCAGGCGGAGGATCTTGTTCGTCAGGAGGACGAACGTGAAGACCATGAGGCCGAGGATGAAGGCCACAGTCATCTCTTTGAGGATCGCGCGGTCCAACAGGCTCATCGGTTCCCTCAGCGGTGAGCGGAATACGGCCGGAGGATTCTACTCCAGCCGCCACAACCGAACCAGCAGTTTTTCTCCGGGTGCAGTCGCGCAATGAGATTCGACTTCCCCTCGCAGCCGGGTGCCGGAATTGACCCAGCCGGCGGCTCCTGGGTCGCGGTGTCCACCCGGCCCCTGGTCCCCCTGGCCGCGGCCTTCTGCGTCGGAATCGCCCTGGAGCACGCCCTGGCGCTGCGACCAGCGGCATGGACGGTGGGAGTGGGGGTCCTGCTTCTTCTGGGCGCATGTGCTTGGTGGGGAAGGACCCGCCGCCTCCTTTCCGTCAGCCTGATCCTCGCCTTCGCCGGCCTGGGCGGCCAGTCCATGGCGACGGCGCTCTTCGGCGACCCGGCGCACCACCTGAGCCGGATTCCAGAAGCGCAGCTTACCTCGCCCATCCCCCTGGAGGGTTGGGTCGTGGGCCCGCCCGACCCGCGTCCCGCCGAGGTCCGCGACACGGGAGATCCCGAGCGCACCCGCTTCGTCGTGGAGGTGACCCGGCTCCGCCTGGGGGAAACGTGGATGGTGGCGACGGGGCGGGCCCGGCTGACCGTGATCGGCGAGCCGCCGGAGGCGGCGTACGGGGACGAGGTCCGGGGGACCTTCCGGTTGCGCCGCCCGAGGCGCTTCGACAATCCCGGGGCGTTCGATTACCCCGCGTATCTCGCCACCCAGGGGATCACCCTGGAGGGGTGGACGCGGGAACCGGTGGAGGTGGTGCGGGCCTCTCGCGGCTCCACGATTCTGGGGGCCGTCTTCGACATGCGAAGCCTGCTCCTGCGACGGCTGGATGCCGCCATGCCGCCGCCCGAGGCGGGGCTGCTCAAGGCGACGGTCCTGGGAGACCGGTCCGGGCTCTCCCCGGAGATGAACCGGGCCTTCCTGGATTCGGGGACGTACCATATTCTCGCCATCTCCGGCCTGAACGTGAGCATCCTGGCCGGCACGCTCTTCGGCCTCTTCCGCCTGTTGCGCGCCTCTCCGCGGCTCGCCGCCGTGGCCTCGGCCCTCCTGGTGACGCTGTATGCCGCGCTGGCAGGGGCCAGCGCCTCGGTGATTCGGGCCGCGGTGATGGCGGATACCTACCTGCTGGCGGTGATCCTGGATCGCCGTGGCGACCTGTTGAACAGCCTGGCCCTCTCGGCCCTGGCTCTCCTCTGGTGGAATCCGCGCTTCCTCTTCGACGTCGGCTTTCAGCTCACCTACCTGGCGACCCTGGGGATCCTCCTGGTGCTGCCCCGGACTGCCGCGGCGATGGAAGTCCTGCCCCGCCCGCTCCGGTGGCCGCTCCAGTCGGTGGCGATCACTCTGGCGGCCACCGGCATGACGCTGCCCATCCTGGCGAGCACCTTCAATCGCGTGGCGCCGGTGGGCGTCCTGGCCAACCTCCCCATCGTTCCCCTGAGCGGCCTGATCACGGCCCTGGGGACCGCCGCCAGCGCCCTGCTCCTGGTGACCCCGGCCGGGCTCCCGTGGTTGAACCACCTGAACGGGTGGTTCGTGGATCTCCTCTTCTGGATCGCCCGGTGGTTTGCCGCATGGCCATGGAGCGCCCTGCAGGTCTACACGCCCACGCCGGCGATGCTCGTGATGTACTACGCCCTCGGAGCCGCGTGCCTGCTGGCTGTGCCGCCTGCGACCGCGCGAGTTGGACAGGCGCGACATCGCCACTGGGCGCGCTGGCTGGCGCTGGCATGCGGCCTCCTGTTGGTGCTGCAGGTGATGCTGAGGCTGTATCCGCTCGAGGGGGATCCCAAGGTGCACATGACGCTCCTGGATGTGGGGCAGGGAGAGGCGATCTTCCTGGAGCTGCCGGGGAAGCGCCGCATGCTCGTGGACGCCGGGGGCGTGCCGGGCGACCGCTTCGACATCGGGGCACGGGTGGTGACGCCGTTCCTCCTGCATGAATGGGTCGGGCACCTGGACGTGCTCGCCCTGACGCATCCCCAGGCCGATCACATCGGTGGGGCCCCCGCCATCCTTCGGGGCTTCAGCGTCGGCGAGGTGTGGAGTGCCGACACCCCCAGCTCGTCCGTACCCTTCCTCTGGATCCAGGAGTTCCTGCGGGAGCGGCGGATCCCGCACAGGATCCTCTCCGCCGGCTCGCCCCCGGTCCGCTGGGGAGACGCGACCATCGAAATCCTGCACCCCTCGTCCGGCGCGATGCGGATCCTGCAGCGCGGAGGTGCCTCATCGTCCCGGCCCAACGACGCCTCGCTGGTCCTGAGGATCGGCCTCGGGGATCAGGCGGCCCTCCTCACCGGCGACATCGAGCGGGAAGGCGAAGCGGCCCTGCTCGGACACAGTGGGGCGATCCGGGCGCAGGTCTTGAAGGTGCCCCACCATGGATCCCGGACCTCCAGCGCGGCTGCCTTCATCGCGGCTATCCGGCCGGAGGTGGCTCTTGTGTCGGTCGGCTATCGCAATCGCTTCAACCACCCGCACCCGGAGGTGGTGGAGCGCTATCGAGCGCAGGGAGTCCGGCTGCTCCGGACGGACTTGAACGGGGCCCTCAGCGTGGAGTTGACGCGCGCGGGTGTCCGAGCCTGGGGACGACGGCCGGGGGAATGACGGGGCCGGGGATCGGGGGCCAGGCGTTGGGGGCCAGGGGTCAGGGGCCGGGGGCCGGAGGACCAGCAGACCGGTTCAGTTCTCCCCGACCCCTGATCCCCGGCACCCGACCCCTGTCGTTCACTGCCAGATCTCCTCCACGATCTTCCATCCGGCGGGGGTACGTCGCAGGCGCCAGGTGACGTCGTTGACGAAGAGCTGCTGTTTCGCCTCGCGTCGAGCCGCCTCGAACTTGGACAGCAACTCTGTCCTGGCCTCGGCCACGGCCCGGTCGCCGCTCACGCTGATCCGAAAATTCTTGACGTCCATGGAGATATCCTTGGCCCCGTGGAAGACCTCGGTGTAGACGCCGCGGAGATCCCGCTTGGAGATGCTGAGGGGAGCAGTCGGGCCGGCGACGCCCAGGTATTTATGAAAGTTCCCCACGTACACGTCCTCCGCGTACGGCTGCAAGATCATCTCCACGGATCTGGCCTTGATCCCGTTCGGAATCCTCAGAAGCATGGAGACCACCAGGGCCTCGTCCTGGTTCTTCGGACGGTAGGACTCCAGGCTCGAGCCGCTGACGCATCCCGACGCGGCAAGCGCCAACGCGATCGCCACTGTAAGTGACCGGTGCCTCACAGATCGCCTCCTTCCCTCTGCCGTTTCCCCCCGGGTCTCCAGGGGGAACCCCCGTCCCGCCCCCGGGGGTGACCGCGAGGATTGGGCGGGCCGGGCTCATCGTCCGAACTGGAAGCGCACCACGCAGCTCGGGCAGCGTTGGAGCAGCCGCGCGAGTTCCGGGTTCTTCCCCGGCTTGCCTGGCGCCATGAGGGGAAGCGCCTGGTACGCTGCCGGGATGGGGGTCCAATCCACCCGGTGTTCCGGCACCGCCGGACAGTGGATGGTGTAAAGCTTGGGCATGGTTCCTCCTCGTCCCGCTATTTATACGCGAGCCATCCGGAAGTGACAAGGGCCTAGAGAAGCACGAGGGCGACGCCGACCAGCGTGATGCCGGCGCCCGCGACGGCGTTCCAGCCCGGCACCTCATGCAGGAGGAGCCAGGCCAGCAGGATGCTCCCCGTGACTTCCTGCGCGGCGATGAGGTTCGGGATGCTGGGATGAAGGCGCCGCAGCGCAGCGTTGTACAGGGTATGGCCGAGGGCGGACGGGAGGAGCGCCATGGCAAACACGGCGGCGATGAGGCCGATGGGAATGAGGCGCCGGAGCTCCCCCCCGGCCAGTCCCACCCGCTCTCCGGACCCCCAGGCAGCCGCCGCGACCAACAGGCCACCCAGCAGCAGGCGCAGGCTGGTCACCTCGACCGGAGAGAGATCCTGAGCCCAGCGAACCAGCACGGCGCCGGTGGAAAAAAAACCGGTTGCCGCCACCGCCTGAAGGATCCCGATCCGTGCAGCGCGCGTCATGCGGTCCTCGTCTTGGCCACCAGGCCGTGCGACGCTAGCATAGGAGGGGAACCGGACCAAGGGAATTTCGAATGTCGAACGTCGAATTTTGAATTGTTCAATCCCAAATCCGAAATCCGAAATCCGCAATCCGAAATTGGCAAAGGGAAAGGGTTTGACAACTTCGAAGGACGCGTGTTACAAGGGCGCGATGGTCACAGAACTCGCGCGTCACGTCTATTCGGTCAGCGCCCTCACCGCCGAGGTCAAAGCCGTCCTGGAGGACGGCTTTTCTGCCATCTGGGTGGAAGGGGAGGTGTCCAACTTCAAACATCACACCTCCGGCCACATGTACTTCACCCTGAAGGACGCCGAGGCCCAGATCCGGGCGGTGATGTTTCGCGGGAACAACCGGCTGCTGAAGTTCACGCCCAAGGACGGGATGGCCGTGCTGGTGTTCGGCACGGTCACGGTGTACGAGCGGCGCGGCGAGTACCAGGTCAACGTGGAGTTCCTGGAGCCGAAAGGAGTCGGCGCCCTCCAGCTCGCCTTCGAGCAGCTCAAGGCCACGCTGGAGACCGAGGGCCTCTTCGATCCGGCGCGCAAGCGCCCGCTGCCCCGCCTGCCCCGGAAGATCGGCATCATCACCTCGCCCACGGGGGCGGCCATCCGGGATATGCTCACGGTCATCGGGCGGCGCTTTCCCGGCCTGGCCATCCTGATCTCCCCGGTGCAGGTGCAGGGCGAGACCGCGGCTCCGGAGATCGCGGCGGCCCTTGCCCAACTGGGACGCCGGTCGGACCTGGACGTCCTGATCGTGGCCCGGGGAGGCGGCTCGCTGGAGGACCTCTGGGCGTTCAATGAAGAGATCGTGGCCCGCGCCATCGCGCGGAGCCCCATCCCCGTGATCTCGGCCGTGGGCCACGAGACCGACGTCACCATCGCGGACTTCGTCGCCGACCTGCGGGCGTCCACACCCTCGGCGGCGGCCGAGCTGGTGGTGGCGCAGCGGGACGAGCTGCGCCAGCGCGTGGATGAGCTCCTGGGGCGGGCCCTGGTTGCGATGGAGTCCGCGCTGACCGCCCGGCGCGCGCGCGTCCAGATGCTGGGGCGTCACCTCGGCGTGCTGAGTCCGGTAGCCCAGGTGCGGCGCCAGGCGGAACGCCTCGAGGGCCTCCGGCAGCGCCTCTTCGCCTGGTGGGGGCTGGCACGGATGCTCCGGCAGGAACGGCTGAAGGTCCTGGCGGGAAAGCTGGAGATGCTGAGCCCACTCTCGATCCTGGCGCGGGGGTACAGCATCTGTTTCAGCCTGCCTGATCGGCACATCCTCAAGGCGGCCGCGGAGATCGCGGTCGGCTCGGAGGTCGCGGTCCGCCTCCACCGCGGCGAACTCCGGTGTCTCGTGCAGGGGGCCCTTCCGGGTACCCATCCGGAAGGATGGGTGGGGGAATCCTAGGTGGGCGAGCCGACTTTCGAGGAAGCCCTGAGCCAGCTCGAGGCCCTCGTCGCCCGCCTCGAGGCGGGCGATCTGCCCCTGGAGGAGGCGCTGCGTGCCTTCGAAGAGGGGGTGCGGCTGACCCGCCTGTGCGCGGCGCGGCTGGAGGACGCGGAGCGACGCGTCCACCTCCTCACGCGGACTCCGGAGGGGAAGGAGCAGGAGGTCCCCTTCGACCCGGGAAACGAAGGTGAGGCCCATGGGTGAGCCGGAACCGGCCGGGAATCTGGCCGCCATCATGGCCGAGCGTCGGCGGCAGGTGGACGAGGCGCTGGAACGGTGGCTCCCGCAGCAGGGGGACCATCCGCCCAAGGTCCACGAGGCGATGCGCTACAGTGTCTTTGCCGGCGGCAAGCGCCTTCGCCCTCTCCTGGCCCTGTTCGCCTGCGAGGCGGTGGGGGCCAGTCCGGAGGATGCCATGCCCGCCGCCGTGGCCTTGGAGCTGATCCACACCTACTCGCTGATTCACGATGACCTCCCGGCCATGGACGACGACGATTACCGGCGGGGCCGGCGAACCTGCCACCGGGTGTACGGCGAGGCCGTCGCCATCCTGGCGGGGGATGCGCTGCTCACCCACGCGTTCCAGGTGCTGGCCGACCCGGAACCGACCCGGGTGTCGGCGGCTGGTCGCCTCCAGGTCATCGCCGAGATCGCCGAGGCGGCAGGGAGTCGCGGCATGGTCGGCGGCCAGGCGATGGACATCCTGGCCGAGGGTCGCGTGATTGATCGCCCGACGCTGTTGTACCTGCACACCCACAAGACCGGCGCCCTGATCCGCGCGTCGGTCCGGGTGGGGGCGATCGCCGGCGGGGCGGGGGAGGAGCAGCTACAGGACCTCACCCGGTACGGCGAGCGCCTGGGGCTGGCGTTCCAGATCGTGGACGATATCCTGGACATCGAGGGAGCCAGCACGGAGATGGGGAAGACGGCCGGGAGCGACCTCCGGAGGAAGAAGGCGACCTACCCTGCCGTCATGGGGCTGGAGGAATCCCGGCGACAGGCCGTCCATCTGCTGCAGGAGGCCAAGGACGCGCTGCGCCTGTTGGGAGACAAGGGGTCCACGCTTCTTGCGCTGGCTGATTTCGTCGGAAGCCGGCGACACTGAAACACTGAAATAATGACCAATGGCAATGAGCCGAGAGCCGAGAGCCGCGAGCCGCGAGTTGAGAGCCGAGAGCCGCGAGCCGCGAGCCAGGAGGCGGGGGCGCGCCGACCTCCTCCTGGTGGAACGGGGCCTCTGTGGCAGCCGGCAGGAGGCCTCTCGCCTGATCATGGCCGGCAAGGTCCGGACGGCGACAGGCCGGGTCGAGAAGCCCGGGACGCTGCTGCCGGCCGAGACGCCGCTCGAGGTCGTCGGCCCGCCCCACCCGTTCGTGAGCCGGGGTGGGGTGAAGCTGCGCCATGCCCTGGACGTCTTCCGGCTGGACCCTCGCGGGCGCGCGTGCCTGGATGTCGGGGCATCCACGGGGGGGTTCACGGATTGCCTGCTCCAGGCGGGGGCGCGCCAGGTGATCGCCGTGGATGTGGGCTACGGGCAGTTGGCTGTTGGGCTGCGGCGGGACCCACGGGTCCACCTGCTGGAGCGGACGAACATCCGGCACCTGGATCCCGCCCGGCTTCCCGTACGCCCGGATCTCGCCACGATTGATGTCTCCTTCATCTCCCTGGCGCTCGTCCTGCCGGCCGTGGTCCGGCTGCTGGATCCCCCTGGCGAGATCGTGGCCCTGGTGAAGCCCCAGTTCGAGGTGGGGAAGGGCCAGGTGGGGAAGCGAGGTGTCGTCCGCGATCCGGCCCAGCACCGGGCCGTTCTGGAGCGCGTCGCCCGCGTGGCCGCAGAGCTGTCGCTCCGCGTCTCCGGGATGACGGCGTCCCCACTCCTGGGGCCCATGGGGAACCGCGAGTTCCTCATGTATCTCACGGCGGAAGCAGTCGAGCGGGACGTGCTGGCCCTGATCGCCGCGGCCGTCGAGCCGGCCACCTCCTGAGGGAGAGATCCGTGCGCCGAATCGGGATCGTCGCCAAGCCCAACAAGCCGGAGGCGGAGCCCGTTCTCCGAAACTTGATCACCTGGCTGCGGGACCGCGGCTGCGAGGTGGTGCCGGACCAGGAGGCGGCGACGATCTGTCCGGAGGCGGGAGCGGGCCTCACCCGGGCCGAGGTGGTGGCCAGGTCGGACCTCCTGGTCGTCCTGGGCGGGGACGGGACGATCCTGTCCGTGGCGCGGCTGATCGGGTCCCGCGAGGTGCCGATCCTGGGCGTCAACCTGGGCGGGCTGGGATTCCTCACCGAGATCACCCTGGACGAATTGTTCCCGACGCTGGAGGCGGTGCTGCGCGACCAGTTCGCCGTCAGCCGGCGCCTCACCCTGAGCGCGCGGGTCCTGCGCGATGGCGAAGTCATCGCCAGCTACGAGGCGCTGAACGATGCCGTGCTCACCAAGACGGCCCTCTCGCGCATCGTGGATCTCGAGACGCACGTCAACGGCGAGTATGTGGCCACCTTCCGGGCCGACGGCCTGATCGTGTCCACGCCCACCGGGTCAACCGCCTACTGTCTCTCCGCCGGTGGCCCTATCATTTACCCCTCGCTGCCGGCCCTGGTCATCATCCCCATCTGCCCCCACACGCTCACGAATCGTCCGCTGGTGGTTCCGGACAGCGCCATGGTCGAGATCCTCCAGGGCTCGGCGGGCGAGGACGTCCACCTGACCGTGGACGGGCAGGTGGGTGTCCCCCTCCGGCACCGCGACGTCGTCGCCTTGCAACGCTCCGACCGCTCCATCTCCCTCATCAAATCCCCCAAGCTGAATTACTTCGAGTTGCTCCGAACCAAGCTCAAATGGGGCGAGCGCTAGGGCGAGCCCCCAGGCCGCGCGATGGCGGCCGCAATCGCCAGGATGCTCCGCGAACTGACGATCAGAAATGTGGCCGTGATCGACGAGCTGACGGTCACCTTCGTGCCCGGCCTGAACGTGCTGACGGGCGAGACCGGGGCGGGCAAGTCCATCCTGATCGACGCCCTGCAGCTCGTCCTGGGGGCCCGAGGCAGCGATGCCCTCCTGCGGTCCGGGGCGGAGGAAGCGATGGTAGAGGCCGCGTTCGAGGCCGACCGGGGATCGCGGGCCCTGGACATCCTGGAGGCCGAGGGGATCGGGGTGGAGCCCGGGGAATTCCTGGTCCTCCGCCGCCAGCTCTTCCGGGACGGACGGACCAAGGCCTACGCCAACGGGCGGCTCACCTCGGCCACGACCCTCCGTGCCCTGGCGGAGTGCCTGGTGGACATTCACGGACAGCACCCCGGTCAGCCGCTCCTGGAACCGGGCCGGCACCGGGAACTCCTCGATGCCTACGCCGGCACGAGCGAGGACGCCCGCGCCTACCGCGAGCGCTTCGCCCAATGGCAGGCCCTGCGGCGCGAGCGCGAGGCCTTGCTCCTGGCGGAACGCGAGCGGGCCCAGCGCCAGGACCTCCTGGAGTTCCAGCGGCGCGAAATCGAAGCGGCGCGGCTCACGTCCGGCGAGGAGGAGGCGCTCGCCGCCGAGCAGGCCATCCTGAACAACCACGAGCGCCTGTTCTCGGCCGTGGAGCAGGCCTACCTGGCCCTGGAGGAGTCCGATGAAGCTGTCCTGGAGCGCCTGGCCGCGATCGCGGCGCGGGTGCGCGAGGCCGCGGCCATCGACCGGCGCCTCCGGGAGGTCCTGGAGGCTTTGGAGACGGGCGGGGTGCATCTCGGGGAGGCGGCCCGGGGCCTGCGGGATTACCGGGGCCGGATCGAGTTCGATCCGCAGCGGCTGGACGCGATCGAGACGCGGCTTCACGAGATCGGGACGCTCAAGCGGAAGTACGGGGGGAGCGTCGCCGAGGTGCTGGACCACCTGGAACGCGTCCGGCGGGACCTCGCGAACCTGGAACGGTCGGAGGCCCGCTTGGCGGAAGTGGACACGGCACTGGCGGAAACCCAGCGCGATCTCGTGGGCCGCGCCGAGCGGCTTTCGGTTGCGCGCCGGCGCGCCGCGCCCAAGCTGCAGGAAGCGATCCTGACAGAGATCCGAGAGCTGGGAATGGCCCGGGCGGCCTTCGAGGTGCGGGTGACTCCCGCCCCCCCGGGGGAGGCGGGGCTCGGTCCACATGGGAAGGACGAGGCGGAATTCCTGATCTCCCCCAATCCCGGCGAGGAGCTGAAGCCTTTGCACAAGATCGGCTCGGGCGGCGAGCTGTCCCGCACCATGCTGGCGATCCGGGTGATCCTGGCGGCGGCGGATCAGACCCCCACCCTCGTCTTCGACGAGGTGGACGCAGGCATCGGCGGCGGCACGGCCGAGATCGTGGGGCGGAAGCTGGTGGCGGTCTCCCGCCAGCATCAGGTCCTGTGCGTGACGCACCTCCCCCAGATCGCCTGCTTTGCCGATCACCACGTGACCGTGGCGAAGCGAACCGTCCGGGACCGGACGCAGACCACGGTGCAGCTCCTCGAGGGAGCCGAGCGAGCCCAGGAGCTCGCCCGCATGCTCGGGGGGCCCAGCCGATCGACCACCCCGTTGCAGCACGCCACTGAATTGTTGGAAGCCGCAATTCGTCTGAAGAAGCGCATGAAGCTGTCATCTGTGTGACCGGGCTCGGGTTGAAAGTCGCCCGATATGGTGTATGATTTCTCAATGCCCATACAAAGGGAGGTGAAACGAAGATGAAGAAGCTGACCACATGGTTCCTGGCAGCCCTTCTGACGGTCTCCTTCTCCGGCCTGTCTCTAGCTGGTGAACCGGCCAAGAAGGCAGAGGAGAAAGCAGCTCCAGCCCCGGGGGCTCCCGCGATGGAGAAGAAATCTCCGGTAGCGACGAAGAAGGCCGAGGAGCTGGCTGTCAAGAAGGCCGCAAAGAAGGCGGAGAAGGCCGAGAAGA
>Ga0156237_1131_pt1 | contig 19394 bp, 23 predicted proteins | sample RifCSPlowO2_12_FD_107884 | JGI IMG/M metagenome (GOLD analysis project Ga0156237, IMG submission 107884) | candidate division NC10 bacterium RIFCSPLOWO2_12_FULL_66_18
GGTCGGGTTCGCCAGCCGCGTGGCGCAGGGGGAAATGACCCAGCGCCTCCCGGTCGCCTCCCGCGACGAGCTGGGGGAACTGGCCGGGGCGCTGAACGCCATGGCCGCCGATCTCCAGGGGACCCTGCACCAACTGGAGGCGGAGGGCCGGCGCATCCGCACCATCATGGAGAGCATGGCCGAGGGCCTGATGGTGATCGACGGACGCGGCCGGATTTCCCTGGTCAACCCGGCGGCGGAAGCCCTGCTGGACCTCAAGAAGGATGCGGCATTGGGACAGGCGCCCCTTGAGGCGATCCGGAGCCACGAGCTGGACGACCTCCTCAAGGCGGCGGCTCGCCAGGGGGGGGCAGCCAGCGCCGAGATCACACTGGCCTTCCCCCGCCGGCGCATCCTGGCGGGGGCAGCCGTGGCCATTCGGGACGCGGCCGGCGCCTTCCAGGGGACGGTCCTGGCCCTCCGGGACGTCACCCAGCTCAAGCGCCTGGAGGAGGCCCGGATGGAGTTCGTGGTCAACGTGTCCCACGAACTTCGCACACCGCTCACGGCCATCCGCGGGTATGCCGAGACCCTCCTCGACGACGGCCTGGAGAACCGGGAGGAGGCCCGGAAATTCCTGGAGATCATCCACCGCCACGCCGAGCGGCTGGGGCGCCTCCTGAACGATTTGCTGGACCTTTCGAACATCGAGTTGGAGCGAATCCCCCTGACCATCAGCCCCCAGGCCGTGGCGGAGGCGGCCCGTCAGGCCGTGTCCACCCTCCTGCCCCAGGCCGAGCGGAAGGGGGTTCGGCTGGTCACCGCCCTCCCCGAGGACCTTCCGCTTGTCTTGGCGGACCGCGACCGCCTGGTCCAGATCCTGGTGAACCTCGTTGACAACGCGGTGAAGTACACCCCCGAGGGCGGTTCCGTCACGGTCACCGGCCGCCAGGGGTCAGGGGTCAGGGGTCAGGGGCCAGGGGCAGAACCACAACCTCCGACCCCTGGCACCCGACCCCCGTCCCCCGGCCCCTGGGTGGAGATCGTGGTTGAAGACACCGGCATCGGCATCCCCGAGAAGGACCTCCCCCGGCTCACCGAGCGCTTTTACCGCGTGGACAAGGCCCGCTCCCGAGAGCTGGGGGGGACCGGCCTCGGGTTAGCCATCGTGAAGCACCTCGTCCAGGTCCAGCACGGCACCCTGGCGATCCAGAGCGAGGTCGGCCGGGGCACCGCCGTCCACTTCACCCTGCCCGCCGTGGCTGGGCGAGAGCCTCAGCGGGAACAAACCGCTCCGGCGTCTTGACCGGGCCAGAAGCCCAGTGCATTTCGCGCGAGCCCAGGATGTGGCATAAAAGAACTGCGCCCATGAGACCGGGGGGTCAATGAGAGCAATCGAGGCGTGGAAACAGCAAGCACGACGGCTCAAAGTGGAAGTCTATGCACTTTATCTCGCCTGTAAGGATCCGAGAGTACCATGGCATGCCAGGTTATTCGCGGCGTGCGTTGTGGGCTACGCGTTTAGCCCAATTGACCTCATCCCGGACCCAATCCCCATCTTGGGGTACTTGGACGACCTGGTGTTGATCCCGCTCGGAGTTCTGTTGGTGAGGCGGATGATCCCCGATACCGTACTCACGGAGTGTCGAGAAAGAGCGATACATCTAGACCAGAAGCCCACAAATTGGGTGGCGGCTGCTGTCATCATTGCCGTATGGATTCTTTTGGCTGCCACGGTGACCTATTGGCTTATCAGACATTTCAGGGGCTCAAATTAGAACGCTTTCGAATCGAAGCCCAGGATATTTTGCGTCACAGCCGTAGGGAAAGGTAATCAATGGAACGCCCGATCCGCATCATGTTCGTGTGCACCGGCAATTCCGCCCGCAGCCAGATGGCCGAGGCCTTCTGCCGCGTGTTAGGCCAAAGGCGAGTCGAGGCGAAGAGCGCGGGCACGGAGCCGAAGGGTCTAAACCCGAACGCGGTCCGGGTCATGCAGGAGCGCGGGATCGACATCTCGAACCACCGGTCCGAAGGCCTCGATGTCGCAGAGGCGTCGGAGATGGACTACTTGATCACGGTGTGCGGGAATGCCGAGGAGCGATGTCCTGTGTTGCCGGCAGGCGTGATGCGGATCCACTGGCCCCTCGAGGACCCTGCCGCCGCGACCGGTTGCCCCGAGCACGTCCTGGAGGTGTTTCGGCGCACTCGCGATGAGATCGAGGCCCGAGTCCTCAGTTTCCTCGCGAGACTCGGTGAACCCTGCCCCTAGAGTTCGGCGCCCACCGGAGTTCACTCAGAATTCACCTGCCTGTCATCCGCTCGTCATCCAAGAGCCTTATCCTCCCCTCAGCCATTCAGCCAATTGGGAGGATCCATGCGTCACATTGTCATCATCGAGGACGAACCAGACGTCGCCGACTTGCTAGCCCGCCGCTTTTCGTCAGAAGGATTTCGGGTCGCCACGGCCAGCGATGGTCGGGCCGGCCTCCATGCCGTCCACCTGTATCACCCGGACCTCATCATTCTTGACCTCTTGCTCCCCACGATGAACGGCTGGGAGGTCTGCTGTTCGCTCAAGGCCAACCCGGCCACCCATGACATCCCCGTCATCATCCTATCCGCCGTCGGCAGTTCGGAGGACCGGATTGCCGTCCTGGAAATGGGTGCGGACGACTACATCGTGAAGCCGTGTAGTGTGAAGGAGGTCATCGCCCGGGCACGGGCCGTGTTGCGCCGCACGGAACGGGCAGGTGGCATGAGGCGAGGGAGGGAGCAGGCAGATGGAGGCGGCAACCATCCTGATTGCGGATGACGACATCACGATGAAACCACTCTTGGACGCCGTCTTGTTCCTCGCCTGGGTCGCCGCCTACCTGGTGGCGGTGTCCTGGGTCAGCCGCTATCGCAAGGCGAAAGCCCATGCCCTGGGACCCACGGGGCGCGCCGATTACCGGGCCGACAGGGATCTCGCCCTGAGGCTGGTGATTTTCGTTCTGGGCGCCGTGATGCTCCTCGTGGGGTATTTCGCCACGCGCATGATCGGCCAGCACTTCTGAGCCTACCGCCCCATGCCAGGCGGCAGACTGATCGCATACCAGTAGCTATATGAACCACACCCAAAGGAGGAGTGAGCTATGCGCTCAAATGTCCCTGCGAGTCTGATCCTCTCGGTCGCCCTGCTGGGCCTGGCTGGCTTGGTCCTGACCGTGGGATTCGCTCCCGGGCCCGTCTCGGCTCAGATGCTGATGAACGGGACGGGGGCGACCTTCCCCTATCCGATCTACTCGAAGTGGTTCGACGAGTACATCAAGGTGGATCCGAGCGTCCGGTTCAACTACCAATCCATCGGGAGCGGTGGCGGTATTCGACAGATCATGGAACGGACCGTGGACTTCGGCGCGTCGGACGGTCCCATGACCGACGAACAGCTCACAAAAGCCCCCGGCGAACTCTTCCACATCCCGACGGTGCTGGGGGCCGTCGTTCCCACGTATAACCTGCCTGGTGATCCCAAGCTCCGATTCACATCCGATCTCCTGGCCGAGATTTTCCTTGGAAAGATCACGAAGTGGAACGATCCAAGGATCGTGGCCGTGAATCCCGGCGTCGCTCTGCCCGACCGGCCGATCATCGTCGTGCACCGCTCCGACGGGAGCGGCACCACCTACATCTGGACGGACTACCTGGCGAAGGTGAGCAAGGAGTGGGAGCAGAGAGTCGGCCGGGGGACATCGGTGAATTGGCCGGTGGGACTCGGTGGCAAGGGGAACGAGGGCGTAGCTGGCCAGGTCAAGAGCACGCCAGGTGCGATCGGCTACGTCGAACTGGCCTACGCCACGAAGAACAATCTTCCGGCGGCGGCGATCCGGAATCAGGCCGGGAAGTTCGTCGAACCGAGCATCCAGAGCACGACGGCCGCGGCTGCAGGAGCGGCGAAGAACATGCCCTCGGACTTCCGCGTTTCGCTAACGAATCCCCCCGGTGAGGATGCCTACCCCATCGCCAGCTTCACATGGCTCCTGGTCTACAAGGACCAGCCCCATCAGGTGAAGGGCCAGGCGCTGGTGAAGTTCCTCTGGTGGGCGATCCACGACGGCCAGAAGTACACGTCCAATCTCCTGTATGCGCCGCTCCCGTCCCAGGTTGTGAGCCAGATCGAAGCGAAGGTCAAACAAATCACGTACCAGGGGAAGCCGCTCCTGGCGGCCCGCTGACCAATGGCCAGAGCAGCACGGCAGGACGGAGGGACAGTCGAAGGGCTGTCCATGCGCCGCCTTGCTCATTCGACAAGGGTGACGGGGGGATGGGGTGACCATCTGTTTCGCCTCCTCATCCGTGCTGCTGCGCTGATCCTGTTGGTCATCGTCCTGGGATTGGTCATCGTCATGATCCGGGCGGCCTTTCCCTCGATCAGGGCCTTCGGGTGGAGCTTTCTTTTCACCTCTAGGTGGGATCCTGTCGCTGAGAAGTTCGGGGCCTTGCCGCTCATCTACGGCACGATCGTGTCCTCGGTGCTGGCCCTCTTGATCGCCGTGCCTCTGGGCATTGGTGCTGCGGTGTATCTTTCCGAGGTGGCTCCCCCTTGGATCAGCCCACCCATCTCGTTTCTCATCGAGCTGCTGGCAGCCGTCCCCAGCGTCGTCTATGGTCTCTGGGGGATTTTTATCCTTGCCCCCTGGCTCAGGACTCAGGTCCAGCCGGCGCTGGGAGCCACGCTGGGATTCTTGCCGCTTTTCCAGGGGCCGCCGTATGGGGTGGGAATGCTCGCCGCGGGCTTGATCCTGGCCATTATGGTCGTGCCCTTCATCATCGCCGTGAGCCGGGAGGTCCTGCTGGCCGTGCCCAACGCCCAGCGAGAGGCGGCACTCGCGCTCGGTGCTACCCGCTGGGAGACAACGCGGCTGGCCGTCCTCCGCTACGCGAGGTCTGGCCTCATGGGCGCCGTCCTCCTCGGCCTCGGCCGGTCACTCGGGGAGACGATGGCCGTCACCATGGTCATCGGCAACCGCCCGGAGATCTCCGCGTCCCTCTTCGCCCCAGGCTACACGATGGCCAGCATGATCGCCAATGAGTTTGCGGAGGCGACATCCGACCTCTATCTGTCCGCCCTCATCGAGGTCGGCCTGCTCCTCTTCGTTGTGACAGTGATCGTCAATGCCCTGGCCCGGCTCCTCGTCTGGAGCGTGGGTGGAGCGGTGAAGGCGGTGCGAGAGTGAAGGCCAGAGTCCGCCGCGGGATCAACGCCGTGATGGAATGGCTCACCGCCATGTCGGCCTTGGTGGTCGTCCTCCCCCTGATCCTGATCCTCGTTTTCCTCGTGTACCAGGGGGCCTCCGCGCTCAATCTGGACTTCTTCATCCACCTCCCCAAGCCAGTAGGCGAGCCAGGGGGCGGCATGGCCAATGCCATCGTCGGGACCCTGATTCTCATTGGCCTCGCGTCCTGTCTCGGCCTTCCTCTGGGAATCCTTGGGGGGGTATACTTGGCCGAATCGCGGGACCGGCGCCTCCCCTGGGTGATCCGTTTCCTGGCGGATGTCCTGAACGGCGTGCCCTCCATCGTGATCGGCATCTTCGCCTACACGGTCGTGGTCCTCCCTTTGCGGCGCTTCTCTGCGCTGGCCGGGGGCTTCGCGTTGGCGGTCATCATGCTCCCCATCGTGCTCCGAACGACGGAGGAACTGGTGCGGCTTGTTCCCGCCTCGCTCCGGGAGGCGGCCCTGGCGCTTGGGATCCCTGAGTGGAAGGTCATCTTGCGCGTGGTGTTGCCGACCGCTCGGGCGGGGATCATCACCGGTGTCATGGTATCAATTGCTCGGATTGCGGGAGAAACGGCACCCCTGCTCTTCACGGCTTTCGGGAACCGCTTCTGGCACCAGGGGCTGCTTCAACCCATCGCCGCCTTGCCGCTCCAGATCTTCGCGTACGCCATCGCCCCTTACGACGACTGGCACCGGCAGGCGTGGGCCGGCGCCCTCGTCCTGATCGTGATGATCTTTTCGTCGAGCCTGATCGCTCGAATCGTGACCAAAGGCCGCTACAGCGGGGTGAGGTAAGCATGGCCGACGGTATCCTCGTGAAGCAACTCAATGCCTGGTTCGGCGCTCTCCACGTGCTGCGGGATATCGACCTGACCATTGCTCCCGGGGCCGTCACGGCTATCATTGGCCCGTCGGGCTGTGGCAAGTCAACCTTCATCCGGTGCCTCAACCGAATGCACGAGGTCGTCCCGGAGGCCCGCGCCCAAGGGCAGGTTCTGCTCAACGGAGAGGACCTGTACGGCCCGCGGGTCGATCCGGTCCAGGTCCGGCGACGGGTCGGCATGGTTTTCCAGAAGCCCAACCCGTTTCCGACGATGTCCGTATTCGACAATGTGGCGGCAGGCCTGAGGCTGGACGGCGTCAGGAATCACGCCCTCCTCGATGAGGCAGTGGAGCACGCCCTTCATCAGGCGGCGCTGTGGGGCGAGGTGAAGGACGTGTTGGGGAAATCGGGCGCGAGCCTCTCCGGAGGGCAACAGCAGAGGCTCTGCATTGCCCGCGCGCTGGCCGTCAGACCTGAAGTATTGCTCATGGACGAGCCCTGCTCGGCGCTCGACCCCATCGCCACCGCAAAGATCGAGGAACTGATCGTCCAGTTGAAGAAAGCATTGACGATCGTCATCGTGACCCATAACATGCAGCAAGCGGCGCGGGTATCCGAGGCGACAGCCTTTTTCCTGTTGGGTGAGCTGGTGGAGTTCGACAAGACCACACGGATCTTCACCAACCCCAGCGACCGGCGCACCGAGGACTACATTACCGGGCGGTTCGGCTGATCCACAGAGGGACAAACCGCCAAGACGCCAAGGGATCACTGGGCGTCTCTGAGTTATTGAGTGAGAGAGGTGGCGTTCTTGGCGCCTTGGCGATTAGCATTTTCACGAATGAGGGAAAGATGCCACGGCACTTCCACGAGGAACTGGAACTGGTCAAAGAGAAGACCCTGAAGCTCGGGAGCCTGGTCGAAACCATGGTTGAGCGTGCCGTGGCCTCCCTGGTTGACAGGGACTCCCGCCTGGCGGAGGAAGTCATTGCCTCCGACGACAGGGTGGATAGCCTGGACCTCGAGATCGACGAGGACTGCCTGCGCCTGCTGGCTCTGCACCAGCCTGCTGCCAAGGACCTCCGCTTCATCACCACGGCCATGAAGATCACCACTGACCTGGAGCGCATGGCGGATCAGGCAGTGAACATCTGCCAGCGAGCCATCGAGCTGAACGAGGAGCCGCAGCTCAAACCCTACATTGACATCCCGATCATGAGCCAGCTCTCCCAAAAGATGATGCGAGAAGCCCTGGACGCCTTCGTGCGCAGAGACGCCGACCTGGCCCGCCAGGTCATTCCTGCGGACAACAAGGTGGACGCCTTGAAGAACCAGGTCTTCCGGGAACTCCTGACCTTCATGATGGAGGACCCTCGGACCATCCCTCGGGCCATTCGCCTGATCCTGGTCTCGCGGCACCTGGAGCGGATCGCGGATCACGCCACGAACATCGCCGAGATGGTCGTCTTCCTCGTCGAGGGAAAGAGCATCCGCCACGCGCCCAAGGAGTCGAGCCAGCATGTCCTCTGATGAGATGCTCGCAGGTCATGCGCGGCACTCGTGGCAAGAGGCCAAGACAAATGGAGGTTGTGTCATGGAGAAGGGAACCTGGACGGTGAAGGTCGGGCTCGCCCAGATGCTGAAGGGCGGGGTCATCATGGACGTGGTCACACCGGACCACGCGAAGATCGCCGAGGAGGCCGGCGCATGTGCCGTCATGGCGCTGGAGCGGGTGCCGGCCGACATCCGGGCCGCGGGGGGCGTGGCCCGGATGGCCGACCCCACGGTCATCGAGGCCATCAAACGGGCGGTGACCATTCCGGTCATGGCCAAGTGCCGGATCGGCCATTTCGTCGAGGCGCAGATCCTGGAAGCCTTGGGGGTGGACTACATTGACGAATCCGAGGTCCTGACTCCGGCCGACGAGGAGCACCACATCTACAAACACCCCTTCACCGTCCCCTTCGTCTGCGGCTGCCGCGACCTGGGTGAGGCGCTCCGCCGGATCGGCGAGGGCGCGGCCATGATCCGCACCAAGGGCGAGGCCGGCACCGGCAACGTCGTGGAGGCGGTGCGCCACGCCCGTGCCGTTCTGGGGGCCATCCGCCGGCTGCAGGGGCTCACCCCGGACGAGCTGATGACCGAGGCCAAGAACCTGCGGGCCCCTTACGAGCTGGTGGTCGAGGTGGGGCGGACCGGCCGCCTGCCCGTCGTCAACTTCGCCGCCGGCGGGATCGCGACCCCGGCCGACGCCGCCTTGATGATGCAGCTCGGAGTGGACGGGGTCTTTGTCGGCTCGGGGATCTTCAAGTCGGCGGATCCCGCCGCGCGCGCCAGGGCAATCGTCCAGGCCACGACGCACTTCAAGGACTCGAAGATTCTGGCGGAGGTTTCCCGTGGCCTGGGGGAGGCGATGGCCGGCCTGGACGTCCGCTCAATGAAACCAGAAGAGCTGCTGGCGACCCGAGGCTGGTAACGCACAATTCTCAATGACCAATTACCAATGACCAATGCGTTTTCAGAACACATTGGGATTTGGTCATTGGTCATTTGTCATTTGTCTGTCATTGGTCATTCGCCATGGCGACCATCGGTGTGTTGGCTCTGCAAGGTGACTTCCGGGAGCATCGGGAGGTCATTGAGCGCCTAGGGGGGACCGCACCTGAGGTGCGGCACTTGCAGGATCTCGCGGGTCTGGACGGTCTGATCATCCCCGGAGGGGAGAGCACGGCCATCGTCCGACTCATGGCGAGTTCCCACCTGCTGGAGCCGCTCCGGGAACTGGCCGGGGGCGGCTTCCCCGTGTGGGGGACGTGCGCCGGGATGATCCTCCTGGCCAAACGCCTGGATGCAACGGGGATCCCCGCGTTGGAGGCGATGGACATCGGCGTCCGCCGCAACGCCTTCGGACGCCAGGTAGACAGCTTCGAGGTAGACCTTCGCGTCCCGGTCCTGGGGGATCCGCCGTTCCATGCAGTCTTCATCCGCGCCCCGGTGATCGAGGCCGTGGGCCCCGAGGTCGAGGTGCTGGCGCGCCTGGCGGACGGCACCCCCGTTGCAGCCCGGCAGGGCCGCCTCCTCGCCACCGCCTTTCATCCCGAACTCACCCCCGACTCCCGCTTCCACCGGTTCTTCCTCGACCACGTCGTACGACGCGCGTAGCGCGGACGCCTGCGCCGATCCCGAGGGACCAACGACTCTGCACGCAGGCAGGGCAGACTCCGTGTCCGTTGCCAGCGCTGGGGATTCGCCTGCTTTCAGACGGAGGGGCTAGCCTTCGGCGGGCTTGGCCCGGCGGGCCGTGAGGCGGGCGGCGATGATGCCGACCTCGTAGAGCAGGCAGAGGGGAAGGGCCATCAGGCTCTGGTTGAAGATGTCCGGGGTGGGGGTGAGGATGGCGGCGATGACGAAGTTGACCAGGATGGCGTACTTCCGGTTGCGGGCCAGGAACTGGGGCGTGACCAGGCCCAGGCGGGCCGCGATGGTCATGGCCAGCGGCAGCTCGAAGATCACGCCGAAGGCCAACAGGAACTTCAAGGTGAAATCCACGTACTCGCTGAACCGGGGCATCTGCTGGATCGTTGGGTCGAAGGTCAGGAGGAATTGCAGTGCCAGCGGCAGGACGATGAAGAAGCAGAAGGCCGCCCCGAGGAAGAAGCAGATCGTGGACAGGACCACAAACGGCATGGCAAATCGCCGCTCTTTGGGCATCAGGCCGGGTTCGATGAACTTCCAGATCTGGTACAGGATGACGGGGAGAGCCACGAACAGCCCGACGATGAAGGCGACCTTGAAGTGGGTCCAGAGCGTCTCGGCCGGGCCGAGGGCGATGAGCTTGGCAATGGGCGGCTTGGGGCGGAAGGCGATAAAGGGAAAACGTCGCCCCATGACGATATCGGTCGCCAGGGGCCACTGGAGGAGCTGGAGGAGGACCGTCCGGAAGTAGAAAACGAGGGGGAAGGCGATGCCAATGGCTGAGAAGCACCAGATCAGCCGCTTCCTGAGCTCCTCCAGGTGAGCCAGGAAGGGCATCTTGGCATCGTCAGGCATTCCGGGTCTCGGCCGGTTGGGCAGAGGCGTGAGCGGCAGGCTCGGCTTGTGGTGAAGGCTCGCTGGGTGTCTCCGGCGGTGCCATTGTCTCGGCGGTTTCAGGCGAGGCCGAGGCCACGCTGGTGGCCTCCGGCTCCGCTGCCGTGATCTGGCCGACCTCTTCCTCCGGCGTGGGTGGTGTCACCTCCGCCGACGCGACGGGAGCAGGCGCCTCCGTGGACGCCGGTGCCGCCTCCGGCTGATCCTCGCGCTCCGCGAGTTCGATCTCCCGCTGGATGCCCTCGCGCAGGTCGTCCGAGGCGCGGCGGAATTCCGCCATGGCCTTGCCGATCGTCCGGCCGATCTTGGGCAATTCCTTGGGTCCGAAGACCAGCAGGGCGATCACGAAAATGATGAGGAGTTCCGGCATCCCGATGCCAAACATTCACTCGACTCCTGGCACTCGACTCCTGCCGCCCGATTGCCGACGGTGATCCGATTCACGAGCAGGGCAGAGACTACAATTGGGGTTGGCTAAAGTCAAGGCAAATGGCCCTGCGGAGAACATGGAGAAGGCGCACTTCCAATCTATTGACAAGGGTATGCGCGGAAGTGGCGAGGGCTCGTCGCGAGTGGAAAATGCGGATCCATCAGACGTCCGGAGCAGGCGAAGATGAATCCGGGGGGATGAATGTGGGAGGCTAGCCGGGAATCTTTCCGCAGAGGCGGCAGATCAATCCCGCAGGCTCGCACTTTACCCATTCATGGCGCAGGCAGGTGGCCTGGCGGTTCTGTCGGACTTCCTGGGCATCCCGATGGTTCAGGTAGATCAGGCTGTGAGCCGTCAACACTGCAGCGAGGCTGATCAGGAGCGTGAGCAGGCTGATGTCGATCCACGAGAGAGCCATGGGAATTTCCTTTGGGGTAGTACCGGTATGTGACCTCGGTGCTGAATGGTTTCGTGCGAACCACGAAAAGCAATATCTATGCCAATTGTCGCCTTCTGCCAGGCTTCAGCCATGACGTTCACCCGCCCGCCTAACGCCTTGAAATCTCGAGGCCGAGTTTCCGGCCCCCACGCGACGAAAGGGATCCCCCCGCCCCGCCGTACCCCTCTCCCCGTTGCGCAATGGGCGCGCATGGGGATTTTTGAGACAGAGGGGTCTGCAAATCGTGCAACCTGCAAGGGCAAACCATTCCGCCCAGGATGGGGTATGCTCCATCCGCAGGATACCGTCAGACGATATTCTGCTTTGCGAGGTACCGAGGGGGAGAGGATCGGCATGACCCGGTGAACGTTGGGATGGGGGAACCCCCCGCCTGCGGTGGCCAGCGGGCTGCGCCGGGCCGGGACCTTCAGAGGGGGCCGATACGCCTCTCCGGGCCGCCTACGGCTTGAGCGGTGGCTGTTCGAACCCGGCGGCTGCGAGGTCCTTCAGGATAGGCTGCGGATTCATGGTCTTGATGCGGATCACGGCCAGCCGCTTTCCCGGCTCCCAGTGAGGCAGGGTGACGATGCTGGAGATATTGACCTCGTGCGTCTTGATGATTCGGGTGACCTCCGCCAACGCGCCAGGGCGGTCGGGGAGGGTGAGTTCGAACCGCGTGCTCGGCTCGCGGATGCCCATCACGTCCACCAGCACGCCCAGGATGTCGGTCTCGGTGATGATGCCCACCAGGCGATCCGCCTCCGTGACGGGCAGGCAGCCGATCTTGTGCTCGATCATCAGGCGGGCGGCCTCTTCGACGGTGGTGTAGGGGCTCACGGTCCGGACGTCCCGGACCATGGCCTCGGTCACGGGGATCTGGGCCAGAAAGGCCGCCGTCCGGTCCGGGCTGATTCCGGCGGCGCTGCTGGGGGAGGCCTGCCGGATGTCGCGGTCGGTCAGGATCCCGAGCAGGCGTTCCCTCTCCACGACGGGCAGGTGCCGGATCCGGTGGCTGTGGAGGAGCTCGCGGGCCTGGGCCAGCGTGGCTTCCTTGGTCACGGTGACGAGGGACGTGCGCATCCGTCGGCCGACCAGCATGATCGCCTCCCCGGAAAATCCCCGTCCCGGTTTCCGGCCCGCCGTGGTGGCAGGCCGGGACGTTCCTGGCGCGCCGGGAGGGGACTTTCCTCAGTGGTGGTGTCCGCCGGTCCGCCGTCCCTCTCCGGGTGGACCCGGCAGCAAGTCGCGGTGAGGCCTCCGTATCAGCCCAAAAATTTCACCGCCAAGACCGCCAAGACCGCAAAGACTAGCCACCTCCCATCAGGTCAGAGGAGCTGCCGGATCGAAATCTTCCGGCGAGTCTCCAAGTTTTTCCGGGGCAGCGCTTTGAATACAGGCAATTCCTTTGCGTGCTTTGCGTGCTCTGCGGTTGAACTGCACTGTTCGGAATCAGTACGGGCAGTCCGCGAAGGTGGGGAGGGCCGTGGCCTGCCCCACGATCTTGTAGAGTCGCGGCACCCGCCAGGGCTCTCCCAGGATCCCGTCGTGAATGGCCCAGCTTCGACCTCGGACCGTCGCGGACGCGTCAGGCATCCGGAACGGGGTGGTGCCGTCCAGACGGCGCCGCAGCACGCCGCCGGGCTGGAAGCCCCGGTGGACCTCCTCCAGGCGATCCCGCCCGGTGAGATACCCGAAGCCGTGGCGCTCGTACAGGAAGGCGTGGTGGTAGGAGAGCGCCTCCACGGAGATCTGCTCCTTGCCCAATTCGCCGGCGAAGGCCTCGACCAGCGGCAGCACCTGCCGGAAGAGTCGCAGGCCCCGGCGCACCTGACCGGGCGCCAGGCCCGCCCGCATGGCCTTGAGCTCCTCGCCGGGATTGCGGATGCCGGAGAGGATCCCCACGGGATTGCCCATGGGATCCCGGTCCACGTCGAACCGCTCCGCCTGCGGGTCATTCGCGATGATGAAGGCGATCTCCACCAGCTCCTCGGCCGGCTGGGTGAGCTTCAAGAGGAAGACGCAGTCCTGGTCGGGCGGACGCTGACGCACTTCGATCCGGACGAAGCCCTGATCGGGGGGACAGACGTAGGTGACCTGGCGATCCCCCCGGGGATCCCGACCCGTGACGGGGTCGAGGTTCAGCAGCTCGATCACCCGCCGGGGGATCAGCCGCCGGTAGATCGCCTCTCGCTCCTCGGGGGGCAGTTGGTTGATCTGGCGAATGGCGGTGAATCCGGCCCCCAGGTATTGCTGGTGGCGGTCGGCCTCCGCCGCGCTGACGCGGGGGGAGACCTCGGTGAGGAGGGCACGGAACGCCTGGTAGAGGCCGGGTGGTGCCGCCCCTCCCACGCGCACCAGCAGGCAGTTCTTCGGGTCGGCGGTCACCAGGGGATCGTCGGTGACGAAGTCGGCGAACCCGTGTCGACGGAACACACGGTGGATCAGGTGCCGGTACTCGCGCCAGTGGAGGCCGGAGGCCTCCAGGTCCCAGTCGCAGGCATACAGGGGGGCGATCACGATGGCCGTGTCCAGTTCCCCCCCGGCGAACGTGGCCTGGAGCAGGGCCCGGGCCAGTCCCCGCCGGCGCAACGCGCGATCCACCTCCAGGGCCCCCAACTCCAGCAGGCCGGGGATGGGCTGCTGGCCCCAGCGTTCTTCCGGGCCCGGCTGGAAGAGGGCGAGATATCCGACCAGGGCGTCTCCCGCCAGGGCGGCCACCACGCGGCCCTCCGGCGCCTTCAGTACGCGCCGCAGGATCGCCAGGGTCTCTCCCGCTCGGTACCGGCAGTAGGCCCCGAGACCCCGCCCCAGGGTGAGCCCATCCAGGGAATTCGGCGCCGTCAAGGCCCGCAGGACGATGTCCCCGGCCGATGTCGCAGGGGTGGGGAAGCTCTCGGCAGGCTGAAGCGCGGGCGACATGGATCGGATCTCTCGCGGCCCCGAAGGATGGGGAAGAGCGGCCGCCGGTGAACCCCGCCTTGGCGGGGTCAGGAATGCTTCAGGGCGATCTCCTCGAGGAGGTTGGCCACGTCCTCGCACCGGTCCGTGGCCGTCTCCATGGTCTCGTAGATCTCCTTCCACTTGATGACCTCGATGGGCGGGGCCTCTCCCATGAAGAGTCCCGCGATGGCCTCCCGCGAGACCTCGTCCGCCTCGTTCTCCAGGCGATTGATCTCGATGCAATGCTCCTGGATGTATTCGAAGTTGGGGAGGGCCGTCACCCCCCGGACGATCTGGTCGGTGCAGCGCACGATGATCCCGGCCAGGCGGTGGGCCTCGGGGGTCGGCTTGCCGATCCGGTACATCGCCATGCGCGCCGCCGAGGCCTCGATGAGGTCAATGACATCGTCCAGGGCCACGGTCAGCTTGTGGATGTCCTCCCGGTCCACCGGGGTGATGAAGGTCTGGTGGAGGGTCCGGAGAATGCGATGGGTGATCTTGTCCCCCTCGTGCTCGTACTCCTCCACGGCCCGCCACTGTTCGTCGGTCCCCTGGAAGTCCTCCAGCATCTGCTGGAACGCGCGCGCGCCCTGGTGAATGTTGCGCGCCGCCTCGATGAACATGTCGAAGAATTTCTCGGTGCGGGGGAAGAATCGAAACCGAAACATGGTGGCACCTTACTCCTCTTCCGGCTGTGGCACCCGTCGCGGCCAATGGCGCCAGACGAACCAGGCCGCGACCGCGACCAGCCCGAACACGATCACGACGTCCAGAGAGTGCAGCAGGCCGCCCACCCGGTCCCAGTGCTCTCCCAGCAACATCCCCACGTAGGCCAGGGCCCAGCTCCAGAGGAGGGAGCCGAGGAAGGCGTAGAACAGAAAACGCCCGACGGGCATCCGCGCGATGCCGGCCGGCAGGGAGATGAACGTCCGGATCACCGGCAGCAGGCGGCTGATGAACGTGGCGGCCATGCCGTAGCGGGCGAACCAGCGGTCGGCGCGATCCACCTCGTGCGGGGTGATCAGCACGTACCGGCCGTACTTCAGAATGAAGGGTCGCCCTCCATAGGCGCCCACGGCATAGGCGACGGCGGAGCCGAGGGTGCATCCCAGGGCCCCGGCCAACGAGACCCCCCACAGGGTGAACCGCCCCCGGCTCACCAGGTAGCCCGAGAAGGGCATGATGACCTCGCTGGGGAGGGGGATGCAGGCGCTCTCGATGGCCATGGCCAGGACGATCCCCCCATAGCCCAGGGTGCCGATGATCCAGATGACGAACGTCGAGAGCAGGACGAGAATCTTGTAGAAGAGATCCATGGGCCCCTGCACGTCGGAGGCCGGCGACCTGCCGGCGACGCGGCCCTAGCTCGGATTATTCGCGAACATGTTCGCGAATAATCGCGTGGAATGACCAAATCCCAATGACCAATGACCAATGGCGGATGGTATTTCCGTGAAGCCCCTTGACGGCGCGCTGTGCGCGCCCACCATCATTGGTCATTGAAAATTGGTCATTGGTCATTTGATCTGGAGATTTCACCGGTCCGTTCGTGAATCATTCGGGCTAGGGGCGCGCTGCGCCCGGCGGACGCTCGGTGATCAGCCCAACGGTTTCGATCCCCGCGGCCTTGAGCGCGTCCATCACCTCGATCACCAGGCCGTACGGCACCTGGGCGTCGCCCCGAAAGTGCACCACCCGCTCCCGGTTGTGGGCCAGGGCCACCAGGCGATCCCGCAGGCTGACCCGTGGGATCTCCTGGGTGTTCAGGTAGACGCGCCCCTCGCGGGTGAGGATCAGGGTGATGCGCTCTTCTTCCTTCGGCTCGGATTGCTGGGCCTGGGGGAGCTCTACGTCGGTCCCCCGCTGGAGCATGGGCGTCGTCACCATGAAGATGATCAGCAGGACCAGCGTCACGTCTACCAGCGGGGTGACGTTGATCTCGGAGAGCACGCGCCGGTCCGCGGCGCGCGAGGGCAATGTCATGGCCATCGGGGCACCTCTACCTGTCAGCCGTCAGTCCTCAGCGTCCGGCCGTTCTGTGCAGCCACAGCGGTGCGCTGCACCCGGGTGAGGAACTCGGAGGCGGCCCCATCCATCTCGACCGCGTAGGCCTTGACCCGCGAGACGAAGTGGTTGTAGGCGGTGACGGCCGGGATGGCGACGAACAATCCCGCGGCCGTGGCCACCAGCGCCTCCGCGATCCCGGCGGAGACGGTGCCCAGCCCCCCGCTGCCCGTCCGCGAGATCGCCTCGAAGGCGCGCATGACCCCGATCACCGTCCCGAAGAGCCCCACGAACGGGCTGATGTTCCCCAGCGTGGCGAGGGAGGTGAGGCGGTGTTCCAGGCGGCCGATCTCCGCCCCCGTCACCCGCTGCATGACCTCCCGTGCCGATGCCGTGGCCCGATCGAAGGCGGCATCGGCATGCAGGCCCGGGTTCTTCGAGGCCAGGGGTTGCAACTCCCGCAGGCCCGCGGCCAGGACCTGGCCCACGTGCCCGCCCTCCTTCCGCTCGCAGAGGAGCAGCGCCTCCGGCAAATGGCCCTGGTCCACCGACTCCAGGACCCGGCGCAGCAGGCCGGCCGAGGCCAGGCGACACCGGCGGAAGGTCCACCACCGCTCGCCGATCACGGCCAGCGAGTAGACCGAGAAGAGGGCCAGGGCGGCCATGGTAAGGGTCACCAGGGGCCGCCCGGCGTGCATCAGCGTTTGGATGAGAACCTGATCTACCATGAGAGTCCGGTAGCCGCCTCGCTCGGGGGAACTTCAGACGGGCAAAAACACGAATACTATACCACCCCCCCTGAACGCCGCCAAGGCAAACAGGAATTCGCTTGCCGCCACAGGGGGGGTTTGGTATGGTACCGCGCACATTCGCGTGCAGCCCTCATGATTCCTGGCCTGAACAGCAACGTCAGCCACGACGGCGTCGAATATCACGTCCAGACCGAGGATCTGGGCCGGCAGAATCCGTTCGTCCTGACCCTGGTCTTCCGGGCCGGGGCCATCACCGCCCGGGAGAAGGTCAACTACCGCGACGCCCTGGGGGAGGGGGCTTCGGAGTCCCGGATCAAGCACTTCATGAATCAACAGCATCACCGGGTCATCCAGAGTCTCCAGGCCGGCCAGCCCCAAGCAGACGCCACCTCCCAGCCGAAGGAGGAGGCTCCCGCCTCCCCGCTTGCCCCCCCACCGGCGGAGAAGAACCTGGACCAGCTCATCACCGAGTACCTCCGGCGCCGCAGCGCCAGCAAGCCCCGCTAGCCGCCTCCTCCCCCGAGCGCCCGCCGCCGCGCGGGCACACGTCTTCCCCCTCGGAGCAGGCGAGCCCACGGAGCCGGGGAGCACGAATCACGTGGAAGGAACGAGGACGTTGGGGCGGGGAGGCGGCTAGGACGCCGCCTCGACCCGGGGCGGGCGGACTTCCTCGCGTTCGCGGGGTAACGGCTTCAGGGCCTCCTGCAGGCGCAGATCGGCCTGCCGGGTCTGCTCCAGCACGCGGCTGAGCAGTTTGCTCTTGCCGACATCCTGTGCCTTGTACTTCTGGTAGATGCCGTCCAGCTCGGCGAAGAGGGCCTGGGGGCGGTATTCGGCGGCGGCGGCGTAGCGCTCCAGCGCCGCCTGGCGCTCACCGCAGAAGCTCGCCAGCGCGTCGAACTCTTCGGTCACCCGAGGCTCGGCCAGTGCCTCCAGCAATTTCTGCTGCTCCTTGAGGTAGCGGCCGAAGGGTTCCATCTTCTCCTCCAGCTCCCGGAAGATGTGCTCGATGGCGCGCTGCTGGTCCTCCAGGTACTGCGCGAGGGGACGCGGCTGCTCCTCCAGGTAGCGTTGGGCGCGCTCCAGGATCTGTCGTTGTTCGGCCAGGAATTTCTCGAAGGCGTCGAACTGGTCCTTCAGCTCCGTGTTCAGGTGCATGCCGACGCGCTCGAGGTTGTGTCCCTGTCCCTCCAGGTACTGGCGCAGCGGCTTGATCCGGGCCTCGAGCTGCTTCAGGGCCTGGTCCACGTTGCGGCGCTGCTCCCAGAGGTGGCGCTGGAACGGGCCGAGGCGCTCCTCCAGCAGGCGCTTGGCCTCCTCGATGGCGCGGATCTGCTCGTCGAGTTCGCGGTGGATGCGTTCCAGGGAGGGGGAGGCGGACCAAGCCAAGGCTTGGTTCCGCCGCTTGGGAGCGGACAAGGGGTCGGGTTGGGCCTGATCGCCGGCGGGGAGGGGATTCTCCCCCGGCTCCGCGCGGCCGGTCCACCGAGACAGAAACGTGGACATCGTGATTCACTCCTCAGGGTCTGCGCGACTCGTCAACCATGGGGCGCGCTGGCACGGTGCGCCTTGCTTGGGTCCGCGACCACACCATCGAGAAACGCCGGGTAAATTCCCACACTTGCCCAGGGGTGTCAAGCGAAAACCGGGCCAAGAACCCTGTCAGGGAATATCCTTCATAACCGCGCTAGGCTTTACACAGCGCTACGCCCATCTGGCAGATCGGGTGCTGGCCAGGGCGGTGAACGGGATGTGGTGAAGCGATTCGGGTCAGATGTCGAGGTAGGCGAGCCCCGCGGCGTATTCGCAGTGCAGGGTGACTCGTGTGAGGATGTCCTCAAATCCGATGAGGAACGGGGCAGCGTCGTTGTCCAGGAGGAAGGCCCTCATCTCTACGGGGTCGGAGGCATTCCGGTCGTCATGAAGAAGGACGCGGATCCGACTGAGGGTTCCGGAGATGGCGGTCTGATCGGAGGCTCCGATGCCGCGAAGTCGGCGCCGGAGGCCAAGGGCGGGAGGCAGGGCGAGGTCCCTCCAAACGCTCTGGGGGATGATGGAGACGGGGTTACCCGTATCCACGATGGCGCTTCGGCTTCGGGACCAACCTTCTGGAGTGGCAAGCCGGACCTGCGCCAGGAGTCGGATGAGCCGAAGGGGCAACCCTGCGAGGGTCGTCCCGGAGTCAATCTTGGTCTGGAAGCCCAGGGCGATGCGCATACACACGGATGCCCGTCTCGGCAAACAAGACGGGAAACTCTATTCGACCGGTCAAAGCCATGGCGCGCGATTCCACATCTGCCAGGACCGGTCCACTGGCCACGACGTGGCGATCCACGATCGCCACCCACTGGTCGGGATATGCCGCGCTGATCTCATCCATGTGGGTATTGGCCCAGTCCAGGTCATCCCAAAATTCCTTTGGGGGCGGAGGCGGTGGGGGCACGTGGAGACTACTCATAGCATCCTCCCTGGATTCCGGGAATGTACGTGGAGCGATTGCACAGGGATGCTACATGGGCGTTGGTGGAATGTCAAACGCAAGGGGATCGGCCACCTAAAGGCGGACGTTGCATTACGAGTCATATTGTATGGGGGACGGTATGGGGAACGTCCTTGACCAAGCAAACTTACTCATGCTCGGCGTCTGGCGGCGGCCTGCGCGACCCCCACCGTGG
>Ga0156237_1238_pt2 | contig 19316 bp, 16 predicted proteins | sample RifCSPlowO2_12_FD_107884 | JGI IMG/M metagenome (GOLD analysis project Ga0156237, IMG submission 107884) | candidate division NC10 bacterium RIFCSPLOWO2_12_FULL_66_18
CATCGCTTTCCCGTTCCATTCCGGCCACGCCACGCTTGAGCCTCAGCCGCAAGAGGCCCGGGTTTTCCACCACCTGGGTCGTTGTGGGTATCACGAGCGTCGAAGGGTATCCAGCTTCAGACACCAGATCGGACTGCAAGACGATCGCTGGCCGCAGTTTCCCGGGCTTGGTCTTGATCCTCGGATTAAAGTCAATCAGGTACACGTGTCCCCGCTGGATCTTCATGGGATCCCCCTACTCGTAGCGAGGCACACCACCGGGAGCCAGGAGACGGTTTTCTCTCCGGTCGGCTTCGGCGCATCGCTGAACAGATTCGCGAATCTGTGCCCGAAGTTTTTCCTGCTCAAGGCGTTCCTTCAGCGTCCGTAGGGCAACCCGCACCACCTGAGATTTCGACTTCATACCCAGCTCCCGCATCAGTTCCCCGATCTGCCCTTCGTCTTCTTTGGAGACTGCGATGGCGCCCATATTCCACTCCTTAGCAATGACGTTATACAGAACGTTACATAGATCATAACGTCTCGCCTCCTCACTGTCAATGGTCCGGGAGGCCATCCGGACCCAAGCCCGAGGCCACACGTTTTCGTTTAGCAGCCCGCAGAGGACGCAGAGAAACAGCGAGGCATCCCCTGCGCATCCAGAACCAAGAATTCTTGGGACTCGGCACGGCTTTTTCCGACCCTCTCCGAAAGAAGGGGCTATCGGTATGGCTCTGCGTTCTCTGCGATCTCGGTGGTAAATAAACTGGGCTGAGGGTACATCGCCTCCTGGCGGCCGAGGGGGTCTCCAAGCGCAACCAGCTTCCGTAGTGCACTGCTTGGTCTATACGAAGAGCGAGGGGACGAATGAAGCTTCTTCAAAGCCTTGCTCGGCCCGCCCAAACGTGGTAGGTTCCTTCACCAATTGCGTCTGGCAAAATGGCTCGATTCGATGGGCGTCCGCCTGGTGGGGGAGGGGGACCACCCCTGGAGAGGCGGTCTTCGACGGTCCGGGGTACGGGAAGGGCCTTCTGGGAGGAGCGCGATGCGCAGCGATACGATCAAGAAGGGATACGAGAGGGCGGGCCACCGGAGCCTCTTGCGGGCGGTGGGGCTCAGCGAGTCCGACTTCAACAAGCCGTTCATCGGCGTGGCGAATTCTTACGTGGATATCATCCCGGGCCACGTGCACCTGCAGGAGATAGGGAAGGTCGTCAAGGAGGCCGTCCGCGAGGCGGGCGGCGTCCCCTTCGAGTTCAATACCATCGGCGTGGACGATGGCATCGCCATGGGCCACGGCGGGATGCGCTACTCGCTGCCCAGCCGCGAGCTGATCGCCGACTCCGTGGAGACGATGGCCCTGGCCCATTGCTTCGACGGGCTGGTCCTGATCGCCAACTGCGACAAGATCGTGCCCGGGATGCTGATGGCCGCCATGCGGCTCAACATCCCCTGCATCTACGTGAGCGGCGGGCCCATGGCCGCCGGCAAGCTCTCCGATGGCCGGGTGATCGACCTGGCCACGGTGTTCGAGGGGGTGGGGGCCTTCTCGGCCGGCAAGATTGACGAGGCGGCCCTGCTGGAGCTGGAGCGGAAGGGCTGCCCCACCTGCGGCTCCTGCTCCGGCATGTTCACGGCCAACTCCATGAACTGCCTGGCGGAGGCGCTGGGGATGGCGCTGCCCGGGAACGGCACCGTCCTGGCGGTGGATCCGAGGCGGAAGGAGCTGTACCGGACCGCCGGCCGACAGATCCTGAAGCTGGTGGAGATGGACCTCAAGCCGCGCGACATCGTGAACCGCGAGAGCGTGGACAATGCGTTCTGCCTGGATATGGCCATGGGCGGCTCCACCAACACGGTCCTGCACACGCTGGCCATCGCCCACGAGGCGGGGGTGGCCTATTCCCTCGACCGGATCAACCAGCTCTCCGACCGGGTCCCTTACCTCTGCAAGGTGAGCCCGGCCGGGCATCACCACGTGGAGGACGTGGACCGGGCCGGCGGGATCAGCGCCATCCTGAAGCGGCTGGCGGACAAGGGAGACGTCCTGCGGCTGAACCGCCCGACCGTGACCGGCAAGACGCTGGGCGAGAACATCCAGGAGGCGGCGGTGCGGGACCCGGACGTCATCCGGCCGCTGGAGGACCCGTACCGGAAGACGGGCGGGCTGGCTGTGCTGTTCGGCAACTTGGCGCCCGAGGGTGCCGTGGTCAAGGCGGGGGCGGTAGACCCCGAGATGCTGCGCCACGAGGGACCGGCCGTGATCTTCGAGTCGCAGGACGAGGCGCTGGCCGGAATCCTGAGCGGCCAGGTGAAGCCCGGCGACGTCATCGTGATCCGGTACGAGGGTCCCCGGGGCGGGCCGGGCATGCAGGAGATGCTCTCTCCGACCTCGGCCCTCGTCGGGCGCGGGCTGGGTAAGGCCGTGTCGCTCATCACCGACGGGCGATTCTCGGGCGCGACTCACGGGTCCTGCATCGGCCACGTCTCTCCCGAGGCGGCGGTAGGCGGTCCCATTGCTCTCCTGCGGCCGGGCGACCGGATCCGCATCGACATCGAGAAGCGGCTCCTGGAGGTGGATCTCTCGGAAGCAGAACTGCAGGCGCGGCGCGCGGCCTGGAAAGCGCCGGAGCCCCGGATCAAGACGGGCTGGCTGTATCGCTACTCCAGGATGGTCACCTCGGGAAGTCAGGGGGCGGTCCTCAAGGTCGAATAACGCCTCGAATTGCACGCATCGCAAGTTGGGGGCGGGTCCGAGATTCGGGCTCGCCCCCGCTGTTTTTGCGGCAGGCAGGGCTGGTGCGGCTTCCCAGAAGTTCGGAAACTATTTCGGCGCCCCCGGGACCACCCCTTATGCCGCGAACTTGCGGGACGCCGCACTAGCTTGCTTTCCGCACCCCACCTGTGGCAGGGTACGCGGGACTGTCGGCCGACCCCGGCGGCCGCCTGCGAGACTTCATCGTGATGGGAGAATCCATGCAGCGCTCGGTGGACGTGGCGGTGCCCCTGGGCGTGGGTGAGCGGACCGATCGGGCGTACATCGTACGCCTGGTGGCCCTCTTCTGCGCCGGGTGGGCGGTGGTCTATGCCGACCGGACGGTCCTGTATCCGCTCCTCTCGGTGATCGCGAGAGAGTTCGGGCTCAGCGGCGTCCAGACCGGGCTCATCACCGGGGCCTACTTCACCCTGTACGTCTCGGCCCAGCTTGCCTCCGGCCTCCTGGCCGAGCGGTTCGGCCTCAAGCGGATGCTCGTCCTCTTCTCTTTGGTGTCGGCCGTGGGGGTCGCGGGGTTCGGCTTCGCGGCGGTGAACTACCTGGCCCTCCTGGCGGTGGCCGGGCTGCACGGCGCGGGGGCAGGGGCGTACTACACGATGGCCTACAGCATCACCATCCACACCGTGCCGAATTCCTTCCGCGGGATCGCCTCGGGGGTCGTGAACGGCGGGATGTCCCTGGGGCTGGCGGCCGGCCTGGCGCTGGCCGGACCGTTCTATCAGGCGACGGGAAGCTGGCGCGTCCCGTTCCTGATCCTGGCGGTCCCCACATTTCTGGTGACCGCGCTGTACCAGGGAACGATCCGGGAGGTGCGGTTGTCCGCGCGACGCTCGGTCCCCCTGATGACGATGGTCCGCGATCCCACGCTCCTCCGCATGAACCTGGCTGCCTTCTGCGTCCTGTACGGGTGGTGGGTCCTGCTGTCGTGGGGGCCGGTCTTCTTCCAGACGGAGCGAGGGGTGAGCCTGACCATGTCGGGCATGTACACCCTGGTGATCGCCATCACCGCCATTCCCTCGGGCCTGGTCCTGGGGCGCCTGTCCGACCGCATCGGTCGCAAGCGGATCATCCTGGGCCTGTTCCCTCTGATGGCACTGACCCTGATTGCCGTGGCCCAGGTGTACTCCCGGACCGGGATGATCGTGACCCTCATGGCCTATGGCCTGGTGGGGAAACTCGCCTGGGATCCCGTGGGCATCGCCTGGCTGGGGGATTACATGTCGCGGACTCGGCCCGAAGCCGTGGGGGCGGCGGTGGCCCTGTTCTCTTTCACCAGCGTGCTGTCGGCGGTCGTCGGGCCGCCCCTCACGGGATGGATCAAGGATCTGACCGGGTCGCTGGCCGGGGGCTTCTACCTGGCGGCCGCGGTCGCGCTGGTCGGGTTCTTGCTGTCCCTCGGTCCAGCGGATAGCGGGCGCAGAGGGACGAGCCTGTGAGGAGCCCGGGGCGTCCGACTGAGAGGGCAGATCGCATGGGACGAATGGCTGCCTGCCGCAGGAGGATGGGCGTCGTCCGGCTCTGCGCCGTTGTCGCGACCCTTCTGTTGCCGGGGGGCTGGGCTGGAGCCGAGCCGCCTCGGCCACCGGGGATCCGGATCCTCGTGGTCAAGACCGAGGCCGAGGCGCGCGATGCCATCGCGGCGTACAATGCCGGGACACCTTTCGGCCATCTCGTCCGCGAGCGCTCCATCGGGCCGGAGCGGGAGCGGGGCGGGTACCTCGGCAGGCTGAACCCGGCCAGCCTGGCTCCGGCGGCCCGAGCGCTCGTGAGCAAGACGCCGCGGGGACGCCTGACCCCGCTCTTCCGCACCGAGAACGGGTTCGCCGTGATCCAGGTGGTCACGTCCGCGGAAGAGCAGGAACTGGAGGCGCGGGCTCTGGCGGAGCCCGAGGCGCGGGAACTGCTCCAGCGGGGGACCCAGCTCGGCCAGGCGGGAGACCTCGATGGAGCCCGGTCACTTCTGCGGCGGGCCATCGAGTTGAACCCCGACCTGGAGGACGCTCACTTCAAGCTGGCCATGATCTACCGGAAGCAGGGGGACCTTGAGGCGGCCATTGCGGCGATGCGGCAGGTGGCCCGGCTCCATCCCGACGACTTCGAGGCGCAGATGCACCTGGGCGCCTGGCTCTTCGAACGCGGCCGGTACCCGGAGGCCTCCGAGGCGTACGAGCGGGCGGCGACGCTTCAAATGGGTTCGCGGGAGGCCTGGTTGAAACTGGCGCAGGCCTACGGGGCCGCTGGGAAGGCCAAGGCCGCGGTGGGGGCCTACCGGCAGGCCACCACGCTCCAGGCGGGGAATGACCCGGCCCTGTACGAGGCGTGGCTCCGGGTGGCCTTGCAGGCGAAGGACGGCCCGGCGGCGGTGACGGCCGCGCGGAAATTTCAGACGCTCCGGCCCGGCCACGAGGGATTCCTGGCGCTGGGCGAGGCCCTCCTGCTGAACGGTGAGGCCGAGGCGGCCGTCCAGGAATACCAGAAGGCCGTGGCCCTGTCGCCCTCCTCTGCCGCGGCTCATGCAGGGCTGGGCGCGGCCTCTCTGCGGGTGGGACAGTCGGAGGCGGCGGCGGAGCACTTCCTGCGGGCGGTCCAGCTGGAGCCCCAGAATACGATCCACTACCGGACCCTCGCCCGCCTGTACGAGGGGCAGGGGCGCCTCGATCTCGCCATCGTCGCATTGCGGGACGGGGCGAGCGCGGCCGCCCTGTCGTCGCCGAAGCTGCAGGCCGAGGTGTCCGAGGAGCTCGCTGCCCTCTACGAACGCGCCGGCATGAGCCGCGAGGCCGCGCTGGAGCGACTCCGGGTACAGTCTCTCCGCAGCCCCTGATATCCGTCCGCTCTCTGGCAGGAGTTCGTGACTCCCCGATCCTCTTTCGGAGAATTTCCGCTTGACACCGGAAAGCGATCACGGGTAGACAGTATGCTGTATACAGCAATCGGAGGCCTCATGGCCCAGCCCGCCCCCGTCCTGTCCCTGGAGAACCACCAGTCGCTCCGCGAGCGCATCGTGGCTCGCCTGCGCCAGGCCATCATCGCCGGGGACCTTCCCCCCAAGACCCGCCTCATGGAACCGGAACTCGCCAGGCGACTGGGCGTCAGCCGCACCCCCCTGCGCGAGGCGATCCGGCACCTGGAGGCGGAAGGCCTGCTGACCACCGTGTCCCGAGTGGGCACCTTCGTCACCGAGGTGAGCCCCCGGGACGTGGACGACACCTACGCCATCCGCGGGGTCCTGGAGGGGCTGGCGGCGCGACAGGCGGCCGAGAATCCCGACCCCGCCAAGGCTGAGCAGCTCCGGGCCATCCTGGCCGAGTTGGCGCGGAAGACGTCCGACTACCGCCTGTACCACGAGGCGGCCGGGCGGTTTCACGAGGTGATCTTTCTCTTCTCGGGGAACCAGCGCCTTCAGGCCATGTACCAATCCCTGACCCATCAGGTCGCCCGGTTCCGCACCCTCTCCCTGGCGATGCCCCAGCGTCCCACGGTCTCCTACCGGGAACACCGGCGCATCGCCGAGGCCATCCTGCGTGGCCGGGGGGCGGAGGCGGAGCGGCTCATGCGAGCCCATATCGAGGGGGCGCGGGCGGTTCTCAGGCTGCGCATCACGCCCGCGGAGGAGAAGCCGCGGCGCGGGAGCGGGCCGAGGAGCAGTTCCACATCAAGGAGACGAGGATGAGCGGAGAAAGGGTCGCCACGGAAGCCGGATCACTCACTGCTTACGTCGCCGAATTCATCGCCTCCACGCAGTACCCGGATATCCCGCAGGATGTCGTGCAGCTTGGAATGAAGTCCATCCTCGACGGGCTGGGGCTGGGCCTGGCCGGCTCCGTGGCGAAGAGCGGAGAACTCGTCCGTCGACACCTGCAGGGCCTCGGGAGCGCCAGCGCCGTGGCCAGCGTCATCGGAGCCAGCCTGCGGGTGCCGGCCCGCTTCGCGGCCTTCGCCAACGGCACCGCCATCCATGCGGACGACTATGACGACACCCAGTTGGCCGTGGCCAAGGACCGGGTCTACGGCCTGCTCACCCATCCCACGGCCCCGGCCCTGCCGGCGGTGCTGGCGGTGGCAGAGCGAGACGGCCGCTCGGGCAAGGACCTGCTGACCGCGTATCACGTGGGCGTAGAAGTGGAGTGCAAGATCGCCGAGGCCATCCACCCGCGGCACTACCAGCACGGGTTCCACTCCACGGCGACCTGCGGGACGTTCGGCGCGGCGGCCGGGCTGGCCAAGCTGTGCGGCCTGCCCAGCGAGGTCGCCTGCGTTGCCCTGGGAATCGCCGGCAGCCTGTCCGCCGGACTCCGGGAGAACTTCGGGACGATGATGAAGCCCCTGCATGCGGGCCGCGCGGCGGAGAGCGGCGTCATCGCGGCGGAGTTCGCCGCCCTGGGCTTTACCGCGACCCCGCACATCCTGGAAGCTCCCCGGGGATTCTTCCGGGCCGCGGGCGGGGGCTACGACGAGGGGGCCATTCGAGGGAGGTTGGGGAACCCCTGGACCTTCGCGAATCCCGGGGTGTCCATCAAGCCGCATCCTTCCGGGTCGCTGACCCACCCCGGCATGACCCTCATGCTCTCGCTCATCAAGCAGCATGAGATTCGACCCAACCAGGTTGAGCGCGTGAAGGTCGGCACCAACCAGAACATGCCCAATGCCCTCATCCATCACCGGCCCAGGACAGAGTTGCAGGCCAAGTTCAGCATGGAGTTCTGCATGGCCATCCTGCTTCTGGAGCGAAAGGCCGGGCTGCCCGAGTTCACCGATGACGTCGTCAACCGGCCGGACGTGCAGGCGATGATCCAGAAGGTGGACTTCGGCGTCCATCCCGACGCCGAGGCCGCCGGCTATGACAAGATGACGACGATCATCGAGATCACGCTCACGGGCGGGCGAACGATTTCCGGTCGCGCCGATTTCGGCAAGGGCAGCCCGGCGAATCCGATGAGCTACGAGGAGGTGGCGGACAAGTTCCGGGGGTGTGCCGCCTTCAGCCGATGGCCGTCGGACAAGACGGAACGGGTCATCAACCTGGTCAAGCGCCTCGAGGAGGTTCCTGACGTGCGGGAGCTGACCGCGCTGCTCTCGCGCTAGGCGACCGCCCCTGGCCTGGCAGCGTGGCGAAGACGGAGTGGTGTTCGGCTTTCATCCGAGGATGAGGGGCCGCGGGGGACTCACGTCGAGTCCCTCTGATGCCCCGGGAGGAGGTGCCCGATGAGAACGCATTGGAGGCTGAGTATTGCGATCCTGATCGCGGTGGGCATGACCGTTGGCATGGGGGGCGTGAGCGGCGCTGCGAAGTTCCCCGAGAAGCCCATTACCCTGGTGGTCCACGCCTCGGCGGGCGGGGGCAGCGACATCTTCGCCCGAACGCTGGCGGCGGCCTTTGAGAAGGAGAAAATCCTTCCCCAACCCATCGTCGTGGAGAACAAGCCGGGCGGCAGCGGCGCCATCGCCTTTGCCTACGTCGCGGGCAAGAAGAAAGACCCCTACTTCCTCCTGACGGCCGTGACCAGCTTCCTGACCACGCCGATCCTCAGGAAGTCACAAGTTATCTACAAGGATTTCACCCCCATCGCCAACTTCGCCTTTGACGAATACATGGTGATCGTCCGGGCCGAATCGAAGTACAAGTCCATGAAGGACATCGTGAACGACGCCAAGGCCAATCCCAAGAAGATCACCGTGGGGGGCACCCAGCTGGGCTCGTCCGACTCCATCTGCGCGTACCTCATCGAGAAGGCGGCGGGGGTCCAGTTGAACTACATCGTGTTCAACAGCGGCGGGGAGGTCAATGCGGCCCTCATGGGCGGGCACATCGACATCGCCGTTGCCAACCCGGGTGAGGCCCTGGAGCTGGCGAAAGCGAACAAGGTGCGGACGCTGGGCGTCTTCTCGGAGAAGCGCCTCGCCGGGGCGCCCGAGGTTCCCACCCTGAAGGAGCAGGGGCTCAACGCCGTCTACGTGCAGAATCGCGGGCTGGTGGCCCCGGTCGAGATCTCCGAGGACGCGCGCAAGGTGCTGGAGGAGGCCCTCCTGAAATACACGAAGACCGACGTCTACAAGAAGTACATCAAGGAGAATATGCTCTCCGAGGCCTGGATGGACGGCCCGACCTTTGGCAAGTGGCTGGACGGGGAGCATGCCCGCTACCAGGAAGTGCTCAAGGCGATGGGCGTGTTGAAATAGTCACGAGGCCAAACCGGGCGGAGCGCGTGACCCCTCCTCCGCCCGGTCCCCGGTCAACTTCAGCCTCACCGAAAAGGAAAGGCAGATCCGGCGATGCGGCGGGGGGACCAGGTCACCGGCATCATCCTCTTGGTGTTCTCGCTCACCCTCATGGAAGGGTCCCGACGCCTGCCCCCCAGCGCCACATTCGGGCCGGGCGCCGGGTTCTTGCCCTTCTGGCTCGGGGCGCTCATGGCCGTTCTTTCCATCCTGCTGCTGGTCAAGGCCTGCCTCCAGCCGGTGGCTTCGGCGGACACGGCCCTCTTTCCGAATCGCCGGGTGCTGATTCCGGTGGGGGCAACCATTGGGAGCCTGGCCGCCTATATTCTCGTGCTGGACCGGCTTGGCTTTCTGCTCGGCACGGGGCTCCTCACCGCCTTCCTGCTAGGCGTCGTGGAGCGGGAGAAGTGGCCTACCGCTGTGCTGGTGGCCGTGCTGAATTCCGTTGGGCTGTATGTCGTATTCCACGTGTTGTTGGGCGTTAGCCTTCCAAAGAATGTGCTTGGCTTTTAGGCTGGCAATGCGCCTTTCGCGGGCCTCCTGATCGCATGCGATCGCAGGGTGACGGTACTGCAACGCAGCTACGTCGGTAAATTCAGAACTACCATGCGTAATTATAGGTGCAACATCGTGGGGCCGGCGCCCCCGGGGCTGCCGCTCAGGGGCGAGCCGCGACGGCACCCCAGCCCTGGCGGCCTGGGGTGGGGCGGGCTTGCTCCGGGTCGGCCCGCGAAGCGCGGGGCCTCCGGGCCGGACCCGCCGCCCACCGCACGGCCCGCCGCTTCGCAACACCCCCGGGGGCGCCGGACATACGTCGCATGGATTATTACGCACTTCGCGTTGGTCGTTCAGCGGGTACAAGGACTTACGGGGACATGTCAGGAGCTCTGAAATTCGCCGCGCTGCGGTAGGGAAGAAATCCTATGGATATCTTCCAGAACATCCTGATGGGCTTTCGGGTGGCCCTCTCACTTCAGAATCTCCTCTTCAGCTTCGTCGGCGTAACCTTGGGCACCCTGATTGGCGTGCTGCCGGGGATCGGGCCGGTTACCGGCGTGGCGATCCTCATCCCCATCACGTTCGGCCTGAATCCCACCACGGCGATCATCACCATGGCCGGCGTCTACTATGGGGCCATGTACGGCGGGTCCACCACGTCCATACTCATCAACGTCCCGGGCGAATCGTCGTCGGTCATGACCACCCTGGACGGCTACCAGATGGCCAAGAAGGGGCGGGCCGGCCCCGCCCTGGGCATGGCCGCCTTCTCCTCCTTCATCGCGGGAACCTTTGCCGTGGTCCTGCTCACCTTCATCGCACCTCCGCTGGCCAACGTCGCCCTCTCCTTCGGGCCGCCGGAGTATTTCGCCCTGACCTTCATGGGGCTCACCCTGGTGACCAGCCTTTCCGGGGAGTCCATGCTCAAGGGCATCATGAGCGGCGTGTTCGGCCTGATCGTGGCGTCTGTGGGCGTCGACGCCATCAGCGGCGAGGAGCGGTTCACATTCGGCAACATCTACCTGCTGGATGGGATGGGCTTCATCGGGGTGGCAGTGGGACTCTTCGCCGTGGCCGAGGTGCTGGTCAATCTGGAAGAACCGATGAAACAGGTGTTCGTCCGGACCAAGCTCAGCGTGCGGACCCTGTTCCCGAACCTGCAGGATTGGAAAGACTCGCTGGGTCCCATCGGTCGAAGCTCGCTGCTGGGTTTCTTCATCGGGGTCCTGCCGGGGGCGGGGGCGACCATCGCCTCCTTCATGTCGTATGCGATGGAGAAGAAGCTCAGCAAACACCCGGAGAAGTTCGGTACCGGGATCATCGAGGGGGTGGCCGCGCCGGAGGGGGCCAACAATGCCGCGGCCGGAGGAGCCATGGTCCCGCTCCTGACCCTGGGCATCCCCGGCTCCGGGACCACGGCGGTCCTCTTGGGTGCGCTCCTCATCCATGGGCTGCGACCGGGTCCTCTGCTGTTCCAGAACAACCCCGAATTCGTCTGGGGAGTGATCGCCAGCATGTATATCGGCAACGTCATGCTGCTCGTCTTGAATCTCCCGTTGGTCGGGATCTGGGCCAGCATGTTGCGCGTCCCCTACAGGATCCTCATGCCCCTCATCATCACGATCTCCGCCGTGGGGGTATTCGCCACGGATAACAACGTCTTCGACATGTGGGTCATGTTCGCGTTCGGCGTCATCGGGTACCTCATGCGGAAGCTCGACTTTCCGGCCGCACCGGCGGTGCTGGGCCTGGTCCTGGGCCCCCTGGTGGAGCGATCGCTTCGCCAGTCGCTCACCATATCGCACGGCGACCTGTCCATTTTCTTTACGCGTCCGATCTCTGCGGTGCTGACGATCTGCGCCCTGCTGTCCCTGTGTGCCCCTGTCGTTCGTGCCGTCTGGCAGTCGCGCGGGAAGTCACCGATGGAGATGAAACCCTAAGGTCGCCGCGGGGAATCGCGCGTCTGGGGATGGAGCGGCCCCCTGCCTGATTTCCATTGAAGGAGTGAGGCCCGTCCGCGCGCCCCTGAAGCCGCTCACGGTCGTATTTCGTCCAGCGTGATGTCGCAGATAGCAGACAGGAGGAAGGGTCCATGCAAATTGCTGGGATCATCGGAGGCGCGCGCAAGGTCGTCCGCATCCTCGCGCGGGTCAGGGAAGGGGAGAAGGTCCTGATAGCGGCCGACACCGATACCCCCGTGGTCGCCGAGGCGCTGGCGACGGCCGCGCTGGAGATCACCCCCGAGGTGGTGACCACGATGATGACGCCTCGGGCCGTGGATGGCGACGAGCCGCCGGCCGTCGTGGCGGCGGCCCTCCTGGCCGCCGATGTGGCGCTCATACCCGTGAGCTACTCCATCAGCCACTCGACCGCCGTCCGCAGCGCGCTCACGCACGGGACCCGAGTCCTGTCGCTGCCGGCCACCACCCCCGACCAGCTCGTCCGGGGAGGCGCCGAGGCGGACTTCGAGGCGGCGTCGCCCACCGTGAGGAAGATGGGCGAGCGCCTGACCGCGGCCTCCGCGGCGCATCTCACGACCCCGGCCGGCACCGACTGCACCTTCGACCTCCGCGGGCGCTCCGGGAACGCGCACGACTGCATCCTGGATCGACCCGGCAAGTTCTCGGCCTTTCCCAATATCGAGGCCAACATCTCTCCCGTGGATGGAACGGCTGAGGGCATGATCGTCTTCGATGGCAGCATTCCCAATCTGCGGCTGGGCCGGTTGCGCGATCCGGTGATCTGCACCGTGCGGAAGGGAAACATTGTGAAGGTCGAGGGCGGCCACGAGGCCGACATGATCCGAAAGGTGTGGGCCGAGATGGAGGATGCGGCGGTGTACAACATCGCGCAGCTGGCGATCGGCCTGAACCCTGCCATCCCCATGCTCACCGGTGTGTGGGCCCAGGATCATGGCGCCTTCGGCACGGTGCATATCGGCATCGGGACCAGCGCCAACCTCGGCGGGACAACGAAGGCGGCCTGCCACTTCGACGGCATGATGTACCGCCCGACGCTGAAACTCGACGGTCGCGCGGTCCTGGAGGGTGGGGAGTTACGATTATAGCCCGGAAAATTCACGAAGGGATTTGTGAATTCTCCGGATCGAAGGAGATCCCATGCACATTGACCCGCGGAAATGCGTGGCCTGCGGGAACTGCCTGGCCGTGTGCCCCGTCAGCGCCATTTACATCGATCCGGTGATCCGCCGCGCGACGGTCAACCTGGACGAGTGCGTGGAGTGCTACGCCTGCCAGAACCGGATGAGCAAGGAGGACCTGAACCCCACCCTGGTCCGGACCATCCGGGGATTCTTCAAGCTGCTCCGGATCCGCTTCGACCCGGAGCCGGATGTGTGCCCCACCTCCGCCTTCGCGCCCCAGCAGCTGGCGTGGCCCCGCAGTATCCGCCAGGCCTTCAGCGATCCGTGCGTCCCGCACGAGAGCACGGGGGTCTACGGCCGCGGGACAGAGGAGGTCAAGACCAACGACGTGACGAACCGGGTCGGCCCCGGCGAGGTGGGCTTCACCGTCGAGTTCGGGCGACCCGCGGTGGGGGCCCGGTTCCGGGAGGTGCAGGCGGTGACCATGGCCCTGGCCCGGATCGGCGCCACCTTCGAGAAGAACAACCCGGTCACGGCGCTGATGCCGGATCCCACGACCGGGGCCATCAACCCGGAGGTCCTGGACGAGAAGGTGCTCTCCGCCATCGTCGAGGTGAAGACGCCGGAGGCCATGCTGCCGGCCGTCCTCCGCACGGTGGAGGAGGTGGCGGCCACCCTGAACACCGTGGTCAGCGTGGGGGTGGCGGTCCGGTGCGACGGCGACGGGGAAAACCGCGTGGAGAAGGCGCTGGCCGGCGAAGGCTACCCGGTGTTCCGCGGCAAGACGAACCTGGGATTGGGCCGCCTCTCGAACCTGGATGCCCAGGCGACGACGGCCGGTGCGGCCGGCCCGGCTGGACGATAACTACGATTTCCGACGGGAGCAGACGATGACCAACACCCTTCACCGCTCTGGGCCTCCGGAAAGCTTCCGGGACGACTTCATCGTCTTCATCCGGAACTCCAAGGGCCGGAACGATGTCGGCTCCATCCCGAAGCTCAAGGAGTTCCTGCGCACGGCGTTGCGGCACCGGCCGGTGACGATCTCGCAGTACCGATTCGGCTCGACCGTCCGGCCCGCCGAGCACCTGAACCCCCGTATCCACTGGACGCGGCCGGTCCAGGACCTGACGCCGGAGCAGATCATCGAGGCCATCACCAAGGACCACACCGTGGCCGCCATCTTCGACACGCCGGAGGCCATGGCGAGTTTCCTGCGGGAGGTCAAGGCGGCCGACTGGGGTCTCTCGGTGAACGTGGCCGGCCTCACGGCCCCAGTGCACGCCTGCGCCAAACGAGCCGGCATCGTCCGGCACAGCGTGGAATATTCGCTGGGCTTCCAGGGGGCGCTGGACCGCCTGCCGGAGCGACCGGTCCTGGAGCTGTCCACCATGTGCGGCCACAGCATGGTGTCGCCGAACCTGGCGCGCAAGATGCTTGAGTGGGTCCGCGAGGGGCGTCGCACGCCCGAGCAGGCGGCCGCCTACCTGGGGCGGTTCTGCTCGTGCGGAATCTTCAATCCTGCCCGCGCGGTCCGCCTGCTGGAGGCGGCCCAAAGGGGGAACAGGTAGCCCGCGCCTGCCCGGCCGGGGCTGGGAGGATTTTCGAGCCGCGCTTGACAGAACGTCCGTAAGAGTGGTAGACACAACGAAAATCTCGAAAAGTTTTTTCACGATACGAAAACCCTGGGGTCCCCCGTGAACCGGCCCGAACGCAGCGGAGGCTGTTATGCAAATAGACCACGGCAAGTGCGTGGCGTGCGGCAACTGTATCCCCATCTGCCCGATGGGCGCCATCTATATTGACCCGGCGGTGAACCGGGCGACCGTGAATCTGGACGAGTGTGTGGAGTGTTTCACCTGCTACCGGGGGATGAGCAAGGAGTATCTGAACCCGACGCTGGTGCGGACGATCCGGGGCTTCCTGAAGTACCTCCGGATCCGGTTCGACCCCGAACCCGATGTCTGCCCCACGGATGCCCTGACCCCCCAGGAACTGACCTGGCCGCGCATCGTCCGCCAGGCCTTCAGCGATCCCCTGGTCCCGCACGAATCCACGGGGATTCACGGCCGCGGCACGGAAGAGGTGAAGACCAACGACGTGACCGGCCGGGTGAACGAGGGCGAGGCGGGCTTCACCATCGAGTTCGGCCGGCCCGGGGTGGGGGTCCGGTTCCGGGACATCCAGAAGATGACCATGGCCCTGGCCCCGCTGCCCATCACCTTCGAGAAGAAGAATCCGGTGTTCAGCCTGATGGCCGATTCCGCCACGGGGACCATCCGGGAGGACCTCCTGAACGAGAAAGTCCTCTCCGCCATCGTGGAGCTGAAGACGAAGCTCGAGCACGTGCCGCAGGTCCTCCGGGTGGTGGAGGAGGTCTCCCAGGACCTGGAGACCATCGTGTCCATCGGGGTGGCCACGCGCTGCGATGGCCAGGGCGATAATGCTTTGGAGCCACTGCTCAAGCGCGAAGGGTACGAGTTCTATCGCGGCAAGACCAACCTGGGCCTGGGGCGGCGGCCGGCAGCCGTCCCCGCCTGACCCGGCCTCGACCCGCAGAGGAGAGACGCGCCATGACCAACACACTGCACCGGTTCGGGAGCCGGGACAGCCTCCGGGACGACTACATCATCTTCGCCATGGCGGCCCGGGGGATCAACGACCAGGGGGCCCCGCCGAAGCTGCAGACGTTCCTCCGCCTGGCCCTGAAGCACCATCCCATCAACGTCGGCAATGCCGTCAAGGGGGGGATCTTCCGGGCCTCCAAGGCACTCACCCCGCTGGCGCACTGGCGCCGCCGGGAGTTCATTGCTCCCGAGGAGGTCGTCGAGAGCATTGACACCTGCACCACGGTCTCCGCGGTCTTCGACGACCCCGCGAACCTGGAGGCCTTCTTGACCGAGCTGAGGGGGGCCGACCTGGGCATCTCCATCAACATCGCCGCCCTCACGGACGAGGCCCGGACCTGCTGCCAGCGGGCCGGGATCACCCGCCACAGCGTCGAGTACTCGCTGGGATTCCACGGGGATTTGAACCGGCTGCCGGACCGCCACGTCCTCGAGCTGTCCACCATGTGCGGCCACGGGATGGTCGCCCACAACCTGGCCAAGAAGATGCTGGACTGGGTCAAGGAAGGGCGCCGCGATCCCCGGCAAGCCGCCACCTACCTCGCCAAATTCTGCACCTGCGGCATTTACAATACGACCCGGGCCATCCGCGTCCTCGAGGAAGCACGGGTGGGGAAGTAGGCATGCCCGCCCCCGCCGGCTGTCCCATCTCCCCGATCTCTGGGTGATCGAGCGAGCGAGGGGTCCGGGCGTGGGGGGAAAGCTGTCTTTGCGGCTGTAACCTGTGTTCAGAGAGGAGGGGGCGAAATGCGTGCTGTGGAAGGCGTGCGCAGCCTTTCCCGCTGGGGGGGCATCCTGGCGCTCGGGCTCGTCCTCGTGGGGATCACGGGGGGGCAAGCCTGGGCAGCCACGGTCATCCGACTCGGCCACGTGGCCTTTCCGGGGTCGCTCTTCGACATCGTGACCACCAGGTACGCCAAAGAGGTGAACGAGGCCCTCAAGGGCCGGGTGGAGATCCGGGTCTTCCACTCGAGCCAGCTTGGCACCGATGAGCAGATGATCAAGGGGATCAAGGTCGGCGCCCCCGAGATGTTCATCCCGTCCACCATCATGAGCACGGTGGAACAGCGATACGGCGTCTTCGAGATGCCCTACATCATCGTCAATCGTGCCCACATGAAGCGGGTGACGGAGAACGCCCAGGTTCAGAAGGCCCTCTTCGAGGGGCTCCCGGCCAAGGGGATACGGCTCCTCGGGGTGTGGGAGAACGGCTTCCGCCACATCACCAACAACATCCGGCCCATCGTGAAGCCCGACGACCTGAGAGGAATCAAGCTTCGGGTGCCCGGCGGCATCTGGCGGGTCAAGATGTTCAAGGCGTACGGGGCCAACCCATCGCCCATGCCCTTCGCCGAGGTCTACTCGGCCCTTCAATCCGGCGTGATGGATGCGCAGGAGAACCCCTTCCCGCAGATCTGGTCGGCCAAGTTCCACGAGGTTCAGAAGTACCTCTCCCTGACCGGCCACGTCTATTCCCCCGCCTACCTGGTGGTGGGCGAGGAGTTCTGGCAGAAACTCCCCAAGGATGTCCAGGCGACGATTGCCAAGATCTCCTGGGAGATGGGGGACTTTGCCCGTTCGGAGGGCGAGCGGCTGGACAAGGAACTGATGGCGAAACTGGCCCCCCCGATGAAGGCCAACGAGGTGGACAAGGAGGCCTTCATCAAGGCGTCGGCGGCCATCTATGAGGAGTTCGGCGCGCAGGTGGCTGGGGCCACCGAACTGATCAAGCTGTTCCAGTCGCTCCGGTAGCTGTGCGGTCTGGGGTCCCTGGTGCGACCCGCGAGCGGGTTGGCCGGGGGCCCCTTTTTCTCGATTCCTGACCGGTGGGAAAGACCAATGGAGCGACCGCTTCGGCGATTGATTGAACTCATGGACTGGTGGGCGGCCTTCCTCCTCGCCCTGATGGTGGTGGTGGTCTCGCTGGGGGTCTTCTTCCGATACGTCCTGAATGCCTCCCTCGTCTGGTACGACGAGTTCGCGTCGTACCTCCTCGTCTGGTTGACCTTCTACGGGATCGTTGTTGCCTCCTACCGACAGCGGCACATCGGATTCGAGATGGTTGTGAACCGCCTCCCATCCGAGACCCGGAGGGTCGTGGACTTCGTCGGCGAGACCTGCGTCCTCGGATTCCAGGTGGTGCTGTGCTTTTACGGCTGGGTTCTCACCAGAAAAATGGGGGATGAAACCGCTGTCTCCCTCGAGTGGGTCAAGATGGGCTGGGTCTACAGCGTCCTCCCGATCACGGGCGGGCTCATGCTCCTCATCAGCCTCATGCGGCTCTACCGCATCGTGTCCGGGTCAGACGACCAGCCGGGAGGGGAAGAGGCATGGAGTGGCTCATCCTCGGAATAGTGGTCCTCCTGACGGTCATCAATGTCCCCATCGGATTCGGCCTCACGATTACGACCATCATCGTCACTCTCTGGAAGGGGACGACAGCTCTCTCCATCGTTCCGCTGAACCTCTTTTCCGGGGCCTCCAGCTTTCCCCTGCTGGCCATCCCCCTCTTCATTCTGGCCGGGGGCCTCATGGAGACGTCGGGGATCTCCCTTCGCCTCGTGAACGTGGCCAACAGCCTGGTGGGGTTCATCCGGGGAGGGCTGGCCATGGTCACGGTGGTTGCGACCATGATCCAGAGCGAGATCTCCGGCTCGTCCGTGGCCGACGCGGCCGCCATCGGCAATGTGGTGATCCCGGCCATGGAGAAGCGCGGCTACCCCCGGGCGTTGAGCGCCGCCATTGTGTCGAACGCAGCCTCGGCCGCCATCCTCATCCCCCCGTCAATTCCGATGATCATCTATGCCTGGATGGCGGAGACGTCGGTCGCCAAGCTTTTCTTCGCCGGGTTCCTCCCGGGCGGGCTGGCCGGTGGCGCGATGATGGCGCTCAGCTACTATTACGCCCGGAAGTACAACCTCCCCGTGGAGCAGAAGTTCTCCCTGCGCCAGGTTGGGAGATCCACACTGCATGCCTTCTGGGCACTGTCGATCCCTATCGTGATCTGGGGCGGCATCTTCCTCGGCATCGCCACCGCCACCGAGGTCGCGGCCCTGGCGGTGCTGGCCGCGTTCGCCATTGGAGTCTTCATATACCGGGAGCTGCCGACACGGGAAGTCCTCCGCATCCTGAAGGATTCGGCCGGACAGACGGCAGTGGTCATGCTCATCGTGGCCTCCTCGGCTGTGCTCGGCTGGTACCTCACCAGCGAGCAGATCCCGCAGAAGTTCGCCCGGATGATCCTGGAGACCACTTCCAACAAGTACCTGATCCTGTTCTTTCTGAACATCTTCTTCTTCGTGGCGGGGATGTTCCTCCACAGTGCGGCGGCCATCATCCTGATTGTCCCCATCGTGATGCCCCTCATCCGCCAGATCGGGGTGGACCCGATCCATTTCGGGATCATCGTGACCATCAACCTCGGCGTGGGGCAGCAGACCCCGCCGGTGGCGACAGTCCTGTTCACGGTCGCCGCCATCGCCAGGCTGCCCTTCTGGAAGGTCTTCGAGGCGGGGTGGCCCTTTACCCTGGTGCTGGCCCTGGTGACCCTCCTGGTGACCTACGTCCCGTGGATCAGCATGGGCCCGGTCAACCTGATCACCTGGCGCTAGGACACGACCCCCCTGACTGCCACCCCGCGGCTTCCGCTCCGGCCGGCGGTGCCGCGCCGGCTGCAGTGCGTGCCACCTTGCTGTTGCCCCCGCGTTTCCCTGCTTGCCCTTTCCACGAATCTCCGGATAGCATAGCGTGACCGCCCCGGGCGCCTTCGGGACCGTCCGGTCGCTTCGAGGGGAGGATTCCGCCATGCCGGTGCCACGTCCCGTCGTGACCCGCCAGGCAGTCGAGGCCTGGCGTGATCGGGCGTTCCGCCGCCTGCCGCATCTGAAGGTCCGCGGGGAGAAGAGCGCCCTCCGGTTCGTCAACGAGGTCGGCTTCTGCTTCACCCTGAGCGACTTCGGGCTGCCCGTGGCCAGCCTCTACATGGCCGTCTGCGGGCGTCGCCATCCCCGCTGGCCAAAGCACACCCACCACGATCCGGAGATCGGCCTGACCTGGGACCTGAAGGATCGCCTGCCAGTAAAGCGCCTGACGTATTACGGCAAGCTGGTCAAGG
>Ga0156237_1133_pt1 | contig 19277 bp, 16 predicted proteins | sample RifCSPlowO2_12_FD_107884 | JGI IMG/M metagenome (GOLD analysis project Ga0156237, IMG submission 107884) | candidate division NC10 bacterium RIFCSPLOWO2_12_FULL_66_18
CAGGCCGTCGTCGTGGACAGGTGGCAGAAGGCGCCCTGCCGCTTTTGCGGGACGCAGGCCGTCGTCGTGGACAGGTGGCAGAAGGCGCCCTGCCGCTTTTGCGGGACGGGCTGCGGCGTTCTGGTGGGCGTCCGCAACAAGAAAATCGTTGCCGTCAAGGGGGACCCGGAGTCGCCGGTGAACCGCGGTCTCCTGTGCATCAAGGGGTACTCGCTGCCCAAGATCCTTTACGGGGAGGACCGGTTCACCGTCCCGCTGCTTCGTCGTAATGGGAAGTTCGTCAAGGTCTCGTGGGATGGAGCCCTGGATCTCGTCGCCCGGAAGTTCAGCGAGGCGATCCAGAAACACGGGCCGGAGTCCGTGGCGTTCTACGGCTCGGGCCAGTGGACCATGGCCGAAGGCTACGCCGCCCTCAAGCTCATGAAGGCGGGGCTGGGAAGCGACAACATCGAGGCCAACGCCCGCCTGTGCATGGCCTCGGCCGTGGCCGGGTTCATGACGACCTTCGGCGGGGACGAGCCCATGGGCTGCTACGATGACATCGAGTATGCGGACACGTTCTTCCTCTGGGGCAGCAACATGGCGGAGATGCACCCGGTCCTCTTCTCGCGGATCACGGACCGGCGGCAGAAGCACCCCCCTGTCCGCATCGTGGACCTCACCACGCTCTCCACGCGCACCTCGGAGGCGGCGGACATCCGGATCGTCTTCAAGCCCCAGACCGACCTCGCCATCGCCAACGCCATGGCCCACGTGATCGTGAAGGAGGGGCTCCACAACGAGGCCTTCGTCCGCGACCACACGGTGTTCAAGAAGGGATTGGAGAATATCGGCTACGGGGTCAAGGACACCGACGAGTTCGGCGGGCAGGAGCCCCGCTGGGCGAACTACAAGCCCTTCGCGGACCGGCCGCAGCGGATCACCTTCGACGAGTACACGACCTTCCTGGAGAAATACACGCCGGAGTACGCGGCCGAGGTCTCGGGCGTCCCGGCCCAGACCATCCGGGAGATCGCCCGGCTGTTCGCCGACCCGAAGCGAAAGAGCATGTCGTTCTGGACCATGGGCTTCAACCAGCACAGCCGGGGGACCTGGATCAACAATCTCCTCTACAACATCCACCTCCTCACCGGCAAGATCTCCGAGCCGGGCAACAGCCCCATGTCCCTCACGGGGCAGCCCAGCGCGTGTGGGACCGTGCGCGAGGTGGGGACACTGGCGGGACGGTTGCCGGCCGACATGGTGATCATGAACCCCGAACATCGGGCCATCGCCACCAAGATCTGGAACGTTCCCGACGAGAAGATCCCGAAGAAGGTCGGCTACCACACCGTGGAGATGTTCCGAGCCCTGGAGCGGGGTGACATCAAGGTGATCTGGATCCAGGTCACCAACCCGTTCCAGACGATGCCCCAGGTGGACCGCTACCGCAAGGGCGCGCGCAAAGGCGACGGCCGCTTCATCATCGTCTCGGACATCTACCCGACGCGCACCACGGAGCTGGCGGACCTGATCCTGCCGTCGGCCTGCTGGGTGGAGAAAGAGGGGGTCTTCGGCAACACCGAGCGGCGGACGCAGCACTGGTTCCCCGCGGTCCCGCCCCCCGGACAGGCGAAGCCGGACGTCTGGCAGATCGTTGAGGTGGCCAAGCGGATGACGTTGGGCCATCTGTTCGACTACAAAGAGGGACTCGAGAAGGGCCTGTTCGAAGAACTCCGGAAGTGGCGCGAGGGGAAAGGGAAGGACCTCGCCCCCTATGACCTCTACACCAAGACGCGCGGGATGCGCTGGCCGGTGGTGGACGGCAAGGAAACCCTCTGGCGATACCGGGAGGGTTACGATCCGTACGTGAAGAAGGGCGAGGGGGTGAAATTCTACCTGAACAAGGCGGACGACGGGCGGGCCGTCATCTGGGCCCGGCCCTACGAGCCGCCGGCCGAGGTCCCCGACAGGGAGTATCCCTTCTGGCTCAGCACGGGGCGCGTGCTGGAGCACTGGCACACCGGCAGCATGACCCGTCGCGTTCCGGAGCTCCATCGGGCGGTCCCCCGGGCCACCATTCAGTTCCACCCGGATGATGCCAAGGCACTAGGGATTGCCTCGGGGGATCGGGTGAAGGTCACCTCCCGCCGGGGATCCATCACGGGAGTGGCGGAGGTCGAGGGGCGGACGGTCCCCCAGAAGGGCCTGGTCTTCGTCCCCTTCTTCGACCAGGACCTTCTAGTCAACCTGGTGACCCTGGATTCCTTCTGTCCCATCTCCAAGCAGCCGGACTACAAGAAGTGCGCGGTCCGAGTCGAGAAAGTTTAGCGGGCTGCTGATAAAGGCCCATCTGCGGAGACCCACCTTCGGTGGGTACCCCGGCGCGCCCCGCGGCACTGCGACGTACGCACCGATGTACGCCTCGTACCGCAGCGTCGCGCCTTCCTGGCATCTGAGCCTTTTTGAGCAGCCTGGGCTACCAGGGTGCTTCTTGCACCCTACGAGGGGGCACGCCATGCGCGAGAAGCCAGGAGCACGAATCGCTCAATGGGGGATTGGATTTCTCGTGGCAGGCGCATTCCTGAGCCTGCACCCCTGGCCCCCAGTCCCCAACCCCCAACCCCCGTCTGTGGAGGCAGCCGAGAATCCGCCGCCCGGCAGCTCCGAGCGGTTGCCCCGCATGTACGACGGGGCGCCGCCCCAGATCCCGCACAGCATCGCCGGCCTTCAGGGCCTCTGCCTCGGCTGCCACCTGGAGGGGGTACAAGGAGCCACCATCGTCCCGCATCCGGATCGGCCGAACTGCCTCCAGTGCCATGTCCCCCAGGATCCGTCGGTAATGCCGTTGGTGCGGAACTCCTTCGGCGATCCCGGCCCCGGCCGCCGGAAGTAGCCAGGGAGCTGCCTTCTCTCTCAATCCCCGCGGATTGGTCTGCCAGATCCAACCGCTGGTCTGCCTGAAAAATCCCATCCCAGATTGCCGAAAGATGGTCTCCGTCGTCGGACCGGACAAGACCCGCGAAAGCTGTTGACGCGTCCTGGACCGATCGCTAGGGTCCGATTTGAACTCGACGGAGGCGGACATGTCCGGCGAGACGGTCCTGATCGTGGAAGACGATGATTCCCTGCGGGTGGCCCTGGCAGACGCGCTGGCCGGCCTTGGCTACGAGATCATCGAGGCGGGGACCGGCGCAGAGGCTCTCGCCCTGGCGACCAGCCGCGTTCCGGATCTTATCCTGCTGGACCTCGGACTTCCGGACCTGGACGGGCTGTCCGTCGCCAGGAAGCTCCAAGAGAAGCCCCAGACGGCCGGCATCGTTGTGGCCGCACTCACCGCGGAGGAGATCTCCGGCGAGCGGGCGGAAGAGGTCTACAAGCATTGCATTGGGTACATCCCGAAGCCGGTCGGCCTCGATCGCCTGGCGCAGAACGTTGCGCTCTTCCTGCGGCTCGGCCGGCCTCGCGGGAAAGCCGCCAGGGCGGTGGCCGTGGCTGACGACCATCCGAAGCGGCGTCATCCGCGATTCAACGTGGAAATCAGTGCACTCTGCCGCTTCCGCAGCAGCGCTCGGCAGGGGACAGGGGTCAAGGTCGCGGGCCTCATTCGGAACCTCAGCGAAGGAGGCCTCATGCTGGAACTGCCCCAGGTGCATCCCAGGGGAGTGTTGGCCGAGATCGGCTTCCGCACCGACGACTCGCGGATCCTCGCGGTCGCGGAGGTGGCATGGGCCGGACCACCCGAAACAGTGAGAGGCGTGGGGGCGGTCTACCGCCACGGCCTCCACTTTGTCCGGCTGGCCCAGGACCAGCGGAACGCGATCCGGCGGTTCATCGTCAAACGGTTCACGACCCGACCCTCGTAGACGTCCTCCCGTCACTTCAGTCCGTCTCCACTGCCCCCGGTACTCTGCTCCTGCGCGAGGGCGATCCCCGGCCGTACGCCGTAATTGAATCAATGCCCCTGTCGGGTCTGAGGAGGGGATGGGCTGGGATTGACTGAGGAAGGGGCCGCCGTCGCTTTCCTCTACGCCGTGTCCAATCTCCTGGAGGCCACCACCCTGGATCGGGCCCGGCGCACGATCCGGGGGCTGATGGACCTGGCGCCGCGCGAGGGGCGGATCCGGCGTGAAGGACAGGAGCTCGTCATCCCCGTGGAGGACGTCCGGGTGGGCGACCTGCTGCTGGTCCGGCCTGGCGAGAAGATCGCCGCGGATGGAATCGTCCGGGCCAGCGTCTCCCACGTTGCGCTCCTGAGCGGGGACAACGCCGCCGTGGCCGGTTCCATCGCCCGGGCCATCGGCGCGGACGAGGTCCGCGCCCCCTTGCTGCCCGAGGACAAGCTGACCGCCGTGCGCGACCTCCGGGAGCGCTACGGCGACCTGGTCATGGTGGGGGACGGGGTGAACGATGCGCCGGCCCTGGCCGCGGCGACGGTCGGCGTGGCCATGGGAGTGGCGGGCAGCGATGTGGCGCTGGAGACGGCGGACGTCGCGCTGATGTCCGACGATCTCGGGAAGCTTCCCTTCGTCATGGGCCTGGGCCGGGCGACGGTGCGGGTGATCCAGCAGAACACCGCCTTCGCGCTGGCGATCAAGGCCCTGGCCATCCTGGCCGTGTTGCCGGGGTGGCTGACGCTCTGGCTGGCCGTCCTGGGCGACATGGGCGCGTCGGTCCTGGTGACGCTCAACGGGATGCGCCTCCTGGCGCTGAGGCCGTCGACAGACCGCGGAGCAGGACGGTAGGTATGTTTGGGCCGGGAGTGGAGAGCCCTGCGGCCGACGCGCCCGTCGAGGTCTCGCCTCCCACGTCAGCCCCGGCACCAAAGCGGCAGTGGGCCCGATTCCTCAAACAAGGCTACAAGGCCGATCCCTTGGCGTGTCACCACCGAACAGTAATGCCGGCGCGCCCCTCGTTGCTTTGAAAGGCGTCTGGCGTCAAGCGGTTAGAGCGCGATGCGCAGCTTCTTGGCGTGGGTTCCGAGGAGCAGGAGGGCGGTGTTGAGGCGCTGAAGCTTGTGGGCCCGGCGGCGCATCCCCTCGACGTCGTGGGCGATGACGGCCGTGGTGCGCACCTCGCGGAGGACGATATTGATGTTGGCGAAGACCCTCTTCAGCTCCTCCGGCGTCATCATCTTGAGCTGCAGAAGTGTGAAAGGGGCGTTGCCCTCGGCGATATCGCGGGCGTAGCCCAGCGGATTCCCTGGAATACCTGCCATGGCCATTCTCCCGTCGGCGGGGGACCGCCGCAACAGCGGGGGGCGACCTCCGGGTCGGGACGAGCTCCCCGGGCCCGGCCGGTGCGTACGGCACCGAACCAACGGCGTGATCATAGCATCCGGCCGCCCCCGCGACAACCTTTCCCGTCCCGATGTCCGGCGCGACCGGCAGGGGGTCCGCCAAGGTCAGGCCCGGGCCGCGTCCCGCGCCGCCTTGATCAGGGGCGGGTAGCTGTAGGTCGGCACCGAGCAGCCGGGGGCCAGGATGAACCGCGTGTTGCCCGCCTGGGCGCGGGCCGTCCTGACCTGCTCACGGATCAGACGAACCGAGACGTCGGGAAACTTGATGTGGTCCAGGCCGGCCATCAGGGTGAGGGGGGTCCGCCGGCGGATTTCGGCGATGGAGGGGCCGCCGTTCAGGTCCGCCCAGGAGAGGGCGTGGACCGGGTACTCCAGCAGGTGGTCGAGGTACAGCTTCTCCCCGTGGGCGTGGAGGATGTGACACTCCCCCTTTCCGCGGATCGCCTTCAGCAGCTGCAGATCAAAGGGCCGCATGAACCGGGCGTACTGCTCGGGCGTGACACTCTCGGCCGTTGCCGGCACCGACAGGAAAATCCCGGCAGCCCCCCGCTCCAGGCTGGCCAGCGCGTACTGGATCAGGTTGTCGTTCACGATCTGGAGGGCGCCCTCCAGCGCCCGGGGGTGGTCCTTCATCAGAGGTCCCATCGCCTCCTTGACCAGGTTCCGCCGCAGCGTGTTCCACGCGTTGAAGACCGTGTCCACGAAGAGGGCCGTTCCCCGGAGTGCGCTGGCGATCCGCTCGATGGCCTTGAGCTGCTGGCCCAGCGGGGTCCGGGTCACGTCAAAGGGGGCCAGCCGCTTGAGATCCTCCGGGGTGGCCATGACCTCCATCCCCTCGGGCATGGGGTAGTCATAGTCGTTCATCACCTTCAGCAGGTCCAGGTCGTAGGCCTCGAAGAACTCCAGGTGCGCCTGGGCCGTCCGCTCCGGGGAAGCGTGCTGGTTCCCGAAGTGGTACCAGAGGCTGAAGGGCGGCCGGTCCACCGGCTTGCCTCCCAGGGCTGCGCGCACTCGCTCGATCTTGGTCATCCTCGTTCCTCCTGTCGGTGTGAGGTGCAGAGGGGCAGAGGTGTCCGGCAAAATGTCACCCCTGCTCCTCTGCGATTAGAGTTCGAGGTACGCCTTCCGCATCATCGGATGATTGACCAGGTTCTGCGCCGTGTCGGCCAGGACGATGCGTCCCGTCTGGAGCACGTAGCCCCGCTGGGCAATGGCCAGGGCCATGTTGGCGTTCTGCTCCACCAGCAGGATGGCGATCCCCTGGCGGTTGAGATCCTGGATGACCTCGAACGTCTTCTCCACGTACAACGGGGAGAGCCCCATGGAGGGCTCGTCCATGACGAGCAGCCTCGGGCGGGCCAAGAGGGCCCGGGCGATGGCCAGCATCTGCTGCTCACCGCCCGAGAGCGTCCCCCCCAGCTGCCCGCGCCGCTCCCGCAGGACCGGGAACCGCTCGTAGACCGCCTCGATATCCTGCCGGATCCCCGGCCCGTCGGTGCGCGTGTAGGCCCCCATGAGGAGGTTCTCGTACACCGTGAGCTGGGGGAAGATGCGGCGGCTCTCCAGCACCGGAGCGATCCCCGCGCGCACCACCTGCGCCGGCGTGTCCCGGTGGATGGGTCGCCCCCGGAAGAGGACCTCACCCCGGACGGGATGCACGAGCCCCAGGATCGTCTTCATGGTGGTGGATTTGCCGGAGGCGTTCCCTCCCAGGAGACACACCAGTTCCCCCTCGCCGACCGTGAGGGACACCTCCCACAGGACCTGCACGGGGCCGTAGCGCGTGGAGACGCCTCGCAGCTCAAGCACGGCCGTACCGCCTCCCCATGTAGGCCCGGAGGACCTCCTCGTTCCGCCGGATCTCCTCGGGGAGTCCCTCGGCGATCTTCTCCCCGTGGTCCAGGACCACGATGCGGTCCGACACGCCCATGATGACTTTCATGTCGTGCTCGATGAGCAGGACGGTGATGCCGAGGTCCCGGATCTTCTTGATGAGCTGGACGATTCCCGCGCTTTCGTGGGGGTTCATCCCGGCGGTCGGCTCGTCGAGCAGCAGGAGGCGCGGCTCGGCCACCAGGGCGCGGGCGATCTCCAGGCGCCGCCGGTTCGCGTAGGACAGGGTATCGGCGAAGTCGTGGAGGCGGGGCAGCAGGCGGTCCTCGAAGAGCGCCAGCGTCCGGAGGCCACACTCCCGGGCCTCGGCCTCCTCGCGGGCCACCCAGGCCGGACGGGCGATGGCCGCCCAGAGGCCCGTCCGCTGGTGGAGATGGCGACCCACCAGGAGATGCTCCAGGACCGTCATGCGCCTGAAGATCCGGCTGGTCTGGAAGGTGCGGGCCACGCCCAGCGCGGCGACCTGGTGGGGGGAGAGCGTTTCGAGGGCGATACCAGAGTAGCGCAGGTGTCCCTCGGAGGCGGGCTGAAACGCGCTCAGGCAGTTGAAGAGGGTGGTCTTGCCGGCCCCATTGGGGCCGATGAGGCCCACGATCTCCCCCTCCTCGAGGGCGAAGCTGACTCGCTTCAATGCCATGAGGCCGCCAAAGCTGACGCTGACCGATTGGATCTCGAGGAGGCTCATCCGACGGGCTCCCCGGCCCCGGAGGGCTTGTCCACGCGGGACAACGCTCCCCGGGCCTGGATGATCCCCGGCACCCCGGCGAGGCCCTCGGGCCGGAAGAGGATGACGCCGATGAGAATGAGGCCGTACACCACCCCGCGGTACTCGGCGAGGAACCGGGACGCCTCGGGGAGGACCACGAGGAGCACCGCGCCGAGCACCGGGCCGACCAGGCTCCCCATGCCCCCGACGATCAGCATGGTCAGGATGGCAAAGGTCTCGTCCAGCCGGAAGGAATCCGCGCTCACGAACCGGGCGTGGTGCGCGAAGAACGCCCCGGCGATGCCCGCGAAGAACGTCGCGATGACGAAGGATAGGATCTTCATCCGGAAGGTGGGGATGCCGGCCGACTGGGCGGCCAGCTCGTCCTCGCGAATGGCCACGAAGGCGCGCCCCACGCGCGAGGTGACGATGCGGGACAGGAGCCCCAGCACGATCACGTCGAGCGCCAGGATGAGATAGTAATACCCGAGGTTCCCGCTGAGCGCGACGCCCCCGATCGCCGGTGGCGGAATTGCCGGGATCCCCATCGGGCCCCGCGTGAGGCCGATCCAATTCAAGGTCACGAGGAACGTGATCTCCTGGAAGCCGATCGTCACCAGGGCCAGGAAGATCCCCGTCAGGCGGAGGGTGGGCAGGGCAATGGCCGCGCCGAAGATCCCGGCGACGACCCCCGCCAGCGGCAGCGTCAGCCAGAAGGAGAGGCCGAGGCGGGTCGCCAGGATGGCGGCGGTGTAGGCACCGATCCCGTAGAAGGCGGCATGGCCGAAGGAAAAAAGGCCGGTGTAGCCGTTGGTGATGTTGAGGCTCGAGGTGAGGATGATGTAGATCCCGGCGTAGACCGCGATGCTGAGGATGTACTCGCTCCGCACCAGGAGCGGGAAGAGCAGAAGCGCCGCCAGCACGGGAAGCCAGACGTACCAGTTATCACGCCGTGGAACGAAATCGTACAAGGGCACGGTCTAGACCGTCTTCAGCTTCCTGCCCAGGAGTCCCTGGGGGCGGAGCACCAGGACGATCACCATGACCAGGAAGGCGACCACGTCGCGGTACCCGGAGGCCAGAAACTGCACGGTGAGGTTTTCCACCACCCCGATGATGATCCCCCCCAGGATGGCCCCGGGGATGCTGGTGAGCCCGCCGAAGATGCACGCGGCAAACCCCTTCAGGCCGGCGGTGCCGCCCATGGTCGGGTAGACGGCGTTGTAGTAGATCCCGATCATGACGCCGGCGGCCCCGCCCAGACAAGAGGCCAGCGCGAAGGCGATGCTGAAGACCCGGTTGACGTTCACGCCCATGGCGGAGGCCGCCTCATGGTCCTGGGCGGTGGCCCGCATGGCCCGCCCGATCTTGGTCCCCTGAATCACGAGGCGCAGCACGAGGAAGAGGGTGCCCGCCAGGCCCAGGATGACCAACTGCAGGACCGAGACCTGGACGCCGGCCAGGCGGACCGTCTGCTCGTAGATCGAGGGGACGGGACGGTTCTCGGCGCCGAACAGGACGACCGCGAGATCCTTGAGGATGATGGAGAGCCCGATGGTGATGAGGAGCGGGGGCATGTGGCCCGCCGTGCGCAACGGCCGGAAGGCCACTTTCTCGATCAGGAAACCCAGGACCCACGCCGCGGCCATGCCCATGACCAGGGCGACGAACCACGGCAGGTGCCACAGGCTCATGGCGAAGGCGCCCACGAAGGCCCCCGCCATGTACACCTCGCCGTGGGCGAAGGTGACCAGGTTCATGGTCCCGAAGATGATGACGAATCCGATGGCGATCAGGGCGTAGAGGCTACCCTGGGTGAGGCCATTGATGAGCTGGGGAACGAGCATTGGAAGATTCCTGTCCTCCGGGCCGAAAAGGCAGCCGGCGGGAGGAGGAGCCCTTGCCTCCCCGTCCCGCCGGCCCGCCCGTCCAGTCGCGCCCCTTACTTGTCGAAGAGAGTGAACTGGCCGTCCTTGACCACCAGGTGGCGGTAGTCTTTGACGACATCCCGGCGCTCCGTGAAGGCGATCTTCCCCGTCACCCCCGGGAAGTTCTTGGTCTTGACCAGCTCGTCCCGGATCGCCTTCCGGTCGGTGCCAACCTTCCGGATGGTCTCGGCCATGAGATTGATGGCGTCGTAGGCCACGCCGGCGAACATGTTCGGGGTCGCCTTGTACTTTGCCTCGAAGCCCTTGACGAACTTCTGCACCTCGGGCCGCGGGTCATTGGGGAAGAAGACGGCGCTGGTGTAGAGGCCGTTCACCGAGTTCCCCCCGAGCTCCAGCAGCTTGGGGGAGTACAGCGAGCCGGGGCCCATCACCACCACGTCGGTCCAGCCCAGCTTCTCCCGCTGCTTGCTGATCAGGGCCATCTCGTTGTAGAAGGACGGGACGTAGATCAGCTCCGGCTTGAGGCCGCGCAGCTTGGTGAGGACGCCGGTGAAGTCCTTCTCCGTCTCGAAGTAGGACTCGACCCCCAGGACCTGGGCCCCCATCTCCGTCGCAGCATTGACGAAGTACTCCTTGCTGGCGATCCCCCAGTCGTTGTTGATGTGCAGCACCGCGATTCGCTTCTTGCCGAGCCTCTCGATGGCATAGCGGGCCATGAAGGGCCCCTCGCCTGCCTGGGTGCCGACGATGCCGAAGCTCCAGGGACTTCCAGGCGCCCACTTTGGGTGCGACGTGGTGGGCGAGAGTTGGACCATCCCTGCCCGGTCGTAGATCGGCTGGGCCGCCATGCTGGCGGTGCTGCTGAAGTCGCCGATCTCTGCCACGATCCGGTTGTCGGAGGTGAACTTCTGGGCCAGGGCCGCGGAATCCTTTGGATCGCTCTTGCTGTCACCGTACACAATCTCGAGCGGGCGACCCTTGATCCCTCCCGCCGCGTTGATCCACTCCACGGCCATGCTGATGGCCTTCTGCCAGTTCTGCCCGTACTCGGCGAAGTTGCCGGTGAGCGGCGCGCTCACCGCGATGTGGATGGACTCGGCGCTCCAGGCCACCGGAGCGGCCACGAGCAAGAGCGTGAACAGGGTGAGCAGCATCGGAACCATCTTCGTCTTCATGCGCCCCTCCTTGAGGGATCCTCCAGTATTTTGGATCGGTCGGTGCCGAGGCGGCGGCCGGCCACCAGGGTGGATGAGAGTGCCCACGGCCCCATCGTGCCCCACGACGACCCTCTTTGTCAATCAGGGCCTGGGCGGTCCGGACGGGTTCCCGTGGCAAGCCGGGAGACCGGGTGGCATCCGCCTACCGGCTCCGCAGTGAGAGGGAGTCCGCTGTCGCAGGGAAACAGAAGGCGGCGGGTCGCACCCCTACGATGCACGCGCCCGGATCTGCAGCTCCTGTCCCGGCCGGAGTGCGGCATCCCGGGGCAGGCTGTTCCAGCGGCGAAGGTCCTCGGGAGACACGGCGTGGGCCCGGGCGATCTTCCACAGGGTATCCCCGCGTTTGACGACATAGCGTCTCACGGCGGGAGCACTTTGACCCACCCGGGAATGCTCGGAGGTGCGGGAGCGAGGGGCAGCCTTCGCCTTGGCCTGCACCGGTCGCAGGATCTTCAGCGTCCGTCCCGGCCGGAGTGCGGCATCCCGGGGCAGGCTGTTCCAGCGGCGAAGGTCCTCGGGAGACACGGCGTGGGCCCGGGCGATCTTCCAAAGGCTGTCGCCCTTCTTCACGGTGTAGGGCTGCGCGGCCGCCGGGGGCTCGTCCGGGGATGTCCTCCCGACCGCGACGGCTCGGGCGAGGGGAATGAGCAGGGTCCCGCCCGGCTTCAACGCCTGGCGCTTGCGGAGCCCATTCATCTCCAGGATCGCCTGCAGGTCCACCCGGTGGCGCCTGGCGATGCTCGCCGGGGTCTCGCCTTTCCGGATCTGGTGGCGGACCCAGGTGATGCGCTCCGCGGGTGGAATCCGATCCAGCGCCGCCAGGAATTCGTCGCGGCGGCCGGCCGGGATGCGGAGCGTGTAGCGGGGGACATCGGGGGGCGTGGCCCAGCGGATCAGCTCCGGATTCAGGTCTCGGATCTCCTCGACCGTCGTGCGCGCGGCCTGGGCGATCAGCTTCAGGTCGGTGGGATGCCGCAGGGTCACCGTCTCAGCCTCGATCGGCTCGTCGGGGGGCGGAGAGAAGCCATACCGATCAGGCTCCCGGGCGATGATGGTCATGGCCATGAAGGCAGGGACGAAGAGTTGCGTCTCCTTGGGGAGGCGCAACGACCAGAAGTCCCGGGTCCTCTGGCGCCGGATGGCGCTCTGGAGCTTCCCCTCACCGGCGTTGTAGGCGGCCAGGGCCAGCGGCCAGGACTCGAACATGCGGTGGAGATTCTTCAAGTACTCGGCCGCGGCGCGGGTGGATTTCTCCGGATCCCGCCGCTCGTCCAGCCACCAGGAGGACCGCATCCCGTAGAGCCGTCCCGTGGACGGGATGAACTGCCAGATGCCCGCCGCCTTGGCCCGCGAGGTTGCGCGGGGGTTCACCGCGCTCTCGATGAATGCCAGATTGAGCAGGTCCTCGGGCAATCCCTTCTCGCGGAAGATCTTTCGCATCATCGGGAGGTAGCGGCTGGCCCGCTCGAAGGCGCGGGTGATGACGCCCCACTTCCGGTTCTGGAAGTACTGGATGAAAACCTTGACCTGCTCGTTGAACACTACGGGAATATCGTGCTTCTGGGCGTCGGGTTCGGGCAGGGGGCCGGCACCCTCCGGCGGCGCCTCGGTCACTGCCTGCAGGTCTTCCGGACCCAGGAGAGCCGGCGCGTCCAGGGTGGGTTCATCCGTTTCCGACGGTTCGGGCGCCTCCGGCGTCAGGTCTCGCGGGGGGCCCGCCAGGGAGGCCAGCCAGGGCGTCGCCGGATATGCGGGGAGCCTGACCAGGCCCAGGAGACGGGTGGGTGCCTGGCCGTTGAGGTTCATGTCAAGCAGGGTTTCGAGGGCGGTATCGAATTCCCACTCCGCCTGGTCGGTGTTCCCGCTGCGCATGGCCTGGAGGCCTCGATCGTAATGGGAGCCGGCGCGCTGCATGGCCAGGGCGAAGGGCGAGAGTGCCGGGGGGGCGGGGGTCGCGACCGGAGTGGACCCCGAAGCGGGGGCCGCGGGAGGGGCCGACTCCTGTGCCGGAAGCTTCCAATCGGTGGGGAGGTTGGAGGCAGCCGGATCCTGCGATCCAAAAAGCGATGTTGACGGCACGCCGGGGAGCGTACAGCCGGCGACGAGGATCGTCAGGAGGGCGAAGGCCAGGATTGCCAGGGGTCCAGGATGTTGCCGAAGCCCCATCAAGATCCTCCACCAAGGCCTGCCAAATCGTAGCAGTCCGAGGGAGGTTGATGAACTCTCTCGGGCGTCCTTGAAGGCCCCTGAACAAGCGGGCGCAAAAATTCGGTATCTTTTACCTTCTGCCTCCACTTTTGTCAAGATTTTCCCGCATGCCAAGCCGCCCACCGCTATTTTCAGCCCAAACAGTGCAGCTAAACCGCCAAGACGCCAGGTCCGCCAAGAAACTCCCCGATATTCAAGTCCTGGTGGCCTGGTCCCAATCCTCGGGATGGCGGATCCATGCCTGGCGCGCCGCGGACGCGTCAGGAGCAGTCAGGATGTGGAATCCCGCACCCAGGAAAGGTAGGGACGCGACCCGCCCACGAGGGGCAGGGCAATGATCTCGGGGACGGAGTAGGGATGCAGGGCCTTGACCCGACGGATCAAAGCTGCCAGGCGTGGCCGGCGGGTCTTGATCACGAGAAGAACCTCTGGATCTCGGCAGATCTTTCCTTCCCGGCGATAGATCGAAGTGACTCCCGGGACAACATTGACACAGGCGGCCAGCTGCTCCTCGACCAGGGAGCGCCCGACCTGCTCCCCGACCTCCTGGCTGGGACAGGTCACCAAGACCACGATGGTCCCCTGAACCTCGGATCTTGCTGCCATGGCATTCTCCCCCGGGGATACGCCCTCTTCTATCCCGGACAATTCACGAAGACATGCGTGAATTCTCCGGATCAAATGACCAATGACCAATTTCCAATGACCAATGGTAGTGACCGCCTGGGGCGCGCCGTCCGGGGGCATCCCGCGAATGGCATTCGCCATTGGTCATTTGCCATTGGGATTTGGTCATTGCCCAAGATTATTCGCGAACGCGTTCGCGAATAATCTCGGGCTAACGGGGCCCCATCCCACCGCATCCCTCGCCACGGCGCGTGACTCGGGCTGCGGTGGGTCCCTCCCCTTCGGGGCGGGGGGTTATGACGCAGGCACTTCCCCGATCTGGACCCGGACCGTGCGTTTCTGCTTTTCGCGCAGGACCGTGATTTCGATGCTCTTTCCGACTTCCGCCTCGGCGATGATCCGTTGGAGTTGCCGGGGATCCTTCACCGGCTTGCCATCCACGGTTAAGATCAGATCTCCTGTCTTCAGTCCGGCCGCCTCCGCGGGGCTCTTGGGCATCACCTGGTTCACCAGGATCCCCTCGGCAACCCCCACACCGAAGCTCTTGGCCAGCTCCGGGGTGAGCGACTGGATGCCCGCCCCCAGCCATCCCTGCGTCACCTTTCCCTTCTTGACGAGATCCTCCATCACCTTGCGGGCCATGTTGACCGGGATGGCAAAGCCGATCCCCTGTCCCGAGGTCACGATGGCCGTGTTGATGCCGATGACCTCGCCCCGGATGTTCAAGAGCGGGCCTCCGCTGTTGCCCGGATTGATGGACGCATCCGTCTGGATGAAGTTCTCGTAGGCGGCGATCCCGACCTCAGAGCGGCCGGTGGCGCTGATGACCCCGACCGTCAGGGTGTGGTCCAGGCCGAAGGGGCTCCCGATGGCGATGGCCCACTCCCCCACGTGGAGGGTGTCCGAGTTGCCCAGGGCCACGACCGGCAGGTCCTCTTTGGTGGTGACACGGATCACGGCCAGGTCGGTCTTCTGGTCGGTGCCCACGACCTTGCCCTTGGCCTCTTGCTTGTTCGCGAACCTGACGGTGATCTCGTCCGCGTCCTTGACCACGTGATTGTTCGTCAGGATCAGGCCGCCCTTGTCAATGATGACCCCAGAGCCGAGGCTGGTCTGCCGGCGGCGGGGCATTCCCTCGAAGAAGCGATCGAAGAAGTCGCGGGAGAAGGGCTCGTTGCCGAAGGGGCGAAACAATTCGGTTGGGGGCCGACGCTTTCCGGAAGTGACGGTGCTGATGTTCACCACCGCGGGGCTCACCAGCTCCGCGACTCTGACGAAGGGATTCTCCGGCACGGCCCCACCCTCCTTGGACGGGGAGGCTTGCGGGGGACCGAACAATCCCCGACCGGCACCGGCTCCCGGGGCGGACGGTTTGGTGAGGGCCCCGTGGACATAGATCCCCAGGCTGAAGAATACGAGCGCGTACAACGCCAGGGTGAGCGCCTTGAGCCAGCGGCTAGTCAACATGTCCGACCTTTCTCAGGAGAATTGATTGTCTGCATTAAAAGCCAGATGACCGTCCCTGTCAAGAAGGTGGGCCAGGGGTCATGGTTTGCTGCGGTGACCCGGCCATGAGATGGACTCTCTCATTTCGTCAACAAAGGCGCTTGAATCCCAAAATTATCAGCAGAGGATTGACAAGAACCGGCTCAGGTTTTATATTATGCATGGCATGAGTGTGGAACAGGGATATTATTCAGGACAAGCAACATAACCAGGAGGGTAGCCGTGGGGAAAGTCATCGGGATTGACCTTGGGACAACCAACTCTGTGGTGGCCGTCATGGAAGGCGGCGACCCCGTTGTGATCACCAGCGCTGAGGGCGGCCGGCTGACTCCCTCCGTCGTGGCCTTCACCAAGGATAGCGAACGACTGGTGGGCCAGGTGGCCCGACGCCAGGCCATCACCAACCCGGAGAATACCATCTTTTCGATCAAGCGGTTCATGGGTCGCCGGTATGACGAAGTTACCCACGAGATCAAGCTGGTCCCGTACAAGGTGGTCCAGGCCGATAAGGGGGATGTCCGGGTGGAGGCGCGCGGGAAGGAGTATTCACCGCCCGAGATCTCCGCGATGATCCTCCAGAAGCTCAAGGAGTCGGCCGAGGCCTACCTGGGCGAGAAGGTGACCCAGGCGGTGATCACCGTCCCGGCCTACTTCAACGACAGCCAGCGCCAGGCCACCAAGGATGCGGGCAAGATCGCGGGCCTGGAGGTCCTGCGCATCGTCAACGAGCCGACGGCCGCCTCGCTGGCGTATGGTCTGGAGAAAAAGAAGGACGAGAAGATCGCCATCTTCGACCTGGGCGGCGGTACCTTCGACATCTCCATCCTGGAGCTGGGTGAGGGGGTGTTCGAGGTCAAGTCCACCAACGGAGATACGCACCTCGGGGGCGACGATTTCGACGACCGGGTCATCCGGTGGCTGGTGGACGAGTTCAAGAAGGACCAGGGGATTGACCTCAGCAAGGACCGCATGGCGCTCCAGCGCCTGAAGGAGGCGGGCGAGAAAGCCAAGTGCGAGCTGAGCACGACCCTGGAGACGGAGATCAACCTCCCCTTTGTCACGGCGGACGCCTCCGGGCCGAAGCACCTGAGCATCAAGCTGACCCGGGCGAGGCTGGAGCAGCTGGTGGACGACCTGATCCAGCGGACCATCGGCCCTTGCCGCCAGGCGCTGAAGGACGCCGGGCTGGAGGCGCCCCAGATCGACGAGGTGGTCCTGGTGGGCGGCCAGACCCGCATGCCCAAGGTGCAGCAGGTCGTGAAGGACTTCTTCGGGAAGGAGCCGCACAAGGGAGTCAATCCCGACGAGGTGGTGGCCATCGGCGCCGCCATCCAGGCCGGGGTGCTGGTGGGCGACGTCAAGGACGTCGTCCTGCTGGACGTCACCCCCCTCAGCCTGGGGATCGAGACGCTGGGTGGGGTCATGACCCGGCTGATCGACCGGAACACCACCATCCCCACCCGGAAGAGCGAGATCTTCACCACCGCGGCGGACAGCCAGACGAGCGTGGAGATCCATGTCCTGCAGGGGGAGCGGGAAATGGCCCGGGACAACCGGACCCTGGGCAAATTCCACCTGGTCGGCATCCTGCCGGCTCCGCGAGGAGTCCCGCAGATCGAGGTGACCTTCGACATCGACGCCAACGGGATCGTGAACGTGTCGGCCAAGGATCAGGCCACCGGCAAGGAGCAGGCCATCACCATTACCGCCTCCTCTGGCTTGTCCAAGGACGACATTGACAAGATGGTGAAGGATGCCGACCGGCACGGGGAGGAGGACAAGAAGCGCCGGGCCGACATCGAGACGCGCAACCAAGCCGATAGCTTGGTCTACAACACCGAGAAGATGCTGAACGAGAACCGGGAGAAGATTCCGGTGGCGGACATCAAGCCGATCGAGGACGCCCTGGTGCAGGCCAAGGAGGCGCTGAAGAACGAGGACATGGAGAAGATCCGGCAGGCCATGGACACCCTGACCAAGGCCTCGCACCACCTGGCCGAAGTGATGTACAAGCAGGCCCGCGAGCGGCAGGCGCCTGGCGGATCCGGGGACGGCAAGGATGCCCAGACCAAGGGCGGCCCCGCCGAGGGCGACGTCGTGGACGCGGAATTCGAGGATCTCGGCAAGAACAAGAAATAGCCCTGTGAACAAGCTGTTCGAGCAGACGCTGTCCCGCTCGCGCACGCAAGAGGGAATCGCGGCATCCACCTGGACGCCGGCGGTAGACATCTATGAAACGCCGGAGACCATCGTGACGAACCGGCCGGTCGCTTGCCCCGTGGAGTAGGGGATGGCGAAGCGGGATTACTACGACGTCCTGGGGCTGCGCCGGGGCTCCTCGGACCAGGAGATCAAGCGGGCCTACCGGAAACTGGCGCGGAAACACCACCCCGACGTCAACCCGGGCGACAAGGCCGCCGAGCCGAAGTTCAAGGAGATCAGTGAGGCCTACGAGGTCCTGATCGAGCCGGAGAAGCGCCGCCGCTACGACCAGTTCGGCCATGAGGCGTTCGCGGCCGGGGCGCGCGCGCCCGAGCCCGGCGCCGGATTCGGGGGATTCGATTTCAGCCGCACGGACTTCGGGTCCGGGGGACTTGGCGACCTGGGCGATGTCCTGTCGGACTTCTTCGGCCAGCGGGGCCAGCCCGAGGCCGCGGGACCCGGCAAGGGCGAGGATCTCCACTACAGCCTGGATATCACCTTCGAGGACGCGGTCCGGGGCCTGGTCACCGAGATCAGTATCCAGAAGCACTCCCGGTGTGGCTTGTGCGACGGCTCGGGGGCCCGGGCCGGGAGCGCGTTGGAAACCTGCCCTGGCTGCGCCGGCAGCGGGCGGATCCGAGGCCGCGGGCTGCTGCGGACGTCCCAGCCCTGCCCCCGGTGCCGGGGCAACGGCAAGATCAGCCGGGAGGCGTGCACGACCTGTGGCGGTCAGGGGGTGACCTTCGGGACCGAGCGGATTGCCGTGAAGATCCCTGCGGGGGTGGATAACGGTTCGCGGGTCCGCCTCCAGGGGATGGGAGAGCCGGGGCGGAATGCTGGCCCTCCGGGCGACCTCTACATCATCACCCGGGTCCGCCCCCACCCGGCGCTGGAACGGAAAGGCGACAACCTGTACCTCGAGGTGCCGATCGGGATCACCGAGGCCGCCCTGGGCGCCAAGATCGAGGTCCCGACTATCGACGGGACGACCGCCATGCGCATCCCGCCGGAGACGAGCAGCGGCCAGGTCTTCCGCCTGCAGGGCAAGGGGGTTCCCCACCTCAAGGGCGGCGGGCAGGGCGATCAGTTCGTGACCGTCAAGATCGTGGCCCCGCGGAACCTGGATGCCCGGTCGCAGGAATTGCTGCGGGAGTTCGCCCGGCTGAATCCCGGCGATCCGCGACGCTGACGGGGTTGAGAGGGTTGAGCGGGCGGGTACCCAGGGGCAACGTGCTGGGCACCCAGCGGCATCCGCCGAAGGCGGACAATCCGCTGGGTCCCGGCCCCCGGGTCCCTGACCGCCGCTGAGCGCGTATGCCGAAGCAGAAACGAGCCCTGTACATGATCAGCGTCGTGGCGGACATGTTCGCCATCCACCCCCAGACGCTCCGTGCCTACGAACGGGAGGGCCTCCTCCGCCCGGCCCGGACTGACGGCAACACCCGCCTCTACTCCCAGGAGGATCTCGAGCGGATCGAATTGATCCTCCGGCTGACCAAGGATCTGGGTGTCAACCTGGCGGGGGTCGAGGTGGTACTCAACATGCGCGAGCGCATGAACGAAATGCAACAGCGCATGAACGACATGTTCCAGGAGATGCTTCGCCGCATGGAGACGGAATTCAAGCACCTGGAGCACGAGCAGCAGAACGCCGAGGGGCTGGTGCCGGTGGGCCGGAAAGGGATCGTCCGGCGCGTCCCCATCGAGAAGGACTGAGAGCCTGTGAAAAAATCGCCCAATCGTCGCAATTG
>Ga0156237_1179_pt1 | contig 19152 bp, 15 predicted proteins | sample RifCSPlowO2_12_FD_107884 | JGI IMG/M metagenome (GOLD analysis project Ga0156237, IMG submission 107884) | candidate division NC10 bacterium RIFCSPLOWO2_12_FULL_66_18
CAGGCAAGCTTCCTCCTGCCCAAGCACATCCGGACGCGCCTGGACAGCGAGGCGCGCATCATCGAGGATAACCACCCCCTGTATACCTGGAGTTGACCCATCGCCTCTGGATCAGAGCCGCGCAACATGGGGGATACACCCCGGATCTCCAGGGGATCCCTGCCCGCCTCACGCCCGGTTCCTCTCACCTGTCGCCGTCTCTCATGATCCCCGAAGGGCAGTACCGTACGCCCCTCTTCGACGCGCTGGTCGCCTTGGCCGAGGCCCGGAAGGTCTCTTTCCACACGCCCGGCCACAAGAGCGGGAAGGGGATCTCCACCCGCTTCCGGAAATTCGTCGGGAGCAAGATCTTCACCATTGACCTCACGACCCTGGACGAGGTGGACTGCCTGCAGAAGCCCGTCGGGGTCATCCGGGAGGCGCAGGAACTGGCCGCCGAGGCGCACGGGGCCGACCGCTCGTTCTTCCTGGTGAACGGGACCACCGTGGGCAACCACGCCATGATCCTCTCCACCGTCCACCCCGGGGAGGAGGTGCTGGTCGCCCGCAACGCCCACAAGTCCATCCTGGCCGGGATCATCCTGAGCGGGGCCACGCCCCGCTTCTTCCTCCCCAGCTTCGACCCCGATCTGGGCATCGCCATCAACGTCAGCGCCGCCGCGGCTGCGGAGGCCATGCGGACCCACCCAAAGGCGCGGGTGGTGGCCCTGACCAGTCCGAACTATTACGGGGTCGCGGCCGACATGCCGACCATCATCGCCGCCGGTCAGCGCCAGGGGAAGATCCTGATCGTGGACGAGGCGCACGGGCCGCACCTGCATTTCCACCCCGCGCTCCCCCCGTCGGCTGTGGATGCGGGGGCCGACCTCACGGTGCAGAGCACCCACAAGATTGTCGGCGGCATGACCCAGGCCTCCATGCTGCACGTGAAGGGCGATGCCGTGGACGCGGGGCGGGTGGCGGGGATCCTCCAGATGCTGCAGAGCACCAGCCCGTCCTACATCCTGATGGCCTCCCTGGACCTGGCGCGGATGCAGATGGCCACGGAGGGCCGGAAACTGCTGGGCAGGGCCATCGAGCTGGCCGAGGAGGCGCGGGAGCGGATCAACCGCATCCCGGGCCTGCGCTGCCTGGACGGTCGCCAGGTCAAGGAGTGGGGAGACCTCAGCCTGGACGTGACCAAGCTCACCATCTCGGTGAAGGAGCTGGGCCTCACGGGCTACGCCGCCTCGGCGATGCTCAACGCGGAATTCGACATCCAGGTGGAGATGGCGGACCTGTTCAACCTCCTGGTGATCGTGAGCATCGGGGATCGCCGGGACGATCTGGATCGCCTGGTCCGGGCCCTGGAGGCGCTGGCGCGCCGCTCCCACGGCCCGGCCTTCGTTCCCGAGATGCTGCCCGTGCCGCCCATCCACGAAACCCGCCTGGCCTGCTCGCCCCGCGAGGCGTACTTCGGCAAGTACGTCTCCGTGCCGCTGGCGGAGGCGGCGGGTCGGATTACCTGCGACATCGTCACCATCTACCCGCCGGGGATCCCCATCCTGGTGCCGGGGGAGGAAATCTCCGCCGCGGCCGTCGACTATCTCCAGTTTCTCGGCCGGCACGGGGCCCGGATCGACGGAGTGGTGGAGCGTCCGGAAGCCGGGATCCGCGTCCTGGCGCACTGAGGGCCGCCGCTGCCCTGATCCGCCCGGGAGTCACCGGGGACGCCCTCGGGACCCCGGGGCGGACTGCCCGTCGCGATGGGGCCTCCCCGCGCATCTGCGAATGTTCCCCCCGGCAGTCCTTTGCGGAATTGCGTTGCAATTTCTGCGAGCCCTGGTATAGTGCGCCCCGATTCAGGACAGCGGAGGCGTGATTGCGGGCTAAGGGATGGGGTCGACCCGGCCCCGGTTTCTTAGCCCGTGCGTCGTTCAGGGAGGCGGTCTGGTGCGGAAACGGATCCGGGGTCGCGTGATCCTGCTGGTGGTCACCACCCTGCTCACGGGCTACTACATCGTGCCCAGCGTCGCGCCGGTGAGCAGCCTGCCGTCCCTCTTCCCCGGCATCCTGCCCCGGGCGGAGCCTGTGAACCTCGGCCTGGACCTGCAGGGGGGGATGCACCTCGTCCTGGAGGTGCAGGCGGAGAAGGCGGCGGAGAACGCCTCCGACCGGCTCATGGAGGAGGCCCGGCGCATCCTGGAGAAGGAGAAGGTCGGAATCGCCCGCCTGGTCCGCGAGGGCGAGGCGGGGATCCTGCTGAAGGTGAGCAAGGCGGAGGAGCGGGACCGGGCCCAACGGCTCCTGGGCGAGCTGGTCACGCTGGACAAGGTCCCCGGGGCCACCCCCGACGAGCTCCGGCTGACGGTCCAGGCGCGCGAGGTCAAGCGGATTCAGGAGCTGGCGGTCCGGCAGAGCCTGGAGACGATCCGAAATCGCGTGGACCAGTTCGGCGTCACGGAGCCGCACATCGTGCCGGAAGGGGATCGGCGCATCGTGGTGCAGCTGCCGGGCATCAAGGATCCGCAGCGTGCCATCAACCTGATCGGGAAGACAGCCCTGCTCGAACTCAAGGCGGTGGACACCTCGCTGAACCCGGTGGACGTCGAGCAGGGGAAGGTGGCCCTCCCGCCGGACCTTCAGCTCCTGTACCAGCGCGAGGTGGACGACAGCAAGCAGGTGGTCGGGAAGCGGCCGATCGTCGTGCAGCGCCAGCCCATCATCACGGGCGCTTCCCTCACCTCGGCCGAGGTCCGGCCCGACGACCAGGGAGGCTGGCTGGTGGCCTTCTCCCTCGACGGGGAGGGCGCCCGGATCTTCGGCGACTTCACCGGCGCCAACATCGGCCGGCAACTGGCCATCGTCCTGGACGACACGGTCTATAGCGCGCCGGTCATCCGCAGCAAGATCGGCGAGGGGCGCGGCCAGATCGAGGGGAGCTTCACGGCCGACTCGGCGCGGGACCTGGCCATCGTCCTGCGGGCCGGGGCGCTGCCGGCGCCCGTGAAGATCATCGCCAACCTCACCGTCGGCCCGTCCCTGGGGCAGGATTCGATCCAGAAGGGGGTGCGCGCCGCCATCCTGGCCTCCATCCTGGTGGTCCTCCTCATGGCGTTTTACTACAAGCTTTCGGGCGTCATCGCGGACTTCGCCCTGGTCCTCAACAGCGTCATGCTGGTAGGCCTCCTGGTGGCGATGCGGGCGACCCTCACCCTCCCCGGCATCGCGGGGATCGCGCTGGGCATCGGCATGGCGGTGGACAGCAACGTCCTCATCCTGGAGCGGATCCGGGAGGAGCTGAAGCTGGGCAAGACCGTCCGCTCGGCCATCGACGCCGGGTACGACAAGGCCTTCGTCACCATCGTGGACTCGCACGTGACCACGCTGATCACGGCGGCCGCCCTGTTCCTGTTCGGCACGGGCCCGGTCAAGGGCTTCGCCGTGACGTTGAGCCTGGGCGTCGCGATCAATCTGTACTCCGCCCTGGTCGGCACCCGCGTGGTCTATGATTGGATGACCTCCCGACGGGAGCTCAAGAGACTCAGCATCTGATGGCGGGGAGCGGGAAACTGGAAGCTGGAAGTCGGAAACTGGAAGCTGGAAGTCGGATGACAGAGCCTGGGTTGCAGAGGGCGGCACGCGGCGAATAACTCCGAGCCAGTTTCCAATTTCCCTTTTCCAGTTTCCGAGAGTGAAGAGCGTGGAGATCCTGGGCAAGACGAATTTCGATTTCATCGGCAAGCGCTCCATCGCCTATGCCGTCTCGACCGTCCTGGTCCTCCTGGGGATCGTGGCGTTGATCCAGATCTCCCGCGGGGCGGCCAACATGGGGATCGACTTCGCCGGCGGGACCTCGATCCAGGTGAAGTTCGCGCAGCCCGTGGACCTGGGGGCGGTGCGCGAGGCGCTCTCCAAGAACGGGATCAAGGACAGCGAGCCGCAGCAGTTCGCGGATGGGCGGAGCGTGATGATCCGGCTCAAGCGGGGCACGGGCGAGGTCGCCGGGACGGCCGACCGGGTGCAGGCCGCCCTCCGGAAGGAACTGGCGTCGAACCCCCTCACGGTGGAGGTTTCCACCGAGGTGGGACCGGCCATCGGCAAGGAACTCCAGCAGAAGGCACTGCTGGCCGTCGTCGTCTCGCTGGCCGGGATCGTCGTTTACATCGCCTGGCGCTTCGAGTTCCGCTTCGGCGTGGCGGCGACCATCGCGACCTTCCACGACGTCCTGGGGGTCCTGGGCATCGTGTACCTCTGGAACAAGGAGATCACGCTGCTCGTCGTCACGGCCCTTCTCACCATCGCCGGGTACTCCTTGACGGACACGGTGGTGGTCTACGACCGGATCCGGGAGAACCTCCGCGCCCGGCGCAAGGAACAATTGGCCGACATCATGAACGCCAGCATCAACCAGGTGCTGAGCCGGACGGCCATGACCTCGTTCACCACCCTGCTGGGGGCCCTGGCCATTTTCCTGCTGGGTGGCGAGGTCCTGCACGACTTCGGCTTTGCCTTGGTGATCGGAATCCTCATGGGCACCTACTCCTCCTGGTTCGTGGCCTCTCCCATCATCTACGAGTGGCGCATGCGGGCCGAGGCTGCCCGGCGCGCCCGCCGCTGAGGCCGGGGACGCTGTCGCCGGTGTCGGCACGCCCGGTCACAAACAGGCGCTGGCGGATCGCGCAGGACGATCCAGCCGCGGCCGAGGCCCTGGCCCGGGCGCTGGATCTGCCTCCCCTCCTGGCCAGCCTGCTGATCCGCCGCGGCTGCGACACGCCCGAGGCCGCGCGGACGTTCCTGGACGCTCCCCTCGCGGCCCTGCACGATCCCCGACAGATGCTGGGCATGGACGCCGCCGTGGACCGCCTGCGAGCAACCGTCGCCCGCCGCGAACCGATCCTCGTCTGCGGAGACTACGACGTGGACGGGGTGAGCGGGATGGCCCTCTTGGTGAGCGGCCTTCGGCGCGCGGGCGGAGAGGTGGAGTACGCCGTGCCGCGCCGCCTGGAGCACGGCTACGGCCTGCACGTCAGCATCGCGGAGCAGGCGGCGGCCGGGGGCATCCGACTGCTGATCACGGTGGATCACGGGATCACCGCCCTGGACGCGGTGGCCCTGGCCCGGCAGCGCGGCATGGACGTGATCATCTGCGATCACCACCTGCCGCCGCCCAGCCTGCCGCCCGCCACGGCCATTCTCAATCCTCGCCAAGCCGATTGCCCCTACCCGTTCAAGGACCTGTGCGGGGTGGGCATCGCGTTCAAGCTGCTGCAAGGGCTCTTCGGCCCGGAGGCCGAAGACGAGCTCTGGCCCTTCCTGGATCTCGTGGCGCTGGGGACCATTGCCGACCTGGTCCCCTTGCTGGGAGAGAACCGGATCCTGGTGAAGCATGGCCTGGTCCAGCTCGCCGGCACGTCGCGTCCCGGCCTCCGCGCACTGGCCGAGGTGGCCGGGATTCCCCTGTCCACCTCGGGCGGATTAGCGGCGGGGCGCGTGGCCTTCGGCCTGGCGCCTCGGATCAATGCCGCGGGGCGCCTGGATGATGCCGCCGCTGCAGTGCGACTGCTCCTCACCCACGATCCATCCGAGGCGCGGGAACTCGCTACGGCGCTCGATCGGCAAAACCGGGAACGACAGGAACTCGAGGGATCCATTCTGGCAGAGGCACTGGCCCAGGCCGTGGCGGAGCACGATCTCACGCGGGATCGGGCCATCGTCCTGGCATCACCGGCCTGGCATCCGGGGGTGATCGGCATCGTGGCGGCGCGGCTGGTGGAGCGGTTCGGGCGGCCGACTGCCCTGATCGGGATCCAGGGGCAGGAAGCCCGGGGCTCGGCGCGAAGTGCGGGCGGCTGGCACATCGCCGATGCGCTGGGCCGCTGTGCGGACCTGCTCTTGCATTACGGTGGACACCGGGCGGCCGCCGGCTTCTCCATCCACCCCGACCGGATCGACGCGTTTCGGGCGCGATTTCTCTCCCTGGCCGCCGAGGACCTGACGGAGGAGGACCTGCTACCCACGCTGGCGGCGGACGCGGAGGTCCACCTGGATGCATTGGACCTGGCGCTGGCCGACAGCCTGGCCCGACTCGGCCCCTACGGGGTGGGCAACCCCGAGCCGCTCCTGGTCGCGCGCCGACTCCAGGTGATGCGCACCCCACGCCGGGTGGGGCAGAATCACCTGAAGATGAAGGTGCGGGAGTCCACCCGCGGGCGACAGGTGGTGGAGGCCATCGGCTTCAATCTGGGATCCTTCACCCAGGTTCTGAGCCAGCCATCCGCACCGCAGATTGATCTTGCCTTCGTCCCCGAGCGGAACGTCTGGAACGATCGGGAAATCCTCCAGCTCCGCGTGAAGGATATACACATCCTTCCGGAACCTTGAAAAGTTGACACGATTACACGTTGGAACGTCAAAAAGTGATTCGGGCGCCCCGGTACACGGTGTGCGTGATCACGGGCAGGATGGCCAGTGTTTGGAGTGCCCGACAGATGACGGGATGGTTTTTTCTTGACAATGTCGGACCTGTCAGTGTAGTTACGCCAAGGTGTAACCCCAGCGGGGACGCGGTGTTTTGGGATTGCCAGCTTTGGGAGAGGGGCGTTGCCCCGGCTCCCCGTCGGGATGCGGGTCCATTCTCTGTGCGATGTTGACGCCTGACGATGCAGGCTGAGATTCACCGGATGTTTCGCGACAGCGCGGCGGTCAAGCTGCGCTTCGCCGAGCAATATGCCCCCCGGATCGAGGCCGTGGCCCGGCGGATGGCCGAGACCCTCCGGAAGGGGGGCAAGGTCCTGTTCTTCGGCAATGGAGGAAGCGCCGCGGATGCCCAGCACCTCGCGGCCGAATTCGTCAATCGGTTCCTGCGGGACCGCCGCGCGCTGGCCGCGGTCGCCCTCACGACGGACACCTCGGCGCTCACCAGCATCGGGAACGACCTGGGGTTCGACCAGGTCTTCTCGCGGCAGGTCGAGGCGCTGGGGCGACCGGGAGACCTGGTGGTGGCCATCAGCACCAGTGGCAATTCGCCGAATGTTCTGCGAGGCGTCGAGGCGGCACGCCGCCTGGGCTGTGGCACGGTCGGCTTGACCGGGGGCTCCGGGGGCTTGCTGGCAAACGCGGTGGATGAGGCGTTCATCGTCCCCAGCACCGAGACCCCCCGCATCCAGGAAACCCATATCACGCTGGGCCATGCCCTGTGTGCCTTGGTGGACGAACTCTTGACGCCCGGCCCGGGGGCGGAGATCGCGGCCCCGCGGGACGGCTGAGGGGATGCATTTGAGTGGCGAAGTGCTTGAGATTCCAGGATGGCGGGGTGAGGCGAATCGGCAGCCCCGCCGCTTCCGTTTCGAGGGGGCGGTCGTGTGCAAGAGGCACCGTATAGCCGGCAGCATGACACGAGACCGGTGCAAGGGGGAGAACGGGTGAGGCGACGCTTGCTGTGGCTCGGGACCCTGGTGATCCTGCTGCTCGGGTCAGCCGCCTCGGCGCCCGCCGCGCCGAATCGAGCCGGCATCTCCAGTGCGTCGGGTGGCCGGAGCGTCCGGGTGAGCACACTGCCTCGCCATCGCGCCCGAGCCTCGTCGTTCAGCCCGGAGTTCCTGGACCTCCCGCGGCCCGCACCGGGGCCTGGACCGGTGGATGTCAGCGCGGCCGCGGCCATCCTGATGGATGCCGAGACGGGCGAGGTCCTGTTCGAGCGGAACCCGGATTCCCCGCGTCCCCCGGCGAGCATCACCAAGATCCTCACTGCCCTCGTGATCCTCGAACGGGGGCGTCTCACGGATACCGTGACGGTCAGCCAGGCGGCCGCCCGCATCGGGGGGTACCGGTTGGGGCTCCGGGCCGGCCAGCGAATCTCGCTGGAGGATCTCCTGGCGGCGATCCTGATCCGCTCGGCCAACGACGCCGCCGCGGCGGCGGCCGAGCACGTGGGGCGCGGCCTGTCCGGCTTCGTGGCCCTGATGAACACCAAAGCCCAGGAGTTGGGCATGCGCCACAGTCACTTTGCGAACCCGCACGGGCTGGACGAGCCGGATCACTTCACCACGGCCCGGGACATGGCCCTGCTGACGCGGGTTGCCCTGGACCTTCCAGAGTTCGCGCGGCTCGTGCGCAGCCGGGAAGCCGCGTTGACCATCTGGCAGCGCGGCCGCCGGGGCTTGCGGCCGCAGGCACGCGTCATCCAGAGCCACAACAAGCTGCTTGGTCGCCTGGAGGGCGCGGATGGGGTGAAGACCGGGTACACGGACGCGGCGGGCCAATGTCTCGTGGCGTCGGCCAGCCGCAACGGCCAACGGATGATCGCGGTTCTGCTGAACGACCCAAACCGCTGGACGGACGCCGCCACGCTGCTGGAGTTCGGATTCGGCTCCGCCGGGGGGGCGGCCCGGGCCCGGACCCCCGGGCGGCCGTGGCGCGCGGCGGTGATCGGGGGCGGCCGGGGCTGAGGCTGCCGGCCGCCACGGAGGAGTTCTCATGAGACGGACAGGCAGTGGCCACCTCGGCTGTCTCGGGCTGATCGTGCTCTGCCTGCCGCTGGCTCTGGCAGCGGTGGAGGCTCCGCCCCCTGCGCCGGTACCGGGCGGCGAGAGCACCTACGTGGTGAAGAAGGGCGATACGCTTTCCGGGATCGCCAAGGATGTCCTCAAGGATCCATCCCTCTGGCGCCGAATCTGGGAGCAGAATCCGTTCATCACCGATCCCAACCGGATTTTCCCCGGCGATACCCTGGCCCTGCCGGGAATGCAGCCGGCGCCGCCACCGCCCGTGGCGGTAGCGCCAAAGGCCGAGCCACCCAAGGAGGCACCGAAGGAAGAAGAGGCCAAGGCTGCACCCCCGGCACCGCCGGCTCCAGCGCCAAGCCCCGCGGCGGAGTTGCCGGCCGTGTCTCCCGTACCTCCCGCCAGCCAGCGGGCCATTGCCTGCAGTCCCGTCCTCATGGAGGAGACGGCTGCGATCACGGCCGGCATCGGCAGCATCGTGAAGAGCGAGGAGGACCGTCTTCTCCTCTCCCAGGAGGATCGGGTGGTCGTGGGGCTTGACGGGGCGAAGATTCCAAAGGTGGGGGACACCCTGGCGGTCATCCGCGTGGGTTCGCGGGTGATCCATCCGCGGACGAGGAAAAGCCTGGGGCGCATTCTGTTCACGCTGGGCCTGCTCGAGGTCACCGACGTGCGGGATCGTACGGTCAGGACGCGGGTCAGCTATGGCTGCGAGCCCATCAGCCTCGGGGACCGGGTGGTCCCATTCACGCTTGCCCCCTTCCCCGAGGACAAGATCGCCCGCCCAGCCGCCCGGCAGGTCGAGGGGACGATCGCGGATTCTGCGCGCCACGTGCAGCATATTGCCATCCCGCACCTTGTGTTTCTGGATGTCGGGGTGAGCCAGGGGATCGGCCCCGGGGATGTGTTCGCCATCTACCGGCCGAGTCCGCCCGCGGTGAATCCGGCGACGGGGATGGAGATCCCCATCGCCCCGGACCGCCTGGGCGAGGCGGTGGTCATCCGCGTGACCGAGCGGACCGCTACGGCGGTCATCTCCGTGAGCAGCAAGGAAAGCCGGCCGGGAGATCGGGTCGTCCTGAGCCAGCAAATCCAGCCCTAGCGGTTGTCCCGGTCGCTGGGGACTCGAGGGAAAGGGGCTCGCCGTGAAGCGCGTTCCCCCGCCTCAGCGGGCTGCGGGGTCGCCCGCAGGGGAAGAGGCGGAGCGGGACGCGCGCTGGGCCTTCGGGCTGCTCCCTCAACTGGGAGGCGTGGCGCTCCAAGGGCTCCTGACGGCCTTCGGGTCCGCGGAAAAGGCCTGGGAGGCGCTGGCCCCAGCCCTGCAGGCCGTGCCCGGGGTCAGCACCGGGATGGCGCAGGCCATGCGCCGCTTCCCGCGGGCACGAGCCCTGCGAGAGGACAAGGCGCGAGTCGCGCGGGCCGGGGTGCGGGTGATCGTCTGGGGGGATGCGGATTACCCACCGCGCCTTCGAGAGATTGCCTCGGCGCCGCCCATCCTCTATCTCCGGGGGACGCTGGAACCCGGGGACGCGGCGGCGGTCGCCATCGTGGGGGCCCGGCACGCCACCGCCTATGGCGAGAGCGTGGCCCGCGAGTTGGCCGTCGAACTCTCCCGTCGCGGCCTCACCATCGTGAGCGGCCTGGCGCGCGGCATTGACGCCGCGGCCCACCGGGGGGCTTTGGAGCCGGGCGGCCGGACGCTGGCGGTTCTTGGAAGCGGCCTGGACGAGATCTACCCGCCCGAACACCGGGATCTGGCGGGTGAGGTGGCCGGCCACGGGGCGGTCCTCAGCGAGTTTCCCCTGGGCACAGCGCCACTGCGGCTGCATTTCCCCCGGCGGAACCGGATCATCAGCGGCTTGAGCATGGGTGTGATCGTGGTGGAGGCCGGCGTGGGCAGTGGCGCACTCATCACCGCGCACCACGCGCTGGAGCAGGGACGAGAGGTCTTTGCCGTCCCCGGCCGGGTTCACGCCCGCTACAGCGAGGGCTGCAACCGGCTCATCAAGGCCGGGGCCAAACTGGTGGAAACCTGGGAGGACGTGCTGAGCGAGTTGATACCGCAACTCCCACGCCGCAGCTCGCGGTCCAAGGCGGCCCCCCCGCCGCCCCTGTTGACCGCCGCGGAGGAGCGCGTGTTCGACATCCTGGCCGAAGGGCCGCTCCACATCGACGCGCTGATCGTCCGGGCCGATCTGCCCGGGGGCCGGGTGGCCTCGGCGCTGGTGGGGCTGGAGATGAAAGGCCTCGTGCGGCAGCTCCGCGGCAAGGTGTTCGAGCGCCGCGACAGTAGCTGAGGCGGCGAAACGCCCCATCGGGAGGTCGAGAGACCCAAGGCCGCTGCAGGCCTTGGGTTTTCGCATCTCAAGGTTCGAGGTTGGAGGTTCAATGTTCAAGGTTGACTCCCGAACCTTGAACCTCGAACCTTGCACATCGAACTGGAAGGGAGTTTCCTAGCGTGGCAAAGTCGCTGGTCATCGTCGAATCCCCGGCCAAGGCCAAGACCATCAACAAGTTCCTTGGCCGGAACTACGTGGTCAAGGCCTCCATGGGACACGTGCGCGATCTGCCGGTCAAGTCCCTGGCGGTGGACGTGCAACACGATTTCCGGCCCAAGTTCGAGGTTGTCCGGGGCCGGGAGAAGGTTCTGAACGAACTCAAGAAAACCGCCAAGGCCTCGAGCGCCATCTTCCTGGCAGCCGACCCGGATCGCGAGGGCGAGGCCATCTGCTGGCATCTGGCCGAGGAGCTGAAGCGCCTCCGGAAACCGATCCACCGGGTGATGTTCAACGAGATCACCAAGCGGGCGGTCCAGGAGGCCTTCGCCCATCCCGGGCGGATCGATTCGCGCAAGGTGGACGCGCAGCAGGCGCGGCGGATCCTGGACCGGCTGGTGGGCTACCAGATCAGCCCCCTGCTCTGGGAGAAGGTCCGCCGCGGCATCTCCGCCGGTCGCGTGCAGTCGGTGGCCTTGCGCCTGGTGGCGGACCGCGAGAAGGAGATCCGGGCCTTCGTCCCGACCGAGTACTGGACGATCACGGGGGAGTTCGCCCGGCCGGACGGGGTCGGACCCGAGTTTCCCGCCCGCCTCGCCCGCGTGAACGGCGAGAAGGCCGGCATCCCCTCCCAGCACGAGGCGGATCGGATCCTGACAGAGCTCACACCGCTCCGGGGCAAGTTCCGGGTGGTCACCCTGGTCCGGAAGGAGAAGCGCCGGAACCCCGTCCCGCCCTTCACCACCAGCAAGCTCCAACAGGAAGCCGCGCGGAAGCTCCGATTCACGGCGAAGAGGACGATGCAGGTGGCGCAGCAACTGTACGAGGGGATCGAGGTCGGGGACGAAGGGGCCGTGGGCCTGATCACGTACATGCGCACCGACTCTACGCGGGTCTCGCCGGAGGCGCAGGCGGAGGCCCGGCAGTTCATCACCCAGCGCTACGGCGCGCAGTTCCTGCCGGAGCGCCCGCCGACGTACCGGAGCGGCAAGGGCGCCCAGGAGGCCCACGAGGCCGCCCGACCGACGTCGGTCCTGCGGGAGCCGGGCCAGGTTGCCCGCTTCCTCACCCGGGAGCAGTTGGCCCTCTACACCCTGATCTGGAACCGCTTCGTGGCCTCGCAGATGCGCCCGGCCCTGTTCGACACCACGGCGGCGGAGATCGTGGCGGGGCGCTACACCTTCCGGGCCAGCGGGCAGCAGATGACCTTCCCGGGCTTCATGCAAGTGTACGTGGAAGGGCGGGACGAGCCCGCCCGGAGCGCGTCCGCCAAAGGCGGAGAGGCGGAGGCGGAGGAGGACGAGGAGCGGGCGTTGCCGCCGCTCGCGGAGGGCCAGGTCCTGGCCTGCCAGGGGCTCACCCCGGTGCAGCATTTCACCCAGCCGCCGCCCCGGTTCACCGAGGCCTCCCTGGTCAAGGAGCTCGAGGAGCAGGGGATCGGCCGCCCCAGCACCTACGCCGCCATCCTTGGCGTGATCCAGAACCGGGACTACGTGGTGAAGGTGGAGGGGAAGTTCAAGCCCACGGAACTGGGCGAGATCGTGGTGGACCTTTTGGTGGAGAGCTTCCCCCGGATCCTGGATCCCGGGTTCACCGCCCGGATGGAGACGACGCTGGACGAGATCGAGGAGGGGAAGGCCAACTGGCTGGAGGAAATGCACAAGTTCTACGGGGCCTTCACCCGCTGGCTGGAACAGGCCAAGGAGAAGATGCGGAACATCAAGGCCATGGAGGAGCCCACGGACATCGTCTGCGAGAAGTGCGGGCGCTCCATGGTCATCAAGTGGGGGCGCTTCGGAAAATTCCTGGCCTGCTCCGGCTATCCGGAGTGCAAGAACACGAAGGAGCTGCCCGGAAACGGTGGCAAGGGCGCGGCCGCCACCGGTACGAACGGGCAGGGTGAGCCGGTGGCCGAAGGACAGCCCTGCGAGAACTGCGGGAAGCCCATGGTCATGAAGCGCGGCCGCTTCGGCCCGTTCCTGGCCTGCTCCGGCTACCCGGAGTGCCGGACCGTGGTCCGGATCGCCCGAACCGCGGCCGCCCCGCCGGAACCGACGGACCAGGTGTGCGACAAGTGCGGGGCGCCCATGGTCATCCGGGATGGACGATTCGGCCGCTTCCTCTCGTGCAGCACGTATCCCACCTGCAAGAATATCAAGCCGATCCCCATCGGCGTGGACTGCCCGCGCTGCGGCGCATCCCTGGGCGCCCGCCGCTCCAAGCGGGGCCGGACGTTCTACGGCTGCAGCGCCTATCCCAAGTGCGACTTCACCCTGTGGAATCGCCCGATCCCCGAACCCTGTCCCGCCTGCGGGGCGAAATTCCTCGTGGAGAAGCGGCTGAAGGGGGGCGTGAAGATCCAGTGCGCCGCCGAGGGGTGCGCGTACCAGCGCGAGGCGACATCGCCGACTCCTGCCGAGGCCACCGCCAAATCCTGATCTGCATCCAGACGGGCCAACCGTGCGGTCCAGGGCCTCCGGCCTTTCGGGTACTGCCGAACTGCCGAACGCTCGAACTGCCGAACGATCTTCAGGAAGTGCCGAAGCCAGCGCCAAGGGTTGATCCACGTCAGACACCGACAGCAGCCGGCTCCTGGCGTCAAGGAAGGTCCTGAGGAAGGACCGGCATCACGGCCATGCCGAGGGCCTGGGCGTTGGCCCGAAGAGAGCGGTCAACGGACAGCACAGTGGGGGGAGCGACCTCCAGAGAGAACATGGCGGCAGTGGCCAGGTGGATGGCATCGAGGGTTCGGACGGGTTCTCGGGGGAACGGCTGCGAAGCGCGGGCGAGAACGGTATCGGTGACTCCATAGAAGTGCCAGTGCGCGCTGGCCGCAGCGTAGCGCCTCCAGGAATCGTCCGAGGCTCCGGTGTCGATCACGCCAGTTGCCACGAGGCGTCGGAGGGTCCGGGCAACTTCGGTAGACGTGAGGGCAGAGGTGACCACCAGCCGCGCGTTCGCGAGCACGTCCCGGAGACTGGTGACGTCCTCTGTCCCCAAAAGCCAGCGTAGGACCGCGCTGGATTCCGCGTAGACAGTGCTCACCGGTCGCCGCGGGTTGCAGAGAGCGCCTCATCTACCACGTGTGCGAGAAGTCGGACATCCCCGGGCAAGTACGCCTCCGGAGAGTTCGGTAAACCAACCTTCAGTATCCCTTCCTCCACGAGGGATCGCCACCGATTTGACGCCCCAGCCGGAAGCTGCCCGGTGATGCTGGGGGGCCGGATCTCTGCAACCACCCGCCCGCGGTCGGTCACCAATACCACGTCTCCGCGCTGCACGTCGCGCAGAAAAGCGCTGAGCTTATCCTTCAGCAGTCGGATGTTGGCCGTCCGGATCATGATTCGGATTGTAGCCTCATGAGGCTACATTGTCAAGCCCGTTCTTCGGGCGGCGATCGGTGTCTGAGCCGCAGCAAGAGCCCGACGTTCTCAGCCTGGTCAGCGAGCGAGATAGCGCTGCACAGCCGTTATGTAGGCTTTCGCGTCCTGGATCAAGCGGCGAGAGGCGTGGAAGAGCGTGCGGGTGTCCAGCCGGTCGTACTGGTGGACGATCAGATTCCGCATTCTCACATAGCGGACAATGAATCGCCCGGCCAGAGCGGCTGGGAGAATACCACGGACTCAGCCAGGCGCGTCAATTTCTCCCGGATGAGCGTGCTGTGGTGCGACTCCAAAGTTTCACCCGGCGTTCCAGATAGGCGTCCCGGCGCAGGCGATACTTATAATCGTCGTCGTAGCGGCGGGCGGCGTAGGACTGAAACTGCCAAAAGAGCAACGGTCGCCGCTCGTAGAGTGGACGACCGGTATTGGCAACTTGGAAGAGCAGGAGGGAGCTCGCCTCGTTCAGAAACGCCACATCCACCTCTGCTGCTTCGGGAAAGGCCCGCTCCAGCGCACCGGCAATTTCCAGTTTCAACGAGTCGGGCTCGATTCGTCCCGGCTGACGCCTCACGGCGATATCCACGTCACTCCGGGCGAGTGCACGCCCCCTGGCATGCGATCCGAACAACACGACCAGGTCGAGGCCGTATTTGCGTGCTACCCGTTTCAGGCATGTCTCGTCAAATAAAATCATGCCTGCATTGTATCAGCCGGCGAGCAGAATGACAAATGGGAAGGCGCGCTTGCCACTGATGACCCCCAGCAGGCGAGAGGCGGTGAGGTGGGAGGGGGCAGACCTGGTCGCATCGCGGGATCCCCGGAAAAACGCGGGGGTGGCGCGGTAGCACGCGAATCGCCCTCCGCGGCTGCGGCCTCCGACGGATCAAACAGGGCCGGACGTTTTACGGGTGCAGCGCCTATCCCAAGTGCGACTTCACCCTGTGGAATCGCCCGATTCCCGAACCCTGTCCCGCCTGCGGGGCGAAATTCCTCGTGGAGAAGCGGCTGAAGGGGGGCGTGAAGATCCAGTGCGCCGCCGTGGGGTACGCGTACCAGCCCGAGGCCACGTCTCCAGCCCCCGCCGAAGCCGGCGCCAAGTCCTGACCTGAAGCCTTCCCGGCCCAGGGATGTCAGGCCAGTCCCACCAGCCAACGCTCATCTCCTCTAAGCACTTCAGTTCCCAATCCCAGCACAGGGGGTCAGCCCTCTGCCACCTTATTCCGCCCGCCTGTCATCGAATGGAGGCCCATCAATGCGGTTGACTCCCGGATTCCGTTGACGGTAGAGTGGCGACGCTGTCCACGCTTTCGGAGCGGATCGCAAGGAGGTCTCCGGGGGGCACCGTCTATGGATTGGTGGGAGATCGTCAAAGAAGGCCTGAAGCTGGTCATTCCCCCCATCTTCAAGCGCGCTTGGAGCGCCTTCACCACATGGTGGGCCAATCGCCGCAAGCGCCGAACATTCCAGGCGGCTCTCGATCGGATACTGGGCGACTATCTGAAGGTCCTCCGCGACGGCCATAACTGGCTGAGCCTGGTGGAGCTACTCTCCGGGGAAGAGGCCCGCGCGAAGACCTATCTGGCGCAGACGCCAGCACCACTTGAAAAAGTCTACGTTCCACTTTCCACGATCCTGCCTGCGGAGCCCGCAGAGTCTCGCCGCAGGAAGGGCTCGGCCGGAGTGCGGCCGGACGCGGCTTCACTTCCCGAGAGGGTGGAGCGGCGCGTTACCATCGAGGAGGTTCTCCGCTCCCAGCGGCCCTTGACCGTCACCGGCGGGCCGGGGAGCGGGAAGACCACCCTCCTTGGGCACCTCGCTGTCTGTTACGCCCGGTCGCTTCGCCCTGAAGAGGGGGAAGACCCGGTGCGGCAAGTCCTCGGCCTCCCTGACGACACGGGCCTCTTGCCCATTTTCCTACCCCTCCGGCGGTATGGCCTCTTCCTGAAGGGCAAGCGCGCGAAGGCCGGGGAAGAAAGACCCGAGGCGTCGAGCCTCCTCCTCCTTTGCTGCCCACTATTACGCCGAGAAGGTCTCGGGGATTAGCCGAGAGTTTTTCGAGGCGCATCGAGAAACGGGATGTTTGTTCCTCTTGGACGGGATGGACGAGGTCTCGCCAGACATCCGACAGGAAGTGCGTCAGGAAATCCTCGCGCTTCGCAGGAGCCTCGAGAGCGGTCGCGGGTCGCTGGCGCCGCATCGCATCATCGTCACCGCTCGTCCCGCGGCCGTAGCCGGTGAGGAGGCGCTGGATCGTTTCCATCAGGCAGCGATCCGCGATTTCGACCGCGACGACCAGCGACGACTCGTCGAGGCCCTCTACACCCACATGAATATCTCTGGAGACCGGCCCGGAAGGCAAGAAGCCGACCCGGTCAGCCTTGCAGAGGGTTTCATGTCCCTCGTCCACGAAGGTCCGCACGCCGCCGACCTCCGCAGCATGGCGGAAGTCCCCCTGCTCCTGACCATCATGGCGGTCCTGTACCACGAAGAAGAGAAACAGGCCCTCACGGAACTGCCGCGCCTGTTCGGGGTTGCCACGGACCGGATCCTCCGGAAGTGGAACCCGGCCGACCAGCCAAGGATGTCGCGTCCCCTGGAGCTGACCAACACCATCCGCCTGAACCGGGAGCAGGTTCTGAACGACCTGCACCGGCCCCTCGGCGTCTACTTTCTCGACCGTCATGGGGAATCCGTAACCCGGGAGAGCTTCCTCGCCAAGATCAGCGATCTCATCAGGGGACTGGGACACCCTGAGCAGAACGCTCGGGATGCCGCCACGGTCCTGGTGGACCAGTACATCGAGGAGCGTGCGGGCCTGATCGTCTGGAGGGGACTGAACGATTACGGGTTCCTGCATAGCCAGTTTCGTGACTCCTTGGCCGCGACGGACTTTCAGCGACGGATTGAGAGCGGCCGCCTCGACGTCGATTCGCTCATCGCCGAAATCCTCGCCCGACTCTCCCGCGACCATTGGACTCAAATGGCGATCCCAATGCTGATCCAACTGCTGGATGCTTCGGGAGGTCCGCAGCGGGAGACGGCATCCCGGTTAGTGTCAGCCATCCTCGCGCAGCCGGACGTTACGGACCGACGTGGCCAGAACCTCTTGCTAGGCGGGCGAGCGTTCCTGAAAGCGCAATTCGCCGAAGACAAGGCGGACTGGCGTTTCTCCACCCGGGACGGCCTGTTGTCGGGGCTTACAGATCTCGGCATTCCGGCCAGGACCCGCGCCCGTCTCGGAAGTTTGCTGGCGGAATACGGTGACCCGCGGCCTGAGGTTACGACGGTCCGGGAGATCAGGTGGGTGGACGTCCCCAAGGGGGCCTGCTGGATCGGCAGCGAGGCCGAGGCAGCCTATTCTGACGAGCGGCCCAAGGCGTACGTCGAGTTTCCTGCTTTTCGGATCATGAAGTATCCCGTCACCCAGGCCCAGTATGCGGAGTTCGTCCATGCGAAGAGACGTCCCGCGCCGACCTTGGAGCACTGGCCAGAATACTCCTGGCGGGACGACCGACCGCCTCAACCGCCTCGCGGGGAGGAAAACCACCCCGTGGTCCTCGTGTCGTTCGCTGATGCCGTGGCCTTCTGCGAGTGGCTGTCGGGCCAGCTCGGCTTTGAGGTTCGCCTGCCCACCGAAGGCGAATGGGAGTACGCGGCGAAGGGACCCCAGCCGAGGGAAGAAAGGGAGCGGACGTATCCGTGGGATGGCCCGTTTGACGCGGAGAAGTGCAACACGATGGAGAGTGGGATCGGTGGCACGAGTCCTTTCGGAATATTTCCTCAGGGGGCGCGACCCGATGGCCCGCACGAGATGGCGGGGAACGTGTGGGAGTGGACGGCGTCGGTGTACAAGGGGTACCCTTACCGGCGAGAGGACGACGATGGCTAGGAGAGGCGACACAGGAATCCCGAGGCAACTCGCACCATTCGCGGCGGCTCCTGGAGCGGCCCGCGGGGCGTCGCGCGGTGCGCCGTCCGGAGCCACGACCACCCGGGCGTCCGCTACGGCTACCTGGGGTTCCGGTGCTGCTCCAGGAGTCCGGGGTAGTTGAATCCTGAATCCTGAATGCTGGATCCTGCCGCACTTTCGGTAGGCCCCGATTGCAGGGGTGATAGTCGAGTCGTAAGAAGCGTGTTACGAGCCGCGACCGGCCGGCTTGGCTTCTTCTTGGAACTTCTGAAGCGCTTCCCGGTAACGAGGCAGGGACTGCGCGCGCGTGACGACGGTCCATCCTTGCTTCACAAGTTCGGCCTGAACCAGGATTCGGCCCACATACACGTAGGCGAGTAGCCGGTCGTGCTTCTCGGTCCTCCGGGGGCCGAATTCATGCCTCACTTCTTTCCCGCCCACCAGCAGATTGTTGGCCTGCGTCGCCTCCCGGAAGCCGGGAACCTTGGAGACCCAATGGCCTATGTGGGTGGGTTCTTGGGGAATCCTCCTTTTGCTCCCCGCAATTGGGCACAGCACCTGAGATCCGGCGGCCCACGCAGGAGATGAATCATATGATTTGCTTTGAGGAGGGCAAACGTATTATTCTCTCGGTGGCTCGCAAAAGGTCGGAAGCGACAGGCGGGAGATCGGTGGGACCGGACAATTCAAGTCGTTCGCGAAACCCGGCCGTTGCCTCGCGCTGTGATCATGGAGGAGAGGTATGGCGAAGCTGCGAATCTCGATCGAACTGCCTGAGGATTCCCTGGCGATCAGCCAGCTCAGCCGCCGAGCGGCCGGGGAAGAGATGAGGAGACTTTTCTTCCTGGATCTTGTGAGAGACGGCCGATTGTCGCACGCGA
>Ga0156237_1157_pt1 | contig 18496 bp, 24 predicted proteins | sample RifCSPlowO2_12_FD_107884 | JGI IMG/M metagenome (GOLD analysis project Ga0156237, IMG submission 107884) | candidate division NC10 bacterium RIFCSPLOWO2_12_FULL_66_18
CGCCTCGTGGTGCAGGGCCACAATTTCGAGGGCGATGCCGTCCTCCCGGCAGCACTCCTCCCAGAGGCCCATGCCCTCGCAATCCACATGCTGGAGGACCAGGAAGTTCACAGCCGGCCCCGACTCACTCGTCGCCGTCGCTGGAGAAGACATGAAACCTGGCGAAGTCCCGGGAGGCGTGGTTTCCCTCCCCCCTCGCCCGGAGCAGGAAGTTCAAGAGGCGATGGCCGTAGGATAACGCGTCGTTCATCGCCTTGAACAGCTCGGACCCCCGCTGGGTCTGAGTATCCCGGAAGGCGGCCAGGGTCTTGTCCAGGTAGTCGCGTTGGTCATCCGGGGGACTGGTGCCTGCCTCGGCCACCAGCAACTCGATGAATTCCGCGAGCTGGCGTTGCGCCTGGCGCAGGTCGTCGTCGGTCGGTGATGGCCCCCGCCACCGGCCGAAATACACCTGGTCGTGGATCTCGCGGATCCGGCCGAAACTCAACTCGGTATAGGGGGCCTTCTTCGCGGCGACTCGTTCCATGGCAGGCGTCCTTCGGACCCGTGAATTCTCCGGATCAAAAGACCAATGACCAATTTCCAATGACCAATGATGGTGGGCGCGCACAGCGCGCCGTCAAGGGGCTTCACGGAATTCCCATCCGCAATTGGTCATTCCGCCCGCGGCGGATTGGGATTTGGTCATTCCCCGCGATTATTCGCGAACATGTTCGCGAATAATCCGGGCTAGGAGAGGGCTTCGAGTCGCTCCGGCCGAACCAGGATCACCTGGCGCCGGTCCGTGCGGACGATGCCCGCATCCCGGAATTCAGACAGCAGGCGCATGGCCGTCTCGGGCGTCAGGCCGACCATGGCCGCCAGCTCGCCGCGGCTGACCTGCAGCGAGAGTTGCATCCCCTCGGGGGTCGGCTGGCCGTACCGGCGACCCAGCTCCAGGAGCAATCCGGCCATCCGGGATCGAGCATCGGCCAGGGCCAGCCGCGTGAGGTTCGCCTGGGTGGAGACGAGTTCCCGGCAGAGATGCAGCAGGAGGTTCACCGCCATTCCCCCGTGAGCCTGGAACAGCCGCAGCAGTTCCTCCCGGCCGGCGAAGGCGACCCGGCTCTCCTCCAGTGCCAGGGCGCTGCCAACGTATTGCGCCCTCTCGATCAACGCCTCTTCCCCCAAAACACCACCTGGATCCACGAGTCGGAGGATCTGCTCTCGACCGTTTCCATCGGCGCGACTCACCTTGATCCGGCCGCGGCAGACCACGTACAGCCCCAGCGCCGGCGTCCCCTCGTGATACAACGTCTGCTTCGCCAGGTATTGGTGCTGGTGGTGCACCCGCGCGAAGGCGGCCAGGGCAGCGGTCTCGCTGCCGCACAGCGCGGCGCCCTCCCGTGCGTCGCACGCGTCGCAGGCATCCTTCCCCTTCATCGTCGTACTCCTCTGACCCGTCATCCGCCCGGTGTCTGGCGCGTTCACCCCGTCACCCCCGTCAGGGCGCGGGGGCGATCGTGGCCAGGACCACCAGCCGCGTCTCCGCTCGCCACCCGTGGGACTCCTCCGGCTCGTAGGTCACGAGGGTCCCGGCCTTGACGGCCGTCCCCTCGCCGCTCCCATGCAGGGTCGCCTCCCCCTCCACCACGTAGAGCGAGACGGCCGAGGTCGAGGTGTGTGGGAGGATCTGCTGGCCCGGCTCCAGGCAGAATGGGATCTCCTTCCAATCCGACGCACATCTCATGCCCCGCGGGCTTCATGCTTTTCGGAGCGCTCCAAGCAACACGAGCTTCAGGATACCTCGGTGGCAGCGCGCCTCCTCGGGGCAGGTGCAGAGCAGGGTCACGCGCTCGTGGCGGGCCAGCTCCACCAGCGTCTGCACGTCGGCCCGCGCCTCGACGGAGCGAAGGTGCTTCCGGTAGGCGCTCGCGAAGGTCACCCAGGGGATCCGCCCGGCCTTCCACTGCCGGATCAGCTCCACGGGCGTCCCGAGCCCCTTGAGCCACTGGTCCGCCACGGATTTCCGCGCGCCCCGGGGCCACAGGCGCATCACCAGGACTCGCGTCCCGTCATCGGGGGCCGCGGGCTCGCTGATCCGTTTCGTCCGCACCCTGTCCGTCGCGGACACCTCCGGGCGTCGTCGGGATGTTGCGGGCATCGCTCCTCTCCTCCCCAGCGCAGCGGGAGCGGGATCCTCCGCCGGTCAGTACGTCTCCATAAGATCGTGCCGCCAGCCATAGCCGCCATCGGGCGTATCGTCGATCACCTCGCCAAAACCCGGGACCTCCCGACGCAGGAACTCCTGCACACCGGCCTGGAGCGTGAACTGGGCGCTGGAACACCCGCTGCACGCCCCTGTCAGGCGCACATAGGCATCCCGCCCCACGACCGACAGGAGTTCGATGTCACCCCCATCCGCCTGCAGGGCCGGCCGGATCTTCTCCAGCGCGGTCTCGATCTGCCGCTCGAATTCCTGGTTCACCCCGTCCATCCCGGCCTGCGCCTCGCCCATCGTCGCCTCTCCTCACATGAAGGGAACTTCCGCCCACGAGCGGTGAAGGAAGACCACGACTTCGTCTTCGGGCTTCAACGCTGTGTCCACGCCCTGCAGAAACCGGACGTTATGCCCGTTCACCAGAAACTCCATCTCCGGGATCGGGCGATCGCCGTTCCGGAATGCCTTCTCCTCGAGTCGCCACCCGCCCTTCTCCCGCATGGCCCGGAGGATTTCCCGGAGGCTGTCGGCATCGGCCTCCAGGCTGCTGCAGCGCATCCAGTCCCGGACGAGCCCGAGGAACCGCACCCGCGCCATCTAGCCTTGATCCCAAATTGCCAACCGCCAAGTCGCCATGAGCGCCAAGGGTCGAATCATTCCCGCAGGTCTTGAACCCCGAGAACCTGAGGGCCGCAAGGCGTCAGTTTCGTTCTCTTCCATGGAGAGGCGGAATGTCGATCTCCTCGGCGGCCTTGGCGTCATGGCGGTTTCCCTTTTTCCTCGGATTGGGATTAGGTCGCCACCCCACAGGCCACCGCCTCCGGCTCGTACAGGCAGCAGGGCTCCTCCCCCAGATAATCGCCGGTCATGGCGTACGCCCGAGACCGCGACCCACCACAGAGGGTCCGATACTCGCATCGGCCGCACTTCCCGTGCAGCTTTTCTGCGTCGCGCAGCTCACGGAAGATCGGATGGTGCCGGTACACCTCTACCAGGTCGTCCGTCCGCACGTTCCCCGCCGTGATCGGCAGGAACCCGCTGGGGGCGATGTTTCCCAGGTGATCCACGAAGACGAAGCCGTTCCCGTCGTTCACCCCCTTGGGCGCCCGCCCAATGGCGTCGGTCTGAAACCCGATCTCCCGCCGCGGCCCTCCCTCGGCTCCCCCACTCCGCGTTGCCGTCCGGGGCAAAGTCGGCTCGGGTACCCTCTGGGTGCTCGCGACTCTCGGCTCGCGACTCTCGGCTCTCCGCCTTCCGTCCCACCGGATGCCCCGTTGCCGCTCCAACACGACGCGGCGGTAATGCGGCGCCTCCGTCGTCTTGATCCCGAAGGGCACGTTCCGCGAGAGATCGTACAGGTCGTTCAGGATCTCCTCGTACTCCTTGGCCGAGACCCCATCCTCTGCCCGGCCCCGCCCTGTGGGCACCAGGAAGAAGATGCTCCACAGGACGATCCCCATGCCACGCAATAGCTCCGCCAGTGCCGGCAGGTCCACCCGGTTGTATCGCGTCACCGTCGTGTTGATCTGGATGGGGAGTTCCGCCTCGCGCGCGTAGTCCAGGATTCGCATCGTCCAGTCGTAGGATCCTCGGACCCCGCGGAAGGCGTCGTGAATTGCCGCCGTGGAAGCATCCAGGCTGACGGCCAGGCGGGCCAGCCCGGAGGTCTTCAGCCGAAAGATCTTCTCGCGCCGGGCGGCCGCGGTTCCACTGGGGGTGAGTGCCACCCGCAGGCCGCGGGCAGTTCCCGCCGCGACCAGGTCGTAGACATCCGACCGGCGGAGCGGATCACCTCCGGTGAATACCAGAAGCGGCGCCGGGCGGCCGAAACTGCTCACCGCCTCGATCAAGTTCAGTCCTTCGGCCGTCGTGAGTTCCCGGGGGTCGCGATGCGAAATAGCCTCGGCCCGGCAGTGGACGCAGGCCAGGGCGCACGCCCGGGTCAGCTCCCAGATCACGATGAAGGGTGCACGGTCGAAGTCCACCGACTGGAGGTCGGGGCGGCCACGCTCAGCCACGCTGGCTTCTCTTGAAAGATTTTCCTAGCGAGCTTGGCGATCTTGGCGAGAGATCCGGTCCCTCAGGGTGAGGGATTCCAAAGCTGACTGCAGGACCGATGTTCTCACGCAAAGACGCAAAGGGCGCAAAGGAAAGAGAAATTCCAATTCGGCTCACTCGAATCTCCCTGGCCAACCGTTTCGTTGCCTTCAGCGGCAAACAAAGGGCTGGCGACCACTGGCTGGGAGTCTATGACGGCGGGCAGGGTCAGGGTATGACCGAGATCATATCCGTGAGCGGCGCGGAGTCACCCGATCACGGTCGGGCCCGGAGGGAAGATTGAGCTGCTCGCGCAGTGGGGTGACGTCGGCCCAGGCCCGGCCGAGCCGCTTGAGGCGGGCGAAATCGCGCTCCAATCCCAGGATGAGGCCGGCCACCTGCTGGCGGCCTGTGTGGGTCCGGCACGCCTCGCGGGGGGTCCGGTCATCCAGAAGCGGCAAAGGCGTGTCCGGCCAGCGTTCCAGGATGCGGGCGAAGAATGCCCCCCCGGGCTGGCCCGATCGGGATCGCGGGGCCTCACTCGCCGGGGGCGATGGGCTCTCGTCTCCTTCCTCCCCGATCGGCTCGATCAGGCCCCGCAGGCACGCCTCCATGAAGCGCCGGGCGTCGGCCAGACTCTCGCGGGTGTCGGCGCTCACCTGGACCTCACCCGACCGCAGCAGCACGGTTGCGCGCGTGACCGCCCGATCAAGATCAATCCAGGCGTACCGTACCTCGCCCGTCGTTTCGATGTCCCGCACGAGTTCCGATTGGCGGTCCAGGCCGGCGCGAATCCTGGAGTCGCCCGTCCCCTTGTAGACTGCCTGCCCCGGCGCGAAGGCAGCATGGCGCGCCGTCTCCCGCGCCCGGCCGCCGAGGTCTCGCCCGCGAAGGAGGAAGAAGTGATGGTACAGGTGGGTGGCCCCGTCCAGGAAATCCTCCAGGGAGACATGGCGGGCCGGACGCGCCACCCGATAGGAGGTCCGGAGATAGGCCAGGAGTTCCTCTCGGCCCGCGGCGGGCAGTCTGAGGAGGCCCACGCCTGGTCGGGTGAGACGGCCCAGCGGTACCAGGCGGCAAATCACCACGTCGGAGCGGATCGGCAGTTCGGCGAGCCCGAGGGGACCCAGGGCGCGCTCCGTCCCGCTGAGCAGGTCCTTGACCTGGACGCCGCGAGGCCCCAGCGTCTCCGTCACCTCGTAGGCCCGCACCGGCGATAGGAGCAAGGCGAACAGCAGATCCTCCTCCCGTTGGCTCAGGCCGACGGCCGCATCCGCGAACTGGCCCAGCAACGGTCCGCCCCCCCGGCGCGTGGGCTGGTCCAGGAGGAACCACTCCAGGAAGCGCAGGTTCTCGGCGGCTGTCTGCCCCTTCCCGGGTTGGAATGGCCTCTGGGTGTTCCAGAAGACGGCGGCTGCGGGTCCCTCTCGCCGTCGGATGCGGGGTGAAGCGGCGAAGGTCACCAGGCGGGAGACGAGATGCTGGAAGGCCTCCTCCCACGGGAGACAGCAGGTGGCCAGGCTGCGCCGGCTTCCGCAGGGACAGGGGGCCTGGCGTTGGCGGGTCGGCGAGAGCGACACCATCAACCCGGTCCGAGCAGCCGGCCCAACTCGTGCCGGTTGAGGATGGTGATCACCCCCTCCTCGGTCTTGATCAGACCCTCCTTCTGCCAGCGACTCAGGACGCGGATGGCTGTCTCCAGGGTGCAGCCCACCATATCCGCGATGTCCTGCCGGGTCAGGTGCAGTCCCAACCGGGTCACGCCACCGTCGGGCACGCCGGTCTTGTCCGCCAGCTTGAAGAGCAAGCGGGCCACCCGCGTCTCCACCCGCTCGGCGGCGAGGCCCCGGATCACCTGGTGGGCTTCACCCAGGCGGGTGCGCAGCAGCTCGATGATCTGGAGGGCCATGGGGGGGAAGCGCTTCAGCAGGGCCAGGTAGTCCAGCCGCGGCAGACACAGCATCACCCCCAGCTCCATGGACACGGCCGAGGCGGGATGTCGTGGGAGCAGGAGCGTCGCGCCGCCGAACACCTCGCCGGGCGCAAAGACCTCCAGGATCATCTCCTTCCCGCTGGGTGCCTGCTTGACGATCTTGACCTTTCCCTCGAGCACGATATAGACGTACTCGGCCGCGTCCCCCTCCAGGAAGATGAACTGGTCCCGATCCACCCGCTGCTCGTGGAACAGCCCCTGAATCTCTTTCCGCTCGCGCTGGCCGAGCTCCCGGAATAACCCGACGCGGCCGAGGAAGTCCGTCTTATCCATGGGCGCCGCCGGCGGCGCAGTGGATCCGGCGCGCACAGGGGCCAGCAATCCGCAATCGCGCTCGCGTCCCGCGGGAAGATCGCATGGTCCGGTCACGTCTCCATCTGCGAGGCGTGCATCGCCTCGCGATCCGCAGCGGGCGCCGGAACCCCTGAGGCGACACGCTCGGCCGAGATCCCGATCGCCCCGGCCACGAGGAGTCCCGCCAGGAGCCCCACCACGGCCCCCACCGCCAGGTAAGCCGGAAAACCGAGCGCCATCTCCAGCCCGAGCGCCGCCAGCGCGCGGAGGAACGCCGGGAAGAAGCGTTCCCCGGCCGGACCGGCGAGTTGATCAATGGCCCAGCGCGCCGCCAGCAGGCACACGCCGACCCCGGCCGTGCACACCCCCGCGACGGCCCCGGACCGGAGGCCAATTCGCCGGAGATCGCGACGGGTCATCACTGCGCCGCTGAACCCGCGCTGGAACCAGGCGAGGGCCACCACCAGGCACAGCCCTCCCCCCGTGAGGAGGCTCAATGCCATGGCCGTCCGGTCCGCACCCCGGTATCGCTGCAGGAACACCAGGAGCCCGATCGTCACCAGGATCGCCAGCGCTGCGACGACCGCCCGCAGCCGAGGAATGCGAATAGTTTCTTGGCTTCGCGCCACCCCGGGTTCTCCTCTTAAAGTGTTCCCAGCCCAGCAGAAGCGAAAGCGCAACGCAACCACAGATAAACGCAGATAGACGCAGATGGGATTTCTCGAATTACTCTTCCCCATCCGCGTTCATTTGTCGCGCCATAGGCGGATCCCCCCGGTTCGCACGAGTTACGGCCTGGCAAGATCCGCCTCGGGCGGACGTTCATTTGCGGTTTCACCTCGGTTCGGGATTCCCCCCTTCACGCGCGTGGATGCTAGTCGGCGGCCCGGGAGGGTGTCAACCCCTTTCGGACAGCCCGCCGGTGAACCCTGATCCGAGAAGAACCTTGAACCGCCGGTACCAACGGCACGGCCGTTGGTGCGCCAAGGTCGCCAAGAATCCCATGTTTCGATCCTTCAATCGAGAAAGGCGACAACCCTTCTTGGGGCCTTCAGGAGTTTCGTTCCTTCTCCCCCCAATGAGGCGTTTCCTCTTGGCGTTCTTGGCGCCTTGGCGAGTGATTATTTCGGATTGAGGTGAATTCCGGGTAGCCCCTGGGTGACGACCAAAAAAAATGGGTGTCCCCCCATCGCTGTCCCTGTCGCTGTCGGCCTTCCCCGTTGGTGTCGCTCCCCTAGCGCAGGCGAACTGGAACCAGCCCCGTGAAGCGCACCCCCCTCGGGTCCACGTGACAGCGCATGGCGCACACGCGGACGCCGGCGCGCGATGCTCGCCGGAGGCTCTCGCTGAACTCCGGATCGGCATCCCGGTTGGGCGCGAAGATTTGGACATCGCTCCGCTGGATCACGAAGAGGATGGCGGCCCCGAGGCCGCGCCGCCGGGCGGCGATCAGGTGTTCGACGTGGGTGCGACCGCGGACCGTGGGCGCATCCGGAAAGAGGGCGACGCCCTCCTTCACCAGCGTCACCGATTTCACTTCCAGGAGGCACCGTCGCCGTCCCTGCGCCAGCAGGAAGTCGGCGCGGCCCCTGCCCATGGCCGGTTCCCGGCGCAGGACTCGGTGCCGCCGGAATCCGGGGATCGCATGGCACCGCAGGCCCTCGGCCACCAGGGCGTTGGGCAGGTGGGCATCGGCCGACACGTAGCCGGTCGGCAAGCGGACCAGGGCCAGCGTGAAACGGGTCCGCCGCGCCGGCGTCGTGGCGGCCTCCAGCAGCACCTCGCGGCCAGGCGTGAACAGCTCGTGCAGGCGTCCCGAGTTGCGGACATGGACCTGCTCCTGCCGCCCCGCCACCTCGACCAGTGCCGCAAACCGGTTGAGTCGGCGCACGAACCGACCCGCCACCAGGGGCCCTGGGAACCGAATTCCGCCCATCTCCACTTTCACGCCGCCGGACGACGCTACGGTCACCCGGGAGCGATTGCAAATGCGGCAACCGGGTTTCAGAGGAACTGGCGGATCTGCTTCATGAGGTCGGCATCGCTGAGGACCTCGAGGGTTTCCTTCAGCCGCTCGTACTCCCCATAGTTCACCAGGACCGCCGCGGGCTTCCCCTGCCTGGTCACGACAATCTCCTCTTCGCGCTCTTGAACGCCGGTCACCAATTCAGGCAGCCGCGACTTCACCTCGGATATCGGAAGCGTCCTGGGCATGACGAAGTCTCCTTGAGATGACCAAATATCTGGTCCACGGCAATCTGCCCGATTGCTTCCGCCCCTGTCAAGCCGCAAGCGCGATTCACGGGGCAAGATCCCCAGAGCCGCGGCCACCCGGCCGGCGCCACAAGGAGATCCTGGCGTGGCGTGCCTCAGTGGCCAGAGCCCAGCCTCGGCGGAATGGAAGTAACGGAGCTACGGGTCCCGCATTACATCCGGTCTCCTTCCCTCGGGATGACACGCGTGATGGTTTCCGAGTGTCGCGAAGACAGAGGCAGGTGTACCGCACCCGGTTCCCGCACACCAACTCCGCCAGGTCATACCGCCCCCCGAGCTGCGAGGAGGATTCTTCCGTGCCACTGGCGAAACGGCTGGGGGCCCCCCGCGTAAGTTGATTCAGAACCAACGTTCCCCGTTACGGAGTGTTCCGCAGATCCTGCTTGACGCCTGGTGTTATGAGATGTACAGTATCTCAGTACAGATCCATGGAGGAGGAGAAAATGCCCACGGAAACGACGTACACGAGTGCACGGGCGAATCTCGCCACACTGTGCAACGAGGTGGCCGCCACTCGGGATGTCGTGATCATCCGCCGGCGGGGCGCCGAAGATGTGGCGCTCGTGGCCGCGACGGAACTCCGTAGCCTCATGGAGACGGCGCATCTCCTGCGGTCCCCGAGGAATGCCGCGCGGTTGCTGCGCGCACTCCGCCGCGCGAGAGGCCGCAGGCTGAAATCGAGCACCCTGGCCAAGCTTCGACGGGACGTGGGGCTTGAAACCGCCCGGTAGCGGGGCATCCGGCTCGGGGCCCGCCCGGCTCGCCGTATTTCATCCCGAGTTCCGCGAGGACCTCCGGTACTGGGTCGAGACGAACCGGCGGGTGGCGCTGCGCACCTTCGATTTGATGGAGGCGATCCTGCGGGACCCCTTCCGCGGGATCGGGAAACCCGAACCCCTGAAGTACGTCCTGGCCGGGGCCTGGTCGCGCCGTCTGACCGAAGAACACCGTCTCGTGTACCTCGTCAGCGGGAACAGAATCGACTTCCTCCAGGCCCGCTACCACTACTGACCGTTTCCCCCCTGCCCGCCCGGAGTCCCTGGCTCTTGGCCCGCGTCCCGTAACGGTCCGCCGTCCATGGTCTGACGCTGAACCCTGCTCTCCTGTCGCGGGGCCTGAAGGTATGAGAGGCGGATCACACTTGCACACTTGGCCGCCTCCCGAATCCCAACTTCCTGGCCACCAACTGCGACAGATTCCGCGGCCCCGCGGACCGCGAGGAGGGTTCTTCTGTGTGCTCCAGGACACGGGCGAGGCGCTCATCGGTCAGCCAGACAGATACGCCTTGATAGTCGTGGGCGATGCGCATTCGCACCGGCCTTGGCGCCCCTGGCTGACCTTGAAGTCCTTGCGATATGCAACTACTACGCTAACCGTAACCCAACCCGGGTATCAAGAATTAGTCACTCCGACTTCCACCCCGCCTTCCACCTCCGTCTCCCGCCCACCTCGCCTCTCCGCTCGCGGCTCTTCCCGGTCATTCCGCATTCGGCTTCGCGTTCCAGCCTCCCAGCGTCCCAGCTTTCCCGCCGGGCGGTCCGATTTCCTGCTCGTGATCCACTCACCGGCAAAGCCATTAAAGCCGCAACGTCCCCTTTTACGGCTTGTCTTCATCGCCAACGCCCTCAAGCAACACCCGATCGGCCTCGAGAAGGTGGCCGATGGCATCTGGTCGATCTACTTCTGCCGCGTCCTGTTGGGACGGATCGACGAACGGGACTACATCATCCGAGCGTAGACGGCAAGTGTTACCCATGTTGCCGGTTTATTCTGTTACCTATCTTCCCGGTTGCACAGATCATGGTTTGACTACTACAGACCGGATCATGCGATTCGCCACCTCGAGCCACTCACCTTCGAGTTCCTTCGTCATGTTGACCGTGATGAGAAGCAGGCGCTCGTCGACAGAGGTTGCGAGCATCAGATTGCGAATCTCCGTATCGAGGGCAGGTGTGCGCAGTTCAAGAAGGATGAACTGTCGCCCATTCAGGGATGTCACCTCGCTCCGGAACCAGTGAGCGGACGGGTACATGTTTCGAAACATGCGGTCGAAGGCGCGATGGGCCTCCGTGAGCTCCTTGCTCGGGAGCGGATTTCGAGTGTGATTCAACGCGAGACTGACGGAGCCGGCGTCGTTCGCCAGAACCAGCGTCGGACGGCGCTCCATCGGGTACTTGAGCTTCAGGATGTCCTCTGGCATCGGGTGAAACGCCGTCGGGACGAGCATCTCCACCATTCCGCCGAGGAGCAACCGAGTTTCCAGCGGGGTCTCAGCTCGTGACCAGGGAGACGCCAAGCCGCCAAGCAGCAATAGCATCGCACCGAGTCTGAGAACTTTGTGCATTTGTCCCCCACATCCCCCACTTTCAGGCCATCTAACGTGTCCCAATCACCTGCGCGCGCAATACAGCGTAGCGATTGCACGCGACAGAGTGGATTGGATGGTTAGACCTCAGCGTTTCCATATTTTGAGCGTACGACAGCAGAAGATATGGATTCAAGCCGAGGCGGCCCGCCGCCGTGTATTTCGCTCATCGGGTACGTAAGCTCCCAATACCGACCGTCCGCGGGGTCACGGTAAAGCTTTGTCCATCCACCATCGCGGGACGCCACAAACTTCAGATAGTTGTCTAATAGGCGTTGAATTCGCAAAGCAACCTCGTCTGCTTGAACGGCGCCGCCTACGCGGACCCATTGTCCTTCGAGCACGGATTCAGTTGATGCGATCTCGGCCATTTGCTGAGGTCTAACGGCCAGCGCTCACCCGCGGCCGTAGGTTCTAAAGTGCATTGAGGAACTTCTTCGGGTCGAGCGGTTCGGGGGACACGGCCGACCGATTCACCGAGGACATGGTCCCCCCGAGGAAGCGCGCGACCTCGGCACCAGAATCGCCCATCTTCTCCAGGGCGATCCGACAGAAGAGGTTCCGAGCCTGGACCACGGCTCCCGTCCCGGATCCCATAGGCGGTCGCCCAAGCTGACGTCCCGGTTGGCGAATGGTAGCCGACCCGGAGAAAGGTGCCAAGGGGATTCCGCGAGAGCCGGCGGAGCGGTGTAGAGGGATGCGTGGCTTCGGCGCGCCCGGGCCACCGTGCGTAAAGGGGGACGTAGGTTCTATAAAGGGGGACGTAGGTTCTAAAGTGCGTTCAGGAATTTCCGGACCTCCGGCAGCTGCTCGGACGCGGCGAGCCGATTGGCCGCCGAGGTCGTCACCCCCAGAAACCGCGCCACCGCCGCCCCCGAGTGTCCCATGCCCCGCACCGCGACCTGGCAGAACAGCCTCCTGGCCTTGACCACGTCCCTCCGGCGCAGGCCGGCCCGGAACTCCTCGGCTCGCACCCCTCCCGCGGCGATGATCTGCCTCCCCAGGATCGCCAGGGCCACCACTTTCCGGGACAACCGCAGGGTCTCCTTTTCCTGCTTGGCCGCGTCCGCCAGCAGCCGCTCCACGAAGGCGCCGCTCCCGAGGATCCGCTCATCCGACGCGACCTTGACCCCCCGCCGTCGCAGCGGGAGGACCTGCGCCCAGCCCCCCTGGCTCCGGAGGAGGCCGCCCCCCACCAACTCGGGCCGCCGGCCCTGCGCACTCCCTGCCCGCACGAACTCCTCGTACCGCTGGACCGCTCGCCTCCGCCGCTGCCCGAAGTACGCCAGCACCGGGGCCGTCTCCTGCCAGGCCCGGTCTCCGCCCCCCATGAGCGCCGCATGGCCCGTCCAGGGGTACCCGCGCAGCTCCGGCACGCGCTTGACGAGGCCGGCCCGCACGGGATTCAGGTGGATGTAGCGGGTCAGCTCCAGCAGGTACGGGTCCTCCTCGCAGACGATGGACTTGTACCGATTCTGGAAGAGGTGGCCGACCCGCTTGTGCCGGCGGTTGAAGTTCACCACGTAGCCCGTCAGCAGCTTCTGCATGCTCCGGAAGAGCGGGACCGGGCCCGTGCGCACCAGGAGGTGGAAGTGGTTCGGCATCAGCGCCCAGGCGTACACGCTCCACTGCCCGTCCCGGCACAGCGCCGCGAGCCGACTCACGAAATCGTCCCGGTCGGTGTCGTCCTGGAAGAGCTTGCGGCGCTCGATGCCCCGGCCCATGACGTGATGGAGGGTGCCCGGCGCATCCAGGCGGGGCTGTCTGGGCATGGCGAGACCCTACGTCCGGGCGCGGACGTTTGTCAAGTTGTTTTAGAACCTACGTCCCCTTTTCCGCGTCAGAGCTGGCCGAAGAAGGCGAGGTACTCCGCCTTGAGGACGCGCTTCAGGAGCAGGATCGCGCCGGGGACCATGAGGACCATGGCCTGCGAGAAACGGACGCCGACCATGGCAGACGGGGCCCCTACCCTTTTATTCCGGTCGAGGCGACACTCTGGACGTAGTACTTCTGGAGCATGAAGAAGAGGACCACGATGGGAATGGTGGCCAGCATGGATCCGGCCAGCAGCCGCCCCCAGTAGGTGATGAACTCGGTCATGTACTTGGTGAGGGCGACCTGAATCACCGTGAGCTCCAAGGAGGAGGTTGCGACCAGGGGCCAGAAGAAGGCATCCCACTGTCTGAGGAAGAGCAGCAGGCTGGCCGTGATGAGGGCCGGCTTCACGTTCGGCAGCGCAATCCGCCAGTAGAGGTCCCACCACGTGGCCCCGTCCACCCGCCCGGCGTCAAACATATCCTTGGGCAGCTTCGCCATGAACTGGCGGATGAGGAAGATGGAGAAGGCGTCCGGCACCGCCGGGATGATCAGGGCCCGGTAGGTATCCAGCCACCCCATGGAGCGGACCACCAGGTAGAGCGGCAGGACGATCACCTCGAAGGGCACCATGAAGGTGACCAGCACGAGGCCGAAGAGCAGCTTCTGGCCGCGGAAGGTGAACCGCGCGAAGCCGAAGGCTGCCAGCGAGTTCACCAGGAGCCCCAGCACGATCGTCGTCCCGGCGACGAAGAGGCTGTTCCCGAAGAAGCGGGCGAAGCGATCCTCGAAGAGGATCTCCCGGAAGTTCCGGAAGGTCCCGCCGATGGGCAGGAGGGTCTTCCAGGAGAGGCGTGTCGTGTACCGGAAGATCTCATCGTCCGGGCGAAGCGACGAGGTCAGCGCCCAGAGCAGGGGGACGGCCGAGAGCAGCAGGGTCGCCCCCAGCGCGCTGCCGAAGAGGCCGCGCCGCAGGAGGCGGGTCGGAGCGCCCTGGCGTGGACCGGCAGGTGTGTGCACGGCTCAGTACTCGAACTCGACGCGCAGGAAGCGCATCTGGATGCTCACCGCGACGGCGATCACCAGGAGCAGGGCCGTCGAAATCGCCGCCGCGTAGCCGAAGCGGGTGTAGACGAAGGCGTTGCGGTACACCTCGAACATCAGCAACGTGGTGGCCTCGGACGGCCCCCCCTGCGTCATGACGTACACCGGAACGAACAGCAGGAAGTTGATCACCGTGTCCGCCACCACCACGAACACCAGGGTCGGCGAAAGCAGGGGAAGCGTGACCGAGAAGAATCGCCGCCCCGGCCCCGCCCCATCCACGATGGCCGCCTCCTGGATGCTCTCGGGGATCTCCTTCAGCCCGGCGAGCAGGATCACCATCCAGTAGCCCACCCCCTTCCAGACGACCATGCCCATCAGCGACGCCATGGCTTGAGACTGGCTGGTCAGGAAGGTCTGGGCGGGCAAGCCCACGGCGATCAGCAGGCCGTTGATGAGTCCGCTGTCCGGCGCGTACATCAGCTTCCAGATGATGGACGCCACGACCAGGGAAATGACGGCGGGCATGAAGAAGAACGACCGGAAGGCCTGGAGGACTCGCCCCTTCCGGTTGACGAGCACCGCCAACCCCAGGGCCAGGACGACCTGTACCGGGGTGACTGCAAGATTGAAAAGGAGGGTGTTGACCGTGGCCTTGAGGATGACCGGATCGCGCACCAGCTCGGCGAAGTTGGCCAGGCCGATGAAGTCCTGCGTCCTGGCGATCGGCCGGACCTCGTAGAACGACAGGCGCAGCCCCTCCATGATGGGGTAGAGCTTGAACAGCCCGAACCCCACCATGGCGGGCGCGATGAAGAGGTACGGGACCACCGACCAGGCGCGACGACGGGTCACGGGCGGGCGCGGTCTACTTGTAGCGGCGCAACTGCGTGTTGATCTTCTCGGCGGCCGCGTTCATCTCCTTGGCCGCATCCGCACCCTGGCGCACGTTCGCAAAGGCCTGGCGCAGCAGGTCCTCGTACTCGCGGTAGGCCGGCGTGCGCGGCCGGGCGATTGCGGTGTGGACGATCTCCCAGTAGAAGAGCTTGTTCGGCATCACCTCGAAGGTCTCGGGCAACGCCTTGAAGGTGGACTCCCGCACCGGCATATAGTTCATGATCTTGTAGTTCCGCTTGGCCGGCTCCGGATCGGTGTAGGCCTTGAGGAGCGCCACGGCCAAGTCAGGATGCTTCGTGCCCGAGAATACCCCCGCATGCCAGGCCCCGGTCTCCGTCACCGGCTTCTTAAAGTAGGGGTGGGGGACGAGGACCCAGTTCACGTTGGGATACTGGCTCTTGAGGGTGTTGGCCTCGTAGGAAGGCGCCACGTACATGGCGAGCTTGCCGGTGTAGAAGAGGTTCGGGATCTGCTCGCGGGGCGAGATCTTGTGCTTGTTGAAGGTATCGCCGTACCAGCGGGCGGCCTCGATGGCCGCCGGGCTGTTGAGGAAGCCGTCCACCGTGGTCCCGTCGGGGCTGAGGTCGCCGGCTCCGTTGGACAGGATCAGCGGCAGCATCATGTACGGGCGGTCGTACTGCTGGAAGGCGAGGCCCCACACATCGGGGATCTTATTCCCGTTCTTGTCCACCTGGACCTTCTTCGCCAGCTCCACCACTTGGTCCCAGGTCATCCGCTCCTTGGGGTCGGTGCCCGGGAGCTTCAGCCCCGCGGCCTTGAAGAGGTCCACGTTGACGAACATGCCGACGCTGGTGGAGCCCATGGGGGCCGAGATCATCTTGCCCTTGTAGGTGGCGAGGTCCCGCTCCACCTTGGTGAAGTCCTGCGCGTTCTCCTTGCTGTAGTACTTGTCGAGCTGGAGCAGGGCGCCCTGGTGCCCGTACGAGGCCACCAGCGGGCTGTCCACGTCGAAGACGTCTATGCCGCTGCCGGACGAGAGGGCGATGGCCGCCTTCTGGAAGAACTGGTCGAAGGGAATCTCGGAGAGGACCACCTTCACGCCCGGGTTGGCCTTCTCGAAGTCGGCCACGGCGGCCAGGATCGCCTGCCGGCGGGGCTCCCCGCGGGCCACGGAGAGGAATTGCAGTTCCGTCGCGGCCTGGGCCGGCCCAGGACCAACCGGCGAGCTCGATGGCCCCGGCAGGATCCCGCCGCTCACGAGGGCAAAGCTCAGGACGATTGTGAGGATCGTTCGATGCGACATGTTGCGTCTCCTTTTGCAGGGTGGTGGCCGGCCACGGTGCCGAGGAACAGTTCCATGAAGCGAGCCGCATCCAGCTCCAGCGCAACCCGCGCGTTCAGCGGGCCCGGGGCCGGGATGAGAAATCGGGCTGATTCAGGGTATCCCAGGAGCTGGCCCGCGGTCAACTCACCGCCAAGCTCGACGGCCACGTGCATGGGGGTGAGTTTCAGGATCGCCGGATCCAAGGCATAGGCCAGGGCCAGGGGGTCGTGCAGCCAGAAGCCCGGCAGGCCCCGCACCTCCATGGCGAAGCGCAGCCAGGGCCGGCTGGTCTTGGCCAGGAAGTCGTGGAGCGAGGACCCGCCGGTGGCGATCCGCTCCAGGTCGGAGGGGGTCATGACGGTTCGCGTCGTGACGTCCAGGGGGACCAGGGTCACCGGCGCGCCGGAGGCCAGGACGACGGCGGCGGCCTCGGGGTCATAGCCGATATTGAACTCGACCGCCGGTGTGACCAGGCCCGGGACGCGGATCGCGCCGCCCATGACCACGATCTCGGCAACCGACTTCGCCACGGCGGGATCGAGCAGCAACGCGGCCGCCACATTGGTGCAGGGGCCGATGGCGACGATCGTCACCTCGCCCGGCCGACCCCGGACGGTGTCGGCGATGAACTCGGCGGCGCGCGACGTGGCCGGGGCCAGGGTCGGCGGGTCGAACGGCGGCACGTCCCAGAACCGCTCCACGGCCTGGCGGCGTCGTGCCCCCATCAATTCCCGGATGCGGCTCGGGTCCCGGAGCAGCGGCCGGGTCGCGCCCGGCACGACGGGCACCTCGGTCCGCCTGGCAATCTCCAGCAGGCGGAGGGCGTTCGGCAGGCCCTCCTCATGGACGACATTCCCGGCCACGATGGTCACGCCCAGCAGATCGCATGTCGGGTGCAGCAGGCCCAAAACGATGGCCAGGCCGTCGTCCACATCGGATCCGGGTGTCCCGATGCCCGGATCGGTGTCGAGGATGATGGACTTCCCTTTTGTTCGTACCGTCATCACGCCCGCGCCACGTGAGTCAGCCCGGAAACCGTGAGGCGTAAAAAACGTAAGGCCATTACGTCTCACGTTTTACGTTTTATGTTCCCCGTACACCTGGACCTTGTCGGCAGGGAGCACCAGTCGAAACGGGCCGGGCCGCCGGAGGTCGGGGCTGTCCGCCATCACCATGCCGTCCGCCAGACGGATGTAATGCCGGTAGTGGGCGCCCAGGAACAGGCTTTCCTCCAGCACCCCGGTCAGGGCCACCGTGCCCCCCCGAGGCGGTGCCGACGGCTCCTCCATCTGAACGTCTGACGCGCGGAAGATGACGGTGACCCTGCCTCGGGCGGTGCCCGTGTAGGGGATGGACTGGCCTGCCACGACCAGCTTCCCGTCGGTGACCTCTCCCTCCAGTTGATTGCTGACCCCCAGGAACTCCGCGGCGAAGGCGGTGGTCGGCTTGAGATAGATGTCCTGGGGCGTGCCCGTCTGGACGACCATCCCCTGGTTCATCAGAACCACCGTGTCCGCCAGAGCCAGGGCCTCTTCCTGGTCGTGGGTCACGTAGATGGCGGTGATCCCCACCTGCTTCTGGAGCCGGCGAAGCTCCACGCGCAGCCGCTGGCGCACCTTGGCATCCAGGTTCGAGAGAGGCTCATCCATGAGCAGCACCTTCGGCTCCACCACCAGGGCGCGTGCCAGCGCGACCCGCTGCTGCTGCCCACCGCTCAGGGCGGAAGGCTTGCGCGACTCCACGTCGGCCAGGCTCCCGATCTCGACCAGCTCCAGCACCTTCAGGACCCGGCGGCGGATCTCGGCCGCGGGGACCTTTTGCAGGCGCAGGCCGTAGGCCACGTTCTCGAAGACGGTCATGTGCGGCCACAGGGCGTAGTTCTGGAACACCATGGCGGTCCCCCGCCGCTGCGGGGGAAGCCCGGTGACCTCTTCAGCATCGAAGAGGATCCGACCCGCATCCACCTCGATGAAGCCGGCGATGCTCCGGAGCAGCGTGGTCTTGCCGCACCCGCTGGGGCCCAGGATGGCGGTCAGCGCCCCGCTCCGGAAGTTGAGGGAGACCCCCCTCAGGGCCTCGACCCTGCCGTACGTCTTGCGGACGTTCTCAACCCGAACTTCGACCATGGCCTCTCTCTCGAGCCGCGAGTTGCGATCCGTGAGCCGCGATCCGCCGCTGTTGCAGGTCTCGGCTCGTGGCTCGCGGCTCTCGGCTCTTCGAGTCAGATGCGTCCGAACATCGAGAGGTACTCGGATTTCATGTATCGTTCCAGCAGGATCAGCAACACGATCC
>Ga0156237_1251_pt1 | contig 18399 bp, 12 predicted proteins | sample RifCSPlowO2_12_FD_107884 | JGI IMG/M metagenome (GOLD analysis project Ga0156237, IMG submission 107884) | candidate division NC10 bacterium RIFCSPLOWO2_12_FULL_66_18
TATGCTGAACGAGTGGAAAGTCCCGCGGACATAAAGCCCGCACTTCAGCGGGCCGCCCGGATTTCGAAGGAGGATGCGCGGCCGGTACTGCTGGAATTCATCACGAGCGAAGAGACAGCACTACCTACGGTCGAGGAGAACAAAATCCCAGGTTATCAACGTTGATCCGAGTACAAAGGACGTTTGGCGAGGTTACAATTGAAGATTCTTTCGAGTCGATTGTAGAGAGAAGGCGGACAGGCACATTCCCTCACTTGCAGGTGCCCATCATACACTTGAGAATGGCATAGTGTCCGCACGCTCAGGGAACAAGTTCACCACTAAAGGGGACCAGGCCAGGTACGACAGATTGTAGCTAGCTCTCCCCTGCAATACCGTGCGGACCTCGGACGCGATGTCCCGAGCGTCCTCCACCCCTTGAGGATCCGCGGGCTCGAACCTCACCGGCGATTCGGGGGACGACTGCCGGCACCGCCGGAGCCCTGCGAGGGCACGCCCGGTGGTGGACGCTAATGAGTGGGGAGAGGAAGTAATCCCAGGACGCCGGGTCCCCTACTTCGGAGCGTAACCTGATTTACCTGGCAACGTCCCGTTCACAGGGGATGAATCGCGGGCCCCGCCCAGGAATGCCAGTCCCAGGGAGTTGACCTACGAACCCGTATACGACGACCTCCCCTGGGCCGACCCCGTGTAGCCGCTCGGCTGAGCTCGCGACGAAGCCCCCCGCCCGCCACTTGCCGAGGGGCCAGGGAAGGGGACGTCCACCCAAGGCCCACCTTGCCACGCTGCCAGATCCCTCCGGGATGGGAATTCCGCTTGACCTCCCCTTCGGCCTGCTGGTACTCTCCCTCGCCGTGAGCAGGATGTGGGCAGTGCCGCTCTTGACGAGGCCCCTCGCCAGCCCCTTCGACAAGCTCAGGACAGGTGTCCGGAGCCGCGTTCCACGGGGGCGTGCTCACCCGCTCGCGCTCCGGCCCGTTTCCAACTTCCTATATGATCGAGCAACCAACAAACAAACGGGGGAACCATGAGCGGATTCGTCGCAGTGCTGGCCGTGCTGATCCTTGCCGGCCTCGGAGCATGGATCTGGGCGCAGGCGAGGCAGGGCGGGGCGGGTGCGGCGCTCGATCTCGAGGCGCCGATTCCCTGCGGTCAGACGCAGGACTTCGACTGGGGCGGCAAGAAAATCCTGGTAACCCTGAAGGAGTCCTGCGCCGACAGCATGGATCTCTCGATCGGGTCGGGCGAGACCTGGGAGCCGGTACAGGAGCTGAGAGCAGTCGCCACGGAAAATCGGTCGTTCTCCCCCACGGTCGGCGATACCTATGCGCTGGAGATTCCAGTCGGCCAGAAGCTGCGCATCAACTGTCCCGCGGGAACCGGCCGCTGCCTGATAAAGGTACGCGAATTCACCGTGCAGCTGAGAAACCAATACCGCCTGTGGGCGACGGACCACCAGCCGGCCTGCGCGGCCAGCGCCAACTCCAGGTTCTTCAATTTCACCCAGCGCAACATTTCCGGGCGCGTGGTCTTCACCGACGTGTGCAAGGATGCGGCCAACCGCCCGCAGGCTCCCGAAATCCGCCAGCGCCAGGTAAGAGGCGGAGTAGCGGTCGGCGCGATGCAGAACGCGCGCAACGCGGCAGGGCGCTGGGAATGGGAAGGAACGCTCTCGGCGGGGCATACCCTCATGGTGACCTGCCCGGGGAGCCGGCCTGGCTGCAGCTTCTATGTGACCACGCGCGGCTAAGCGCCGCACTTGCGCATACGAGGCCGGCATAATCGACCCATGAGCAGGGACCTGCGCGGCCGCATCGAAGCCACCACCGAGCAAGCGCTCGCGAGCGGCGCGCTCCAGCCGATACGTGCCGACACCGCGTACCTCGAAGAGGCGGGGGGACGCTTCGTAGTGCACGCGCTGTCCAGCCTCGTGCGCAAGGACCAGGCTGCCGCGCAGCCGCGGAACCCGGAAGCCAAGAAGCCGGCACCTTCAGCGCCTTTCGACCCTTTCGCTCAACCCGAGCCGGACCTCGTCGTCGATCCGGCTTTCACCGGCACGCACTACCTGCTCCTCAACAAGTTCAACGTCATGGATCGGCACCTGCTGATTGTCACGCGCGCCTACGAGCAGCAGGAAGCGTTGATCGGCGAGGCGGACTTCGATGCGCTCACACGCTGCCTGCTCGAGATCGACGGGCTCGGCTTCTACAACGCCGGGCGCGAGTCCGGCCCCAGCCAGCCGCACAAGCATCTGCAGTGGCGTTCCTCGCCGAACTCTGCGCCCACATCCCAGATCCGCATGAGAAGACCGCGATCTACTACGGCTGGTACTCGAATCGCACTCGGGGCTTCCGGCGAGCGCGGGGCCTTCTCCCTCCAGCCACGCCGGTTCAGCCCGCTCCCGAAGCCGACCGGGCACCCCTGGCCATCCGCCGGAACTGGGCACGCCTGATCCGCAAGATTTATGAAGTGGACCCTCTCCTCTGTTCGCACTGTGGCGCGACCATGAAGGTGATCGCCGTCATTGAGCAAGAGGAGGCCATCTATCGGATCCTGGCGCACCTGAACCTGCTGGCTCCCGGGGACGGCCCGCTCGGCTGAGCTCGCGACGAAGCCACGGGCCCCACCTCTAAGCGGCCGCTCCGCCTCCCCAGCCAGTGCCGGTCCCAGGGAGCTGACCTACGAACCTTGCTATGACGATCTCGCCTAGCCCGACCCTGTATAGCCCTCGTGCGCCGAGGCGCTACGATGGGCGAGGGCTGCCTGGGGACCCCCGGCGCACAGCCAGACCGCTCCCCGATCCGGCGTATTCCCGCTTGACTCTCCGTACCCCCGCTAATACCGTGCCCGCCGTGGGCAGGATTTCGGGTGCCATCGCTGGAGAGGCCCTGGGCTGGTTCCTTCGACAAGCTCAGGATGAACCCCCACCCCCGGTTCGCGGTGGCTCCCCTCACCCAGCCGCCCAGCCAAGCGTTTTCCAAGTTCCTATTTGATTCTAGGGAGGGACTCGATATGCGGAAAGTGACGGACGTTCCAACAGCGGCGAAGGCTGTCCATCCTCGGCGCGATCGCGGTGGCGTCCATCGCCACCGCGTCCGTCGCATGGGCTGGGCTGTCCGGGCTGGCGCGGTACACCGCCAGCAGCAGCGTCAGCGACTCCGGGTCCGGGTCGAAGAGTGCAACCGTGAACTGCCCGAAGGGGAAGGTGCTCACGGGCGCAGGCGGCGAGGTCACCGGTGGAGCTAAGTCCGACGCCGGGAAGCTCGCCATTCAGCGGATCGTCCCGGCGGACAACCTCGCGGGGATGGTGGCACGCGGCGTCGAGACCGGCAACCAGACTGCTTCGAACGCCTGGAAGGTCACCGGCTACGCGCTCTGCGTGACGGGTACGGCACGAATGTCGGGCCTCGTGCCCGTGTGGGGGGCGAGCAAGACGGACTCGCTGAGCCCGAAGTTGGCTACCGCCACTTGCCCGCCGGGGAAGAGCGTCATCGGAGCCGGCGGCCAGATCAAGGCTCCGGTCGGCACCGAAAGCAGGATCCTTCTCACTTCGATCTGGCCCAGCGCCACGAAAGTGGAGGCGGGCGCCCAGGAGATCGGCGGCGGGACCGGCAACGCCTGGAGAATCGAAGCGGTCGCGATCTGCGCCGACACGAAGAGCGTGCCCGGCGTGGAGATCTCGACAGGCGTCTACACCGGCTCGGCGCCCTTGACCGGCGCCGAGGGGGCCAAGGCGTTCTGCAAGTACGGCCAACACGTTACCGGGGGCGGCTTCGCGATCAATGCCAAGGGCAAGGTGGCGCTGTGGTGGCTCTTGCCCGTAAACACGCTGGAGGAGGTGAATGTGGCCGCGATGGAGATCGGCAGCGGGACGACCGACACGTGGACGCTCCACACGGCCGCGATCTGCGTCCCGGGGGCCTGATCGCCGAGGTCGTTGGAAGGTAACTGTTCAGCGGGTTCTCGGTTCGGGGGGCGCGCCGGGACGTCGCGGGCAAGTGAGGGGCTGGGGCGCCGGGTCGGCAGCCGCGGCGGGGCCCGTCTTCAAGGATCGCACCTTCGAGGCCGAGGAGATTCGGCTCGTTCAGGAGGTCGTGGCGAGCTGCGCGGGGCTGTGATGGGGGACGTTGGTGCAGAAACAACTTGTGATGTGATCCCCAAAGGGAGCGTTCTGGATTCTGCGGGGGCGGGGTTTGAGCTTCCTGCTTCCTGGCCCCAGCTCCTCGGATCTCCGGATCTCCGATTCACCGTCTCCCCGGTTCCCCCACTCCCCCGCGCCCCTCTGCCCCCTGCTGTTCCCCAACCCCCGTCCCCCGCCACTTGCGGCTCTCGGCTCTCGCACAGAGGCTTGACCCCACGCTGGGAACCCCAGTAACATGGCGGACGGCCATGGCCGACTTCCTCGAACGAAAGATCGGCGACCTCACGATCCGCATTGACCGCGGGACGTGCATCGGGACCGGCAACTGCATGAAGCTCGGCGAGGAGGTGTTCGACTTCGACCCCGAGAAGATCTGCACCTTCAAGGACCCGCTCGGGGATATCGAGCGGGACCAACTGATCGAGGCGTGTCACGTCTGCCCGGTGGACGCCCTGATCGTGATTGACGCCGCCGGCACCCAGCTCGTCCCCTGACCCTTTCCCGTGTCGAGCCCGCCGCAGGCGGACGAGATCCGCCTCTGGCGGACTCCCCTGCACCTCCGCCCCTCCGCGTCTCGCCGCTCGGCTCGCGACTCTCGGCTCTAGGCTCGTCTACCTCCCTTTCTCCTCCACCCCTCTGCTCCTCGGCCCTCGGCGCTCGGCTCTCGGCCACCCAGCCGATGGGCCTGCGGCCCAGGGTCGGCTGGGTCCCCGTCTCGCGATTCTCGGTTCTCCAGTCAACGTGACGATTTTCCTTGCTCCCTTCAAGATGGTCCGCTAGACCACTCCTACCGACCCATCCGAGATAGAGCGAAACCAGACGCACCGCGCGGCCGCCACCTCGTTGTCTTCGGGAGAGGCCGTCATGGGCGAACCAGCCCGCATCCGGTTCCTGAAACGGTTGACCGTGGGAGCGGCGTGCCTCCTGGCGCTTTCCCCCCTCCCCGTCCCGGCCCAGGTACCCGCACTACAACCCCCGGACCCCCAGGTCGTCCACTTCACTCCCCAGGGCACCGTCAAGCGCGTCCGGCAGGTGACCGCCCGGTTCTCCGAGCCGATGGTCCCCCTGGGCGACCCCCGCGGCGCCGGCGACCCCTTCGAGATCACCTGCCCCGAGCGGGGGACGCCCCGCTGGGTGGACAGCCGCAACTGGGCTTATGACTTCGCCCGCGATCTCCCGGCCGGGGTCCAATGTACGTTCCGGATCAGCCCCGGCCTGACGAGCCTGGCCGGGAAGGCAATCGCCGGTCAGCAGGTCTATGCCTTCTCCACGGGGGGACCGGCGATCCGGTCGTCCGTCCCCAACGAGGGCAACGAGTGGATCGACGAGGAGCAGGCGTTCCTCCTGCGCCTGGACGCGGAGCCGACCGAGGCCTCCGTCCTCCAGCACGTCTCGTTCTCCGTGGAAGGCATCCCGGAGCGAATCGGCATCCGCCTGATCGCCGGGAAGGAGCGGGAGGAGATCCTCAAGATGCGCTACCAGGGACCCGCCGCCGAGCCCATCGTGATCCTCCAGGCCACGCGGCGCTTCCCCAACGGGGCCAGGGTGAATCTCGTCTGGGGGAAGGGGGTGACGTCCCAGAGCGGCGTGACCACCGATCAGGACCAGGTCCTCCCCTTCAAGACCCGCGGGCCGTTCATGGCGACCTTCTCCTGCGAACGGGAGAATCGCCAGGCTGGCTGCATTCCCGTGACCCCCATGACGGTCCAGTTCTCCGCGCCGGTGTCCTGGGACCAGGCGCAGCGGGTCGCCCTGGTCGGCCCCGGCGGGCGACGGTGGAAGGCGGAGGTGGAGAAGACGCCCCCGTCCTTCGTCACCGGCCTCGTCTTCATGGGTCCTTTCCCCGAGAGCTCGACCTTCCAGGTCGAGGTCCCCGCCGGGATGAAGGACGACGCCGGCCGTCCCTTGAGCAATGCCGCCCGGTTCCCTCTCGTCGTGAGAACCGACCCGTTCCCGCCGCTGGCCAAGTTCTCCGCCCGCTTCGGCATCGTCGAGTGGAAAGCCGAGCCTGCCCTGCCGGTCACCCTCCGGAACCTCGAGCCGCAGATCCGGACGAGGCTCCTCCGGGTGGACAAAGAGCCCCGCGCCGGACTCACGGGGAAGCTCCAGGAACTGCTAGAGCGGGTCAAGGGCAGGATCTGGCGGGTGACTCCCGAGCAGAGCCGGGAGATCCTGCCCTGGCTCCGAAGGGTCGCTGCGGCCAAGAGGGGAACCTCCGTCTTCGGACCAGGCACCGCGAGCACTCCCGCCAGGGAGTTCATGCTCCCCAAGCCGCTGGGCGCCAAGGCGTTCGAGGTGATCGGGATTCCCCTGGAGGCGCCGGGCCTCTACATCCTGGAGCTGGAGAGCGCCCGCCTGGGCGCCTCGCTTCTGGGGAAGCCCCAGCCCATGTACGTGCCCACAGCGGCCCTGGTGACGAACCTCTCCGTGCATTTCAAGTGGGGACGCGAGGCGTCCCTGGCCTGGGTGACGACGCTGGATGCGGGCCGCCCCGTGCCGCAGGCGCAGGTCACGGTGCAGGATTGCCAGGGGACCGTCCTGTGGAAGGGCGAGACCGACCCGCAGGGCATCGCCCGCATGGGGAGGCTGCCGACCTGGAGGGCGCTCCCCCGCTGCCCCGATCCTCAGGACATCATCGAGGACTATCCGCAGAGTCACGCCCTCCTCGGCCTGAGCCGGGGCCTGCTGGTCGTGGCCCAGACGCAGGACGATATGAGCTTCGTCCACTCGAGCTGGAGCCGGGGGATCGAGCCCTGGCGGTTCCGCCTCCCTCCCGAAAGCTATGCCGGACCGGTGACGGCCCACACGATCTTCGACCGGCCGCTCTTCCGCGCCGGGGACACGGCCCACATGAAGCATCTGCTTCGGCTGCAGACGATGCGGGGCTTCGCATCGGTTCCCGAGAAACAGCGCCCCACGGTCGCCTCCATCCGGCATCTGGGGAGCGACCAGAAGTACGACCTGCCGATCCAGTGGGATGCGGCCGGCATCGCCGAGACGACGTGGCGGATTCCCAAAGAGGCCAAGCTCGGCAGCTATCAGGTCGTGATGGTGCGACCGGCTGTCCCGAGGGCGTTGACTGGGCCGTCCCGGCCGGGACTGCCACCGGCCGGCCCGTCCCAGCCGCAGCCAGATCCAGACGACGACGTCGGGGGCGGGCGGGCCCGCGAGTGGATCTCCGGCGGATTCCGCGTCGAGGAGTTCCGGATCCCCCTGATGAAGGGGATCCTTCAACTGCCGGCCGACCCCCAGGTCGCCGTTTCCGAGCTTCCCGTGCATCTCAGCGTCCAGTACCTGGCCGGCGGGGGCGCAGGGAGCCTTCCCGTGACCCTTCGCGCCCAGATCCGGCCTCGATACCTTCCCCCGTTCGAGGAGTTCCCGGACTTCACCTTCGGCAACGGCCCCGTCAAGGAAGGCATCTCGCGATGGCGGACCCCGGAAGAGGGATGGGAGACAGAGGGCGAAGGCGAGGACGAAGCGGTCCGCCCCCTGCCGAGGGGGAAGCCCACGATCCACCAGCGGGAGAGCCTGGTCCTGGATGCCACCGGCGCGGCGCGCGCCACCTTCACCCGCTTGCCCCGGCCGGTGACACCGCTGGAGGTCCTGGCGGAACTGGAGTTCCGCGATCCCAACGGCGAGGTCCAGACCGTCTCCTCCACGGTCCCGCTGTGGCCGGGACAGTGGCTGGTGGGGATCCTGCCTGACTCGTGGGTGGCGTCGAAGGAGCGCCTGAAGGCCTGGGTCGCCGTCGTGGATGTTGCGGGACGACCGGTCCGGGGCGCCGCGGTGACGGTTGACCTTCTGGAGCGCAAGGCCTATTCCCACCGCAAGCGCCTGGTCGGGGGCTTCTACGCCTACGAGCACGTGGAGGAAACGCGACGCATCGGCGAGCTGTGCCGGGGCGCGACCGACGCGAAGGGACGCCTCCTCTGCGAGGGGAAGCCCCCCGTGGATGGCAATCTCATCCTCCAGGCATCCATCACGGACCAGGGCGGCAACATCGCCGCGGCCCATCGTGACGTGTGGGTTGCCGGCTCGGAGCAGTGGTGGTTCGAGGTCCAGGACAGCGACCGGATGGATCTGCTGCCGGAGCGCCGACGCTACGAACCGGGGGAGACGGCGCGGCTCCAGGTCCGGATGCCCTTCCGCGAGGCCACGGCCCTCTTGACCGTCGAACGGGAAGGGGTCCTGGAGGCCTCGGTCGTCCCCCTGTCGGGCAAGGAGCCGGTCATCCAGGTTCCGGTCAGGCCAGAGCACGCGCCCAACGTCTTCATCTCCGTCCTGGCCGTCCGCGGCCGGGTGAGCGGGGTGCAGCCGACGGCGCTGGTGGATCTGGGCCGGCCCTCGTTCAAGCTGGGGGTGGCGGAGATCCGGGTCGGCTGGCGGGCGCATGAACTCACGGTCAAGGTCTCCCCCGAGCGGCCGACGTACCGAGTGCGCGAGACGGCCGTCGTGAAGGTCGCCGTGCGGAAGGCCGACGGGCAGCCTCCCCCGCCGGGGAGCGAGGTCGCCCTGGCCGCGGTGGACGAAGGGCTGCTGGAGCTGCTGCCCAACCGGAGCTGGAATCTCCTGGAGGCGATGATGCGGCAGCGGGGCTACGGGGTCGCCACCGCCACGGCGCAGATGCAGGTCGTCGGCAAGCGGCACTTCGGCCGCAAGGCCTTGCCGCAGGGGGGCGGGGGCGGGCGGCAGAGCACGCGGGAGCTGTTCGACACGCTCCTCCTCTGGAAGGGGCGGGTTCCCCTGGATGCCACGGGCGACGCCTCGGTCGAGGTGCCCCTCAACGATTCGCTCACCAGCTTCCGGATCGTGGCCGTGGCCACCGGCGGGATCAGCCTGTTCGGAACCGGCTCGGCGACGATCCGGTCCACGCAGGACCTGATGGTCCTGGCGGGCCTCCCCCCGCTGGTCCGCGAGGGCGACCGCTTCCAGGCCGAGTTCACGGTCCGGAACACGACAGAGCGCCGGATGGAGGTGGCTGTCCGGGCACGGGTCGAAGGGCTCCCTGAATCTCTGGCGCCGCGCGCCATCAGTCTCTCCGCCGGCGAGGCCAAGACGCTGGGGTGGGAGATCGCGGTGCCCGCCGGCGTGTCTGCCTTGCGCTACGAGGTGGAGGCCCAAGAGCAGGGCGGCCTCGCGGACCGGGTCAGGGTGACGCAACAGGTGATCCCTGCCGTGCCGGTCCGGACCTTCCAGGCCACGCTCTTCCGATGGGAACAGGTCACGCGCCAGCCGGTCGAGCGCCCGGCCGATGCCCTCCCCGGCCGCGGGGGCGTGCGGGTCGCCGCCGTTCCCGCCCTCACCGCGGGACTCGAGGGCGTGCGGGAGTGGATGAGCCGCTACCCGTACACCTGCCTGGAGCAGGAGGTCTCCCGCGTCGTGGCCCTGCGCGATCAGGCCCGCTGGCAGAGTCTGGCCGCGACCCTGCCCTCGTACCTGGACCCGGACGGCCTCCTCAAGTACTTCCCGCGAATGCGGCAGGGCAGCGAGGTCCTGACCGCCTATGTCATGGCCCTCGTCCACGAATCGGGCTGGACCATCCCGAGTGAAGTCCAGCAGCGGATGGAACGGGGACTCCAGCGGTTCGTCGAGGGGGCCATCCTCCGGCGCTCCGCCCTGCCCACGGCCGATCTCTCGATCCGGAAGCTGGCCGCCCTGGAGGCGCTCTCTCGCCACGGAAAGGCCGAGCCCAGGCTCCTCGGCAGCGTCACCATCGAGCCGAATCTGTGGCCGACCTCCGCCCTCCTCGACTGGTGGAACCTGTTGCAGCGGATGCCCGGGATCCCGGACCGGGAGGCGCGACTGCGCGAGATCGAGCAGCTCGTCCGCGCCCGGTTGAATCTGCAGGGGACGACGATGGGCTTCTCCACCGAGCAGTCCGACCACCTCTGGTGGCTGATGATCTCTTCCGACGTCAACGCCCTGCGGCTGATCCTGCACCTCCTCGAGGCGGCGGAGTGGCAGCAGGACCTCCCGCGGTTGGTGCGGGGCGCCCTGGGCCGCCAGAGGCGCGGCGCCTGGGACCTGACCGTGGCCAACGCCTGGGGTGCCCTGGCCGTGGAGAAGTTCTCGCGCGCCTTCGAGGCCACGCCGGTCACCGGCACGACCACCGCGTCGCTGGCCGGGGCCGCCGACCGCCTGGAGTGGTCCACGACACCGAAGGGGAAGACGCTCGCCTTCCCCTGGCCGCCCAGGGGCGAAGATCTCCTCGTGAACCACGAGGGGAGCGGCCACCCCTGGGTCACCATCCAGGCGCAGGCCGCCATCCCGCTCAAGGCGCCGCTGACGAGCGGCTACCGGATCACGAAGAGCCTGACGCCGATCGAGTCGCGCCAGCCGGGTCGGTGGAGCCGCGGGGACCTGGTCCGGGTCCGCCTGGCCATCGAGGCACAGAGCGACATGACCTGGGTGGTGGTGAGCGATCCGGTGCCCGCGGGGGCCTCGCACCTCGGCACCGGCCTCGCCCGCGATTCCCAGATCGCCACGCAGGGAGAGCAACAAGAGGGTTGGATGTGGCCTGCCTTCGAGGAGCGGGCCTTCGAGGCCTTCCGGGCCTACTACGCCTACGTGCCCAAGGGCAGCTTCATCGTCGAGTACACCATCCGCCTCAACCAGAGTGGCCGGTTCCAGCTCCCGACGACGCGCGTCGAGGCGCTCTACGCGCCGGAGATGTTCGGGGAGCTGCCGAACACGTCCCTGGAAGTCTTGCCGTGATCCGGCGCAGGCTCCTGGTCATCCCCTTCGGCGCGGCCGCTCTGCTCTGGCTCGCCTTCGGGACGCCCCGCCCGTCCGTCCCCTCGTTCGAGGCGGTGCGTGCGGCCACCCGTCCCTCGGACGCCCGCCTGCTGGACCGCAACGGCGAGGTCCTGCAGGAACTCCGCACCGATGAGAGCCGGAGACGGCTCGGCTGGATCCGCCTGGCGGAGATCTCGCCCGCGTTGCAGGCCGCGGTGATCGCCTCCGAGGACCGCCGCTTCTACCGGCACGGCGGCGTGGATGGAAAGGCCCTCGGGACTGTCGCGGTCCGGCGAATTATGGGCGGCCCACGCCGGGGCGCCAGCACGATCTCGATGCAGGTGGCTGCACTGCTCCGCGCCGATCTGGGCCACAACGGCGCGCCGAGGGGTCTCGGCCAGAAGTGGCGGCAGATGCGCCTGGCCTGGGCGATCGAAGCGCGCTGGTCCAAGGCGGAGATCCTGGAAGCGTATCTGAACCTGGCGACCTTCCGGGGCGAGGTCCAGGGAGTCGCGGCGGCGGCGAGCGTCCTATTCGGGAAGGCGCCCCACGGCATCACCGAAGCCGAGGCAACCGTGCTGGCCGCCCTCCTCCGCTCACCCAATGCCGGTCCAGCGGCGGTGACCCGGCGGGCTTGGGCTCTGCGTGAAGCGCAAGGCGGACGTGCCAGCCGCGAGGAGATCGGGGCGGCCGTGGCACGCGCCGTCGAGGTCGCCTCGGCCGGTGGGCCCAGGGTGGCGTTCGCCCCTCACGCGGCCCGGCGCCTGCTGCGGCCCATGGTCGCGTCGTCCGCACCCGTGCCATCGGTCCGCTCCACCCTGGACAGCGCGACGCAACGCTTCGCCGCAGAAACCCTGAGACGCCACCTCCTCGCCGCCCAGGAGCGGCACGTCCAGGACGGGGCCGTCCTGGTGGTGGAGAATGCGACGGGCGATGTCCTGGTCTACGTGGGCGGGAGCGGCGACCTCTCAGGCGCCCCCCACGTGGACGGCATCCGGGCGAGACGCCAGGCCGGTTCGGCGCTCAAGCCGTTTCTCTACGGCCTGGCGCTGGAACAGCGCCTCCTCACCCCCGCGTCGCTCCTGGAAGATACGCCGCTGGATCTGTCGGTCGGCGGCGGCCTGTATCGGCCCCACAACTACGACGAGCAGTTCACGGGTCTGGTGACGGTCCGGACGGCGCTGGCCGGGTCCCTGAACATCCCGGCCGTCCGGACACTCGAACTCGTCGGTGTGGAGACCTTCGCGCAGCAGCTCCGGCGTCTGGGATTCGAGGGTCTCACGGAGTCGGGGGATTACTACGGGCCCTCGCTGGCCCTGGGGTCCGCTGACGTGAGTCTCTGGGAACTCGTGAACGCCTACCGGACCCTGGCGGACGGCGGGGTGTGGAGCCCGCTCCGGATGACACCGGATGAACGGCAGGCACCCGCGCGCCGGCCACTCTACTCGCAGGCGACCGCATTCCTCGTCTCGAACATCCTGGCGGACCGGGAGAGCCGCAGTGCGACCTTCGGCCTGGAGAATCCTCTCGCCACGCGATTCTGGAGCGCCGTCAAGACCGGGACCAGCAAGGAGATGCGCGACAACTGGTGCGTGGGCTACTCGCGGCGCTACACGGTGGGGGTCTGGGTGGGCAACTTCTCCGGCGAGCCGATGCGGGACGTGAGCGGCGTCACGGGCGCCGCGCCGATTTGGCTCGAGATCATGGCCTGGCTGCACCGGGCGACGCCGAGCCCTCCGCCGAAGCCGCCCGCCAGTGTCATCGCCAGGACAATCGCCTTCCCCCGCGAGGTCGAACCGACGCGGGTCGAATGGTTCTTCGAGGGGACGGAGCCCTGGACGGCAACCCAGGTGCTCGCCACGGGCCATCCCCGCATCGTCGCACCCGCGCGGGGAACGGTGATCGCCCTCGACCCGGACATCCCGGCATCGCGGCAGCGGATCGTCTTCGAGGCCCAGGCGGCTGGTGCGCCTCTCCGCTGGATCCTGGACGGAGCTGATATCGGCCCGGCTGCCGAACCCCTGATCTGGGATCCTCATCCAGGGAGGCATATCCTCTCCCTCGCCGACGGCGCAGAGCGCCCCCCGGACACCCTCACCTTCGAGGTCCGCGGCGTCGCCGCCACAGCGGAGAATTGATCCGGGGGTCGCCCTGCCCCCGGTGACTGCGGAAGAACAACCACGAGGCGTATGGAGCAGGCACACCGCTCCCGGGAGGTCCCGTGACGACAGACCAGAGACTCCCCTTCAAAGATTGCCCGAGCTGCGGAGAGGGGGTCTACACCTATACCGTCCAGAAGGAGGGCACCACCGAGACCCGCTGCAGCGCCTGCGGCTTCCCTTTGAGCGTGGACTCGGGTCCTCCCCTCCAGGCCCTGGACTGCATCATGATCGCCGACGACGACCGCTTCTTCCTGTCGCTGTTGTCCGACCTCTTGACCGAACGGGGCCTGGCGACGAACGTCATCGCCTGCGAGAGCGGCACCAAGTTCTTGAGCCTGGCGGCCGAACGTTTCCATCAAGGGCTTCCCCTCAAGCTGGCCATCCTCGACATCATCATGCAGCCCTTGGATGGGATCGACACCGCCGTGGCCCTCCGGGCGCTGGAGAAGGGACTGCAGGTGGCCCATCCGACCCCCGTCCTCTTCCTCTCGGCCGCACGGTCCGACGATACCCTGCGTCTGCTCATCGGTCGCTGCCAGCCGGCCCTCTACCTCAACAAGGGATCGCACGCGACCCCTGACCAGCTCGGGCCGAGACTGGAAAAGGTGATCGGGTACCTGCTGGAACAGGGGAGGAGCTGAGCCCATGGGGAAGACATCCATTCTCCTCGTTGACGATGACCGGTTCTTCCGGGAAGCCCTCGGGGAGTTTCTGAAAGAGCAGGGGTACGAGGTGCGGCGGGCCACAGATGGCCTGGAGGCCCTGGCCGCCGTCCGGGACGAACCGCCGGATCTCATTCTCCTCGACCTCATCATGCCCAAGGTGGATGGCGGCCGGGTCTGCCGGTACCTGCGCGAAGACCCCCGGTTTCGACACATCCCCATCGTCATCTTCTCGGGCCTGTCGGCCAGGGATATCGCGGGCTTGCCCGGCGTGTCGGCCGACGCCTACGTGGCCAAGGGGCCGCTGCAGATCGTGACCAAGAACGTCCTGTCCGCCATCCAGCACCTGGAGGCCCACGGCCGCTCCATCCCCCTGGACGAGAGCGTCTACGGCTACGAGGGCTTCCGGCCGCGACGCATGGTCGGTGAGCTGCTGAGCCTGAAACGCCATTACGACCTCTTGCTCCGGACCATGAGCGAGGGGGTGCTCGAGGCCGACGAGGAAGACCGGATTTTCTACGTCAACCCGGCCGCCCTGGCGATGCTGGGCAAGGAAGAGCACGAACTGATCGGGGCAAGCCTGTGGGAGGCGTTTGGACCGGCCTACCAGGATGAGGTCGAGAGGGCGGCGGAACGGCTTCGTTCCGAATCCACGTCCAAGAGACAGGAGGTCGTCATCAGCCTGAGGGGGAAACTGCTCAAGGGGATCTTCGGGCCCCTCTGGGATAACGAGGCATACCGAGGGCTCCTGGTCGTTCTCGATGACGTGAGCTACTGAGAAAGCCCGCCAATGTCCGAAGCTTCTCGACTCGCGGCTCTCGGCTCTCGACTCTATGCTCGCTCCATCCGGTTTGCCTTGGGGTTTCGGGCTTGTACTGCTATATTATCGAGGCAGAGAAAACGACCCGACGGGAGGGACCCACGTTGCCACTCTACGAGTATCAATGCCTGGAGTGTGGCCAAGTCTTTGAGGTACTCGTCCAGCGCGTGAATTCGACGAGCGTGCCGGTCTGCCCACGATGTCGGAGGGACAAGCTCGAACGGCTCTGGTCCACTTTCGCCGCGCAGACCAGCGGGCGCGGGAGCTGCGCGACCACTGCTGATGGGATTGGCTGAAGCTGACAGCCACGGGGCCGGCGGCCCCGCCCCTGTCGTAGCCCCAATCCGAAATTCTCAACCGCCAAGGACACCCAGCGCTGACGCTGGGTACCCGGAACGCCAAGACCGATCGTGCCCTGACTTGCCGGCTCGCGCCCCGTCCTTTCCTTCGACCCTCCTCAATCCGGTAGCGTTTGCCCCGACGTCATTCATCCGGTGCGGGCAAGACTGCACGCGCGCAACCAGGTGGGCGCGAGTGGGACAAGCACTCTTCGCTTCCGCAGAGGGGAAGCGTGAAAATGCAGCATTTCTTCCCGGAAGACTTCAGGTGAGGCGGGAGGGACACGGGGGAACGTGTCGGCGCGCATGTGGACGTATGGTGCGATCCTCGTCGGCCTGCTGCTTCTGTCGGTCATCGGCTATCGCGTGATGATCGACGTAAAGCCCACCCTAACACGTCCGACGATGGATGAGGCGGCCCGCGCCGAGATCGAGGGGCTTGAGCGCCGGCTCATGGAGCACGTGCGGGTGCTCGGGGGCACCATCGGCGAGCGGAACCTGTATCGCCCGCAGGCCTTGCGGGCGTCCGCGGACTACATCCGTCGGGTGTGGACCGATCAGGGATTCGTGGTGACCGAGGAGGCCTATGAGGTCGCGGGCCAGTCGTGTGCCAACCTGGTCGTGGAGCAGGAGGGATCAGGCCGGCCGGGGGAAATCGTGCTGGTGGGAGCCCATTACGACTCCCTGATCGGGACCCCCGGTGCCAACGACAACGCTACGGGAGTCGCGCTCCTTCTGGAAATGTCCCGGGCCTTCAAGCATGAGCCTCTCGCCCGAACCGTCCGGTTCGTCGCCTTCGTCAATGAGGAGCCCCCCTACTTCCTCACGGGGCAGATGGGGAGCAGCGTCCACGCCCGCCAGGCCCGCCGGCGAGGAGAGAACATCCTGGCCATGTTCTCCCTCGAGACCATGGGGTATTACTCCAATGCCCGCGGGACCCAGCGGTACCCCTTCCCCTTCGGCCTGGCGTACCCCAACACCGGGAATTTCCTGGCGGTCGTGGGAAATCTGCCCTCGCGACCGTTGGTGGTGGATTTCCTCCGCCACTTCATGGCCACCAGCGATTTCCCCGTGGAGGGCGTCGCCACGTTCGAATGGATCCCGGGGATCAACTGGTCCGATCACTGGTCGTTCTGGAAGGAGGGCTACCCAGCCCTCATGCTCACCGACACCGCCCCATATCGCTATCCCGAGTATCACAGTCGCTTCGATGTGCCGGAAAGAATCAACCCGCGCGAGTTTGCCCGTGCCGCCCACGGCGTCATCCACGCCGTCCGCCGGCTGGCGACCGCACCCTGAGCAGGGGGACGGCCGCCTCGCCGCGTGTCGGGCAGCTCGGTCACGCACCGAGTAGCCGCCGAGCTTCTACGTCCGCTCCGGTGTCAGGGCCGCGATTCCGGCATGTGCGACCTCTAGGTCCTGCTCCGCGGGCCCGCCGCTCACCCCGACGCCGCCCACACAGTGGCCGTCCACCATGATCGGCAGGCCGCCGGCGAAGGTCACGTACATGTCCGTCCCCGCCGCCAGGGGGATGGCGATCGCCAGATGATCGTCCAGGGGTTGCCCTGTCGAGCTGATCTTGCCCGTGGGCTTCCTGTTCGACGCCGCCGCCCGCGCCTTGGCCAGCGCAATGCGGATGTTGTGCGGCTTCCCCCCGTCCGTCCGGGCGAAGCCCAGCAGGTGACACCCCTCATCCACGATGGCAATGCTCATGGGGATGTCCCCTTCTTGGACCTTCCGGACCGCAGCCTGGAGGATGCGGTTCGTGCCCTCCCAGTTCAACTTCAGTGCCTGGCGCGTGATCATACCTCCTCCTTGAGGCAGCGCGGTGATTGCCCGATCACCATCTCGACTCGGATCGGGTGGCCCGCGCCTTTCCTTGAAATGCGAGAGAAGATTTCGGCGTTCCCTCGGAGAGCCTCAGAAGACCGAGCGCTTCCGGACCCTGTCCTTGGTGGCCAGGCTGAAGCGGGGCTCGACAGGTCCGCCATCGGCCAACCGGGCCGCCACGTATTCCCCCAGGGCCGGACCGTGCTTGAAGCCGTGCCCGGATCCGCCCCCCACCAGCCAGACGTTGTCGAAGTCGGGGTGGCGGTCGATCAGGAAGTCACCGGTCGAGGTGTTCTCGTACTGGCAGACCCGGGCTTCGACCAGAGGGGCGTCCTTCAAGGCTGGAAATCGCCGGCCGACGAACTCAAGCACCTCGACGGGCCCCTCGCGGGTGACGGTGCGATCGCTCAGGTCGGGGTCGAAGGCCGGGCCGTGGCGGTCGCATGCAACCTTGAAGCCCCGGTTCTCGAGATCGGGGATCCCGTAGAACTGCTCGCCGAAATCAATCCATGTGGGCATCGCCGGGGACGCAAAGCGACGATCTCCCGGAGGCGTGCCAAAGAAGAACACCTCCTGGCGTGTCGGGAAGATGCGGCCCCCCAGCAGATCGGGGAAGACCCTGGGCAGCCAGGGCCCGCAGGCGAAGACGAAGTGGCCTGCACGGATCGTCGCTCCGCTCCCGGTGGTGACAGAGGCCAAGCGTCCTTTGCCCGAGGGGGCTCCCACGGCCTCCGGCAAGTATCCTGCCCCGCTCCGGATAGCCTCTTCGGCCACAGCCTGCGCCGCGCGCCGGGCCATCACGACCCCGCTGTCGGGCTCGAAGACGGCCCAGGTGATGGATCCGAAGGCGATATGGGGATAGCGCGCCTCCAGCGCTGATCCCGAGAGGGTTTCATGGCGGACGTTCAGCTTCTTCAGGGTGGCGAGCGTCATCAGGGTGTACGGGTCTTTCTCCCCGGCCATCCAGAGCACCCCGGTCGGATGGAAGAGCCGCTGGCCGATCTGCTGGAAGAATGACTTCCAGAGGGTGAGCGAGCGCATGGACCACCGGGTGTACAGTTCGTCAGGACCGTACCCCATTCGGATGATCCGCGATTCCCCCCCTGAGCTGGCCCGGCTGTTTGCCGCGCCATAGGCATCCAGGAGGACGACTTTCTCGCCGGACTTCTGGAGATGGTAGGCTGTCCAGGATCCGAAGACCCCGGCACCGATCACCGCCACATCATACGCCATCCACGTTTCCTCAAACCCCAGCCGCTCGCTTCGATGCGGTGATCAGGCCGTTTCCCCTTTCCTCCGCATCGCAGCATTGAACTCCTCGGACTTCCCGCGCGGGATGCTCAACGACTGCCAGGTGTTCGCTGCATAATGCTTCGCCAGAAACACGATTTGGCCGACGTGGTAGGCGTAGTGGGTCAGCTGGCGGTTGACCGCTTCCATCACCGAGTGGGGCTCCCCGCGGATGAGCACCGTTCTGCCCAGGTCCGCACCGGTGAGCGGCGCAAGCGCCTCGAAGAGGCGGTGCCAGCCCCCATTCCAGCGCTCCAGGATCCGGTCCCGCGTATCTCCCGTCTCGATCACAAACTCGCGCTCGCGATTTCGGTCGGGCTTCTCCCCGTCCGAAGTGAGAAAGTCCGTCCACCGGGAACGCATGTTGCCGGCCATGTGCTTCATGATGATGGCGATGCTGTTGGATTCCTCGTCGAGCCTG
>Ga0156237_1211_pt1 | contig 18297 bp, 33 predicted proteins | sample RifCSPlowO2_12_FD_107884 | JGI IMG/M metagenome (GOLD analysis project Ga0156237, IMG submission 107884) | candidate division NC10 bacterium RIFCSPLOWO2_12_FULL_66_18
GCCATGGAGAAGGAGCTCCGCTTCGCCATCCGCGAGGGGGGCCGCACCGTGGGGGCGGGGGTGGTGAGCGAGGTGATCGCGTAGCGTCCCTGCGCCGGGTGGCGGGGCGGCGCGTTCAGCAGCTCGCGCGCCGGCCCTGCGGGAATGCCAGGAGCTGCTCCCGATGTCTTGGACCGCCAACCGCTGAATCCAACAGGCAGGGTGGCTGCCGGGTTCTGTGATGGACAACCAGAAGATCCGCATCAAGCTCAAGGCATACGATCACCGACTGCTGGACCAGGCGGTGAAGGACATCGTGGGGACGGTGCAGCGCTCGGGCGCCCTGATCTCCGGTCCCGTGCCGCTGCCCACCAAGATCAGCCGGTACACGGTGCTCCGCTCGCCCCACGTGGACAAGAAATCCCGGGAGCAGTTCGAGATCCGGACCCACGTGCGGATGATGGACATCCTGCAGCCCACCCCGCAGACGGTGGACCAGCTCATGCGGCTGGACCTTCCGGCCGGGGTGGACGTGGAAATCAAACTCTAGGCTGGAGGCGCTGGGCACCCCCGCGCGCCGCGCGGGGCGGGTGAGACGATGGCAATCGGGCTTCTGGGACGCAAGGTCGGTATGACCCAGGTCTTCGACGAGCACGGAAAGGCCATGGCCGTCACGGTCATCCGGGCCGGGCCCTGCCCCGTGGTGCAGAAGAAGACGGTGGGCCGGGACGGGTACGAGGCCATCCAGATCGGCTTCCAATCGGAGCCGAAGGCGGCCCGCCTGTCGCGCCCTGTGCGGGGCCATTTCGACAAGGGGCAGGTGCCCTACCAGCGCCACCTGCGCGAGCTGCGCCTCCGGGGCGGCGAAGGGGACTTCCAGGTGGGCCAGGTCCTGACGGTCAGCCTGTTTGCGGCGGGGGATCGGGTACGGGTCTCAGGCATCACCAAGGGCCGGGGGTTCCAGGGCGGGGTGAAGCGCTGGAACTACCGGGGCGGCCCCATGACCCACGGGTCCATGTTCCACCGGGCGCCCGGCTCCATCGGGGCCTCGTCCTATCCCTCCCGGGTCTTCCGGGGCCATCACATGCCGGGCCACATGGGCGCCAGCCGGCAGACAGTGCGCGGCCTCAAAGTGGTGTCGGTGGACCCGGAGAAGAACCTGCTCCTGGTGTGGGGGGCGATCCCGGGACCGACGGGCGGGCTGCTGACGATCCGGAAGGGAAAATGAAGGAGGGGCGCGATTCATCGCGCCCGTACGAAGGCCCCGCGCCGGTACCGCCTGGCCCTCGGATCCGCCTGAGGCGTCCGGGCGACGCAGGGACAACGAGAATGGCGACACGCGTAGACGTGGTCAACATCCAGAACGAGAAGGTGGACAGCTTGGAGCTCCCCGAGGCGATCTTCGGGGCGGCGGTGAAGCCCCATCTCCTGCACGAGGTGGTCCGCATGCAGCGGGCAAACCGCCGCCAGGGCACCGCGGACACCAAGGGGCGCTCCGACGTCTCCGGCGGCGGGAAGAAGCCCTGGAAGCAGAAGGGGACGGGGCGGGCGCGCTCGGGGAGCATCCGCTCGCCCCTGTGGCGCCACGGGGGGACGGTCTTCGGGCCTCATCCCCGGGACTACGGGTTCCAGGTTTCGAAGACGGTCCGCCGCCAGGCGCTGTGCGGCGCCCTGACCGCCAAGGCGCAGGCCGGTGCCGTCCGCCTGCTGGAATCGCTCGCCCTGGAGAAGCCGAGCACCAAGGTCATGCTCGGCGTGCTGAAGTCGCTGGGGGCGCAGGGCAAAGCGCTCCTGGTCCTGCCCGGACGGGATGAAGTGGTGGAGAAGTCCGTGCGGAACCTCCCCGGGGTGCGCGTCCTCACCGTGCAGGGGTTGAACGTCTACGACATCCTGAAGGCGGATACCCTGATCCTGACGCCGGAGGGCGTGCAGACGCTCCAGGAGGTGCTGGCAGCATGAAGGGGCCGTACCAGGTCGTGCTGAAGCCGCTCCTGACGGAGAAGGGAACCCGTCTGAAGGAGGAGGGGAACCAGTTTCTGTTCCGGGTGGCCAGGACGGCCAACAAGATCGAGATCAAGCAGGCCATCGAGCAGTTATTCAAGGTCACGGTCCTGGACGTCCGCACGGCCCGGGTGCGGGGGAAGGTCAAGCGACTGGGGCGATTCCAGGGCCGCCGGCCGGATTGGAAGAAGGCCATCGCCACCCTGAAGGAAGGCGATTCCATCGACCTGTACGAGGGCGTGTAAGGGATTGTCGATTGGTGATTGGTGATTGCCGATTGGCGATTGCCGAGACGCGGGGACTGACCCCCTCGGATTTTCGATTTTGGATTTCGGATTTGGGATTTTGAAATCCGAAATCGGCAATCCGCAATCCGAAATGGCCGCCGGATGGACCCCCGGATGATCGAAGCCGATTGCCGGTTGGTGATTGTGGATTGGTGAAGGACGGTTCACGATGCCCGTAAGAAAGTACCGACCCACCTCGCCGGGGCGCCGATTCCAGAGCGTCTCCACCTTCGAGGAGGTCACCAAGCGGACCCCCGAGAAGTCCCTCTTGGTGCCGCTGCGAAAGACCGGTGGGCGCAACGTCGTGGGGCGCATCACCTGTCGGCACCACGGGGGCGGGCACAAGCGGATGTACCGCCTGATTGATTTCCGGCGGGAGAAGCACAACGTCCCGGCCCGGGTCACCGCCATCGAGTACGACCCGAACCGCTCCTCGCGGATCGCGCTCCTGCACTACGCCGATGGGGAGAAGCGCTACATCCTGGCCCCCCTGGGCCTCAACGTGGGGGATCAGCTGATGTCCGGCCCCGACGCCGAGGTGCGGGTGGGCAACGCCCTGCCCCTCCGGAACATCCCGGTGGGGGTGACCGTGCACAACGTCGAGCTCCAGCCGGGCAAGGGGGCCCAGCTCGTGCGCACCGCCGGCGCCACCGCCCAGTTTGTGGCGAAGGAGGGGGATTACGGGCTCCTCCGCCTGCCCTCGGGGGAGATGCGAAAGGTGCGCCTCACGTGCATGGCCACCATCGGCCAGGTGGGGAACCTGGATCACGAGAACGTCTCCATCGGCAAGGCGGGACGCTCTCGCTGGCTGGGCATCCGCCCGTCCGTCCGGGGCGTGGCCATGAATCCCCACGACCATCCCCTGGGTGGCGGCGAGGGAAAGAGCTCCGGGGGTCGGCATCCATGCAGCCCCTGGGGGAAGGGTGAGGTGAAGACCCGGAAGCCGGGAAAGACCTCCGACCGGTACATTGTCAAGCGGCGGAAATAGTTCCGCCGCTGGGTCAAGCGGCGCAAGTAGTCCCGCAGGCTGGAAACTGGAAACTGGAAGCTGAACAAATTTCCAGTGTCCGATTTCCAATGTTAGCGGGACAGGGCGGGGAGGACGCGTGGCGCGATCGTTGAAGAAGGGGCCGTACGTGGACCCCAAGCTCCTGAAGAAGATCGAGGCCTTGAACCGGGAGCGGGAGAAGAAGGTCTTCAAGACCTGGTCCCGCCGTTCCACTATCTTGCCCGAGTTCGTCGGCCACACCCTGGCGATCCACAACGGGAAGAAATTCATCCCGGTGTACATCACGGAGAACATGGTGGGGCACAAGCTGGGGGAGTTTTCTCCCACCCGCACCTTCCGTGGGCACAGTGCCCACACCGCCAAGTCCAGGGCGCTCAAGTAAGGCGGGGAAGTGGAAATTGGAAACTGGAAGATGGAAAATGGACACTGGAAACGGGACACTGGACCGATTTCCGATTTCCAATTTCCAATTTCCGATGTCCGGTGACCGAGGCTGAGAGATGGCAGAAGCGAGAGCAGTTGCCCGGTTCGTCCGGGTGCCGGCCCGGAAGGCGCGCCTGGTGGCCGATCTGATCCGGGGCCAGGATGTGAACAGCGCCCTGGTCCAGGTGCAGGTGGCCAAGCGGCAGGCCGCACGGGTGGTGGAGAAGGTGCTGCGCTCGGCCATGGCCAATGCCACCCAGAACCATGGGGTGCGCGACGTGGACAAGCTCGTGGTGGCCCAGGCCTTCGTGGACGAGGGCCCCACGGGGAAGCGCATCCAGCCGCGGGCCATGGGGCGGGCCTACCGCGTCCGGAAGCGGACCAGCCACATCACCATCGTGCTGCGGGAGCGGGAAGCGGGCTAACGCGCATATTTTCCGGAGAGATCCTGGAGGTCTCTGAACCAAATGACCAATGACCAAATCCCAATGACCAATGGTGGTGAGCGCGCCAAGCGCGCTGTCAGCAGACCCCCTCCAAGCTTTACCCGCGATTGGTCATTGGTCATTGGTCATTGCCCGGGCGTATTCGCGAAGGCCTTCGCGAATAAGCCGGGCGAATAGGGAGGTCGGCGTGGGACAGAAGACGCATCCGCTGGGGTTCCGCCTGGGGATCATCAAGACGTGGCGATCCCGGTGGTTCGCGGGGAAGAATTATGCCGAGCTGCTCCACGAGGACCTGCGGCTGCGCCGGTACATCAAGGAGCGGCTGTACCACTCGGGGGTCTCGCGGATCGAGATCGAGCGGAAGGCGGACCAGCTCCGCATCATCATCCACACCGCCCGGCCCGGAATCATCATCGGCAAGAAGGGGTCCGAGGTCGAGAAGCTGCGGGCGGAGCTTTCCCGGATGACCCGGAAGGAGGTCCGGCTGGACATCGAAGAGGTGCGCAAGCCCGAGTTGGACGCGCAGCTCGTGGCGGAGCAGATCGCCCAGCAGCTCGAACGGCGCGTGGCCTTCCGGCGCGCCATGAAGAAGGCGGTGCAGTCGTCCCTCCGGCTGGGGGCCCAAGGGGTCAAGGTGGGCTGCGCCGGGCGGCTGGCCGGCGCCGAGATCGCGCGGTCCGAGTGGTACCGGGAGGGCCGCGTCCCGCTCCACACGCTGCGGGCGGACATCGACTTCGGGCTGGCGACGGCCAGGACCACCTACGGCGCCATCGGCGTGAAGGCCTGGGTCTGCCATGGCGAGGTGCTGCCCGAGACCCTGGGGGTGGAGAGCAAGCCGCCGGAGCGGCTCCGGGACCACCGGACGCCTTCGGACCGCCCCCGGCGTCCCCGGGGGACCGCCACGCCGACCGGGCGAGCGTAAGGTCACGATGCGGAGTCACGCATGCTGATGCCCAAGCGCGTCAAATATCGCAAGCAGCAGCGGGGCCGCCGGTCCGGCATCGCCACCCGCGGGAGCAGCCTCGCCTTCGGCCAGTACGGCCTGAAGGCCCTGGAGGCCGCCTGGATCACCAATCGGCAGATCGAGGCCGCCCGGCGGGCCATGACCCGGTACGTGAAGCGGGGCGGCAAGGTCTGGATCCGGGTCTTCCCGGACAAGCCCATTACGGCCAAGCCGGCCGAGACCCGCATGGGCAAGGGGAAGGGCGCACCGGAGGGCTGGGTTGCCGTGGTGAAGCCGGGGCGGATCCTGTACGAGATGGAGGGGATCCCGGAGGCGGAGGCGAAGGAGGCCATGCGCCTGGCGGCCAGGAAGCTGCCTATCGCCACGCGCTTCGTCTCCCGGAAAGGTGTGGGGGTGTCGGGAGTATGAAGTTCGACGAGCTGAAGGACCTGACGGCCGAGGAGCTCCGCCAGAAGGCGACCGAGCTGCAGGAGGATCTCTTCAAGCTGCGCCTCCGCCAGTCCACCACGCAGCTGGAGAATCCCATGCGGATCCGGCAGCTTCGCCGCGACATCGCGCGGATCCGAACTGCCCAGCGTGCCCTGGCTGACGCGGGGCCGGGCGCACCTGCCAAGGGAGCGGCGCAGCCATGACGCCACAGGTGGGGGAAGAGCGCAACCGGCGGCAGACGACCGTGGGGACCGTCGTCAGCGACAAGATGCAGAAGACGGTGGTCGTGGAGATCTCCCGGCTGGTCCGCCACCACGCCTACGACAAGAGGGTCCGGCGCAAGACCTGGGTGAAGGCCCACGACGAGGCCAACGTCTGCCGGGAGGGCGACACGGTCCGGCTGATGGAGACCCGCCCGATTTCCAAGGACAAGCGGTGGCGGGTGGTCGCGATTCTGAAACGCGCTGTCTGAGGGTCTCGCCCGTGCCCGGGCCCCCGCAGGCGGGCGGGTGACCCCCGGGCGGGAACGCAGGTCCAGCCTAGGACTCACACATGATCGGCCTCCGAACAATCCTGGATGTGGCTGACAACTCCGGGGCCAAGCGTATCTCGCTGATCAAGGTCCTGGGGGGCTCGGCCAAGCGCTACGCGCGGGTGGGGGACATCATCGTCGCCAGCGTGAAGGAGGCGATCCCCGAAGGGGCGGTGAAGAAGGGCACGGTCGTCAAGGCCGTGGTGGTTCGCACGGTGAAGGAGCAGCGGCGCTCCGACGGCACCTACATCAAGTTCGACCGGAACGCCGCGGTCCTCATCAACGAGCACAACGATCCGGTGGGGACCCGCATCTTCGGGCCGGTGGCCCGCGAGCTCCGCGAGGCCAAGTTCATGAAGATCATCTCCCTGGCGCCGGAGGTGATCTAGCCAGTGCGGAATGCGGAATGCGGATTGCGGAATGCAGAAGGGGGACCGAACTCATGCCATCCGCAATCCGAAATCTGCATCCGCAATGAGGAATTGACGAAATGGGTGTCGGGCATCGGCTGGCGGTCCGGAAGAACGATCTGGTCGAGGTGATCGCGGGGAAGGACAAGGGGAAACGCGGCAAGGTCCTGCGCGTGCTCCCCAAGTTGGACAAGATCCTGGTGGAGAAGATCAACTTCGTGAAGCGCCACACTAAGCCGGGCCGGCTCGGCCAGCAGGGTGGCATCCTGGAGCGGGAGAACCCTCTCCACGTCAGTAACGTGCAGCTGGTGTGCGGCAAGTGTGACCGGCCGGTCCGGGTCGGCCACACGGAGCTGGCGGACGGGCGCAAGGTGCGGGTCTGCCGCGAGTGCGGCGAGACGATGGACTAGATCATGGCGGACAAGGCAGAGCGAAAGGCCCGGGCCGGGGCAGCCAAGGCAGCGAAGGGAGAGAAGGCGGCCAAGGGGAAGCCCGAAGCCGCACCGGCGGCTCCGCAGGTGCCCCGCATCCCGGCACGGCTCCGGGAACGCTACCGGACCGCGATCGCCCCGAGCCTGATGAAGCAGTTCAGCTACACGAACCGGATGCAGGTCCCCGAGGTCAAGAAGGTGGTCATCAACATGGGCCTGGGGGAGGCGGTGGGAAACGTCAAGGTGATCGACGCGGCCGTGGCGGAACTCGCCGCCATCACCGGCCAGAGGCCCGTGGTCACCCGGGCCCGGAAATCCGAGGCGGCCTTCAAGCTCCGGGCGGGCATGCCCATCGGATGCAAGGTGACCCTCCGCGGGGAACGGATGTACGAATTCCTGGACCGGTTGCTCTCCGCGGCCCTGCCGCGCATCCGCGACTTCCGGGGGATCCCCACCAAGTCCTTCGACGGGCGGGGCAACTACGCCCTGGGGATCCGGGAGCAGCTCATCTTCCCCGAGATCCGGTACGACAACGTGGACATGACGCGGGGGATGGACATCTGCGTCGAGACCTCGGCCCGGACCGACGAGGAGGCCCGGGCCTTGCTGGAACAGCTCGGCTTCCCGTTCCGAAAATAGGCGAGAGGGACTATGGCCAAGACGTGCCTGATCATGAAGCAGCGGCGGGCGCCCAAGTTCGCCGTGCGCCGCTACAACCGGTGCCGGATCTGCGGGCGGCCGCGGGGATACCTGCGGAAGTTCCAGATGTGCCGCATCTGCTTCCGGGCCCTGGCCCTGCGGGGCGAGATCCCCGGGGTGATCAAGGCCTCCTGGTAGACCGACGTGGGGAGGGCCCCGCCGGTGCCGGCGGGCGCCCACAGCGAGATCCCGGCGATGGCGGGGGGGACCGGACCCCGGTACCGGGACGCCGAAGGTGGAGTCGCACATGTCAATGACGGACCCGATCGCGGATATGCTGACGCGGATCCGGAACGCCAACCAGGCGCTGCTGGAGAAGGTGGACATGCCGGCCTCCCGCTTCAAGGTGGAGCTGGCCAAGATCCTGAAGGCCGAGGGTTTCATCCGGGCCTACAAGTTGATCGACGACAACAAGCAGGGGATCCTGCGGGTCTACCTCAAGTTCGGGGCGGGCAACGAGCGGGTGATCCTGGGCCTCCGGCGGATGAGCCGCCCGGGCCTCCGGGTGTACCGCACGGCCAAGCGGATCCCCACCGTGCTGAGCGGGATGGGGGTGGCGATCATGTCCACGCCGCAGGGTCTCATGACGGGGAAGGAGGCCCGGCAGCGATCGCTGGGCGGCGAGGTCCTGTGTTACGTCTGGTAACCCTGGGTGGCCGGGCGCGGGCGGCAGGCAGCCGGCGGCCCGGCGCCGCGGATGGCGGGGGGCAGTGAAGGTATGTCGCGTATCGGTAAACTCCCGATCTCCATTCCGGACACGGTGAAGGTGGAGCTGCAGGACCACACGGTCTCCGTGAAGGGGCCGAAGGGGACGCTCAGCATGGTCGTGCACCCCGCCATGGACGTTCGGGTCCAGGACCGGCAGGTCCTCTGCGGGCGACCATCGGACACGAAGTTTCATAAGGCCCTGCATGGCCTGACCCGGTCCCTGATCGCCAACATGGTGGAGGGGGTCACCAAGGGGTTTGAGCGGAAACTGGAGCTGGTGGGCGTGGGATACCGGGCGGCGGTCCAGGGACAGAACCTGACCATGACCCTGGGATATTCCCATCCCATCATCTATCCCATTCCGCAGGGCATCCGGATCGAGGTGAAGGACCAGACCCAGCTCATGGTGAGCGGCACCGACAAGCAGCTGGTGGGCGCCGTGGCCGCCAAGGTCCGCAGCTTCCGGCCTCCCGAGCCCTACAAGGGCAAGGGGGTCAAGTACGCGGACGAGCGGATCCGGCGCAAGGCCGGGAAGACCGGGGCGAAGTAGCCCCGCCAGAGGCGGGGCGGGAAGAGGGACACCGTGGCTTCGGTTCAGCACAAGCGAGAAGCGCGACAACGCCGGCACCGTCGGGTTCGCCGGGTGGTCCGGGGAACGGCGGAGCGTCCCCGGCTGTGCGTGTTCAAGAGTGCCCGCCACATCTACGCCCAGATCGTCAACGACGAGGACGGCCGGACGCTGGTCGCGGCCTCGACCCTCTCCAAGGACCTGCTGCGGTCGGGTGACCGGGTCAAGAAGACCGAGGTGGCCAAGGCCGTGGGGGCGCTGGTGGCGGACAAGGCGCTGGCGGGCGGCATCCAGGCGGTGGTGTTCGACCGGGGCGGCTACCCGTTCCACGGGCGGGTCAAGGCCCTGGCGACCGCTGCCCGAGACAGGGGGTTAAAGTTTTAATGGGCGGCGCACGGACGGTCCAGCGCATCACTGCCGAGGGGCTGCGGCTCACGGAGCGGGTGGTCCACATCAACCGGGTGGCCAAGGTGGTCAAGGGCGGACGGCGCTTCAGCTTCAGCGCCCTGGTAGTGGTGGGGGACCAGGCCGGCCACGTGGGCATGGGGCTGGGGAAGGCCAAGGAGGTTCCCGAGGCCATCCGCAAAGGGATGGAGGAGGCCAAGAAGAATCTCATCAAGATCTCCCTGAAGGACAGCACGATTCCCCACGAGATCCTGGGCGAGTTCGGCGCGGGCCGCGTGTTCCTCCGGCCCGCCTCGCCCGGGACCGGCATCGTGGCGGGTGGCGCGGTCCGGGCAGTGCTGGAGGTGGTCGGGGTGCGGGATGTCCTGTCCAAGTCCCTGGGGTCCGACAATTCCCACAACGTGGTGAAGGCGACCCTCAACGGGCTGCAGCGGCTTCGCTCGTCCGAGGAGGTGGCGCGGGCGCGGGGTCGAGAAAGCGTTCGCCCTGTGGCCGGCGAACCGGTCGCGGTGGCGGCTGAAGGGGGCAAGACGTGAGCGGGCAGCTCAAGATCACACTCCGCCGCAGCAAAATCGGCAGCACGCCCCGCCAGCGCCAGGTGCTGCAGGGCCTCGGGCTGCGCCGGATCAACTCCAGCGTCCTGCGACAGGATACTCCCGCCATCCGGGGCATGGTGACCAAAGTGTTTCACATGGTAAAGGTGGAGAGCCTGGCCGACGTGAAACGTGAGGCGTAAGGGGTGAGGCGGAGAAGACCATGAAGCTGCATGAGCTGAAGGCGCCGGCGGGATCCCGCAAGCGGCGCAAGGTGGTGGGGCGTGGCCCCGGCTCCGGCCACGGTCAGACCTCGGGCCGCGGCGAGAAGGGGCAGAAGGCGCGCTCCGGCGGTGGGAGCCAGCCCTGGTTCGAGGGCGGCCAGCTGCCCCTGCACCGGCGCGTCCCCAAGCGCGGGTTCACCAACATCTTCCGGAAGGAGTACGCGATCCTGAACGTGAAGGACCTGGAACGCTTCGAGGCGGGCACCACCGTGTCGCCGGCCACGCTCTCCGAGGCGGGCCTGGTGCGGACCGCCACCGCCCCCGTCAAGATCCTGGGGGAGGGCACGCTCAGCAAGGCCCTGGTGGTGTCGGCCCACGCGTTCTCGGAGGGCGCGGCGGCGAAGATCCGGGCGGCGGGCGGCACCCTCGAGGTCATCACGTCGTGATCGAGCAGGTCCGCAACATCTTCCGCGTCCCCGAGCTGAAGCGGCGGGTGCTCTTCACCTGCGCGCTCCTGATCGTGTACCGCATCGGGGCGCACGTCCCCACGCCGGGCATCGACGCCCACGCCCTGGCGCTCTTCTTCCAGCAGCAGGCGGGAAACCTTCTGGGGTTCTTCGACCTCTTCTCGGGCGGGGCGCTGCGGCGCCTGTCGGTATTCGCCCTCGGCATCATGCCGTATATCTCCGCCTCCATCATCCTGCAGCTTCTGGCGGTCGTCGTCCCGGCCCTGGAGAAGCTGCAGAAAGAGGGCGAGCAGGGGCGCAAGAAGATCACCCAGTACACCCGCTACGGGACGGTGGGACTGGCGGCCATCCAGGGGCTGGGGATCGCCGTCGGCCTGGAGAGCATGCAGATCAAGGGGGCCATGGTGGTGCCGAGTCCCGGCTGGGGCTTCCGCCTGATGACCACCCTCACCTTGACCGGTGGGACCATGTTCCTCATGTGGCTGGGAGAGCAGATCAGCGAACGGGGCGTCGGGAACGGCATCTCCCTGCTGATCTTCGCGGGGATCATCGTTCGCCTGCCCGAAGCCATCTTCGCCTCCTGGACCCTCATCAGCCAGGGGGAGATGAACCCGCTCGTCTTCCTGGCACTCCTGGTTCTGATGGTGGCCGTGGTGGCCGGGGTCATCGTCATGACGCTGGGCCAGCGGAAGATGCCGGTCCAGTATGCCAAGCGGGTGGTGGGTCGCCGGGTGTACGGAGGGCAGAGCACCCACATCCCCCTGCGGGTGAACACGGCGGGCGTGATCCCGGTGATCTTCGCCAGCTCCATCATCGCCTTCCCCGCGACCATCGCCCAGTTCATCAAGCACCCCTGGGCCGAATGGGTCTCCGCGTGGCTCCGCTTCGGGGGAGTGCCCTACACGGCCATCTACGGGGCCGGCATCATCTTCTTCACGTATTTTTACACCGCCATCATCTTCAACCCCACCGACGTGGCGGACAACATGAAGAAGTACGGCGGCTACATCCCCGGGATCCGCCCGGGCAGCAAGACTGCCGAGTTCATCGAGCGGGTCCTGGACCGGGTCACCCTGGTCGGGGCCCTGTACCTGGCGGCCATCTCGATCCTGCCGGAGATCATGATCACGCAGATGAACGTCCCGTTCTACTTCGGCGGGACGTCCCTCCTGATCGTGGTGGGCGTTGCCCTGGACACCGTGCAGCAGGTGGAATCCCACCTGTTGATGCGACACTACGAGGGGTTCTTGAAGAAGGCCAAGGTGCGGGGGCGCATCTCGTAACGCGAGCCGAGAGCCGCGAGCCGAGCCACGGGGTGAGACCCCATCGGATTTTCGATTTTGGATTTCGGATTTGGGATTTTGAAATCCGAAATCGGCAATCCGCAATCGGAAATTCCGGAGGGTCGGGGGATGCGGCTGATCCTGCTGGGGCCTCCGGGCGCCGGAAAGGGCACGCAGGCCAAGCTCCTGGTCGAGCGGCTCCAGATCCCCCAGATCTCCACCGGGGACATGCTGCGGGCCGCGGTCAAGGACGGGACACCCCTGGGTCGAGAGGCGAAGCAATACATGGATCGGGGGTCCCTGGTTCCCGACGAGATCATCATCGGGCTGGTGCGGGAACGGCTGCAGCGGGCGGATTGCACCCGTGGCTACATCCTGGACGGGTTTCCCCGGACGGTGACCCAGGCGGAGGCGCTGGGGAAGACCCTGGAGGCCCTGCACGCCTCCCTGGACCACGTGGTAAGCCTGGAGGTGCCCACGGAGGACCTGGTCCTGCGGATCGCCGGCCGGCGCACCTGCCGGAACTGCGGGGCCATGTACCACGTGCGCTTTTCCCCCTGCAAGGTCGAGGGTCGGTGCGATGCCTGCGGGGGACCGACCTACCAGCGGGAGGATGACCGGGAGGAGACGGTCCGGCGGCGGCTCGCGGTGTACGCGGACCAGACCGCGCCCCTGATCAGCTTCTACGAGGCCCGGGGCCTCGTGCGGCGCGTGCCAGGGACGGGCGAGATCCCCGAAATCTTCCACCGCATCACGGCCGCCCTGGGCGCCTGACCCATGCCAGCGCCAGCGGCGCCTGAGCCATGAATGATCGGATTGTCCTGAAGGCGCCCTGGGAGCTGAGCCTCCTGCGCCGGAGCAATCGCCTGGTGGCCGAGACGCTTGCCGCGCTGGCCCAGCGGGTGAGGCCCGGGGTGATCACGCTGGAGCTGGATCGGTTCGCCGAGGCCTACCTGCTGGCGCACGGAGCCAAGCCGGCCTTCAAAGGCTACCGGAACTACCCGTTCACCCTCTGCACCTCGATCAACGAGCAGGTGGTGCACGGGCTCCCATCGGACCGGAAGCTCGAGGAGGGGGACATCCTGAGCCTGGACATGGGCGCCATCGTGGAGGGCTACTACGGGGACTCGGCCATCACGGTCCCGGTGGGGCGCATCTCGGCGGAGGCGGAGCGGCTGCTCCGGGTCACCCGGGAGTGCCTGAACCGCGCCATCGCCGCCGCCCGGAACGGGGCGTGCCTCATGGACATCTCCGGCGCGGTCCAGGCGCATGCCGAGGCGAACGGGTTCTCTATCGTGCGGGTGTTCGTGGGGCACGGCATCGGGAAGGAGTTGCACGAGGCGCCGCAGATCCCGAACTTCGTGGATCCGGGTCGCGGGCGCGGGCCGATGCTCAAGCCCGGGATGGTGCTGGCGATCGAGCCCATGGTCAACGCCGGGGGTCCCGAGGTGCGGGTGCTCCCGGATCAGTGGACCGCGGTGACCGCGGATGGGTCGCTGTCGGCCCATTTCGAACATACGGTCGCCATCACGGAGAACGGGACGGAAGTCCTGACCGCCCTGGAGGGGGCCCCCGCCTGATCGGGGGCCGCCCCGGGCGACGCGAGGTGCCGGAAGGCTTATGCCCAAGGAAGAGGCCGTCGAGGTCGAGGGGACGGTGGTGGAGCCGCTCCCCAACGCGATGTTCCGGGTCCAGCTGGAGACGGGACACAAGGTCCTGGCCCACATCTCGGGCAAGATGCGCATGCACTTCATCCGGATCCTGCCGGGGGACAAGGTCATCGTGGAGCTATCGCCCTATGACCTGACCCGGGGACGGATCATCTACCGCTACAAATGACGATTGACGATTGACGAATTTCGATTTCCGATTGGCTACGTCCGGTGAGATCCCCCAAATCGGCAATCCCAAATCGACAATCGGCAATTTGGTTGGGGTGACATGAAAGTCCGGGCGTCGGTGAAGGCGATCTGCGAGAAGTGCAAGGTCATCAAGCGTAAGGGGATCATTCGCATCGTCTGCGAGAACCCGAAGCACAAGCAGCGCCAGGGCTGACCCTAATGCGGAGTGCGGAATGCCGAATGCGGATTGGGTCCATTCCGCATTCCGAAATCCGCAATCAGCAATTGGCGATGGGAGGTTGACGTGGCCAGAATTGCGGGGGTGGATCTGCCGCGGGAGAAGCGGTTGGAGGTCGCCCTGACCTACATCTACGGGATCGGCCGGCCCTTGGCCCTGAAGATCCTGGCCGAGGCCGAGGTGCCCCCGGAGGTCCGGGTCAAGGACCTGACCGAGGATCAGGTCAACAAGCTGCAGCGGGTCATCGAGGGGGGCCCCCGGGTCGAGGGCGACCTGCGGCGCCAGGTCTCCATGAACATCAAGCGGCTGATGGACATCGGCTGCTACCGGGGCCTGCGCCACCGCCGGGGACTTCCGGTGCGGGGGCAGCGGACGAGCACCAACGCGCGGACGCGCAAGGGACCCCGCCGCACCGTGGGCGTCAAGCGGGCCGCGGCGGCGGCCAAGGCCACGCCCACTGGCAAGGCATAGGAAATGACCAATGACCAATTGCCAATGACCAATGGGACGCGCCTCTCGCCCCAACGCATTGGGATTTGGTCATTGATCATTGGTCATTGAACGGAGGAGCAGATGGCGACACCACCACCCAAGCGACCGCCGACGGGGCGTCCCAGCAAGAAGGAAGGGAAGGGCGTCACCCACGGCCTCGCCTGCATCCAGGCGACGTTCAACAACACCATCGTGACCATCACCGACGGGACGGGAAACGTGGTCACCTGGGCCAGCGCCGGCAGCGTGGGGTTCAAGGGGTCGCGCAAGAGTACCCCCTTTGCCGCCCAGATGGCGGCCGAGAGCGCCGCGCAGAAGGCCATCGCACAGGGGATGAAAGAGGTGAAGGTCTACGTGAAGGGGCCCGGCGCCGGGCGGGAGGCGGCCATCCGCTCCCTCCAGGCGGCGGGACTGGAGATCACGGCCATCAAGGACGTGACCCCCATTCCCCATAATGGGTGCCGACCGCGGAAACGGAGGCGCGTCTAGGCTGGTGTTGCAGTGCTGCAGTGTGGATGTGCTGCCGTTCCCCAACAGCAGCACAGCAGCACCGTAGCACAGCAGCACCGCAGCAGAAGGAGTGAGTTCTGTGGCACGACACATCGGACCGGTCTGCAAGCTGTGCCGACGGGAGGGTCTGAAGCTCTTCCTGAAGGGCGATCGGTGCTTCACGCTCAAGTGCGCCATCGAGAAGCGGAACTACCCGCCCGGGGCGCACGGCCAGCGCCGGTCCAAGCATTCCGAGTACGGCCTGCAGCTCCGCGAGAAGCAGAAGATGAAGCGGCTCTACGGCATCCTGGAGACCCAGTTCCGCAGCTACTTCAGGATGGCCGAGCGGCAGAAGGGGATCACCGGGGAAAATCTGGTCCGTCTCCTGGAGCAGCGCCTGGACAACGTCGTGCACCGTCTCGGCTTGGGGGCGTCCCGCGCGCAGGCGCGGATGCTCATCGTCCACGGCCACATCCGGGTGAACGGCCGTAGGGTGACCATCCCCTCCTATCTCCTGCGGGCCGGCGACGTGGTGGAGGTCCAGCCGGCCAGCCGCGAGATCGAGGGCATCAAGGCCGCCCTGGAGGGGGCGAAGAAGCGCAGGGTCCCCTCCTGGCTGGAGCTGGACGCCGCCAACTTCAAGGGCACGGTCCGCAGCCTGCCCAGCAAGGAAGAGATGGCCATCCCGGTCCAGGAGCAGTTGGTGGTCGCCCTGTACTCCAAGTGAGGCGGCCGGAGAGAGGCTGAGGGGAGAGGCGCATGATACAGAAGTTCAAGGGATTCCAGAAGCCCAAGCGGCTGGAGTGCGAGCTGGAGACCCTCACCAGCACCTATGGGAAGTTCTTCGCAGAACCGCTGGAGCGCGGATTCGGATTGACCCTGGGGAACGCGCTCCGCCGGGCGCTGCTTTCCTCTATCGAGGGCGCGGCCATCACCTCCGTCCGCATCGCCGGGGTCCTGCACGAGTTCTCTTCCGTCCCGGGCGTCAAGGAGGATGTCACCGACATCATCCTGAACCTGAAGCAGCTCCGGTTGAAGCTGAACGTGGATCACCCCAAGACCCTGACGCTGAAGGCGACCGGCGAAGGGGAGATCCGGGCTGCCCAGATCACTCCCGACCCCGACGTGGAGATCCTCACGCCGGATCTGTACCTGTGCACGCTGGACCGGGACGGCAAGCTGGACATCGAGCTGGAGATTCGCCACGGCCGCGGCTACGTTCCCGCAGAGCGGAACAAGCGCGAGGGGATGCCCGTGGAGGTGGTCCCCATCGACTCCATTTTCTCGCCCATCAGGAAGGTCAACTTCCAGGTGGAGGATACGCGCGTCGGCCAGGCCACGGATTACAACAAGCTGATCCTGGAGGTCTGGACCGACGGGTCCGTGCTGCCCCAGGACGCCGTAGCATACGCCGCCAAGATCCTGAAGGACCAGCTGTCCATCTTCATCAACTTCGAGGAGGAGCCGGAGGAAGAAGAAGAGGTGGCGGACGAGGCGCGCGAGCGCATGGTCGAGAACCTGAGCCGTCCCGTGGACGAGCTGGAGCTCTCGGTGCGGTCCGCCAACTGCCTGAAGAACTCCAACATCCGGTACATCTACGAGCTGGTGGAGAAGACCGAGGCCGAGATGCTCAAGACCAAGAATTTCGGCCGGAAGTCGCTGAACGAGATCAAGGACATCCTGGCGCAGATGGGGCTCAGCCTGGGCATGAAGCTGGAGGGGGTGCCCGTGGGCGAGGCCGCCAGGCGCAGGGCGGCCAAGGGCTAGGGGCGAGACCGGCCCGGCATCGGCTTCTCGGGGAGACCAACGGCAATGCGGCACAGGCGTGCGGGACGCAAGCTCGGTCGAACCACGGCGCACCGGGAGATGATGATGCGCAACCTGGTGACGTCGCTCTTCCTGTACGAGAAGATCATCACGACGGCGGCCAAAGCCAAGGAGCTGCGCGGCGTGGCGGAGAAGATGGTCACCCTGGCCAAGCGGGAGGATCTCCACGCGCGGCGCCAGGCGGCCGAGGTCCTAAAGGACGACAAGGCCCTGAAGAAGCTCTTCGACACCATCGGGGCCCGCTACCGGGACCGGAACGGCGGCTACACGCGGATCACCAAGCTGGACTATCGCATGGGCGACGGCGCGCCCCTGGCGGCCATCGAGCTGGTCGGGGCCGAGCCGGCCCCCGAGGCCAAGGGCGAGAAGGCCGCGGGCACCGGGCGCCGCCGCCGCCGGCGCCGGGGCAAGGGCGGCGCCCCGGCGGAGAAGACGCCGGCCGCGGCCGCGTCGGAGGCCTAGGCCAACGGTCGTTCGCGAGGGAAAAAGCGACGCCCTCCTGTCACTCCACGGCAGGAGGGCGTTTTGTTTCACAGCCCTTCGGCTGAACCGCCATGGCGGTATGGACGCCAAGGACCGACCTGCCTCGCCCGCAGGCAGGTCTGCTCCCTTAGTCCTTGATGGCACAAATTCTATGACGTATTCAATGGCCGCATAAGTCCCGGCCCCCCGGGCCGACCTGAGACGCCGCGCCCGCGGGCGAGCCCGTCCCCGGCACGGAGGCCGCCGTTCTGTGGCGGCCGACCCGGGGTAAGGGCGAGCCGGCATCGACGAGGCGCCAGGCGTCCGAGGGGCGGTCCGGGGGGCCGGGATACGTCACCGTAATTACGGCCAGCAGTACTTAGGCACCTCCCTTGTCGCGAGAGGATGGCACTATCTCTCTCCTCGGATCTGTGATATGTTCAAACTCGAACAGTGGAGATCAACCGCAAAGCACCTCCCCGCCGCTCCGCTCTGCCTGCCCGCGCTGACTGGGCAGGCGGGGCAGGCGGGCGCGAAGCACGCAAAGGAACTGCCCGATGGACAGGCTCAAGTTGGACAAGACCACTCTCACCGTGGCGTCGCTGACTGATCAGCCGGACGACAAGGCGTACTGGCACGCCAGGTCTCCCTACGATCGCATGCGAGCCGTCGAAGTCCTGCGCCAGCTGAACTATGGCCACAGTCAATCTACCGCCCGACTTCAAAGAGTTCTTGAAGTTACTCAACTCAACCTGGAGGATCTCAAAGCGAATAAGAAGGCGGCTGGTCGGTACAAAGACCTGGACGACCTTCAGAATCTTCCGTAGCGGACGGACCGGTCGAACCCGTCGCCCCTATCCTCGCTCGCCTTTGGACTCTCACTCTTGCGGACTGCCTTCAACGCGGCTTCGACCTCATCCAGAATCTCGACCTTCATCTGGCCCGGCGTCTGATCTTCCGTTCGGCTTCAGCCCAGTGCGTGAACCGGGATGAACCCTGTTGAATCCGCTTCTCTCGCGCACGCAACACATCCGCATGCCATGAGAGTGACGGAATCACCTTTGCGAAACGGCACAGGTCATCCCATATCTCCTCCAGTGCCTGGAGCTTGTCGCGGACCGTCATCTTGTCAAGCCGCAGAGTCAGTCCC
>Ga0156237_1213_pt1 | contig 18046 bp, 18 predicted proteins | sample RifCSPlowO2_12_FD_107884 | JGI IMG/M metagenome (GOLD analysis project Ga0156237, IMG submission 107884) | candidate division NC10 bacterium RIFCSPLOWO2_12_FULL_66_18
CGCTTCTCCCACACCGTCTTCGCGCTGCCGTTTGCGTTCATGGGGGCGGTGCTGGCGGCGGGCGGGATTCCGTCGGGCGACAAGCTCTTGTGGATCCTGGTGGCCATGGTGGGGGCCAGGAGCGGGGCGATGGGGGTGAACCGCCTCGCCGACCGGCACCTGGATCGCAGGAATCCCCGCACGCGGGATCGGGCGCTGCCGCAAGGCCGGATTTCCCCTGCCGAGGCGCTGGCTTTCGTGGCGCTGTCGTTCTTGATCTTTCTGCTGGCGGCCTGGATGCTGAATCCGTTGTGCTTCGCCCTGGCCCCGGTGGCCATCCTGATCGTCAGCGGGTACTCCTACACGAAGCGGTTCACCGCCCTCTCCCACCTGATCCTCGGCCTGTCCCTGGGGTTGGCCCCCATCGGCGCGTGGATCGCCGTCACGGGACGAATCGCCCTCCCTGCCGTGGTCCTCGGAGTCACAGTCCTGCTCTGGGTGGCGGGCTTCGATATCCTCTACGCCTTGATGGACATCGATTTCGACCGGCAGAGCGGACTCTTCTCCATCCCGGCCCGCCTCGGTGTGAACGGCGGGGTCCTGGTCGCGCGGCTCTTCCACCTCCTCACGGTGGGCGGTCTTGCACTCTTGATTCCCCTGCTGAACCTGGGCTCCGTGTACACGATCGGGCTTCTGTTGGCCGCGGCCCTCCTGGCGTATGAGCATTTCCTGCTGCACCGGCACGGATTGGCCGAGCTGGACGTCGCCTTCTTCAACGTGAACGGGGCTCTCAGCATCGGCATGTTCCTGTTCACCCTGGGCGATCTTCTCCTGGGCTAGCGCCGAGAGGACGGCGGCATGCTGGTGGACGTTCCCCGCGGATCCAGGACGCACCGCTGATGCAACGATACCTGTCCTTCGTCGTCGCCGACCTGGCCCTGGCCATCCCGGTGGACCAGGTTTTCGAAGTGGCGCCCGTGCCCCCGCTCACGAGGATCCCGCGCCCCGCCCGCCACATCGAGGGATTGGCCACCTTGCGGGGCAAGCCCCTCCCCGTCATGGACCTTCGCAAGCGGCTCGGCCTTGTGAACCCGGTGATGAACCGCCACACGCGGATGATCGTCGCCTGGCCCGGTGGACGCCGCGAACTCCTGGGCCTGATCGTGGACTCCGTGGGGGAGATCCTCGCGGTGGGCGAGGCGGAAAGCCCGGCACGCATCCCGGCCTCCTGGGTGGATGAAGGGCTCCTGATCGGCGCCATCGAGATCCAGGGCCGGCCGGTGCTTTTGCCCGACCTGGTGAAGATAGCGGAGTGCGCGTGATGCGCTCAGGATTTCGGATTTCGGATGTCGGATTGCGAATGTGAGGGTCGGACGGGAGTTCTGAAACAGCGCGGCAGAACGATGGCACTGCTTGACAGGGCGGTTCCCGTGTTCTATCTTGTACGATATCTTGTACAAGTGGGGGAGCCAATGGTCAGGACGATACCAGTCTCAGAAGCGCGACAAACCTTGCCCGAACTGGTGAGCCGGATGCGGAAGCTGATGGACCGCGTGATCATCACCAGAAAAGGGAAGGCCGAGGCGGTCCTTATGGGCTTCGAGGAATACGAGAGCTGGGTTGAGACCTTGGAGCTGTTGTCCAAACCGGAAACAGTTCGAGGCATCCGGGAGGGATTGGTTGATCTGAAAGCAGGGCGGTCCCGAACGTTCGAGGAGATCTTCGGGGAACCTCTGCATGCCAAACCCAAGAGACGTTAATCCCGAACAGTGCAGTTCAACCGCAAAGCACGCGAAGCACGCAAAGGACCTGCCCGTATTCCCAGCGCGGACCCGGAAAGACTTGCAGACGCGCCCCGGAAGATTTCGGGCCGGAAGCTCCTCTGAAATGATGAGAACTGGCGAGTCTTTGCGATCTTGGCGATCTTAGCGGTGAAATTTTTTGGTTAGACTCTCCCGCCGCGCCGAGAAGGCGCTTCTTGTGCTCGATGCCCGCCTCCAGGAACGGGTCAAAGAAGCCATCCGAGAGCTAGCCGGAAGCCCTCTCTCAGGGAAAAAATTGAAGGGCCAGTTTGAGGGGCTCAGGTCGTACCGCCTGGGCCCCCTTCGCATTGTGTACCGGTTCACGAAGGACTGGCTGGAGGTAGCCTTTGTGGATTATCGCAAGGATGTGTACCGGTGAGACGCATTCTCGAGAGGAGGCAGAAAGCGGCAGCACCGAATGGCTCAGCCCACGAAGCCTTCAACCGGGATGAGCCGTCTTGCCACCGGGTCAACCGCCAGGAATAGACTTTCCAAGGCCACGGCACCGAGGAGTGCCGGCCCCCCGGGGGCGATAAAACACGGTGTCGTCACCTCCTGGCCGTTCACCGCGAGGCGCACTTCGCCAACCGGCCATATGTCCCTCTGGCCCCCGGCAATCACGACGGGCTGGGTCCGCAACGGAGCGACATCAAGACGTTCAGCCAGGTCATGAGGGATGACCAGAAGCGTGGCGCCCGTATCCACCAACAACTCGACCCTCTCGCTTCGGCCGGTGGGTCCAGTGAGCCGTCCGGAAACTCGAGACAGCTCCATGTACAATCCCCGCGTAGTCTGGCGGCCTCTTGAGGCACGACCCAGAGGAGAATCAGTCCTTTGGGAACGTCCAGCCGTAGGGTACTTCGCACTTTCGCTGACAATTGTCAACGGTCTTTTGCTCGCCAGGACCCGGAGAGGAGAAGCATGAGGGCAGAAGGCAGCGTTACGCGAATCGGGGACACGGGGAAACGGAGCAGGGGAGCAGGGGGGAAGGCAGTTTCAATTGCAGATTTCAAATTGGAAGGAAATCTGCAATCCGAAATCCGCAATCGCAAATTGGGAGCGGAAGGGGGAAGGCGGAAGGCCCGGGAAACGGCGAATGGGGGACGGGGTCCCCTCCGCTGCTGGCAGCAGCCGCACCCTTTTCCCTCTGACCTTCAGAGAGGCCGGCATGGTCCTGGGGACGGTGGTGCGCTTCCCGCGGGTCATACGTGCCGGGCCATCATGGTCCGCTCGGGCTCTAGCGGGGACGCCAATCAATGCGTCGGCGGATGTCTTCGTAGATCTGCTTTCGGTGGAGAATCCCGAAGATCCAGACTTCGGTCGCCGCGATCTTGAATACCACGCGGTAGTCGCCGACACGGAGCTTCCAGTACCCTTTCAAGGTTCCCTTGAGGGGTTCCCCATGCTGCTCCGGGGCTGAGGTCAGGCGAGCTTCAAGGGCCCGGGCGATTCGATGCTGGATGTTCAGGGGGATCGGCGGCAAGTCTTCGGTCGCCACCTTTGGATGGTAGAGGAGGGCATACACCACTCAGCGTCTCGCCCGTCGGAGATGCCGCCACACCTGGGCGTGGGTCATGGCCTTCTTCCGGTCGAAGGATTCTTCCCGGTCCTCGGCGAACCGGACCAGCACCCGATCCTCCTCCGTTTCAAACGCCTCTTTGACCAGGTCCCTGACCTTCAGCGAGAGTGAGACCCGATCCCGCTTTGCCCACCGGCGGAGCCCCTCATAGAGGGGCTTTTCCAAAACGACGTTCACCCGCGGATTTCTGGCTGGCACGTTTCTCACCTCCGACGGGAGTGTAACACAAGTGATGCACCAGTGCAAATTCCCGATCGGCGTCTGTCCCAGAACCCCAGCGTCCCGCCACGGTCGGGACCGGCTGCGCCAGGATCTCCCCTGAATCCAAATATTTCACCGCCAAGATTGCAAAGAGTCGCCAACTCTCATCGGGTCAGAGGGGCTGCCGGACCAAAATCTTCCTGGGCGCGTCTTGCCAATTTTCGATTGCGGATTTCCGATTGCCGATTTGAAAATCGAAAATCGCCAATCGACAATCGCCAATCAGGGAATACGGGCAGTTCCTTTGCGTGGTTCGCGCCAGAAGGCAGCGTTCTGGGAATCGCGGAAGGGGCAGAACGGAGACGTCACCGATTCTCCGGTGCCCCGCTTCCCCGATTCGCCCCTTTCCTGTCCCTCTCCTTTGCTCTCGTTACTTCAAGCCCAGCTTCTCGACGATCCGCCGGTAGTTCAGCCGCTCCCGCAGAAGTTCCCGCGCGCGCTGGACCTTCCGCTCCTCCCGGATCCGGATCCGCCCCAGGACCGCCTCCAGCTTCTCCACCGTGGTCAGGGTGTCGTAGTGGACGCTGATCATGGGGACGCCGACCTCGCGCCTATGCTTTGTCCTGGCCCCGACCACACTTCATCGCTTTGCGACCCGTCGCACCAGCGCACCTTCACCGCCTCGACCGTATGCGATGCCGACGCCTCCTCCTTTTTCGTTCCGCACGCCTCAGATGGGAAAGGGGAGTTTTTTTGTTGAGTATCCAGCGGCTGGATGATAAATAGGCACAGAGAGAGGAGAGGCCAGGCCATGGCGCGTATTGTACACATTGCCTTGAAGGTCGAGGATCTGGAAAAGGCCGCCCGGTTCTACGAAACGGTGTTCGGCTTCCAGAGGGTAGAAGAGGGTCAGGTGCGCGACCACACCTCCCGACATTTAAGCGATGGAACTATTGACCTGGCCTTGATCAAATACCAGCAGCAGTCACCCGAGGCCCTGCTCTCCGGGAAGGGCCCCTGCATCCACCACTTCGGGATCGAGGTGGAGGACCTGGAGGCTTCCGTCCGGGAACTGAAGGCGAGCGGCTGCGAGATCCTCAGCCCACCCGGCGAGCTTCCGGTCAAGTTTCGGGACCCCAACGGCGTGGTGGCCGAGCTGGTCCCCGTAGGTCGATACAAGACGCCATGACTCGGCCCATTGTCGCCCGACATTTCGCCCGCTTCGTCGCCGGCCTCGCGCTGGAGGATCTCCCCCCGGCTGTCGTCACGAGAACGACCCTCCTCGCCCTGGACACCATCGGGAGCTGTCTTACCTCCTCGACCATGGACTTCGGTCGCGCGGTCATTCTCACCGCCGAGCGTCTCGGGGGACCGCCGGAGAGCTCCCTGATCGGGGGGAAGGCGAAGGTCGCCGCCGCCAACGCTGTCCTGGCGAACGGCACCTTGGCCCACGGCCTGGACTTCGATGACACCAGGGAGGATGCGATCGTCCACACCGGATGTGTGGCGGTCACCACGGCGCTCGCCGTGGGCGAGGCTGTCGGCGCCTCGGGAAAGGGAGTGCTGGAGGCACTGGTGGCCGGCGTGGAAGTGATGTGCCGCGTGGGACTCGCCGTCCCAGGAAAGTTTCACGCACGAAACTTTCACCCGACCGCCCTCTCGGGAACCTTCGCCGCTGCGGCGACGGCGGGAAAACTCTTCGGCCTCACAGAAGACCAGATGGTTCATGCCCTCGGGATCTGCGGGAGCCAGTCGAGCGGGATCATTGAGTATCTCGCCGACGGCTCATGGACAAAGCGACTCCACCCCGGATGGGCCGCCCACGCCGGCGTGATCGCGGCCCTCCTCGCCCAGTCCGGATTCACCGGTCCCGAGACGGTCTTTGAGGGGCGGCAGGGCTTCTATCAGGCCTTCGCGGGCGGGTACGACGAACCCCGGATGGATCAACTCCTCGGAAGCTTGGGCAAGGTGTGGGAGGTGGAGCAGCTCACGTTCAAGCCGTACCCCTGCGGTTCCATCGCTCACCCCTACATGGACTGCGCCCTTCGCCTTCGGGAGCAACACGCGATCCGACCCGACCAGATCGCCGAGATTCATTGCCGGACCGCTGAGGGGCCGGTGCCACGCCTCTGGGAACCCCTGGCGGCAAAGCAGCGACCGCCGAACGGCTACGCGGCAAAGTTCAGCCTCCCCTATCTTGTGGCGGTGATCCTTGTCAAAGGGAGAGCGGGCCTGGCCGAGTTCACGGACGAGGCTGTCCGGGACAGGGCCATCCTGGAGGTGGCTGCCAAGGTGAACTACCAGCTCGATCCGGGCATCGATTACCCGAGGCACTTCATAGGCCACGTCCGGATCAGACTCACGGACGGGCGCGTCGTGGAGGATCGGCAGGATTATCCGCGAGGCGGGCCGGAGTTCCCCATGAGTCGCAAAGAGCTGGAGGCGAAGTTTCGAGCAAACGCCGGCCTGCTCTTGCCGAGGGAGAGGATCGAGGAGGTCATCAAGGCGGTGGATGGAATGGCCGCCCTCCGACAGCTCACCACACTCATGACGTCTCTCAGGTCGTAGATTATGGAACTGGGGCTGAAGGGAAAGGTGGTGCTCGTCACCGGGGCCAGCCGGGGGATCGGCCGGGCCATCGCCCTGGCCTTTTCCGGCGAGGGGTGCCGGCTGGCGCTGGCCAGCCGGACAGAAGAGGCTTTGGCGGCCGTATCCAAAGAGGCCGAGGCGCTTGGCGCCGAGGCACGCCACTGGATCACGGACGTCACCGATCCAAATCAGGTGGAGTCCCTCGTCGGAAATGTCTCCCGAGTCCTGGGCGGGATTGATGTTCTCGTCAATAATGCCGGTGGGAGCTCCCGCAAGGCCTTCGAGGCCGTCAGCGATGACGAGTGGGAGCGGATCGTCAACCTGAACCTCTTTTCTGCCATCCGCCTGAGCCGGGCGGTCCTTCCCCACATGAAGGAGCGAGGGGGCGGGCAGATCATCAACATCGCGGCGCTGTCCGGACGCGTGCCGCGCCTGGGCCAGATCGCGTCGAATGCCGCCAAGGCGGCACTGATCAACTTTACCGAGTCCCTGGCCGCTGAGGTGGCCCGGCACGGGATCCGCGTCAACGCTGTCTGCCCGGCGGCCATCCTCACCGAGCGCTGGCAGGAGAAGGTGGCCCACTACGGGAAGGAACACGGACTCCCCTTTGAGCAGGCGGTGATGGAGCTGGCAGGGAAGAGCATCCCTCTCGGCCGATTCGGTCTGCCGGAGGAGGTCGCCAGCGCTGTCGTCTTTTTGGCCTCGGAGCGCGCGGGCTTCATCACGGGCGTTTCGATCTTTGTGGACGGCGGGATGGGGCGCTCGGTCTCTATCCCGTGACAGCAGAACCTGCCCAGGGTGGGCGAGAGGGGGAAGGATCATGCGAAGGTGGTGGCTCCTCACGATCACGCTGGCTTTCTCCGGGCCCGTCGCTTTTGCGGGCCTGAGCTTTGGGCAAGATATCCGCCTGGAGGCTGCTAAGAAGGAGGGAAAGGTCGTTTGGTACTCCTCACTGGCGGTGCCCAGTACCGAGAAGATCGCCAAGATGTTCGAGGCGGCCTATCCGGGGATCAAGGTGGAGGCCCACCGAACGGGCTCACAGCGGGTCCTCCAGCGGGTGATGCAGGAGCTTCAGGCGAACATCAAGAATGCTGACATCGTGCACACCTCGGATGCCGGCCATTTTGTCCTGCTGAAAGAGAAGAACCTTCTCATGAAATACACGCCTGCGGGGGTGGAGAAGTTTCCGTCTGGCTTCAAGGACAAGGACGGATACTACTACGGCCTCCGCGCCAGCCTGTCGGCCATAGCCTTTAACCCCAAGGTCATCTCACCGACCGAGGCCCCCAAGACCTGGAAAGATCTTCTTGATCCGAAGTGGCGGGGAAAGCTGGTGACGGCTCATCCCGGCTACAGCGGATTCATTACGACGCACATCCTGGCGCTGGTCAACCAGTACGGCTGGGACTACTTCAAGCAATTGGCCCAGAACAAGCTCATGCTCGTTCAGTCAGCCAATGACCCAGCCCAGGTAGTCGCCTCTGGAGAGCGACCCATCGCGGTGAATGGGGCCGAGTACTTCTTCTACCAGACTCAGAAGAAGGGGAACCCGATCCAGATCGTCTACCCGAAGGAGGGTGTCCCCCTCGTCGTCTCGCCCACGGCGATCACCAGCTTCGCCCCGCATCCGAACGCGGCCAAGCTCTTCACCGACTTCACCTTCACCAGGGAGGTGCAGCAAGTCCTGGCAGACAGCGAAGGACTCTACACAGGGCACCCGGAGGTGAGGTACCCGGAGGACAAACCGAAGCTTGGCGATCTGAAACTTCTCCAGGTGGATCCCGAGGAACTGGAGAAGCGGAACCAGGAGATCAAGGATCGCTTCGTGGAATTCTTTGGCGCGTGACAGGCAAGCAGCCAATTGAACTGCCATGACGCCAAGGTCGCCAGGGATGCGCCTCTTCGATCTCCTGATTGGAGAGCGAGAAAACGTGCTCATGGGGCGTTCAGAAGTTTCATTCATTCCCCCCCAAGGGCTGTTTCGGTCTTGGCGTTCTTGGCGCCTTGGCGGTTGATTATTGGGGACGAATACGCTGAGAGCTGATGGCTGAAGGCTGACCGCTGAAGGCTGATGATTGATGGCTGATCGCCTACAGGTCTTTCCCTCGCGCCTCGAGGGGATGGATCGTTCCGCCCCCGTCTGGGTCATGGCGGCGCTGGCCCTGGCCCTCCTGATCCTCCTCCCCCTCGGCTGGCTGGCCTACGTGAGCGTGAGCAGCGAGGGCAGCCTCACCCTCGCCCACTACCGGAAGGTGTTCATGGACCCGCGCCTCCAGAAGGCGCTCTGGAACACCGTGATCCTGGCCTTCTGGGTCGGGCTGGCATCCCTGGCCATCGGCGTCCCGATGGCCTGGCTCTCGGCTCGAACAAATCTCCCAGGAAAACGGCTCATCCGGGGTCTCATGATGGCCTCGTTCGTGACGCCGCCCTTTCTCGGCGCGTTCGCCTGGGTCATGCTGGCGGGGCCCAATGCCGGTTTCCTCAACAAGCTCTACAGGAACCTCACCGGCGCCGAGGAGCCCCTGGTCAACATCTTCAGCATGTCAGGACTGATCTTCGTCGTGGCCATCTACACCTTCCCCTACGTCTTCATCATGATCGCCAACACGCTGGACCTGATCGCCTCCGACTTGGAAGAGGCAGCGTCCATCCTGGGGGCCGGCCGCCTTCAGGTTGCCCTCACGATCACGATCCCCATGGTGGCCCCCGCCATCCTGAGCGGCTTTATCCTGGCAGTCTTGCAGGCGCTGGCCCTCTTCGGGTCGCCGGCCATCTTGGCCCTCCCCGCGGGATTCCACACCATTACCACCCAGATCTGGGCCCTCTTCCACTACCCGCCCAAGACCGAGATGGCCGCGGCCTTCTCCATCCCGCTCCTTTTGGCCACGGCCCTGCTCCTGCTGCTGCAGAAGAAGCTCCTCGGGCGGCGCGGCTATGCCTCCGTGGGCGGCAAGGGCGGACAGCGGCGCGAGATCCCGCTCGGATTCTGGCGCTACCCAGCCCTGCTGGGCTGCCTCGCCGTCATGGCCTGCTCCATCTTCCTCCCCTATGGCATCCTGGCCAAGGCCGCCCTGTCCCGGGCTTGGGCCCAGCCCATGACCTGGGAGAACTTCACCCTGGCGAACTTCTGGTTCACCTTCTTTGAGTACAGCTCCACCCGGCTGGCCATCGTCAATACGCTCGAACTTGGGATCATGACGGCATGCGTGGGAGCCGGGCTCGTCGCGTTGCTAGCCTACATCACGAACCGGAAGATCATTCCCGGCCACCAGATCCTGGGGTTCCTCGCGCTCGCCCCCGTCGTGATCCCCGGCGTCGTCCTCGCCGTGGGTCTCTTCATCGCCTACACCCGGCCGCCGCTCCTGCTCTACGGCACGCTCGGGATCCTCTTCGTGGCCTATCTCACCAAGGAGATGCCCGTGGGGTATTCCCAGTCCGACGCCACCTTCCGCGGGATCCACCCCGAGCTGGAGGAGGCGGGGCGGATCCTGGGGGCGGGGCGCCTGCGGGTGCTGCGCGAGATCACGGCCCCTCTGGCCCTGAGCGGGATTATCGCCACTTGGTGCTTTATCTTCATCGGCGTCATCCGGGAGCTGTCAGCCTCGATCATTCTCTTCACGCCCAACACCAAGGTCATGTCCGTGGTGATCTTCGACCTCAAGGAGGAAGGGCAGTTCGGAGCCATAGCCGTCCTCGGCCTCTTCATGCTGGCCGTCACCTTTGCCATCGTCGTGCTCATGCAGAGTCTGCTCGGGCGCGACTTCCTGGGGGCCAAGGAGTAACAGTGAACAAATCCCAATGACCAATGACCAAATCCCAATGTGCTCTAAGTAACTCTGAACCCATTGGTCATTGGAAATTGGTCATTGGTCATTATTGGCGGAGCGAGGCTGGGACGATGCCCGGTGTGACCATTAAGGGCCTGACCAAGAGATACGGGGACGTGGCGGCGGTGGAGGGTCTCGACCTCCAGGTGAAGCCGGGGGAGCTTGTCTCGCTGCTCGGGCCTTCAGGGTGCGGGAAGACGACGACCCTCCGCCTCGTGGCGGGCTTCCTCAAGCCTGAAGCGGGGGAGATCTGGGTGGGCGACCGCTGCCTGTCCTCGCCGATCACCGTGGTCCCGCCAGAGCGGCGACGCATGGCAATGATCTTCCAGAGCTACGCCTTGTGGCCGCACATGACCGTGGCCGGGAACATTGCCTACGGCCTGCGGTTCAAGAAGGAGCTTTCCAAGGCCGATCGGGAGAAGCGCGTCAAGGAAATCCTCAGGATCGTCCAGCTTGAGCTCTCTGAGTCCCGTTATCCGGGGGAACTCTCCGGAGGGCAGCAGCAGCGGGTGGCGGTGGCCAGGGCCCTGGTGGTAGAGCCAGAGATCCTCCTCCTGGATGAGCCCCTCAGTAACCTGGATGCCAACCTGCGCGAGGAGATGCGTTTCGAGATCCGGCGGCTCCACGAGGCGTTCGGGATCACCACCCTCTACGTGACCCACGACCAGGCGGAGGCCATGGTGATCTCGGACCGGATCGCGGTCCTCCGGGGAGGCCGGGCGGTCCAGATGGGGACCGCGGAGGACCTCTTCCAACGACCCCGGAGCCGCTTCGTCGCAGAGTTCATCGGGAAGACCAATCTGGTGGATGGGATCGCGACAGAACCCGGCGTGGTGACCCGCGGTGGTGTTCGCCTTCGGGTGGCGTCGGCTGACCTGACGGTGGGGGCCCCGGTGGCCCTTTCGATCCGCCCCCACATGATCGAACTTGTGGCGGATCACCAGATTGGAACTGTCAGCGCACGAGGCGACAACCTCCTTCGGGGGACAGTTCAGCGGGCGAGCTACCTCGGCGACGCAGTGGACTGTCAGATCCAGGTGGAGGGAAGCGATGTGATCCTGCGGGTGGTGGCCCCGCCAGGTCTTCGATTCCGCCAGGGAGAAACCGTCAGTCTGGCCGTGGCGCCGTCCGCCTGCATCCCGTTGGTCGAATCAGCAGTGTAGGATCCCAGCAGGGTGCCGACTATTCTCGCCTCCTACTTCAGCCCCAGCTTCTCGACGATCCGCCGGTAGTTCAGCCGCTCCCGCAGAAGTTCCCGCGCGCGCTGGACCTTCCGCTCCTCCCGGATCCGGATCCGCCCCAGGACCGCCTCCAGCTTCTCCACCGTGGTCAGGGTGTCGTAGTGGACGCTGATCATGGGGACGCCGACCTCCCGCGCCCGGGCGATGATGATCTCGTTGGGCATCTGGTCGCCCGTCAGCACCAGGCACTTGGTGGAAGTCTCCAGCGCCGCGAGCTGGATGTCGGCCCGGTGCCCCCCGGTGATGACCGCCTTGTTGGGGAGCTTCCGGAAGTAGCCCAGCGCAGCGTCCACATCCATGGCCCCCACGCTGAAGCGCTCCACGAATTCATCCAGCCGCTCCTCCGCGCAGATCACCTTGCCGTCCAGGATCTCGGTGAGCTGGCGGACGGTCACCGCATCCAGGACGCGGTCCAGGGGCAGCACACCCAGCACCTCGATCCCCTTGGCCCCGAGGAAGGGCACCACCATCTGCTCCACCTCGGGCAGGCTCTGGGGAGTGACGCGGTTCAGGACCACCCCCATGAGGCGATCCCCCAGCGCCTCCTTGGCCGTCAGGATGCAGTCGAGGCAGACCTCGTTGAGGTAGGGATCAATCAGGAGGACCGACGCCCGGAATTCCTTCGCCAGCCGGGTCCCCGAGATCCCGAGGAACGCGCCGTCGGCCAGCGAGCCGGCCCCCCCGATGAGCGTGACGTCCTTCCCCATCGAGACGGCCTCGTAGGCCTGCTGGATCTTGGGACGGAGATCGGCCGTCTCGCCCCGGAGCCCTCGGACCACCAGGTCCTGGGTCAACACCACGGGACAGATCTGGTCCAGCGGCTCCTGGAGTTGCAGGATGCCCTTGAGGAACTGGGCGTCCGCGTCCACCACCTTCCCGTTGGAGGTCGTCGGCATCTTTCCCAGGGGCTTGAGGTAGCCGACCTTGTACCCGCTCTCCTTGAGCGCCAGGCCCAGCCCCACGGTGATCATGGTCTTGCCGGAATTGCCGGCCGTCGAGCCGATGAATAACGTTTGCATGACAGCCTCCGATTTTCGATTGTCGATTTGCGATTTCCGATTGCTCATGGCCGACCTGCAGACAAAAAATCGGCAATTGACAATCGGAAATCGAAAATGAGTTCCTAGGCTGCCAGAGCGAGTCGGGCGTCAATCGCCACCGCCCCCTCGCCTTCGGCCTTGACCAGCAACGGGTTGACGTCCAGCTCCAGGACTTCGGGGAAGTCCACGCAGAGCTGGGACAGCCGGCAGAGGGCCTCCACGATGGCGTGGAGGTCCGACGGCTTTTCCCCTCGCACCCCCCGCAACAGCGGGAAGGACCGGATCCCGCGGACCATGGCCTCGGCCTGGTCCGGGCCGATGGGGGCCACCCGGAAGGCCACGTCCTTCAGGACCTCCACGTAGATGCCGCCCAGGCCGAACATCAGGAGCGGCCCGAACTGGGGGTCGCGGGTCATGCCCAGGATGACCTCTTTGCCGCCCACGACCATCTCCTGGACGGCGATGCCCTGGATGGCGGCGTGGGGGAAGAACCGGCGCACGCTGGCGTCGATGGCCGCGAACCCCCGGGCCACCGCGTCGGCATCCGCCAGGTGGAGCCGCACGCCGCCCACGTCGGTCTTGTGCAGGATGTCCGGCGAGGCGATCTTCAGGGCGACGGGGAACCCCATGGCGGTCGCGGCCGCCACCGCCTCGTCCACCGTCCGGGCCAGCACGTTCTGCGGCAGGCGCAGGCCGTAGGCCGCGATCACCTCGCGGGCCTCCCGCTCCCCCAGTTGCGTCCGCGAGGCCCGCCGCGCCTCCAGGATCGCCAGAGCCACGCGCCCCTTCTCCACCGCGTACTCGCGTGGCGGCACCGGCACGTACTCCTGCCACTGGCGGTAGCGGATCATGGCCTCGAAGGTGCGGACGGCCGGCTCCGGATACGGGTACTGGGGGATGCCGTAGTTGCGCAGGACCGCACGGGCCTTCCCCAGGCTCGCCTCGCCCATGAAGGCGGTGAAGAACGGTTTCCCGGTCCGTTTCGCCGTCTGGCCGACCACCTCGGCGAACTTGTCGTTCTCGGTCATGGCCTGGGGCGTGGTGAGGGCCAGCACCCCGTCCACGTTCGGGTCGGCCGCCACCGCCTCCAGGGCCGCCTGGTAGCGGTCCTGCCTGGCGTCGCCGATGACGTCCACCGGGTTGTACAGCGCGGCCGTGGGCGGCAGGGCCGCGCGCAGCCGCTCGACCGTCTCGGGCGCGAGCGTCGCCATCTTCACCGTGGACCGCTCCACGGCGTCCGCGGCGATGATGCCCGGCCCGCCGGCGTTGGTCACGATGGCGAGGCGCGGCCCCGTGGGCAGCGGCTGGGAGGCGAAGGCCCGGGCGAAGTTGAAGAGCTCCTCGATGCTCTCCGCCCGGATGACCCCTGACTGCCGGAAGGCGGCGATGAAGGCCTTCTCGGACCCGGCCAGCGTCCCCGTGTGCGACGAGGCAGCGCGGGCGCCCGCGGCGGTGCCGCCCGACTTCACGATGATGAGGGGCTTGACCCGGCTGGCCGCCTGGGCGGCCTGCATGAACCGCTGGCCGTTCTCCACCCCCTCGATGTAGCCCAGGATGACGCGGGTCTCGGGATCCGCCGCCAGGGCCTCGATGAAGTCCACCTCGGATGTGTCCGCCTTGTTGCCCAGGCTGATGAACTTCGAGAATCCCACCTCATTCCCGATGGCCCAGTCCAGGATCGCCGTGCACAGGGCCCCCGATTGGGAGAAGAAGGCGATCTCGCCCACGGGGGGCATGCCGGCCGCGAAGGTCGCGTTGAGACGGCTCTTCGTATCAATGACCCCCAGGCAGTTGGGTCCCACCACCCGGATCCCCAGCTCCCGCACGCGCCCCCGCAGGGCCTTCTCCAGCTCGGCCCCCTCGCCGCCGACCTCCTTGAAGCCGGCCGAGATCACGATGGCCGAGCGGATGCCCCGGGCCGCGCACGCCTCTAACGTGGGCAGGCACACCTTGGGCGGGATGACCAGGACCGCCAGGTCCACCCCGTCGGGGACCTGGGTCAGGTCCGGATAGCACGGGAGGCCGCGGACCTCGCTGGCTTTCGGGTTCACGGGATAGATCGGGCCAGGGAAGCCTGCCTGGACGAGGTTGTTCACGATGCTGAAGCCGACCTTCCCCTCCTCTCGCGAGGCCCCGATCACCACCACGGCATTGGGCTTGAAGAAACCTTCGAGCATGCTGTCCTCTGTTGACCCCGGAAAATGGAAGCTGGAAACTGGAAATTGGAAACGGGGCCTCAACTGATGGCCGACAGGACCGTGTGGCCCCCGGCCTCCAGGTGCACCAGCAGCGGATCCACCGGCACCCCGTCCAGGCGGAACACCAGGACCTTCTTCTCCTGGCCGCGATGGGCGGCCGTGGCGGTGACCATGCTGACGATGTCGCCCCCCTGTCCCTGGATGATCCGGCACACGTCCAGGAAGGCACCGGGCCGATCCTCCAGGACCAACTCCAGCCGCGTCTGGTTCTGCTGGATGCCCATCACGTCCACGAAGGCGGCGAGGATGTCGGTCTCGGTGATGATCCCGACGAGGCCCCCGTCCTGCAGCACGGGCAGGCCGCCGATCTTGTGCTGCAACATCAGGCGCGCCGCCTCCTCGATGGGGGTGTCGGGGGTGACGGTGTACACCTTCCTGGTCATGATCTCCCGGATCTTGATCTTCTCCAGGAGGTAGTGCAGCTCGTGGACCTCCAGGCTGGTGGCCGGCGAGGGTGAGGCCTGCCGGATATCCCGGTCGGTGACGATGCCGACCAGCCGGCCCCCCTCCACCACGGGCAGATGGCGGATGCCTTTCTGGCGGATGAGGGTCATGGCGTGCCGGAAAGAATCCTCGGGGCTCAGCGTGACCGGGTCGCGCTTCATCCGCTTCTCGACCAGCATGGCTCTCCTCCTCGGCCCATCCCGCCCGCGGACACCCGCCGCGGACGGAGGACCCAACGCCCGGCCAGCCCCGCCCCGGCGGGGCTAGGCCGCGGCGCGAATACTGACGACCGGGCACGGCGCCGTGCGCACGACCCGCTCGGCCGTGCTGCCCATGATCAGGCGATCCAGCCCGCGGAGGCCCTGGGTCCCCATCACGATCAGATCCACATGATGCTCCCGGGCGTAGCGGACGATCTGCCGGAAGGGCGGCCCCGCCACCACCGCGGTCTTGGCGCGCGGCAGGAAGCGGAGCGCGCGGTGCACCTGGCCATGCAATGTGTGCTCCGCCTCGCGAACCATCTCCTCCCGCAGTTGTTCCAAGGGCGGGTGAGGGATGTGCGAGCCGGTGATGTCCAGCGGGTCGTAGACGACATGCAGGACCGTCAGGTCCGCGCCGAACCGCTGGGCCAGATCCCCCGCATACTCCATGGCCCGCTCGGAGGTCTCGGAGAAATCCACCGGGCAGAGGATGTGATGGATGGAGGGCGCGGCCAGTTCCGCCGGACGCGGCCGGGGCGCGGCGGGCACGCCGGCCTCCTGCCGAATCGCCAGTGTCCTGCCTCGGAGCAGGAGCACCGGCACCGGGGCGGCCCGCACGACCGCCTCGGCCACGCTGCCCAGCATGAAGCGCCGGATCCCGCTGCGCCCGTGGGTGGACATGGCGATGAGGTCGGCCCGCTGCGACTCCGCGTGGTCCAGGATCTCCTCGACGGCGTGCCCGTACCGGACGGCGCCACGCACCGGCAGGCCCTGGGCCGCCAACTGCCCCTCGAGCCCGGCCAGGTAGGCCTCCGCTTCCTCCACCGCGCGGACCTGCGCCTCTATCTGGTCCACGCCGGGGAGGGCGTGGACCAACGCCACCCGCAGCAGCAGGACCTCCGCCCCGTGGAGCGTGGCCAGGTCCACCACCTCGGGCAGGATCGCCTCTGCCAGCGGAGAGCCATCCAGGGGAACCAGGATCCGGGCGAACATGGGTGCCCTCCCGCGCGCGGTCCTACGGGGTCCCGACCCGCATGGACGGGTGCTTGACGGTCAGGACCGGGCACGGCGCCTTGCGCACGACCTTCTCCGCCACGCTGCCCAGCAGGGCGTGCGCCAGGCCGGTCCGGCCGTGGGTGGCCATCACGATGAGATCCATCTCGTGCTTGGTGGCGTACTCGATGATCTCGCGGAAGTCCATGCCCACCCGCACCTCCCGGTGAAAGATCAGCCCCCGGCCCTTGGCCGCCTCCACCTGCCGGTCCATGGCGGTGTTCGCCTCGGCCGTGAGGTCCTTCACCATCTTCTCCGGGTCGAAGTTCACCGCGTACGCCTCCGTCAGGCGCGGGGGCGGGGCGACCACGTGGAGCAGGTGCACCTCCGCGCCGAACTCCTGGCCGAAGGTCAGGGCATGGGTCCAGGCGTACTCCGCGTGCTCTGAGAAGTCCGTGGGAAACAGAATCCGTCGGATCGGCAGCATGGCGCCCCCTCGGAGCGGCGATAGGTTCATGTCCCTCAGACCGCCTGGCCAGCGCCGCGCCCGGCCAAGGCCGTCTGGATGGCGGCGATCAACTCTGCCATCTTCAGCGGCTTGCTGATGAAGGCCGCGGCCCCCAGTTCCAGGGCCCGGCTGTAGCTTCCCCAATCCCCGAAAGCGGTGATGATGATCACGGGCAGGGTGGGGTGAGTCTGGCGGATGGCCCGCAGAAGCTCCAACCCCCCGTCGTCGGGCATCAACAAGTCCGTGACGACGAGATCGAACGGCTTCCGGGAAAGCGAGGTCGTGGCCTCACGCCCATCCCCTGCCACGGAGATCCGGTAGCCTTCCTTCTCCAGGACCTTCCGCAGGAGGTCCCGCATCTCAGGATCATCCTCGACGATCAGCAGGTGCGCGCTCATGGTCTCCATGCCCCCGCTCTGCGCCTCTGTGACGAGCCCACCAGAACTTTCTGCCATTGAGAATTGCAAAGCCAATGCCACGGGGGGGAGAAAGCGGACGCGAGGGCATCTCTCACGGTGCTTGCTACAGGAGACCCAAAGCCACACAGAAACGACGAGTTTCACGCGCCCCCGGCACTCGGAACTCCTCCCCGCCTGGCACGCAATCGCGAGTGCCACGGTCCCACATCTCCTGCTGTCTCAGTCCTGTGGAAACCTGAGACCCTTTGTCTCAGGAGCGGGGGTCGGGGGGCAGGGATCAGGAAAGCCGACAGCGATAGCGACAGGCCTGCCCGCCGACTGCAGGCAGGCGGGGACAGCGAAACACCCCGACCCATCGCTGTCGGATCTCCCTGTCGCTGTCGGGGTGAAGGCGGGCGTCGGAGGTTGGGGAAGGAGACCACGGAGTGCGAACGCGGAAAGGATGGATCAATCGGCAATCGGAATTCGACAATCGAAAATCACCGGCTCAGGCGGAGGCCGCGCCGCCTGCCAGGCTGAACCCCGCCTCCAGGGCGCGGCGGTTCAACTCCTCGGTGCCCTTCGGCACCCGGGCCAGGACCGCCCGCTCGATGGCCTCGCGCGAGACCACTTTCGACAGGCCGGTGATGACTCCCAGGGAGACGATGTTGGCCACCATGGCCTTGCCCACCGTGTCCTTCGCGGTGTCAATGATGGGGAGCCGGTGCACCGCGAAATCCCCGTTCGGGACGTTCACCACCTTGGTCGAGTCCACCACCAGGATCCCCGAGGGCTTCAGGTCGTGGCCGTACTTGTCCGCGGCCGCCTGAGTCAACGCCAGCAGCAAGTCCACCGCCATGGCCTTGGGGTAATCAATCTCCTCGTCACTGATGATGACCTCGGCTTTGCTGGCGCCCCCCCGGGACTCCGGCCCGTAGACCTGGGTCTGGGTCGCGTTCTTGCCGTCGTAGATGGCGGCCGCTTCCG
>Ga0156237_1217_pt1 | contig 17665 bp, 17 predicted proteins | sample RifCSPlowO2_12_FD_107884 | JGI IMG/M metagenome (GOLD analysis project Ga0156237, IMG submission 107884) | candidate division NC10 bacterium RIFCSPLOWO2_12_FULL_66_18
CCGACGCGGCCGCCATCCGGGTGTTCTCCGGGTCCAGGAGGAGCCCGCGGATCTGCTTTCCGATGGGCGTGCCGCCGGGGTCCCGGGTCTCGATGGCATCCCGGCCCGCAGCCCGGAGGTGGGCCAAGAGCGCCTTGAGCTGGGTGGTCTTCCCCGTTCCCTCACCCCCCTCGAAGGTGACGAAGAGGCCCGGCATGGCCTAATGCCCGCCGCCCGCCGGCGTCTGCGGTGCCCTGCGCCGGTCCTGGATCTGCTTGGCGGCGCGGGAGACCGCCCCCGGGATGTTCCGGTTCTTGACCAGATCGGTCAGCTCCCGATCCGAGAGGCCGCTGATGCCCAGGCCCAGGGACACGCCGACGGGGGTTCTGGGGTTGTGCAGCAACGACAACACGATCTGGTGATTCTGCCGGTACATCCGGTTGGAGGCGATGTACCGGAGGATCTTGTCCGAGACGTCCCGCATCTGGGCGATGGCCAGGATCTCGCCATCGGTGATGCGCGGGGACCCCGCCACCTCGAGGGCGATCATCTCGTTGCTGTCCCTGATCAGGATCATCCGGACGTCCTTGTTCCCCTTCTTGGCCAGGGACAGCTTCTGCCCCACGGGCAGTTCCTTGATCTGGAGCAGCAGGCTCTTCTTCGACCCCTCCGCGCCCCGCTTCTTGGCGACCTCGATCTGTCGCTGGAGGGTAGGATGCTTCACCTCCGGGACGGCCGGATTGCGGAGGAGCGCCTCCAGCGCCTCCACCCATCGCCCGACGCGGTCCAGCGAGCCCAGGAGGACTTCCAGGATGGCGCCTGTGGCGCCCTCGGCCAGTTGGGCCATGGCGGCGCCCGGCACCTGCGGGTGGCGGAGAAGGGCCATGACCACGTCGGCCGAGAGGGCGGGATGCCCCAGGATCTGCTCCAGCACCTCGGGGGGCGTCCGCTGGTTCTGCGCGACGGGGAGCAGGTCGGCTGCCGACGGGCTCGCCCGATCCGCCGGCGCCGCCGCGTCCTGGGTCATGCGCTTCCTCCGGTCCCCGGGGCCAGCGCCGCGCGAAGCGCCTGGAGGAGCGCCGCCTCTTCCGGGGCCGCCACCGTGCGGAGGTCCAGGAGGATCCGATCCTCCTTGATGCGAACCAGGACGGGCGGCGATCCCCGCCGCAGGCGCGCCTCGACGTCCGTGGCCCGCTCCCGGCCCGGGCGGAGGGCCAGGACGCGGGTGGGGATGGCCTGCAGGGGCAGGGCGCCGCCGCCAACCTCGGAGGTCTCGTCCTCGATGGTGATGGCCACATCCGGGACCGCGGACCGGAGGGCGCCAGCCAGTGCCAGCGCCCGCGCCCCGATGGCGTCCGAGGTCAGGCGGAGCATCCGGAGAATGGGGATCTCCAGGAGCGCCCGCTCGGGTTCGCGGTACAGGCGCAGCGTAGCCTCCAGGGCGGCGAGGCTGAGCTTGTCGATCCGGACGGTCCGCGCCAGCGGGTTGCGCCGGGCGCACTCCAGCAGGTCACGCCGGCCCACCAGCATGCCTGCCTGCGGCCCCCCCAGCAGCTTGTCCCCGCTGAAGGTCACCAAGTCCACCCCGGCACGGATGGCGTCGGATGCCAGGGGTTCGCGCCGGAGGCCGAGGAGCGAGAGGTCCAGGAGGGCGCCGCTCCCCAGATCCTCCATCACCAGGAGGCCGCGACGCTTCGCCAGGGCGACCAGGGCCGCGGTTTCGACGTCGGCGGTGAAGCCCAGGATCTGGAAGTTGCTCCGGTGCACCCGGAGAATCAGGGCGGTCTCCGGCCCGATCGCCTCCGCGTAATCGTGGAGGTGGGTCCGGTTGGTCGTCCCCACCTCCCGGAGGCGACCCCCCGCACGGACCATGACGTCCGGAATGCGGAAGGAATCGCCGATCTCGACCAGTTGTCCGCGAGAGACCACGATCTCCTTCCCGTCGGCGATCGTGTTGATGGCCAGCAGGACGGCGGCGGCATTGTTGTTGACGACCAGGGCGGCCTCGGCCTCGGTGAGGGCGCACAGGAGCGCCTCGACGTGCGCCTGGCGGGAGCCGCGTCTGCCGGCGGCCAGATCGAATTCCAGGTTGACGTACCCTCGGGCGGCGGCCTCGATGGCCCGGAGGGCGGCGGGGGCCAGCGGCGCCCGTCCGAGATTGGTGTGAAGGACGACACCGGTGGCGTTGATGACGGGAACCAGGGAGGGTCCGGCCTTCTCTCCCGCCACGTCGGCCACGGCGGCAGAGAGGGCGGCCGGACTCAAGAGCCGCTCGGCGGCTTCCGGCGGCACCTCGCCGCGGAGGATCTGCCGGCGCCGCTCCGCCAGGACCTCGCGCACGGCCTCCAGGATGGCCCAGCGCGGATGCACGGCCAACAGGTCCTGGATCCGGGGGGTGGCCAGCAGCTCATCCACCGCCGGGATCTTCCGCAGGATCGTCCCCATCTCGGGCTGGGTCGCCTCGCTCATCCCTGCCTCGGCAGTTGGGGGTCAGGGATCAGGGGCTGGGGGTTGGGGCCGACCCCCGACCCCCGTCACCCGGCCCCTGCCATCGCACCCGTCACCTGATCGCGAACCCCCGAATGGCTACACTTGTAGCACACGACCCGCAGGACCTTCAACGTCTTTCGCCCGCCCGCGGGTCGCCGGGGCGGGACAGAAAATAAAGCGGGCCAGGCCTCCCGCGTGGATCGTCGGAAGCACGCCTGGCCCGGAGGTAGAATCGGTGAGACGGCCTAGATGGACCGCATCCCGGCCCCGCGCCGCGCCTGGAAACAGGTGCGGCAGTAGACGGGGCGATCCAGCGTCGGCTTGAACGGGACCGTGGTCTTCTGGCCACAGGACGAACAGGTCACCTCGTGCAGTTCCCGGGTGCCGCCTGCGCCCGATCCGGCACCCAGCCCCCCGGATCCCGACCGCTCACCGCCCCGCTTCGAGGCCTTGCAGCCCTTGCAGCGCTTGGGCTCGTTCTGGAAGCCCTTCTGCGCGAAGAACTCCTGTTCCCCGGCGGTGAACACAAAGGTCTGCCCGCAATCGATACAGGTCAAGGTCTTGTCTTGGAACGACATACGCTTTCCTCCCTCGGCAGACGATCCCTGACTTTACCACGTGACCCGCGCCCTGAGTGTTTGGCTGGCTACCCTCCTGTGATATGGGGACCGGGAAGTCGTCACATCCCGTGGATCGGAAAGACCAACTTCTGGAGGCGATGGACCTGCTCTCGAACGAAGCGCCAGGCCTGCTCCCGGGTCGATGCCTCGGCGATGTAGGGATCGTCCCGGATCCGCGACGGGCGGAACCCCAGCCGCTGAAAGGTCGCGCGGAGCGACTCCGGCAATTCGTCCTGGACCTCGCGCTGATTCATGATGGCCCAGGCCAGCGCCCAACTGCGGGGGACGTTTTCCAGGTTGTACCCCCCACCCCCCAGGGCGATCCACTTCCGGCAGAGGGGCCGCAGGCGCCGCACCGCCTCGGCAAATCCGTTCGTGGTCAGGGCCAGGTTGGTCAGGGGGTCGGTCCGGTGAGTATCCGCCCCGAGCTGGGTCACCACCACGTCCGGGTTGAACGCCGTGAGGAGGGGCGGCACCACCTGGTCGAGGGCCCACAGGAAGATCTCGTCGTCGCTGCCCGCGAGGAGGGGGACGTTCACCGCGTAGCCGATCCCGCGGCCCCGGCCGATCTCCTCCACGAAGCCGGTGCCGGGGAACAGGCTCTCGCCGCTCTCGTGAATCGACAGGGTAAGGACCTGGTCCGTGTCGTAGAACCCGAACTGCACTCCGTCGCCGTGGTGCGCGTCAATGTCCACGTAGGCCACGCGCCGTCCCCGGCGGACCAGGTGCTTGATGATGACGGCGGCATCGTTGAAGTAGCAGAAACCGGCCGCCCGCGCCGCCGCCGCGTGGTGCAATCCGCCGGCGATGTTGAAGGCGCAGGCCACTTGGCCAGAGTCCACCAACTCCATGGCCAGGAGCGACGCCCCGGTGGAGAGAAGCGACCAGGCGTACACGCCGGGGAAGATCGGATTGTCGCTGGTCCCCAGGCCGTAGTCCCACAGGTTGGGGGGCGCCTGGCCGCGGTCCGCGGCGCGGAAAACCTCGACGTAATCCGGCCGGTGGAAGGCGATAACCTCCTCTTCCGTGGCATCCCGGGCCTCGACGAGGCGGGTGCCGGGGAGGCTGAGTAAACCGCAGGCCTGGCACAACTCATAGGTGAGGGCCAGGCGCGTGTTGCGGAGGGGATGGTCCGGCCCATAATCGAACTGCTGGTACCGTTCGGAATAGATGAAGGCCGTTTCGGGGGCTGTCGTCATCCCATGTCAGCCCTGAGCCTGTCGCAGGGTCAACGCTGAACACACCTGACCGGATATGGGGGATCGTGGTCCCGGGGGCCGCATGGCGTCGGACCCGCCAAGTCCGGAAGGCCATGGGCCTCTCACGCCCCGACGGTCGGCGGCGCCTCGCCCACCCGCCGGTACGTCCCGCTGCGGCCGCCGGCCTTGTACACCAAGCGGACATCGCCGATGACCATGCCCTTGTCCACGGCCTTGCACATATCGTAAATCGTCAGGGCGGCCACCGAAACCGCCGTCAGGGCCTCCATCTCGGCCCCGGTCCGTCCAGTGGTCTTCACCCGCGATTCGATCTCGATGCCAGGGGGGCGGCGGGTTGCCCGGAAGGCGACCTCGGCCGCCGTGATCAGGAGGGGGTGACACAGGGGGACCAATTCGTGGACTCGCTTGGCTGCCAGGATCCCGGCCAGACGAGCTGCGGCGTACACGTCGCCCTTGGAGAGGGCCTGATTCCGGATCAGACGCAAGGTGTCGGGCCGGAGCGTGACGAACCCGCGGGCGACGGCCTCGCGGGCCGTCTCGCCCTTGGCCCCGACGTCCACCATGCGGGCGTGGCCGCGGGCGTCAAGATGAGACAACCTGGTGTTGTTCATTCCGGTGCTGCCGCATGATGGCGTACATCTCGTCCTTGAGCTTCAACTTCAGCTTCTGGAGTTCCTTGCGCTTCCGTTCCTGCTCGCTGGTCAGGTAGTAGATGCGGTCGTACTCGCCGATCTTGACATCGAACTCCCGGTGTTTCTCGGCCAGGCGGCGGAACTCGGGGTTCGCCTCCTTCAGCCGAGCGAACAGCTGCGCTTCCGTATCGCTCATCTTTGACCCCCTTCCGGACGGATTGGTCCGCTCCGCGCCCACGGGACGCAGGGCGACAGCTGGACTGGCTTGGATAGGCTAAGGGAATCGAATCGGACAGGGGCGAAACCAAGGCCGAGTCGGCCCCGGATGAGAGGGAGGGCGATTGCCATATCCTTTGGGCTGGGTGATCGAATTAAACCATATTCGATCTGCCGCCCCCCGTCAAGGGCAAAATCCCCCCGTCCGGTGAAGAGGACAAAGCCCGCCTGGAAGGCCGTGGAACCCCACCGCGGGTCCGACAGGCTCCCAAGACACGCGCATCGCGGGGGGCGCCCTCACGCCTTGACAAGCCCCGTCCATGGCGATTACTGTTCGAGCGCTGGAGAGCGGCAGCAGGGGCGAGCGACCATGCGCAACGACCTCGGCGAGATCATGTTCTGGCTCAGGACCAGCGGGCTCCGGCTCGTGGTGATCGGGATCGGGAGCATCCTGCTGGTCCGCCTGCTCCGCGTGCTGGCGGACCGGATCCTGCGCCTCATGGTGAGCGGCGGAGCGCCCGCGGTCACGGAACGGGAGAAGCGGGCTCGCACGCTGGCCAGCCTCCTCCGGGCCGTGGGGACGACCCTGGTCCTCATCGTCGCGGCCATGATGGCGCTGCGCGAGATCGGGCTGGACATCACGCCCCTCATCGCCAGCGCGGGCGTGGCGGGCCTGGCCATCGGCTTCGGCGCCCAGAGCCTGATCAAGGACATCGTTGCGGGGTTCTTCATCCTGCTGGAGGACCAATTCCACGTGGGAGACGTGATCCAGGCGGGCGGCGTGAGCGGCCAGGTGGAGCGGATGACGCTGCGGATGACCATCGTCCGGGACCTCCAGGGGACGGTCCACTTCATCCCCAACGGGGAGATCAAGGTGGCGAGCAATCTCACCAAGGAGTGGTCCCGGGCGGTCCTGGAGATCGGCGTCGGCTACGAGGAAGACGTGGACCGCGTGATGGCGGTGCTGACCGAGGTCGGCCACTCCCTGGCCGATGACGAGACCTTCGGCACGCTGGTACTGGAACCGCCCCAGGTCCTGGGGGTCGAGGCCCTGGCGGACTCCCAGGTCACCATCCGCATGCTGGCCAAGACGCTTCCCCTGAAGCAGTGGGAGGTCGCCCGCGAGCTTCGCCGCCGGATCAAGGCGCGCTTCGATCGCGAAGGCATCCAGATCCCCTATCCACACCGCGTGATCATCACCCGTTCCATCAAGAGCGATTTTTGACGGGGCCCCCACGCTGTGCTAGAGTCGCCGCCTGTGGCGGTGGGTTGCGGCTCGCGCCCGCGAGACGGTCGGGGCCGGCTGCCCAGGCTGACGCGATGGAAGGATGCGACACCTCATACTGGCCACGCTCTGCCTGGGACTGCTGGCGGCGTGCGGGGGGCTGGGGGCCCGCAAGCACATGCCCCAGGAGTTCCGGCGCGTGGAGGCGGACTTCGACCAGGCCTGGGAAGCGGCGGTCCGGACTCTGACGGAACGAGGCTACGACATCCGGACGATTGATCGCCCCGCCGGGATCATCGAGACCGGATGGTTGACGACCAATCCCGACTACGCCGCGACGATCCTGGTGACCGAGCGGGAGGATCGCTATTCCGCCTGCGGCAAGCCGGGGCTGGGCCAGGCCTTCCGCGCCAAGGAGGCGCGGCTGGCCTTGGCGCTCCGGCCGACCCGGCGCGGCGAGACCGGATTGCGCATCGAAGCCTTCTTCCGCACCCAGCGGTATTCGGATGCGCCCCTGTGGGGCAACCGGCCGCTGGGGGATGTGGAGTGCAATTCGCGGGGTCGCCTGGAGGAGGAGCTCAAAGTGGAGGTCCAGCTCCGGGCCCTCTCGGATCAACTGGAGCGGCTTCGCCGGGGAGCGCCCTGATGAGAGCCGAGAGCCGGGTACCCCGCCCTGGGGCGGGGTGGCCGCGAGCCGCGACGGGAAAGGCGTGATGAGCGACAGGTACAAACCACTCGACTTGCGGGGGGTGAAGACCTACCCCCTCTCCGCGCGGTCGAGCAAGGTCTCGGTGGCGGATGCGGCGCGCGCCTGGCAGGCAGGCGGAAGCCTTCGGCGCTACCTCGAATCGTTGCCGAACCAGCTGGCGGTGCAGAGCTTCCGGCAGATCGTGGCGGCCGTCCTGGAGGCGCAGCGGCGCGGCAAGCCCGTGATCCTGGGGATGGGGGCCCACGTCATCAAGGTGGGGCTCTCGCCCATCCTGGTGGACCTTTTGGAGCGGGGGCTCGTGACGGCCGTGGCCATGAACGGGGCGGGGGCCGTCCACGACTTTGAGCTGGCCTATGCTGGCTTCACCTCGGAGGACGTCGAAGCCCAACTGGTGGAGGGCGAGTTCGGCATGGCCGAGGAGACGGGCCGGGTCATCAACGAGGCGGTGGCGGAAGGGGTGCGGCGCGGGTGGGGCTTCGGCCGGGCCCTGGGGGAGCGGCTCCTGGCCATGCGGCCGCCCCACCTTGCCCAGAGCATCTTCGCGGCGTGCGCGCGGCTGGACCGCCCCTGCACGGTTCACGTGGCCCTGGGCACCGACATCTTCCACCTGCACCCGAGCTGCGACGGGGCGGTGGTGGGCGAGGCCACGCAGCGGGATTTCCGCCTCCTGGCGGCCGTGGTCGCCGATCTGGACAATGGTGGGGTCTACCTCAATGTCGGATCGGCCGTGCTCCTGCCCGAGGTGTTTCTCAAGGCGCTGACGCTGGCCCGGAACCTCGGCCACCGGGGCCGGGACTTCGTCACGGTCAACCTCGACTTCATCCAGCATTACCGACCCACGGAAAACGTGGTGCGCCGCCCGGTGGCCCAGGGGGGCAAGGGGTATGCCCTGACCGGCCACCACGAGCTCCTGGTCCCCCTGCTGGCGGCCGCGCTGATTGAAGGACTCGAAACCGGTACGCAGTAGGCAGCGGGCAGAAGGCAGCAGGGGACAGGAAGCAGAGGGTTTACAGCAAATGGCTAATGGCACAGATCCCTGTTCGCTGCCGACTGCTTTCTGCCTACTGCCTACTTGCTCTTTGAAAGGGCAGGGTTGACACCTCATGGCTGCAATCGTTCGTGCCAGGAGGAAGGTGAAGTCCCTGGCGGCCGTGGTCCGGACCGTGCGCACGGCGCAGGCGGCCGGGCTGCGGGTCGTCTTCACGAATGGCTGCTTCGACCTGATTCACCGGGGGCACATCCGCTACCTGGAGCAGGCGCGGGCCTTGGGGGACTTCCTGGTGGTGGCGGTGAACAGTGATGCGTCCGTCCGGCAGCTCAAGGGGGCCGGCCGCCCGGTGGTCCCCGCGGACCAGCGCGCCGAGGTGTTGGCAGCCCTGGCGGCGGTGGATCTGGCCCTGATTTTCGACGACCTGGATCCGGGCCGGGTCATCCGATCCGTGCGGCCGGACGTCCTGGTCAAGGGGGGCGACTGGTCCATGGACCGGATCGTCGGCGCGGACTTCGTCCGGAGCATCGGCGGGAGGGTGCGGAGCCTCCCGTACGTCAAGGGGACCTCCACCTCGGCGCTGATCCGTCGCCTGGCCTTTGGGGGACGCCATCAGCCGCCAGCTTCGCGATGAACGACGCAAGCCTTCCGGTCGCCAAAGGACATCCCGCGCGCTCCTCCTCCCCGAGGCTGAGCGCTGACGGCTGAACGCCAGCCGCTTCTTCTCCGATCATGCTGCCGCAATTCCTCTGGCGCGAATCCAAACTGGCGGACCTCCTCGAAGATCTCCCCCCGGGGGGCGAGATCCGCCTCCATGAGCTGCACGGGACGGCCCGTGCGCTGGCCGTGGCGGCGTGCCACGCCGGGACGGGCCGGCCGTTTCTGGTCCTCTGCCGGACCGACGAGGTGGCCTCGGCGCTGGCGGCCGACCTGCAATGCTTCCTGGGCGACGGGGTGGCCCTGTTGCCGGAGCGAGAGACTGACCCCGACGCGCGGGCCGGGCGGGTCCAGGCCCTGCATCGGCTGAGCGCGGGGCAGGCAACCATCCTGGTGGCGTCGGTCGCCGCCGCGCTTCCCCGGACGATCGGGCCCTCGGCGCTGGCGGCCGCGGCGCTGTCGCTGTACCCGCAGCGGATCGTCCCTCGGGACGAAGTGCTGCGTGTCCTCACGGCGGCGGGGTACCGTGCCGTCAGCCAGGTGACGGAGCCGGGAGAGTTCGCCGTCCGGGGCGGCATCCTGGACTGCTTCCCGCCGCAGATCCCCCACCCGGTGCGGATCGAGTTCTTCGGGGACGAGGTCCACTCCCTCCGGCGGTTCGATCCCGAGACCCAGCGGTCCCTCGGGCCGGAATCGGCCGTGACGATCCTGCCGCTCGCCGAGATCCCGATGACCGAGATGGCGGTGTCCGCCGCGGAGGAGCGCCTGCGGGCGGTGGCGCGGCGGAAGGCGGTTGCGATTCCGCCGGCGCTCCTGGAGGCGCTGGAGCACCGCCGCCCGATCCCGGAATGGGACGCCTTCCTGCCCTACTTCCAGCCGGACCTCACCACCATCCTGGCCTACCTTCCCCCCGCGGGCCTGATCGTCTGGGACGAGCCGTCGGCCCTGGCGGAGCGCGCGGGTGCCGTGGCCGGGGACCCGCTCGGCGGGTGCCCGGCCGGCGGGTGGGAACCGAATCTGGCCCCCCTGTTCCCGCCGCGTGAAGACCGATGGGTCTCCTGGGCGGAATTTTGCGACACGGCGCGGGCCAGGCCAGGGATCGTCCTGGAGGCGTTCGCGCCCCCGCCCGGGGCGCGGGCCGAGGCCGGGCCCGCCCAGCACATCCCGGCCACGAGCGTCGAGGGATACCAGGGGCGCATCGCGGGCTTCCTCCAGGACCTGGACGCGTGGCGACGCCGTGGGGAGCGGATCACGCTGGTGACACGGAGCGAGGCCCAGGCGAAGCGCCTGCAAGAGATCTTGCGGGATCACGACCTGGGGGCGCGCCTTTCGCGGGAGGTGCCCGAGCCGGGCGGGATCACGCTCTGGGTCGGTGGCCTGAGCGCGGGCTTCCGCATCGAGTCGCTGGGCCTCACCGTCGTCACGGAGGCGGAGATCTTCGGGGCACGCTTGCTACCGCGCCGGCGCGCGCGGCCCAAGGAGGCGCTGCCCTTCACCTCCTTCGAGGACCTGAAGGAGGGCGACTACGTCGTGCACGCGGACCACGGCATCGCCCAGTACCTGGGCCTGCGGCAGCTCGCGGTGGGCGACGAGGAGGGAGACTTTCTCCACCTGCGGTACGCCGGCACCGACCGGCTCTACGTCCCCGTCTCCAAGCTTCAGTTGGTGCAGCGGTATGTCGGCGGAGAGTCCAGCGGGGCCGGCCCCCCGCTGGACCGACTGGGCGGCACCTCGTGGGCGAAGGCCAAGGAACGGGTGCGGGCCAGCGTGCGGGAGATGGCGGGAGAGCTCCTGCGGCTGTATGCCGCGCGCCAGGTCGTGCCCGGCCACGCCTTCGCCCTCGACGGGCCCTGGCAGAAGGAGTTCGAGGCGGCCTTCCCCTACGAGGAGACGCCCGACCAGCTCCAGACCATCCGGGACGTGAAGCGGGACATGGAGGCCCCGCGGCCCATGGACCGGCTGGTGTGCGGGGACGTGGGCTACGGCAAGACCGAGGTGGCGCTGCGCGCCGCCTTCAAGGCCGTCATGGACGGCAAACAGGTCGCCGTCCTGGTCCCCACGACGGTCCTGGCCCTGCAGCACTCCCAGACCTTCAGCGCCCGCTTCGCCAACTTCCCCGTCCAGGTGGAGCCCTTGTCGCGGTTCCGCCCGGTCGCGGAGCAGTCGCAGGTGATCCGAGGGCTTGCCGATGGCAGCGTGGACATCGTGATCGGCACGCACCGCCTGCTCCAGAAGGACGTCACGTTCCACGCGCTCGGCCTGCTCGTGGTGGACGAGGAGCAGCGCTTCGGCGTGGCCGCCAAGGAGGCGCTCAAAAAGTTGCGGCGCGAGGTGGACGTGCTCACGCTGACGGCCACGCCCATCCCGCGGACCCTGCACATGGCCATGCTGGGGGTGCGGGACGCCAGCACGATCGAGACGCCGCCGGAGGAGCGCCTGGCCATCCGGACCTACGTGACCCCCCACGACGCCCAGGTCATCACCGAGGCGATTCAGCGCGAGCTCCAGCGGGGCGGGCAGGTCTTCTACGTGCACAACCGCGTGGAGACCATCCAGGCCGCGGCCCGGCACCTGAAGCGGCTGGTGCCCGAGGCGCGGCTGGCCGTGGCCCATGGCCAGATGAAGGAGGCGACGCTGGAGCGGATCATGGTGGACTTCTACCTGAAGAAGGTGGACGTCCTCCTCTGCACCACCATCATCGAGTCCGGACTGGATGTGCCCTCGGCCAACACCATCATCATCGACCGGGCGGACACCCTGGGGCTGGCGCAGCTGTACCAGCTCCGCGGGCGGGTGGGCCGGGACAAGTACCGGGCCCATGCGTACCTCCTGGTCCCGGCCGAGGGCGGCATGACCGAGGTGGCGCGCCGGCGCCTGCAGGTGATCGCGGAGCTGACCGAGCTGGGCTCCGGCTTCAAGATCGCCACCCGGGACCTGGAGATCCGGGGGGCGGGAAACCTCCTGGGAGCGGAGCAGTCGGGCCACATTGCGGCCGTGGGTTTCGACCTGTACACCCAGCTCATCCAGGACACGATTCGCGAGCTCCGGGGGGAGCCGCCCGAGGTCACGGTGGACCCCGTCATTCGCCTGCGCGCCGAGGGGTTCCTCCCGGAGAGCTACGTCCCCGACCCCACCCTCCGGCTGAATCTGTACAAGCGCCTCCTGGCCGTCCCGGATGCCGAACGCCTCCGGGACTTCGCCGAGGAGCTGGCTGACCGCTTCGGGCCGGTCCCGCCGGAGGCACGCTGGTTGCTCACGGTGATGGATCTCAAGATCCAGGCCCGGGCCCTCAAGGTGCGAGAGATCGACGCCCGCCGCGAGGCCATCCGCGTGATCTTCGCGCCGGAGCCTCCGGTGCCGCCCGAGACCATCCTCGCCCTGCTGCGGGCGGAACGCGGCCGCCTCACGTATCTCCCCGAGGACACGCTGGAGTATCGGACCGGCGCCAACACCCCCGAGGCGCGAGTGGAAGCGGCCAGAAACCTCTTGCAAAGGCTCCGGGCGGGTGTTACGGTCCGCTGATTCTCTGGCCTCGGGGATTTTCAATCACGACAGTCCGGATGAAGGAGTGACACGTGCACAGGATGGGATGGAAGCGCTGGATCGCGGCCGCGGGATGCGCCCTGGCGCTGGCCGCGTGCGGAAAAGAGGGCGGCCAGGCCCAGGGTCCGGTGGTATTGAAGGTCAACGAGCGGTCGTACACGGCGGCCGACCTGGAGCGGGAGATCACCCAGGAACTCCGGCGCGCGCCGAGGGAGATGCAACAGCTCCTGACCAGCAAGGATGGCCAGAAGCAGTTCCTGGACCGGCTGGTGCGCCGGGAACTCCTGCTGCAGGAGGCGGAGAAGCGGAAGATCGGAGAGCGACCCGAGGTGGCGGACCAGGTGACGGCCCTGCGGCGGGACCTGATGCTCCGCGCCATCCTCCAGGAGGAGGTCAGCGCCAAGATCGCGGTGGAGGACAAGGACGCCCAGGAATATTTCCGGACACACCCGGAGGAGTTCTCGGGCGAATCGGTCCGGGCCCGGCACATCCTGGTCAAGACCGAGGAGGAGGCCAAGCAGATCCTGGAACGCCTGACCAAGAAGGAGCCGTTCGAGGAATTGGCCAGGACGCTTTCCAAGGATAGCGGCACGGCGAGCAAGGGGGGTGACCTGGAGTACTTCCGGCGGGAAGAGATGCTCCCGGAGTTCGGCAAGGCCGCCTTCGCCCTGAAGCCGGGCGAGCTGAGCGGGGTGGTGAAGACCCCCTTCGGCTATCACATCATCAAGCTGGTGGATCGGAAGAAGGGCCAGCCCGCCACCTACGAGCAGGTCAAGGACCAGCTCCGCCGACGCCTCATGGACGAGCGGCAGAACCAGCGGTTCCAGGATTGGATCAAGGGCCTGGAGGCCGCGGCGCAGATCACCCGGGACGAATCCCTGCTCCCCGTGGGCAAGCCGATGCTGCCCACCCCGGACCCGTCCGGCGCGCCGGCCGGGAACGGGAAGGGTGGGGGCAAGACGTGAGACGGACCGTGCGAGGGGTGTGGCGGGGCGCCGGCCTCACCCTGGCCGCGGCCCTCCTGACGGGCACGCTCCCGGCTCAGGCGGCCTCCGGCGCCAGCCAGCCCGCGGGGCCACCCGCCGGGGGAATGGTCCTGGATCGCGTGGTGGCCGTGGTCAATGACGAGGCCGTCACGCTCAGCGAGATCCAGGAGGAAGGCCAGCCGGTGGTCCGCAGGATCTTCCAGGATTTCGTCGGCGAGGAGCGAGAGCGGCGCCTGGAGGATGCCCAGAAGCGGCTGCTGGATGATTTAATCGACCGCCGGTTGATGTCCCAGGTGGCGAAACGCGAGGGGATGTTGCCGTCGGCGGCCGAGATCGCCGGCGCCATCGAGGAACTGAAGCGAAACAACAATGCGACCGACGACGCCCAGTTCCGGGCTCTGCTCCGGGCCGAGGGCCTCACCCTGGAGCAGGTCCGCCGGACCGTCGAGGAGCGCCTGGCCATCGGTCGCCTCCTGGCCCGGCAGATCCGCTCGACGATCATCCTGAATGAAGACGAGCTGGTGCAGTCCTACCAGTCGCACCAGGAAAAGTACAAGCGCGAGCCCCTGGCGGTGATTCGCCACATCCTGATCCCCGTCCCGCCGGGGGGAGACGAGGCGGCCCGCACCCGGGCGGAGGAGGCGCGGGCCAAGATTCAGGCCGGCGCGGACTTCGCCGAGGTGGCCCGGCAGTACGCCGACAGCACCTCGGGGGCGCCGAGCACCGAGCCGATGACCGTCCACCGCGGGGAGTTGGCCCCGGAGATCGAGGCTGCCGCCTTCGGCCAACCGCCAGGGGGGGTGAGCCCGCTCGTCCGGACGGAGGCGGGATGGCACGTCATCAAGGTGGAACGCGTCCAGACGGAGTCGGTGGCTTCCTATGCCGAGGTAAGGGATTCCATCCGCGATCAGCTGTTCCAGGAGAAGTTCGAGGCGAAACGGAAAGACTGGCTGGCGAGCCTGCGGGCCCGGGCCTTCATCCAGGTGCTGATGCAGGCAGAGGACCTGGGGGTCGACGCCAAGAAGCCCTAGGGATCCGCGACGTAGCCCGCCTCGGCTAGCTCCCGCGATCCCGATCCATGCGGATCGCTGCCGGCCCCCTCCGGGTCCCCCCTCCGCGCGTCCTGCGCCCCCTGTCAATTCGCTGCCGATTGCCACGCATTGCCGCGTTCAACTTCGACCGCCTATCGAGCGGCACGCGCTCCCATCCTGGCTCCAGGGTGCAAGTCGCCCGGCCCGGTTGCCGAGAGGTCCCTGGCAGGACGCGGGTGACATGTCGATATTGCCAAGGTGAGCCAGCTCGCCGCCATCTCGCGCTGGGGGCTGTACACGCCGGCGGTCCTCCGCTGGTCGGTCACGCTCACGGGCGTGGCCCTGGCGGCCTTCTGGGTCGGCCTGAAGACTCAGGATCGCGTCCGCCAGGAGACGTTCACGCGCCTCCTCCGGTTCCTCCTCGCCGCCATGGCCCTCGTCTTCATCTACCGGGGGCTGTTGGGCGGCACCCCCTCTCACTGAAGCCAAACCGTTCAGTGCAACCGCCAAGCGACACCAGGTGCGTCAAGGAACTCGGGATATTCACAGCACGACGGGCGAGTCGCCGACCGGCGGCTCGGAAAAGTTTGGTCCGGTGTCTGGCCCTAGGCGGTTCAGGGATGGTGCACCGTAGCGTTCTTGGCGACCTTGGCGATGAAATTTTTGGGTTGAGAGCGACGATGGGGGTCGAGGAACCGGAAGGACGTGCGCAGGAAGCGGCGGTACTGTTCGATCAGGTGGCGGACAGCAAGGGGGATGTTGGGCTTCATGTGGGATCCTCCGACGATTTCGTCGGCCGATTTAACGGCTGGAGACCGGCCCTTGGCGGTCAGCCGCCAGCTCCACCGAGCATCCCATGCTGACGAAGGTGCCGACGGACCGTGCGCCAGACGGCCTCAAAGGGCGGCAGCTCGGTCATCTGGCCCGCCAACCGCCGCCCCCAATCTCTCTTCAGCCGGGCCTCCTTCCGTGCGAGGGCCTCCCCTGTGGAAGCCCCGCCCAGGCCCTTGAAGGCCAGCTTCCGCGCAAGATGATTGTGGATCTCCGCCAAGTCAATGTGCCGCCCTTCGAGGAGGAACCACAGATCGTACAGATCGCGTGGTTCGTTTCGCGCCGGATCCGTCACCGCGACAAGCTTCTCCAGGGCGATTTCGGCCAGCGTGTACACCAGGATCTGCGCGTCCTCTGGAAGGTCGTCATACTCCTCGTACGCCCGCAGGATAGGCCGCGGCACCGGCGGAAAGGCGAGCCACTCACGGACAGTGATGTCAACCTTGATCTCCTTCCCGCCGCCCGGCAAGGGACCCTCGTAGGCAAGATAGAACGTGTAGGTGTTCGCGTGTGGCCCCGGATCCTCCCGCGCGAACCGGACGACTACCCCGCTTCGCCGCTCCACCTCACCAGAGAGCGCACGCAGCTCGGAGAGGATCCGCCCAGGGGGAATCTCGCGCCCCAGGGTGAAGTCCATGTCCTCAGAGAATCGGTAGTCGCCGAAGTAGCACCGCTTGAGCGCCGTTCCGCCCTTGAAGACCAGGAAGTCACGAAGGGGATTGGTCGCCAGGCCCACCAGGAACCAGGCGATACAGTAGTCGCGTTCGAGAACAGCCTCCGGCAGCCGGCGGCCGCCACCTCGGGCCAGCCGGTTGGACAAGAGACTGAGGTTTCGCCGTGGGATCATCGCCTAGGCCAGGACGGCCTTCTGGATTTCCTCCGGCGTCACGTTGAGCTGCAGACGCCACCGCCGAAGGAATCGTCCCCCGGCGGGCAAGCCGGGGTCCAGGCGGACATACGTGGCCGTGAGACAGCGCTGGAGTTCGGCCAACCCCTTGGGGTGGTCCACGTTCCAGAGCTCCATCAGGAAACCGAGGCGGCGGGAGACGGCCCCGCGACCAAGCCGAAGGGCGTAAGCAACCAACCGATCCGGATCCAGCGCCTGCCGTCGCATGCGGAATCCCTTGGCCACCTCCACGATCCCGCCACAGTAGTCCGGAGAGCGAAGGCCATCCACGATCGTCCGCTCGGGATCGCTCACAACGATCCGTTCGTGCTTGTCAATCCACCGGTCCGTCGTCCCGAAGAACTCGTCACGCCGACAGCGCACGAACCGGAATTCGGTGCCGCGGATCATGCGCCGCCGCAGAGGCCGGAGGCTGGTCGCACACACGACAAGCTGTGGCTGCGTGACCATCTGGTGGATTTCCATCGCCGACCCGTGGGAAAGAAAGTAGTCTCGCCCCCCGGCCAGCTCGCGGGCGATAACATAGGGATTGCCCACGTAATCGGCCTCGTGCCCCAACTCGAAGGGCACCAGGCAAAAGAGCCCAGGCTTCAGGCGCGCAACGACCCCGCGCCGCACCAGTTGGGCCACGAAGCTCCGCGCGAGGTCTGGGGACAGTCCGAGAATGTACTCCGCGTCCCGCAGGCTGAAGACCTGGCGGCGTCGCTCATGGAGTTCGGCCACGAGGCGGGCGGCCTTGGGGCCCAATGTTTTTCGTGGAGCGTCAGCGGTCTGGCGCATGGGAATCACCCACTTGGCTGGGCAGCCATCCGGGTCTACTTTGCCGCTCGGGTCGATCGGAAGGATAGCAGAAGTTACCTTCTGGTCGCAATACGTAGTCTTTTGGACTACGTAATGACCATGGGATATCACGGCGCATCGCTAGCTCAACCGCCACAGAGGCCCCTGCCACCATTCAGGCCCACTGCCGGGGGCGACCTGCGGGCCACGCACGACCATGTCCGCCTGGGCCAGGTGGGTCTTGAATTGCCCGCGCAGATGGGGGTCGAGGAACCGGTAGGACGTGCGCAGGAAGCGGCGGCACTCTTCGATCGGGTGGCGAACTGCTTGAGGTATGTTCGGCTTCACTTCACGTTCCCGACCTGTCTGCGTGCTTGCCTGCGCACAGCGCGCAAGCAGGCGACGCACAGGCAGGCATGACGGCGCCAGCCTGCGTTCCCGCCGGCCCCCTGCCCGGGAAATGTTTCGGTTGGCGCATTTTCCACGATTCATTTCCGTCCCCCCGAGATCACCTTCTTCTGGGCGGCCAGGTTCGAGCCCGGCGCATAGTAAGCCCCACGACCGCAGCCGTGAAGGAAGTCAAGACCCTGCCTGCTCAGAAGTCGCATCAGTCGCAGCACCACTTTTTCTTCCCGGGGAATCTTCCACCGTGCCTCCCCTCCTTGCGTCCAGGCAGGTACAGCCCAAGATAAGCAGTTCGCCGATAACGTCCGAATCCGCAGGCGCGTTGTACCACCCATTGGTTCGCACGGGTAGCCCGTCAACGCCCTCCGGCTGAGACAACTCCTCCAGGCATTGGCGGAGGCAGGCAAAGAAGTCGGGGTGTTTGTGGGAGAAGAGGGGGAAGGCGT
>Ga0156237_1094_pt2 | contig 17392 bp, 23 predicted proteins | sample RifCSPlowO2_12_FD_107884 | JGI IMG/M metagenome (GOLD analysis project Ga0156237, IMG submission 107884) | candidate division NC10 bacterium RIFCSPLOWO2_12_FULL_66_18
GCACCGCGTTCAGTGGACGGGGTTCAGCCGTGGGTCGCGAAAGATACGGGTGTCGATCAAGGTCGCCGGTCTCCCCGGCAGGCTGAGCGGAGTGAAGGGCGAGATCGGGAGGCCTTTACGGGGAGGGAAGCGCCTCGCCGCGGTCGAGGCGGTCCACTTCGGGCAGGATCTGTTCGCGGGCGCGCGCGAGGTCTTCCTCGAAGTCGATCTCGATCCAGGGCAGATCGCCGACTTCGACTACCCCGATGGGAACCTCGGCCGCCAGCTCGCGCAGGGCGTCCTCATACTCCAGGGAGTCCTTGCCGGTCTCGATGAACTCCTCCAGGATGCCCCGCAACACCTCGGCCGCGTCGGCCGACAGGCGCAGGATCCCCACCGCCTCGCCGCGGACCCGGGGATCGCTGCCGATCTTCTTGGTCACTTCGACCACCCAGCCGTCCTCGCAGACGACCTTCTGCTCCTCGCCCGTGTCCTGGTACCGCTCGTCCACGGCGATGGCATTGGAGTCGGGGGAGGCGATCAGGCGCGCCAGCAGCTCCCGGGGGTAGAGGACGTCCCCGTCCATGATGAGGATATCGTCGTCGAATTCGTGCCGGGCGTGCCAGAGGGACAGGATGTTCCCGCGGGTGAACTGCTCGTTGGTGACGGAGCGCACCTCGACTTCGGCGGGGCCCCGGGACGCTTCGGCCAAGATCTGCTCTTTCAGGTGGCCCACGACCAGGACCGCCTCGTCCACGCCCAGCGCCGCGAAGGCGTCCAGGTAGCGTCGGAGCAGCGATTTTCCCCCGATCTCCATGAGGCATTTCGGGGTGGTCTCGGTGTAGGGCTTGAGCCGCCAGCCGACGCCGGCGACCAGGATGATGGCGCGCATGGGCAGTCCCGGGGAGGCGAACACCTGAAGGCGACGAACAGACGCCGCGATGCTACGCGACAGGAAACCGGGGTGTCAAGCGGAATCCCGGACGCCCCGCGCAACCTTTCCCTCTCCGGTCGGATGTGCTAGAGTGCCGCGACCTCGCATGGAGGATGTCCTGAGAGGGCGCTGCACCGACCCGTCTCGGTGAGAGGAGCACGATGGGGTATCGCGATCTGCGGGACTTCGTGGTCGCGCTGGAGCGGGCCGGCGAGCTGCGCCGCATCCCGGTCGAGGTGGACCCGGTTCTCGAGGTGACCGAGATCACCGACCGCGTGAGCAAGCAGGGGGGCCCGGCGCTGCTCTTCGAGCGAGTGAAGGGCTCGTCCATGCCCCTCTTGATCAACGCCTTCGGCAGCCCGGCGCGCATGACCCTGGCGCTGGAGGTGAAGACGCTGGACGATCTCGCGGCGGAGCTCCAGGAGATCCTGGAGCTCAAGGCGCCCGACGGGTTGCTGGCCAAGCTCCGGATGCTGCCCAAGCTGCAGGAGCTGGCCGCCGCCTTCCCCAAGGTGGTCAGGGACGGTCCCTGCAAGGAGATCATCGTCCGGGACAACCCCTCCCTGGCGGGCATCCCCATTCTCCAATGCTGGCCCCAGGACCCCGGACGCTACATCACGTTCCCCCTGGTCTTCACCAAGGACCCGGAGACGGGCGTCCGCAACTGCGGGACATACCGGATGCAGGTGTTCGACGAGCGGACCACCGCCATGCACTGGCACATCCAGAAGGGCGGCGCGGCCCACTATCGCAAGGCCAAGCGCCAGGGCCGCCGGGTCGAGGTCGGCGTGGCCATCGGCGCCGACCCCGCCGTCTGCTTCGCCGGGACCCTGCCCCTCCCCGAGGGAATCGACGAGATGCTGGTCGCCGGCTTCATCCGGAAGCAGCCGGTGGAGATGATCCGGTGCGAGACCGTGGACGTCGAGGTCCCGGCCAACGCGGAGATCGTCCTGGAGGGCTACGTGGACACGGAGGAGCTGCGGCGCGAAGGCCCCTTCGGCGACCACACGGGTTTCTACTCCCTGGCCGACGACTACCCGGTCTTCCACCTCACCTGCGTCACGCGCCGCCGCGACCCCATCTACCACACCATCATCGTCGGGCGGCCACCCATGGAGGACTGCCACATGGCCGCCGCCATCGAGCGCCTCTTCCTCCCCCTGATGAAGAAGCAGCTCCCCGAGATCGTGGACTTCCATATGCCCTTCGAGGGGATCTTTCACAACTTGGTCCTGGTCAGCATCGACAAGCAGTACCCGGGCCACGCCCGCAAGGTGATGCACGCCCTGTGGGGCCTGGGCCAGGCCATGGTCAGCAAGGTGATCGTGGTGATGGACCGGGACGTCAACGTCCGCGACTACTCCGAGGTGGCCTGGAAGGCGCTGAACCACATCGATCCCCAGCGGGACATCGAGTTCGTCCTGGGCCCGGTGGAGACGCTGGATCACGCCAGCCGCCTGCCCAAGTACGGGTCGAAGATGGGGGTGGACGCCACCCGGAAGTGGCCGGAGGAGGGATTCACCCGCCCCTGGCCCGACCAGATCGTCATGGACGAGGCCACCCGGCGCCTGGTGGATCGCCGGTGGGCTGAATACGGCCTGGGCGAGGTCCTCTCCCGACGCAGTTCTCCAGCGTAAAGAATTCCGCGGGATGATGCACACGGTTTGCTCGGGAGGCGGTGCGGCGTGAAACTCGACGTGCGGTTGGCGGGGCCGCTATCGGGGGGGGCCGAGCAGGCCCGCCAGGCCGAGGCGATGGGCTTCGACGGGGCCTGGACCTCGGAGACGCAGCATGACGCGTTCCTGCCCCTGATCCTGGCAGCCGAGCACACGACGCGGCTCGCGCTGGGAACCAGCATCGCCATCGCATTCGGCCGAAGCCCCATCGTCACGGCGCACCTGGCGTGGGACCTGTCCGCCCTGTCGGAGGGGCGCTTCCTGCTCGGGCTGGGTACCCAGGTCAAGGGCCACATCGAGAGGCGCTACGGCCTCACCTGGGATGCTCCCGGCCCTCGCCTGCGCGATTACATCAAGGCCCTGCGGGCGATCTGGGACTGCTGGCAGCACGGGACGCCTCTCAACTACCGGGGCGAGTTCTACTTCCACACTCTGATGACCCCCTTCTTCAACCCGGGGCCCATCGCCCACCCCCGCATCCCCATCCACATCGCCGGGGTTCAGCCATATATGTGCCGCCTGGCGGGCGAGCTGTGCGACGGCTTCCAGGTCCATCCGTTCCATTCGGCGAAGTACCTGCGCGAGGTGGTGCTGCCCAACATGGAGGAAGGCCTCACGGCGAGCGATCGGAAGCGGGCGGACCTCTGTCTGGCCAGCTCCGCATTCATCGTCACCGGCCGTGACACGGCAGAGATGGAGGCCGCCCGGCGGAACGTCAAGAGCCAGATCGGCTTCTACGCCTCGACGCCGAACTACCGCGTCATCCTGGAATGTCACGGGTGGGGGCAGGTGGCGAAGGACCTGACCCGCAAGTCCGTTCAGGGAGATTGGGAGGGGATGGCCGCCCTCATCACCGACGAGATGCTGGACGCCTTCGCCGTCGTGGGGACGCCCGATGAGGTTCCGCTGAAGCTCCGCCAGCGTTACACCGGCCTCTTGGATCGCCTGGCAGTCTACGAGACGTTCCGGCCCGACGGCGACCTCACCGCCCAGCGCGCCCTCCTCGCCGCTTTTCCCCGCTAAGCCCGCTTCCCTCTCCCAGCCCAAACTCGGCCTATCGAGGTCAGGCCTTTGTAATTTGCTTTTTCGAGTATATGGAAAGGAGAAGGGGACGTTGCCACTTTCGTCACCTTCCCTCTGTTAGCGCCTGGAGCCCGGGTCAGGTTACCACGTGTGCCGCCTCGCCGTGCCGGTGGTCAGGGATGAAGCAGAGACGGCGCGAAACCTTGGCGGGTCACCTCCCGAACAGGCCCCGGAAGAACTGTTCGATGCCGCCCCCCGTCTGCGGCGGCTCCTGGCCGGCCGGCGCCGCATCCGAATGCGCAGACCCGGCCCTGGCAGGCGCGGGCGTCCTGCCCAGGGCGGTTTCGCAGGGTCGGGGGTCTGCCATCACCCGCTTCACCAGAGCCTCGGCGAGGAACGAGAGGCCGCCCGTCGCCACGGCCGCCCCGATGGACAGGGCACTCTTCGCGGTTTGCAGCTCATCAATGCCCAACGTCGGTTCCGCCAGGGTACCGCGAACGCGGAGAAGTTTTACCAATTCGCCAGCGCTGATGCCCAGCATCTGGCGTGTGTCCGGGCGCAGGGAGAAATCCATGGCCTCGGTCTTGAGATTGACCGTCCCGCTGCTGACCAGGGTCATCTTGCTCGTCTCGAAGGCGATGCCTTTATCCGCGGAGGCGATCCCATCTTTGGCCGCGAACCTCATCACCCCACACTTGAGTTCGGTGTACGGATTCGACTTGCCGAACGGGTTCAGTCGCTCGGCGATCTGAGTCAGCAGATCGGCACCCAACCACTCGATGAACTTCGAGTGGATCCTGCCCTCACCCAAGACCAACAGCAGGTCCCCGTTGAGCCCAGCCATCAGGTCCCGGACCGAGCCGCCGCTCCCCCTGAGGTTCAGGGCAACGTCGGTCTTGATCCCTGTAACGAGATCGGGATTGCCCATCTGGCGGAGCACCTGATTCAGGTCGATTGCCTTCGCATCCAACTTGGCCGCCAGGCTGGCGGCCTTCTCCGAGGACGCATCGAGCGCGATCTGTCCGGTCACCGCGCCGCCGCCAATCCGGGTGCCGAAAGGCTGGACCTCGACCCGTCCCCCTGACAGCGCGACACGCGCCGCCAGCGTTTCGACGGAAAACTTGTTCGGCAGCACCAGCCGGTCCACCTTGAGGTCAAGGTCGGCGTCGGCCGTCTTGAGGACACTGAGCGGAAGGGGATCGGCAGGGAACACCCGCTTGTCCTCGCTCGCTGCCGGGATCTTCTGCGAGGCGGCGCCAGTCCGCATCGCCCCATCCCTCGGGAGCAACTCGGACAGGTCCACCAGCGTCGAGGTAAGCTGCGCCTTGAGCCTCGGTCGTGGTCCGGCGATCCAGATGGTCCCGCTGCCGGCCAGGTGGCTCTTGCCGACGCTGGCTTTCAGACCGTCGAAGGCGTAGGCCCCCTGGGCATCCCGGACCCGCGCGGCTACGCTCAGGGGAGGCAGCGGGGGTAGATCCACCTCGAAGGTCTTCCCCGCCGACCTCAGGTCCTTGGACTCGACCGCAACGGCCAGGTTGATCCCCCTAGCGTTGAGGGCGTCCCTCACCGCACCGGTCGCCTTGACCAGGACCCGCTCGGCCTTGCCGACGCTGGCGTCAATGCCCGCTACGGACAGCGCCTGCGCGGTGCCGGTCACCCGCGCCGTCATGGCGAACGGCCCGACGGCAGGGATGGCCTTGCCCGCCAGCCTGGCAATTTCCGCTAGTTCCTCCCCCTCTGTCGTCACTTTGACGTCAAGGCCCGCGGCCTCCATCGGCTTGGCGATCGTGCCCTCCACCTCCATGGTGGCGCCACCGGCCTTGAGGGTGAGCTTGACCGGGTAGGGTCGCGACGGCGCCTGGAGCTCACCCAGGGGGCCCACGGTTCCGGCCAGGGTAAACGCCTTCCCGTTGTAGGTCGCGGCCAGATCAATTACCAGCGGACCGGTCAGATCCTTTGCCCGGAGATCCAGCCGATCGAGGACGAGACTCATGACCCGCCTGGTCCTGCCTTCGCGGTACCTCAGGGTGCCATTCTCGATTCGCACTTTTTCCAGCGCCATGCCTGCCGGCCCCGCCTTGGTCCCACCGGGCTTCCTCGCGGGACGCGCCGAGGGCGCCGCATCGCCGAGGGACCAGTTGCCGAGACCCTTGGCGTCCGTTTCCAGCAGGATGTCCGGCTGCACCAGAATGAGGCGCTTGATCCGGACGTCGCGAAAGAGCAGGGGCAGGAGGGCCACCTCTACCTCGAAGCGGCGAACCTTTACCATCTCCGGCCGGGATCCCCAGGGAGCGTTGGCGAAAGAGACGTCTTCGACCACCACGGCCGGCGAGAAGCCGATCTGGAGGTCGAGGTTGCCCCCGATCCTCAGCTCCCGGCCGGTGGCGGCCTTGGCCTGCTCGGCGATCAGGGCCTTGTACTTGTTGAAATCCATGGACCGCAAGGCCAGGACTGCGGCCACAAGGATCCCCAGGAGCACCCCGGCTGCCGCGATGAGGATCGTCTTCAGACGCATCTTCCGAGCCCCCCCGTGATTCGATCGCAAAAAGCCGCCTACCGTCCTCCCAAACCATGCCGGCCCGCGCCGGAGCCTGCAAGAGGAAAATTCGCCTGGCCCTGTTCCGTGACATTGAATGGAATGAGGGGGGACCTCGGGGAAGCGGACGCGAAGGGGATGTAGGTCACTTGTCAAAGATTTTGGCGGATGGATTTCCGCCTCAATAGGATAGGGGACTACTCGTCAGGTGGGGTGACCCGGCGTTATAGCGTGGGAGGGACGGGGAAGGGGACGTTGCCACTTTAGTCGCTTTACGCGAAGAGGACGGTAGACGGCTCTCTTACTTCCTCCGGTGGACACCGGCCCAGCCCGGATTACTCACGAAGAGGTGAATGCTCCGCCCTCCCGACTTCGACGCCGCCCCGCGTTTGCGGGGGGTGGCTCAGGATTCGCCTTGCGCAGGCCGCGGGGGCGACCCGTCGAAACCTGCCGGTGCGGCTGAGCCCGGTTCCCTTCGCTCGTTCGGGCAATCACCAGAGGGATCTCGTGAGTACCTCCGGATTGACCGGATACCGCGGGACTTCCCCTTGCAGGACCCGCAGGACCTCTTCGGCCGCGGCCCGGGCCATGCGCATCAGGCCGTCTTCCGTCACGCTGCCCAGGTGGGGCGTGAGGAGGACGTTTGGAAGGCCCGCCAGGGGATGATCGGGCCGGATCGGCTCGTCCACGACCACGTCCAGTCCCGCCCCGGCCAGTCGGCCACCCCGGATCGCCTCGGCCAGGGCCGCCTCGTCCACGACCTCGCCTCGCGAGGTGTTCACCAGGATGCACGTCGGCCTCACCCGCGCCAGCGCTGCCGGCCCGATCAGCTTTCGCGTCTCCTCCATGAGCGGCACGTGGATCGAGAGGCAATCTGCCTCCGCCAGCAAGGCATCGAGGGTCCGGACCCGCTCGATCCCCTCCGGCCACGGATCGCGGTACGGGTCGTAGGCGAGGACGCGCATCCCCAGCGTCCCGCCCGCCAGCCGGCCCACGCGCAGCCCGATCTCGCCCAGCCCGATGACGCCCAGCACCCTGCCCTGCAGTTCGATCCCCTGGTAGGCCTGCCTCAACTGGGGCTTTCCGAGGGTCAGGTCGCGGGTGTACTCGCCGATGCGCCGCGCGACGGAAAGGAGCAGGGCCAGCGCAAGTTCCGCGACCGACTGGGCATTGGCCGCCGGGGTGGATGTGACAACCACGCCGCAGGCCGTGGCCGCGGCGACATCGATCTTCTCCACCCCGGCCCCGTGCTTCGCGATGATCCTGAGCTGTTTGGCGCCCCGGATGACGTCCCCTGCTAAGCGCGCAGAGCGGACGATGACCCCCCTGCGCCTCCTCGAGGGCCTGCACCAGCGGCTCTGCCTGCGGCCCGGCCCAGGCCACGGCCTCGGTCTCCGCGGCGAGGAGATTCCACCCGACCTGGTGGATGGGTTCCGTCACCAGCACCTTGGGTTTCATGGACGATTGAGATCCATTCCCATGAGCCGCCGGGTCACTTCTCGACGACGCCGAGATTCTTCAGGACGCCGTCCAGCTTCAGGATGTCGAAGATGAACTCGCCCTGTGCGATCCGTTCCCGGAGCTGCTGCTCCTTGGCGACGCCAGCCTGCGCCTTGGCCAGGATCTCGGCCGCATGTTCCTGTGGGATCACCACGACGCCGTCCGCGTCCCCCAGGATGATGTCCCCCGGCCGCACGGCGATGCCGCCGCAACTGATGGGCAGATTGATGGAGCCGGGGGAGTCCTTGAACGGGCCCATGGGGAGGACGGCGCGCGCGAATACCGGGAATCCGACGGCCGCCAGCCCCTCGGCGTCCCGGGTGGCCCCGTCAATGACGAGCCCGGCGATGCCGTGCACCTTGCAGGAATAGCCCAGCAGATCCCCGAACACCGCTGCGTCCTTGTAGCCCCCCGCGTTGACGACGAGCACGTCCCCCGGCTTGGCCAGCGTGGCCGCCTTGTGGATCATGAGATTGTCGGCCGGGAAGGTCCGGACCGTGACGGCCGGTCCAAGCACCTTGGCCCCCGGCCAGACCTGCTTGATCTCGGCCGCCATGCTGTTCCCCCGCCCCATGGCGTCCGACACCATGCCGGTCGGGATCCCCTCGAATCCCTTCACCAGAGCCGGATCGGGCCGAACAAAGTCGCGCACGATGATGTTCATGATGGCCTCTCGGGGTGGAAAGGAGCTTCCGTGGAGATGGGCGAGAGCCGGGCGCACCCGCAGCCGGCCAGCTCTTCCTTGCGATTGCCCCTCCGATACGCCTGTCCCGGAAAACACGCAATCGGAATGTCCTGCGGTGAGGGGATTGAGGCCGGATTCAGCATGCCCCTCTGTCTCCGCTCGACGCCCGTGAAATCCACCTTGCCAAGGTCACCCCGGTCCGCGTATGCTTGGGGCATTGGAGGCTGGCCATGCCTGATGAATCGAACCGGCGAAAATTCGCCCGGTACCTGATTCACCTACCGCTCCTGCACAAGCCAAAAGTTCCCGCACCCATCAAAGCCGGGGTGGGTTGGACCCGCAACCTGGGCGAATCAGGAACCTGTGTGGACCTGACCGACCGCCTCGAGCCTGGGACCCCCCTCCGCGTTCGCCTCCAGACGGATCGCGGCCCTATCGAGGTGGAAGCCCAGGTGGTCTGGGCCGGGGAGCCCGCTGCCCCGGGAGAAGCGGTCCCCCACGGAATTGTCTTCCATAAGGTCGCGCCTGACGAGGAAAAAACCCTCCGTGACTTGCTCCTCTCCAGGGGAGAGAAGCGTCAGGCCGGCATCCGCCTGCCACTGGAACTTCCCGTCACGTGTCAACCGAAGAATCAGGGCCCTCCGCCGGTGCAAGGACAGACAGGGAATATGAGTCGAGGGGGGCTGTTTCTCCGCCTGTCGGGGGTCATTCCGCCTGGGACGGTGGTGGAACTCGCTCTGCATACGCCCAAGGGGCCGGTCACGGCGGAGGGGGAAATCGTGTGGGTGGAGCCGCCAGAGCGGCGGAAGCCAGGCGAGCCGATCGCGCACGGCCTCCGGTTCACGGCCCTCGGCTGGTCCACCTCGCTGTCCCTCGGCCTCTTCCTGGTCGAGCCGGAGTAGGAATCCGCATCCGTTCTCCTCTCCAGCAGAGAGCAACAGACCTCTTCGTTTCATCCGCAATCAAGAATGTGTCCGGTACCAATATCCGGGCGAAGGCCCTCATCCCTATGGCGCCTGCCAGAGAAGTTTCTGGTCCTTGTCAAAGAGACCCAGGACGGGCCTTCCCTCGGCCAGCACCCGCAAGGCCACCCGGGACTTCCCTTCCTTGTCGTGGAGGAGCAGGCCCACCCTGCCATCGATGAGGACTCGCAGTTCGACCCGGAGCCCCCCCTCCCTGTCGAAGAGCGTCAAGGCCACCCGGCCGTCCGGCGGCGCTCCCAACTCCGCGCGGATCTTCCCGCTCGCATCCCGGACAACGAACTTTTCCGCCTCGACGACCCGATTGGCCGTCGCCTGTGCCGCGATCAACAAGGCGGCGACGCCGACGAGCATCAAGACTCCCACGCGCCTCAACGAACGGTTTTCCCGCTCGACCCTCTCCAAGCGTTGCGCCAGGGTGTCCAATGTTGGCTCATTCATCGCAGCCCCCCTTCTCTCGTATCGGCGCCCAGCTTCTCGCCCCTCCGTCTTTGGCGCCCCGACCGTACACCAAGCCAGCTCCGACCGCAATGGATGGACGGGTGTCGCGGCCCTCGCACCCCCCACGAAATCCGGAGAAACGAGTCGCCTTCGCTACACGGCAGGCTCCACACACTCAGGACTGTCATTCGCAGGATTGTTGACCCGCGTACTGACCGGATATGCCGCCATCTCCTCGGAGGGGTAGGCATGCAGGAGAGATTGCAGCCGTTCGGCCTCCCGGATGCCCGGATCGAGCCAGAGATCGTAATCCTGCGGGGCAAGAATCACGGGCATGCGGTCGTGGAGAGCGCCGACGAGTTCGTTGGTGGTCGTTGTGAGGATCGTGCAGGAGTCTATCCCCGGTCCCTCGGGGCCCTCCCAGTATTCCCGGAGCCCGGCAAAGGCGAAGGGCCTGCCATCACGCATCCGGATGTGGAAGGGCTGTTTGTGGCGGCCCCGACGCTGCCATTCGAAAAAGCCATCCGCCAGGATGAGACAGCGCCGTTCGCGGAAGGCTTTCCGAAAGGCAGGCTTGATTGCCACGGTCTCGGCGCGGGCGTTGATCAACTGCGATCCGATGCCAGGGTCTTTCGCCCAGGGGGGAATGAGACCCCAACGATGCATCTTGAATTGCCGGGCGAGCTGCGACGCGGCTTTCACGACGGTGGGGGCTTGCTGCGTGGGGGCGATGTTGTAGCGCGGAGCCCAGGCCGGGACCCCGAACAGGTTGAACTGTGCGACCAGGCTTGTGGCGGGAGTGCCGAGGCTGAAGCGTCCGCACATGGGTCCCCGCTAAGGATATGCGGGGGTTCCTCTCCCGCCGCCTAAGGCGGCGGCCCTCGTCTTAGTGCACCTTTTTCTTCAGTTGTTTGACGACCTCACGCTCTTGAGTCGCCCGCCCTTCAAAGGTTTGGAGCGCGGTGACATGCCACTCTATTGCTCCCCACATCGGGAGGCGCCTCAAAAGCTTGTCTACCTCGTCATTGGAAGCCGCCTCCACGATAAACACAAACGCCCGGTCTCCAACCGGCAGTCCTCCCGCCAGGATTTTTTTCTCCCGCTCAAGCTTGATCAGCTCATCAAAGCTCGGCAGGATCACATTCTCCAGGACGTGCACGGCTTCTTCCGGGGAAGCGAACCCTGGTCCCTCCGACGCAGTCACAAGGTATCTCATCCCATGACCCTCCTTCCTTCAGGATCGTAGGCGTTCTACAGGGCAGCATTGAGAAATGCCGCGAGAGGGCAGGTTTGCCTTCCGAACGCCGAACAGGGGCAACCCGTGCGGGGGAGCGTATCAGGAGCGTATTAGACCGTCAATAAGGAAGCCCAGACCTCAAAAGGGTGTCCGGTGCCAATTTCTCAGGGCGGATTCCAGAAACGGAGCCATCCTTTACCCCGCCGGTCGTCCCGACGACGCTCCGCCGCGCGGCGCTCTTGCTCGGTGGTTTCATCCGGTGGTGAATGCCGGCGCTCCTCCAGCAAGCGCCGCTCTCGCCTGCGCCGCTCCGACCAGGGCTCCCCCGCCAGGAGTCGTAACAGGCCCTCCATGAAGCGCCCCATTGCCGATCCCTCCAGATGGGCGTCCGGGAATCAGGTGAACAGCTTTAGTCTAGCCCAATTCGGTAGCAAGGAAAACCGATTTCGCCTGAGGGGCGTGCTGCGGTCCCGATCACATCGCGGAGCCAGGAATCGGCCTGCGCCGTCCTACACCACCGAACGGACTCGGCTTTTCCAATCTCGCAAAAACAAAGGCAAGCCCACGATTTTCGCAGGCTTGCCTGTATGCTGGCGGAGGCGTGTGGGAATCGCCTCTACCTATTCAGCATCCTCAACAGATTTAACCAATTGCGAGACCGTCAAAATCACGGTGCCGGTCTGGGTGCCGGTTACTCCCACAATCAAACGCCCCTCCCGGACCCTGCCCCGGCCTCCTGGCTAGGCAACAGCAACCTCGACTTCTCGGATCACCAGTCCATGCTCGGAAGGGATTTCCTGTCCCTCTCCCCGTAAGGCTTCCAAGTGCGCCTCGATGGCCTCGCGGATCTTGGCGAGCGCCTCCTCAACGGTTTCCCCTTGAGACAGGCATCCGGGTAGAGCGGGAACTTCGACCCAGTACCCGCCCTCCTCGGCGGAATGAACAACGACCGTATACTTACGCATCGTTCCATCCTCTCTCGAAACAAGGTCTAGGAACTGTTCCTCCGTAAGGCCCGATTTCTTGCTTCACAGAGTCAGCCCACCTGTACCGGTCGCGCGTGCGCAATCTCGCGTCGCCCGATGGGTCGCAACTGATCCTCGCGCAGTGACACCACGGCCAGCGTCTCCCCATCCAACACCATGAACTCGACCTCGTATCCCCCGCCGGGATGGACGAGTACCACTGTGCCCACGTCCCCGTGCTCGAGCCCGTGCTCTGGCAGGTCACAGGAAAGTACGACGCTGTCAAACTCTCGCATCATCACCCTGCCTCCAACTGACCCGAGCGAGCGCATCACGCACCCCCACCGTACGGAACGCGCACCCGAAGGCGCGGAATGTAGGAGAAGTGTCTCACATTCCTGGTAAGCAACAGGGCACGATTGGCGATCGCGGTCGCGGCAATGAAGGCATCCGGAATTGTCAGGCCGTGGCTTCTTGCGTACCGCACGGTGAGGTTGCGTGCCCGAACGGAGATCATCTCGGAGACAGGAAGAACCTCGAACCGCTGAACCAGTTGATGCACGCTGCGTTGCTCTACCTTCGTTCGGGCGCCCAGGAAGAGTTCCATCTCCGAGATGATGGAAATGGCTGGGCGTTCGCCCTGGCTGATCAATCCGTCAACGAGATCGACTGCCAGGGCGTCACCACGCGCCAGGTCGATGAGGACGTCTGAATCGAGGATGACTCGATCAGCGGCCGCCATCGTGGGCTGCCCGCCTGATCCATCCGGCCCGCTGCTCTCGTATCCACTTGGCCGAATCTTTCATGTCGTCTCGATCAGCCCACATCCCCACAAAACGAAGGGACGCGATTGACCTTCGGGGTCGAGCGACTCTGACATTCTGCTTCCTGCTTGGCTGCCTCATGTCTGCGGTCCTTTGCCATTCAGGCGTCTTCACGGAATGCTTGTGACCCGCTCTGCCGACGGAACCGAAACCCTGCCACTTCCAACTTGCGGATAACTTCCCTTGGTCGAAGGGGGCTAAGCAGCATGCGCGGGAAGCTTCACATGAACGTAGAATCCTTCTTCCCTTTCCTCACCCGGCGGGATGGACTCCCCCTCCTCCTGAAGGCACTCGACATGGAAGGTGACCATAGCCTTGATATTCGCCAGGGCTTCCGGCACGTCCGCCCCGTGGTCGGCAATGCCAAGGGCTGGCACCTCCGCCACCACACTCCCGGTCTCCGGGTCCTTCGTGACCAAGACCCGGTATTGCAAGATGTCACGTCCGCTCATGATGTCTCCCCTTCACTCTTCGCCGATGCGAGTAGGGAGTCTACCAGGGCCGTAGCAGGATGACAACCAGGTTCGGTCAGCCGCTCCACCGCCGCCCGCAGGTGGCTCCCGTCAACCTGCACGTAGCGCCGGGTCGTGCGGTAGTCCCGGTGCCGGGCCAGGGCCATGAGGGTGGGAGTTGAGACGTGCGGGGCCAGGCGGGAAATGTAGGTGCCCCTCAGGCAGCCATCGGAGGCAATCGGACCGGCGCACCCTTCCGGCTCCTGTTCTCCTGGCAGGAAGGTGGCGGAGGCGTGTGGGAATCGAACCCACCTAGCGCGGATTAGGCGCCACACTGGTTTTGAAGACCAGGAGGGCCACCAGGCCCAATCCGCCTCCGTTCTCGTCCGGGGATGCAAAACGCATCGGCGGCGGGCCAGGATGAGCCGCCGCCGATCGCATCAGGAAGATGCTCAATCGCCCACGGGAAGTCCAGCCTCTTCCAGTGCTGTCATGCGGGTGGGGATGATCTCCTCAACGATCCCAGGAATACCGTCGGGAAACGGATCGCACGCCTGGGCGATACCCGTCACGCCTCGGGCGGCTTTTGTGGCGGCGTAGAGGCCGGCGTGGAGGATGGCCCAGTGATCTTGTTGACGAAATCGGAAATGATTTTTTGGGACTTCGGATCAATCTCCGTGAACTTGACCGCCATCCCGGATGGGAACGAGCTGCGGCTGGGAGCGGGGTTGGACCAGACCACGATCCCGCGGATCTCGAACTTGTGGGCGACGCCCGGCAGGGTGAAGCGCACCCGGACCGCCTGGTTCAAGGGAAGGGACTCCTGGGCCCGAATGTACATCCCACCCCCACTGATGTTTCGCGCGTAAGCGGACAGGAATTCCTGCGCCGTCCGGTAGTGCACCTCCAAGTCAACCTCGGCTCTTGGGTCTGTCCGTCGGTCAGGCATTCCTTCCCCTCCTCAAGGCTTTCGCTCTCCCTGGCTCGGACGGGACGCTATCAGAGGAATCGCCAGAACACAATGCAAAACCTGCATCGCCCTTCCCATTGCGCCTCGGGGGCCCTTCAAGTATGATGCGCCCGCCTGAAGCATGGAGGAATTATGCTGACTGCGATCCCGGGTATCCGGGTCGGCCATGCCACCGACGCCAAGGGCTGCACCGGCTGCACCGTCGTGCTTTGCCCGGAGGGCACGGTGGGCGGCGCGGACGTGCGAGGCTCTGCGGCCGGCACGCGGGAGCTGGATGCCCTCTCCCCCCTCCACCTGGTGCCGCACGTCCACGGGGTCTTGCTGGCCGGCGGGTCCGCGTTTGGCCTGGACGCGGCAGCCGGCGTCATGCAGTACCTGGAAGAGCGGGGCATCGGCTTCGACGTGCAGGTCACCCGCGTCCCCATTGTCCCCACCGCGATCCTCTTCGACCTTCGCCTCGGCGATGCCCGGGCCCGGCCGGATCCGCGCATGGCCTATGCCGCGTGCCAGCAAGCCTCGACTGGCCTGATCCCCGAGGGCTCCGTCGGTGCCGGCACGGGGGCAACGGTGGGAAAGCTGTTCGGCATCACCCAGGCGATGAAGTCCGGCCTGGGGACGGCCGGCGTCACGCTGCCCGGCGGCGTCATGGTGGCGGCGCTCGCCGTGGTAAACGCCTTCGGCGATGTCCGGGATCCGCTGACCGGGCAACTCCTGGCTGGTGCCAGGGAGACGCCCGAGAGCCGTCGCCTCGTGGACACCGCTGCTGCCATGCGGGCAGGCGTCGTGCGTCGCGGGTACGACGCCGAGAACACCACGCTGGCCGTCGTGGCGACAAATGCCCGCCTGACCAAGGTCCAGGCGACCAAGATGGCTCAGATGGCGCACCAGGGCATGGTTCGCACCATCGCCCCCGTCCACACCACCCTGGATGGCGACCTGGCCATCGCCCTCGCGACCGGCGAGATCGAGGCGGACCTCAATGCGGTCGGCCTCGCGGCCGCCGATTCCGTGGCAGAGGCGATCCTCCGGGCCGTGAAGACAGCGACAGCCCTCGGAGGACTCCCTGCGTGGGCGGACCTCCAGGGGCCGCCCTCACGGTAGCGGTGCCTGGACCGGCGTTGTGCTTTCGGGAGCGCGGCAGGGCGTCTCCGCGGGCCTGCCCGGGAGAGGAGGGATGAGCGGTGGCCGGCTATGGGATCGGTGCTGTCCCCCGGATCTCCCCCACCAGGGAGAGGAGGTGCTCGACAGAAAAGGGCTTCAGGAGGACGCGCAGTGCCCCGAACTGCCGTCCTTCTGCCGCCAGCGCCTGGCAATTTTGTCCGGTGATCATCACTGCGGTTACGTGGGGGAAGCGCGCCTTGCTCCACCGAATGAGTTCGAGGCCATTCATCCGGGGCATATCGTAGTCGGTGATCAGGAGGTCCACCGGCTCCTTTTCCAGGATCTCCACCGCTTCAGCGCCGTCGGAGGCGGTGAGCACCCGGCAACTCGCATTCGTCAGCACGTCGGCGAGGAGCAGGCGGATCAAGTAATCATCATCCACGGCCAGCACGCGGAACTCGCGCCCTTCTTCCCCCATCGATTGCCCTACCCCCCCGGTCCAGGAGCCGAAAACACAACGTGTCGTCGCGACCACCAGACTTCAGCATGCGGGAAGAGGGCCTGAGGACGGCGAGGCCGCGTCGCTCCAGCGCCGTCCCGATCCTCAGGAGCTGGCCGCGGGTCAGGTCACAGCCCAGGGCCCTCCGCATGATCTGCACCTCAATGGTTTCCTCGCGCCCGATCCGCTCCGCCGAGACCAACATGACCAGATACAGCTTCAGCGCCCTGCCCGGAAGAAAGCTCAGGAGCTCCGACCCGGATAATTGCCGCAGGAGCCGGATCTTCTGCCTGTGCATGAAATGGACCCGGGAGGATCGTAGGATATATATTCAATGTTGTCAACACGTATTATGAATATGTATCCTACGATGGACACCGATTTCCCCCGGCCGGTGCCGCCTCCTGGCCGGGTGGATATACATTGACACGCGAGAGGAAGCACAGTAACTTCCCGCTCCATGCAGGAACGAACACAGGCATTTCTTGCAGTCCAGATCGGTCAGCGGGCAAGGAAGATCCGGCAGATGCGGGGCCTCACCCAGAAGGCCCTGGCGGCACACCTCGTCGGGCGGGTGGACTATTCGTACATCGGCAAGATCGAGCGGGGCGAGCAACTCCCCTCGCTGAAAGTCCTCCAGCGAGTCGCTGAAGCGCTGAATGTCCCCCTGGGCTATTTCTTCTCCGACGAGGCGTGGACAGAGCTCCTGCCGGAGGAGATCCGCCGGATCCGCCCGTACGGGGCCCAGGCGACCCTCCTCCGGGAGACGATCCACCTCCACCCGGATGACATCCCGCTGGTGCGCGAGATTCTTGGCATCCTCGTCCGCCACCGCCATCAAGTCCGAGCCAGGGGCGGCGCAGCCATCCAGCCCACGAAAGGGCACGACCTGGCACAGCAGCCGTTGCCCAGGGTGGCGGAAGGCCGGCCGGCCTATGGGCGGGGAAGGCGGCAGGCTGTCCCCAGAGCGGCGCTCCAGGGGATCAGGAAGGTCATCCAGTCTTTGCGGCGGGGGGAAGGCGAGGCGCTGGCCGAGGTCCGTCGCCGGTTGGAGGGAATCTTGCGGGAGTTGGCCACCCCGGGGCGAGCCAGGGGAAACGCGCCACCCGGGTAGACGGTTAGGTGTTCTTCAACCCTTCCCCTGCTTCGGATCCGTGTCCTTCTTCGGGGTCACGTCAATGGCGTCCTTGCCTGACACGGAGTCCTTGAAGCCGCGGATTGCCTTGCCGAGGCCGCTGCCGATGTCCCCCAGGCGATTCGCCCCGAAGATCAGCAGGATGATCACCAGAATGATGAGCAGTTCCGGAATCCCCAACCCGAACATTGCGATTCTCCTTGTAGGCCATTCCGCAGGCCGAGCGTAGCATCCCCCACAGTCCCGGGGTTGTCAACCGAAAAGGCAACTCCACAGGTCAGAGACAAAGGGACAAAGTAACAGAGGGACCGACGGCACCTCTGCACCCCTGCTCCCCCGCACCTCTGCTCCCCTGCTACTTATACGGCACTCGCTCGTCCCCCTGCCGCCGGGTGATCCGGACGTCATCCAGGTGCTCCAGGAACGGGATGGCGTACTTCCGGGAAACGCCGAAG
>Ga0156237_1045_pt2 | contig 16216 bp, 15 predicted proteins | sample RifCSPlowO2_12_FD_107884 | JGI IMG/M metagenome (GOLD analysis project Ga0156237, IMG submission 107884) | candidate division NC10 bacterium RIFCSPLOWO2_12_FULL_66_18
ACCTACCAGCGAGTGCACATCCAGGACGTGGAGGACTCGGCCCCGTCCCTGGTAAGGCGGCAGGCGGCAGAGTCGGGGGGCGTCTCCAACACCAGCTCCCTGGCCTTTGCCCTGACCCGGGACACGCGCGACTCCTTCAGCGATCCGACCCGGGGCCTGCGGGCCCGGGCCGCGTTCGAGTACGCCGGGGGTTTCCTGGATGCGGACAACAACTTCACCAAGTACAGCCTGGAGCTGTCCCAGTACTGGCCGCTCTGGTGGAAGTTCGTGGGGCATGTCCGGGGCAACGTCGCCTACGGCGAATCCTTCGGCGATACGCCGACCCTGCCGGTGCAGGAGCGCTTCTTCCTGGGCGGCGTGGGCAGCATCCGCGGCTTCCGGAACTTTACCATCAGTCCCCGGGAGACGGAGGGCGGGGACGGGATCACAGGCGGCAACAAGGCCTTCTTCATCAACAACGAGGTCCTGTTCCCGCTCTACGAGGCCTTGAAGATGCGGGGGCTGGTCTTCGTGGATTTGGGCAATGTGTTCGACGAACGGAGCAATTTTAAATGGTCGGTCAAGCGGTCGGCCGGGCTCGGCATCCGCTTCACCTCGCCCATCGGGGCCATCCGGCTGGAATACGGCTTCAACCTGGCTCCCGAGAAGGGGGAGCGGGCCCAGGTGCTCCACTTCAGTGCCGGCACGGCCTTCTAGCAGCGTTACCTGGTGTCACCCGGCCAGGGCGCGTCGAATCCCCGGCCCTCGTCCGCGGCATCAGGTGAGGGGACGATTCCGGGGTTGAGGATCCGGGAGAGAATGGGAGGCAGGGAACGTGAACGTCGGGTTCCAGAGAGGCAGGGGGGCGGTGCTGGCCGCGGCGGCCTGGCTGCTCCTCCTCGGGTGGACAGCGCCGGGATGGACTGCGCAGAGCGTCCACATCGGCGTCGTGGATGTGCAACAGGTCCTGAATCAGTCTCAGCGGGGAAAGACCATCAAGCAGAAGCTGGACCAGGAGATGGCATTACGCCAGAAGGATTTGGATGCTCGGCAGCAAGAGGTGGTGAAGCTGCAGGCCGAGCTGGAGAAGCAGGCGCCGGTGCTGAGCGAGCAGGCCAAGCGGGAGAAATTCGAGGTGATCCAGCGCAAGGGCCGCGACGTCCGCCGCATGGCGGAGGACGCCAATCGGGACCTCGACAAGCGCGTCGGCGAGGCGGAGATGGAGGTCACCCGGGAGATCTTCTCCGTGATCCAAGAGTATGGCAAGGATCAGGGATATACCATCATCCTGACTCTCGAGCGCCGGACGGTGGCCTATAATGCGGCGGCGGTGGATATCACGGCCGAGATCATCAAGCGGTACGATTCAAAGCAGAAGTAGGCGGAGAGCCGAGAGCCGAGAGCCGAGACGGAGCGGGTGAGGAGCTGAGGACTCCCGGCGCATTGTAGACGCACAGGATTTATAGGCAGGACAGGGGAAACGGGACGCCGTGCGACTGGGAGAGTTGGCGGAGCGGTTGGGATGCCGGCTCGAGGGGGATGGCGGGCTGGAGATCAGTGGCGTGCGCGGCCTGGAGGACGCGGGCCCGCAGGATCTGACCTTCGTGGCCCAGGAACGGTACCTCTCCCGGCTGACTGGCTCGGCTGCGGCGGCCGTGATCCTTGCCGAGGGCTGGCCGCCGGCGGATCGCCCCGCCCTTCGGACCTCCAACCCCATCCTCGCCTTCGCCCACGTCCTGAGCCTGTTTCATCCGGCACCCGTCCCTGTCCCCGGCATCCATCCCACCGCGGTGGTGGCGCCCGACGCCCGCGTGGCCCCCAGTGCCAGCGTGGGCCCGCTCACCGCTGTCGGTTCGGGCGCGGAGGTTGGGGCTGACACGATCCTGGAGACCCACGTGGCTGTGGGTGCCGGGGTCCGGATCGGGCAGGGCTGCCGGATCTTTCCCCAGGTCACCCTGCGGGACGGCGTCGTGCTGGGGGATCGGGTGACCGTGCATAGCGGGACCGTGATCGGCGCCGACGGCTTCGGCTACGCCCGGGACGGCCGTCGCTACGTCAAGATCCCCCAGGTCGGGCGCGTGGTGATCGAGGACGACGTCGAGATCGGGGCCAACGTGACCATTGATCGGGCGACCCTGGGCGAGACCCGCATCGGGCGCGGCAGCAAGATTGACAATTTGGTCCAGATCGGGCACAACGTCCGCGTGGGGGCCGACACGGTGATGGCCGCGCAGGTGGGCATCTCGGGCAGTTCTCGCATCGGGTCCCGGGTCACGCTGGCGGGCCAGGTGGGCGTGGTGGACCACGTGGAAATCGGCGACGACGTGATCGTGGGGGCGCAGGCGGGCGTGACCAAGGACATCCCCCCGGGCTCCGTGGTCCTGGGATCGCCGGCCATTCCCCACGGCGAGTTCAAGCGACGACTCGCAGCGACCGCGAGGCTGCCGGAGATGCGCAAGATCCTGCGCGCTCTGGAAGAGCGCCTGGCGGCCTTGGAGGCCCGCCTGGCAAGATAGGGGGCAGGCGGAGGGAGCAGAGCATGTTGGGCCAGAAGGAGATCCAGGAGTGCCTCCCGCACCGGTACCCGTTTCTCCTCGTGGATCGCATCCTGGAGCTGGAACTGGGCAAGCGCGTGGTCGGGATCAAGAACGTCACGATCAACGAGCCGTTCTTCCGGGGGCACTTCCCCGATCACCCCATCATGCCGGGCGTCCTCATCCTCGAGGCCATGGCCCAAGTCGGCGGGGTGCTCTTGATGCGCAGCCTGGACGCGCGGGCCGAGAAGAAGGTCATGTACTTCACCGGCATTGACTGGGCCCGGTTCCGGCGCCCCGTGGTCCCCGGGGACCAGATTCGGTTTGAGGTTGAGATCCTCCAGCTTCGCCGCCAGATGTGCCGGGTGAAGGGCGCCGCATACGTGGATGGGAAACTGGTGGCGGAGGCGGAGATGAGCTCGGTGGTCGTGGATCGCGATCCGACGGGGCCGCCGGACGCTCCCCTGGCGGTTTAGCAGGATGCGGAAAAACTCCTTATTGCCCAGGCTGCTCAAAAAGGTCCAGATGCAAGGCGGCGCGCGATGCGAGGTGCGAGGCGTACTTAGTCCGTACGTCGCAGCGCCGCGCGAGCGCGCCAACGCCGCAGATGGGCCTTTTTCAGCAGCCTGTTAGGGGCGGCACGTGGTGACCGTCCATCCCACGGCGCTGGTGGAGCCCGGCGCGGAGCTGGCGGCGGGTGTCCAGGTGGGCGCCTACGCCATTGTCGGCTCCCAGGTGCGGGTGGGGCTTCGCACGTGCGTGGGCAGCCACACGATCCTGGAAGGCCGGACGGAGATCGGCGCGGACTGCCGCATCGGGTCCCACGTGATCATCGGGGCCCCGCCGCAGGACGTGAAGTACCACGGGGAACCCACCCGGCTGGTCATCGGCGACCGCACCCTGGTGCGGGAATTCGCCACGATCCACCGGGCCAGCACCGGCGGCTCGGGCGTCACCAGCATCGGGCCGGAGAGCTTCATCATGGCCTATGCCCACGTGGCCCACGACTGCCAGCTGGGGGAAGGGGTCATCATGGCCAACCAGGCCTCGCTGGCGGGGCACGTCGAGATCGGCCGGTGCGCCGTGATCGGGGGCATGAGCGGCGTCCACCAGTTCGTGCGGATCGGCGAGTACGCGTTCCTGGGCGCGTGTTCTGCGGTCCTGCAGGACATCCCGCCCTTCGTCAAAGCCCAGGGAAACCGGGCCAAGCCCTTTGGCCTCAACGTGGTGGGGCTGCGGCGGCAGGGGGTTTCGGCCGAGGCGATCCAGGCCCTGAAACAAGCGTACCGCATCGTCTTCCTCTCCGGCCTCAATACCTCCCAGGCGCTGGCGCAGTTGGAGCAGGAGCTCAGCGGAACCCCCGAGGTGCAGCGGTTCGTTGACTTCATCAAGCGGTCCCAGCGCGGGATCAGCAAGTAATCGCCGATGGAGGCGCTGGGAATCCTCGCGGGCAGCGGCCGGCTCCCCTTCATCGCCGCGGCGGAGGCGCAGCGCCAGGGCCTGCGCGTCGTTGCCGTCGCCATCAAAGACGAGGCCGACCCCGGGCTGGCCGCACAGGTGGACGCCATTCACTGGGTCCACGTCGGGCAGTTGGGTGCCGTGGTCCGCGCCTTTCGCCAGGAGGGGGCGACCGATGCCATCATGCTGGGGAAGGTGGAGATCACCCGGCTCTTCTCCCGGGCTCGCCCGGACCTGCTGGGGGCCAAGGTCCTCCTGAAAGCGCGGGATCTGCGTGGGGACAGCATCCTGGAAGCCGTCGTGGATGCCCTAACGGCGGAGGGGATCCGGGTCTTGGAGACGCCGCGGTTTCTCGGCCCCCTGCTGATCCGCCCTGGGCAGTTGACCCGGCGGGGCCCCACGGCGCGGGAACAGCGCGACATCGTCCTGGGCCGGGACATCGCCCGACAGATCGCCGGCCTCCGGATCGGGCAGACGGTGGTCCTCAAGCAGGGAACCGTGCTGGCGGTGGAATCCGTCGAGGGGACGGACGCCGCCATCCGGCGGGGCGGGGAGCTGGGTCGGGGTGGGGTCGTGGTGGTGAAGGTGAGCCGCTCCGACCAGGATCTCCGGTTCGACCTCCCCACCATCGGCGCGGAGACGCTTGCCGCCCTGCGGGACGCCAGCGCCACCGCCCTGGCCCTGGACGCAGGGCGCACCCTGCTTCTGGATCGGGAGCAATTCGTGGCCGGAGCGGACGAGCTGGACCTGGCAGTGGTGGCGGACTGAAAACGAAAACGTTCGGCAGTTCGGGCGTTCGGGAGTTCGGTGGTTCACTCAGGTCCGATGAACACCCGAACACTCGAACCACCGAACCGTCGAACGCCATTGAGGCCAATGGACTCGACCGAGCCGAAGTTGAAAGTTGCCGTTGTGGGTGTCGGCCACCTGGGGCAGCACCATGCCCGGATCTATACCGAACTGCCCGGCGTGGAGCTGGTGGCGGTGGTGGACGTCGCCGAGGGGCGCCGGCGGGAAGTGGGCGGGCGGTTGCGGGTCCCGGCCGTGGCGGACTATCGGACGCTGCTGGGCAAGGTGGACGCCGTCAGCGTGGCTGTTCCCACGCGGCTGCACCACGAGATCGCCCGGGACTTCCTGCTGGCGGGGAGCGATGTCCTGGTGGAGAAGCCGATCACCCGAACGCTCCGCGAGGCGGACGATCTCGTCGCCGCGGCCGGCGACCGCATCCTGCAGGTGGGTCACAGCGAACGGTATAACGGCGGCGTCCAGGCCCTGGCCACGCACGTTCAGGAGCCCGGCTTCATCGAGGTCCACCGCATGGGACCCTTCCCGGGTCGCGGGACCGACGTGGACGTGGTACTGGACCTCATGATCCACGATATCGACATCATCCTGACCCTGGTCAAGTCGCCGGTCACCGCGGTCAGCGCCGTGGGGGTGCCCGTGGTCTCCGACCAGGTGGATATCGCCAACGCCCGCGTGGAGTTCGCCTCGGGCTGCGTGGCCAACCTCACCGCCAGCCGGGTGAGCGGCGAGCGACTGCGGAAGATCCGGGTCTTCCAGCGGGACACCTACTTCGTCCTGGATTACGCCAGCCAGGAGTTGCACCTGTTCCGGACGACCTCCGCCGACGGGTCGGGGAAGTCGCGGCTCACCCGGGTGGACATCCCGGTGGCGCGAGTGGAGCCGTTGCGGCAAGAACTCTCGGAGTTCGTGCACAGCGTGCGAACCCGCCGCCCGCCCTTGGTCTCGGGCGAGGCTGGGAGGGAGGCGGTCGCCGTGGCGGCGCAGATCATCGAGCGCCTCTAACCCGGATAATTCACGAACGGTCCCGTGAATTCTCCGGACCAACGCTGGTGGATCGGTGGATGGGTGAATTCGTGAGTGATGAACGCCGCAGGCCGATTGAGTGAACCACGGGTTCACCCCGCCACGGCTCCACCGATTCACGGATCGCCAGCCGGGCCCCGGATCCTGATCGTGGCGGGGGAAGCCTCCGGCGATCTGCACGGCGCGCGCCTCGTTGCGGCGCTCCGGCGACTGGCCCCGCAGCTCACCCTGGAGGGCATGGGTGGGGCACAGATGCGGGACGCCGGCGTGCACCTGCTGGCCGACGCCGGCGACACCGCCGTGGTGGGGCTCACCGAGCTGTGGGAGAAACGGCGGCCCCTGCGGGATGCGCTCCGGCGCCTGCGTGCGCACCTCGCGATTGCCCATCCGGCCCTGCTGATCTGCATTGACTTCCCGGACTTCAACCTCCTGCTGGCGCGGACGGCTCATCGCCTCCGCATCCCGGTCTGCTACTTCATCAGCCCGCAAGTCTGGGCGTGGCGCCGCGGCCGGATCCGGACGATCCGCCGTCTCGTGCGGAAGATGCTCGTCCTGTTCCCGTTCGAGGAAGCGATGTACCAGAAGGCCGGCGTGGACGTGACGTTCGTGGGGCATCCCCTCCTGGACGCACTGGCCGACGTGCCGCCGCGAGAGGCCTGCCGGGCGGCACTGGACGTAGCGGGCCCCTCCCCGATCCTGGGACTGCTTCCCGGCAGCCGTGAGGCGGAGATCCGGCGCCACCTGCCGCTGCTCTTGGGAGCGGCGGCCCGTCTCGCCGGGGGCCGTCCCGATCTGCGGCTGCTCTTGGGGCTGGCGCCCTCGCTGGAGGGCCGGGCGGTCGAGGCGGCGGTCGCGGCCTCGGGAATCCGGCCGACGATCATCCATGGACGGACCCACGAGCTGATCCGTGCGGCCGATCTGGTGCTGGCGGTGTCGGGGACGGTGACCCTCGAGGCCGCCATCCTGGGAACGCCCATGGTCATCACGTATCGCGTGGGGACGCTCTCCTGGCTCCTGGCGCGCCCGCTGGTCCGCGTGCGGTTCATCGGCCTGCCGAATCTGGTGGCAAACGAACGCATCGTCCCGGAGATGATCCAGTTCGAGGCCACGCCGGAGCGACTGGCCGCCACCGCGGCGGCGATCCTGGAATCGCCCGAGCGCCAGGCCCGGATGCGGGAGGCGCTGGCCGAGGTCCGGTCGCGGCTGGGGGCGCCGGGGGCGGCCGAGCGCGCCGCCCGGGAAGTCCTGGCGCTCCTGCCGGCATCATGATGGCGATCGGGTCAGCATGAGCAGACACTGGCGTTCTCTCAGAGATTGGCCGATCAGCCTGACCCTCGGTCCCTGGATCGCCAGCTGGCTGATACGGATCGGCATGGCAACGCTTCGCCGGCTGGATGTCGGCCGTCACCATCCAGAGGCGTGCTGGGCCAGAGGGGAACGGGTCATCGTGACCTTCTGGCATGGGCGGCTCCTGATGATGCCGTTTGTCTATCCAGGACAGTCTGCCGCGATCCTCATCAGCCATCACCGGGACGGCGAATATATCACCCGGATCGCAGAGCGGTCGGGGTTCAGGGTGGTCCGCGGGTCGGCCACGCGCGGCGGGGCCCGGGCCTTCAGGCACCTCATCCATGCGCTGCGCGATGGCAGCAACGCGGTCATCACTCCGGACGGCCCGAAGGGGCCACGGCAGCGGGCGAAATCCGGCATCATCGAGTTGGCCCGCCTGTCGGGGATGCCCATCCTTCCCGTGGCGTTCGGAGCCTGGCCCCGGACCATCCTGAAGAGCTGGGACCAGTTCCTGGTCCCGCATCCCTTCGGGCGCGGGGTGTATGTCTGGGGCGAGCCCATCTACGTGCCGGGGAATGCCGACAAGGCTGCACTGGAGAAGTTCCAGTCCCTGCTGGCCGAACGATTGGACGCGGTGGTCGCGGAGGCGGACACGCGGGCCGCAAACGGATGAAACGCGTTCGAGTGTTCGAGTGTTCGGTGGTACGATTCCGAAAAGAACAACCGAACACCCGAACACCCGAACCACCGAACGTTTTTGGAAGCATGATGTACTGGTTCTACAGCCTCGGGCTCGGCGCCATCTTGGTGGGGGGACTGCCGGTCTTCGTGGCCCAGGCGATCCTCCGGGGGAAGTACCGCCGCGGCCTGCCTGAGCGCCTGGGGCGGATGCCGGCCTGGGCAGGGCCGGTGCCACCGGTCTGGTTGCACGCGGTCTCGGTGGGCGAGGTGATGGCGGCCACACCGCTGGCACATGAGCTTGCGGAGCGTCGGCCGGATCTCCCGCTCCTGGTCTCCACGGTCACGGATACCGGCCGCAACGTGGCGGAGCAGCGGTTGCCGGCCAAGCAGTTCGTCTTCTTTCCCGTGGATTTTGGGTGGGCCGTCGAGTCGGCGCTGGACCGACTCCGACCGCGGATCGTCCTGCTCACCGAGACGGAGATCTGGCCGAATTTCCTCCGCGCCTGCGGGGCCCGTGGCATCCCCGTGGTGCTGATCAACGGCCGGATCTCCCCGCGCTCGTATCCCCGCTATCGTCGGGTGCGCCGGCTCTTTGCACGCGTGCTCCAGGGGATCCGGCTCTTCTGCATGCAGACGCCCGAAGACGCGGCACGCGTCTTGGACCTGGGCGCGCCGGCGGAACGGGTCCACGTCGTCGGCAACCTGAAATTCGACCTGGCGGTGACCGGCGATCCGCAGGATGGCTCCGCGGTGCGCCAGATGCTCGGGCTGCCGCCGTCACTGCCCATCCTGGTGGCGGGCAGCACGCATCGCGGGGAAGAAGCGCCGGTGCTGGGGGCGTTCCAGGCGGTGCGCCGCGCCGTCCCGGACCTCACTCTGCTCCTGGCCCCGCGCCATCCGGAGCGCCTGGCAGAGGTGGAGGGGCTCCTGGAGCGGGGCGGCCTCGCCTGGGTCCGCCGCAGTCGCCTGCCGGCGAGTCCGGCTGCCCCTGTGATCCTGGTGGACACCATGGGCGAACTCGCCCGGCTGTACGCCGCGGGAACGGTGGTCTACGTGGGGGGGAGCCTGGTTCCGATCGGCGGCCACAATGTTCTGGAGCCGGCGGCCTACGCCCGCCCGGTGCTGTTCGGTCCCCACATGGGCAACTTCGCCGAGATGGCCAGGTTCTTTCTGGAACAGGGGGCGGGCATCCAGGTGCACGACACGGACGGGCTGGCGGCAGTGATCCTCCGTCTCCTGCAGGAGCCGGCTGCGGCCGATCGGATGGGGGAGGCCGGTCGGACCATCGTGGACACTCACCGGGGCGCCGGTCGGCGGACCGTGGACCTGCTGGAGGCGCTGCTGTGAGCCTGAGCGCCGCCATCAGGGGCTACTCGCTGGGCGCGATGCAGGCCGGAGCGCCCACGCCGGGCCAGCGCGTCTGGCGGCTGGTATTGGCGGCCACGGCAGCCGGATATCGCGCGGGTGTCGGGGTCCGCGCGTGGACATTCGCCTCCGGCCTGCGGGGTATCCGGCGCTTGCCCTGCCCGGTCATCTGCGTCGGTAATCTGACCGTGGGGGGAAGCGGGAAGACCCCGTGCACGATCGCCCTGGCGCGCTGGTTCCGCGCGCGGGACCGGGCCGTCGGGATCCTCCTCCGGGGCTACGGAGGCCGGGAGTCCGGGGTCACAGTGGCAGCCGACGATCAGGGCGTTCGCGCCCGATGGGAATCGGTGGGTGACGAGGCCATCCTGCTGGCGCGGCGGGTGCCCGGCGTCCCGGTCGTCGTGGGCGGCGACCGCTTTCGGGCAGGCCAGGAGGCCCTGCGGCGGTTTCGACCGGATGTGCTTCTGCTCGACGACGGGTTTCAACACCGGCAACTGCATCGCGACCTGGATCTCGTCATGGTGGATGCGACCGATCCGTTCGGCGGGGGATGGCTCTTGCCGCGGGGGCGACTGCGGGAGCCCGTGGTGGGGCTCCGCCGCGCGCATGCGGTGATATTGAGCCGGACGGATCAGACCCCGGACCTCGCGAGCCTGCAGCGCTGCCTGGAGCAGATCGTTCCCGGCGCGCCGCAGATCCTCACCCGCCACCGCCCGTTCCGCCTGACCGATTGTGCCGGCGGCGCGGCGCATCCGATGGAATCGCTCGCGGGGCGGCGGGTCCTGGCGGTCAGCGGCATCGCGAACCCGCGAGGGTTTCACCGGACGCTCACGGACCTCGGTGCGGCGCTCGTCGGGACCGCGGTGTTCCCGGACCATCATGTCTACGGGACAGCGGATCTGCTGCGGGTGGATCGGATGGCGCGGGACACGCACGCCGAGTTCGTGGTCACCACGGAGAAAGACGCCATTCGATTGTCAGCGCAGGACGAGGCCGGGACGCCGGGCCGGCCGCTGCTGGTGCTCCAGGTGGAGCTGGAGATCACTGACGGCGTGGAATCGCTCGAGCGGCTGCTGAGGGGTTGCGGGGAGGCGGGTCGTGGCTGAGCGGTCCCGCTGGAGCCCGGCGGCACTCCTGGAATGGGGGCTGGTCGTGTGTCTTGCCAGGACGTTCGCCTGGCTCCCGGAATCGGCGGCGTACGCCCTGGGGGAGGCGGCGGGCCGCCTGGCCTACCGGATCGACGGGCGACACCGCGCCATCACCCTGGAGAATCTCACGCGGGCCTTTCCCGGGACGTCCTCGCCCCCGGAGGTCGAGGCGCTGGCCCGGGCCGTCTTCGAGAACCTGGGGCGAACGGCCGTGGACGTGGCGCGCTCGGACCGCCTCCTGCGCGGCTCGAGCCCGGAGGCCGTGCGTATTGACGGCCTGCCCCGGTTGCAGGAGGCGCGGCGTCGGGGCAAGGGGGTGCTCATGATCGGGGCCCACTTTGGCCCGTGGGAGTTGCTGTCGCTGATCGCCGCCATTCGCTACGAGCCGGTCCACGTGGTGGCGAGGCCCCTGGACAATCCCCGGCTCGACGACATGCTCACGGCCCTGCGGGAGCGAGGGGGAAACCGCGTGATCCTGAAGCGCGACGCGATCCTGGCGATCCTCCAGGCCCTCCGTCGGGGCGAGACGGTGGGGTTCATGATCGACCAGCACATCAGCGAGAAGGATGGGGTCGTCGTGCCCTTCTTCGGCCGGCCTGCCTCGACGGTCTTTGCCCCGGCGCTCATCGCCATGCGATCGGGGGCGGCTGTCCTGCCGGTGGGGATCATCCGGGAAGGACGTGGGCGATACCGGGTCCGGGTCGCTCCAGAGGTGCCCGTGCGGCGGAGCGGAGACCTGAGGGCCGACCTGGTGGAGAACACGGCGCGCTTCACGGCGGCCATCGAGGCGTTGATCCGGGCGCATCCGGATCACTGGTTCTGGGTACACCGGCGGTGGAAGACGCAGCTCCCGCTGGACCCGAAACTGGGGACGGGGGTCGGGGGCCAGGGGTCGGCGGTCGTGGCTGCCGTCTCGGATTCCGCATGAGGTCGAAGGCCCGGAAAGGCATTCGAGCGTTCGGGTGTTCGGTGGGTCCGGAGTCTCGGGTTTCTGGGTTCCCCAGAACGACCGAACTCCCGAACCCTCGAACGACCGAACGTTTTTCAATGACACCGGCATGATTGACATCGACCCGCAAGAGATCCGACGAATCCTGGTCCGGGAAGTGAGCTGGGTCGGGGATGCGATCCTGACACTGCCGGCCCTGGAGGCGCTGGATCGCCTGTTTCCCCAGGCCGAGATCACCGTGCTGGCGAACGGCTGGGTGTCCGGCCTGTTCGCAGGGCACCCGGCCGTGGACGCGATAATCGCCTACCGGACCGAGGATCTCCACCGGGGAATTCGTGGACGGGTGCGCCTGGCGCGGGAGCTGTCCTCCGACGGCTTCGATCTGGCGGTGGTGTTTCCGAACTCCCTGGACGCAGCCCTGATCCCCTGGCTGGCCCGGATCCCGCGGCGGGTGGGCTATCCGACCGACGGCCGGCGCTTCCTCCTCACCCATCCAGTTCCGTTGCAGACCGCACCGGCGGGACGACACCAGGTCGAGCGCTCCCTCGACATCGTCCGGGCGCTGGGCGGCGATGGGGGACCATCCCTCCGCCTCCCGGTGACGCCTGAGGCGCGGGAGAGCGGTGAGCGGCTCCTCCGCGACCACGGCGTTGACCCGGCCGATCCGTGCGTGGCGCTGAACCCGGGATCGATCTACGGGAGCGCCAAGCGGTGGCCGGTCGAGCGGTTCGCGGCGGTGGCGGATGGCCTGGTAGATCAGCGCGGGGCGCGGATTCTCCTGATCGGTTCGGCAGGGGAGCGCCCGATTCTGGAGCAGGTCGCCGCCGGGATGCGGCGGCCGGCCGTCAACCTGGGGGGACGGACCGACCTGTCCGCGCTGGTGGGCCTGCTGGAGCGGGTGCGACTGCTCCTCGCCAACGACACCGGCGCCATGCACATCGCGGCCGCGATCGGCACGCCGGTCCTGGCCGTCTTCGGCCCCACGGACGCAGAGGCGACGGGACCCTTGGGAGGAGGCGCCCGGATCGTCCGGGAGCCGGTGCCATGCAGTCCCTGCCTGCTGCGCGAGTGTCCCATTGACCATCGCTGCATGACCCGCGTGACCGTGGACCGGGTCCTCCACGCCGCCCTCGAGGTCCTGGATACCAATCGCGGTTCGCGGCCACCCACGCGGTCGCGTGGGTCCCCGGCTCGCGGCTCTTCGGCGGCGTTTCTGGACCGCGACGGTACGATCATCGAGGATCTCGGCTACCTGGGCGATCCAGCAAAGATCCGGTTCATCCCGGGCGCGGTGGAGGCCCTGCGGGCCCTCCTGCGGGCGGGGTTCCGACTGGTCCTCGTGACGAACCAGGCCGGTGTGGCGCGAGGCCTGATCAGCGAGGCGGACGTCCGCCGGGTCAACGATGGTCTGGCGGCCCTCCTGGCCGAGGCGGGAATTCCCCTCGACGGGATCTACGTCTGTCCCCACCATCCGGAGTACGGGCCGCCGGAATACCGGCGCGACTGCGACTGCCGCAAGCCGAAGCCGGGGATGATTCAGCAAGCCGTTCGCGACCTCGGGCTGGAACCCGCGCGGTCGGTGGTCATCGGGGATCACGTCAGCGATGCGGCGCTGGCGCGGGCATTCCCCGGGATGCGGGGGATCATGCTGCGCACCGGGCACGGAGCCGAGCAGTGGCAGAAGATCCAGAACGGGGAGCTGGCTCGCCCGGAACACGTCGCGGATGATCTCCGGGCGGCCGTGGAGTGGTTCCTGGCCCAGGCAGGAGGGCGGGATGTCGTCGGTTCCCATCCGGCTTGACGGCGCGCAACGGATCCTGCTGGTCAAGCCGAGCGCCCTGGGCGATGTGATCCACACCCTTCCCGTGGCGGCCACCCTCCGCCGCCGGTACCCGAATATCCGCCTGGACTGGCTCGTCGAAGAAGAAGCCGCGGACCTGGTCAGAGGGCACCCCGCTCTGAGCGGGGTCGTGGTGTCTGGGAGACGGCGGTGGCTGCGGCAGTTCCGGAATCCGGTGCAGATCCCCCGCACGCTGGGAGAGGTCGGGCGCTTCGCCGTGGATCTTCGGCGCCGGCGTTACGACGCGGTGCTGGACCTCCAGGGGCTGTTCAAGAGCGCGCTCTACGTTCTGGCGACCGGGGCGTCCATCCGGGTCGGTTTTGCCGAGGGGCGGGAAGGGGCACCGCGGGTCCTCACCCATCGGGTCGTGGCGCCGCCCCAGCCGGTCCACGCCGTGGACCGGTACCTGGCGCTGGCCGCGGCTGTGGATGCGACCGAGCCGGTTCGCGAGTTCCACATCGCCCTGGGTCCGGAGGATCTGGCCGCGGCGAGATCCCACCTGGCGGCCAGCCGGGTACCCCCTGGGTGTCCCCGCGTCGTGTTGCACCCGGCGGCCCGCTGGCGCACCAAGCTGTGGGAGGTGGAGCGATGGCGCGAACTGGCGGCGTCGCTCCTGGCGGAAGGGATGGGGGTGATCCTCACCGGCAGCCGGCAGGATGAAGCACTGGCGGCGAGAATCGTGAACGGTCTCGGTCCGCCGCCCCAGTCGCTGGTGGGGCGACTGACCCTGAAGGAACTGGTGGCCGTCCTGCGGGACGTGGACCTCATGATCACGGTGGACTCCGGGCCCATGCACATCGCCGCCGCGGTGGGGACCCCGGTCGTGGCCCTGTTCGGACCCACCGATCCCCTGCGGACGGGACCGCTGGGGCCGGGGACCGTCCTGCGGCGCGAGCTGCCATGCAGCCCCTGTTTGCGCCGCCGCTGCCGGATCGCGGACACCTATCGCTGCATGCGCGACCTCGGCGTCGCCGAGGTCCTGCAGGCGAGCCGAGAGCTTCTCCGCACCCGTGCCCGACTCTGATGAAACCGCAAATGAACGCAAATGAACGCAGATGGTCCTCCCCGGCGGACTCCGAATGCTCGAGACTGCCATTGGCGTCAATTGGCGTTCATTTGCGGTTGCATGTGCTCTCCCTCCTGGTCGGGCTCCTCGCGGTGCCGGGGCAGGCGCTGGCCGGGCAGACACCCGAGATGGAGCGCCTCTACCGCGAAGGCGAGCAGTTGGTCTACGATGTCAGCTGGATGGGGATCAAGGGAGGGCAGGCCACCCTCGAGGTCCGCGGCGTGGTCCAGCTCAACGGCCAGCGGGCATATCACCTGGTGACGACGGCGACCTCGGGACCCGCGCTCTCCAAGATCTACCGGGTGGACGATCGGACCGAATCCTATATCACACTGAACCCGATGCGGGCGCTACGGTTCGAGAAGCACCTGCGGGAGGGCCGCTACCGGCACAGCAGCCAGACAGACTTCGACCACGAGAAGGGGGTTGCGAGCTTCCGGTACCTGGATTTCGGCCGAGTCCCGCGGGAGGTCTCGCGGCTGGAGGAGGCGGAGCGGTACGGAAAATACGTGAACCAGGAGTTTCCCCTCACCCCCGGTGCCCTGGATGAGCTGTCGGTCCTCTACTATGTGCGGACCCTGCCCCTGGCCTCAAGCACGACGGTCGTGACCAGCGTGTTTGCCAGCAAGAAGAATTGGGACCTGGAGGTCAAGGTGCTGAGACGAGAACCGTTGGAGACGGCCCTGGGCCGCCGAGAGACGGTGGTGGTGGAGCCCCTCCTGAAATTCGAGGGCATCTTCCAGCGGAAGGGGCGGATGATCGTCTGGATGACCGACGACGCGGAGAGGATTCCGGTGCAGATGAAGAGTGAGATCATCATCGGCAGCTTCGTGGCGAGCCTCACCCGGAGGGAGGTCGGAACCCCCCAGGCACGCCCGGCCGTTCCGGGAGGGCCGGCGCAATGACGGTCATGCCCGCCTCCCTGGTCACGGGCGCCGCGGGATTCATCGGCTCGCACCTGTGCGAGCGCCTCCTTCAGGCGGGTCATCGGGTCGTCGGCCTGGATGCCTTCACCGACTACTATCCCCGGGCGGTCAAAGAGGCGAACCTCGCCACGCTCCGGACTCGCCCCGACTTCCGGTTCCTCGAGGTGGATCTGGCGCGGGCGGACCTCGCGCCGGTCGTCGCCGAGGCCGATTTCATCTTCCACCAGGCCGGACAGCCTGGCGTCCGCGCGAGCTGGGGCAAGGAGTTCGATGTCTACGTGGAGGACAACATCCGGGCGACGCAACGCCTGCTCGAAGCAGCCCGGGGATCCACTCGCCTGCAGCGGCTGGTCTTCGCGTCGTCTTCGTCGGTCTATGGAGAGGCCCGCGATCTGCCCCTGCGTGAGGAATCGCCGACGCGCCCATATTCTCCGTACGGCGTGACGAAGCTGGCGGCCGAGCATCTGTGCGCCCTGTATCACAGTAACCACGGACTCCCCACGGTGGCCTTGCGCTATTTCACGGTGTACGGCCCCCGGCAGCGGCCGGACATGGGCTTCCACAAGTTCATCCGGGCGGCGCTGAGCGACCGTCCCATCGTCCTGTACGGGGATGGGGAACAGACGCGGGACTTCACCTACGTGGCGGATGCGGTGGAGGCGAACTGGCTGGCCCTGGCCCCCCGCGCGGTGGGGGAGGTGTTCAATGTCGGGGGCGGCTCGCGCTGCAGCGTCAACCAGGTCCTGGCCAGCCTGGAGGAGATCCTGGGGCGGCCCATCCGCCGCGACCACCGCCCGACCCAGCCGGGCGACGTCCGCCACACCTGGGCAGACACCACCCGCGCCCGCGAGGTCCTGGGGTTCTCGCCCCGCGTTTCCCTCCAGGAGGGTCTGGCCCGCCAGGTGGCATGGCTCCGGATGACCGCCCCCCCGGAGAGCGGATAGCTCTCGCCTCGACATCCACCTTTCTCGCACCTCCACCTCGCTGCCAGGGCAATCCAGATTCCCCGACGGTCCATCGGCCCTATCGGGGCAGCTTCCTTCCTGCCTCTTCGCTTGGACCGAAAGGACCGTGTCCCGAGACAATCTCTGGAAAGACCTTGACGCTCCCCATCGGTCCAATTCAACATGTATCGGTAGCAACCTACGAG
>Ga0156237_1224_pt1 | contig 15919 bp, 13 predicted proteins | sample RifCSPlowO2_12_FD_107884 | JGI IMG/M metagenome (GOLD analysis project Ga0156237, IMG submission 107884) | candidate division NC10 bacterium RIFCSPLOWO2_12_FULL_66_18
GTACCGGGGCGACTACATCATCAACTGGTGTCCCCGCTGCCGGACGGCGCTCTCGGACCTGGAGGTGGAATACCAGGAGCGGGACGGCAGGCTCTGGCACATCCGGTACCCCCTGGCCTCCGGCAACGGCGAGGTGGTGGTGGCGACGACCCGGCCCGAGACCATGCTGGGGGACACGGCCGTGGCGGTGCATCCCGATGACCAGCGCTATGCCCGGCTGGTGGGGCAGCGGGTCATCCTCCCCCTCGTGGACCGGGAGATCCCGGTCATCGCCGATGGCTATGTGGACCAGGCCTTCGGCACCGGCCTGGTGAAGGTGACGCCCGCGCACGATCCCAAGGACTTCGAATGCGGCCTGCGCCACGACCTCCCCCAGGTCAAGGTCATCGCGGATGACGGCCGCATGAACGAGAACGCCGGGCGCTACCGGGGCCTGGACCGGTTCGCCTGCCGGGACCAGGTCGTGAAGGACCTGCAGCAGCTCGGCCTCCTCACGAAGGTGGAGGAGCATCGCCACGCCGTGGGGCAGTGCTACCGGTGCCAGACGGTGGTCGAGCCGACCCTGTCGCGCCAGTGGTTCGTCCGCATGCAGCCCCTGGCCGAGCCGGCCATCCGGGCGGTGGAGACGGGCCGGATCCGGATCATCCCCTCGCAGTGGGGGCGGACCTATTACGAGTGGATGCGGAACATCCGGGACTGGTGCGTGTCCCGGCAGATCTGGTGGGGGCACCGGATCCCGGCGTGGTACTGCGACCCCTGCGGGGAGGTCATCGTCTCCCGGACCGTCCCCACGGCCTGCCCGCGCTGCGGGAAGGGCGACCTGCGCCAGGAGACCGACGTGCTGGACACGTGGTTCAGTTCGGCCCTGTGGCCCTATTCCACCCTGGGCTGGCCCGAGCAGACGCAGGCGCTGCGCGTCTACTACCCGACCGCCTGCCTGGTGACGGGCTTCGACATCCTGTTCTTCTGGGTGGCCCGGATGATCATGCTGGGCCTCCGCTTCATGGGGGAGGTCCCGTTCCGCGAGGTGGTCATCCACGGCCTGATCCGGGACGAGCAGGGCGAGAAGATGTCCAAGACGCGGGGCAACGTCATCGACCCGCTGCACGTGATCCAGGGCGCCACCCTGGAGGAGCTGCTGGCGGGCGCCCGGGCCGGCGGGGCGCCGCCCGCGGCCCTGGAGAGCATCCGCCGGCAGTACCCCGAGGGGTTCCCCGCGTTCGGGGCGGACGCCTTGCGGTTCACACTGGCCGCGCTGGCGAGCCAGGGCAGCGACGTGAAGCTCTCGGTGAAGCGCATCGAGGGCTACCGATTCTTCTGCAACAAGATCTGGAACGCCTACCGGTTCGTGGCCACCCATCTTTGCGAGGAGGAAAGCGGGGAGGTGGTCGTGGGGGACCTGGCACTGACGCTGCCGGACCGCTGGATTCTCAGCCGACTCACGGAGGTGATCCAGGAGGTCACGGGCGCGCTCCGGGCCTACCGGTTCAACGACGCCGCCTCCATCCTCTATCAGTTCCTGTGGCACGAGTACTGCGACTGGTACCTGGAAATCGTGAAGAACCGGCTGGCGGCGGCGGAGGATGAGGAAACGGCCCGGGCGGGGCGGGTCCTGCTGGTCCGCGTCCTGGAGCAGTCCCTCCGCCTCCTGCATCCGATCATGCCCTTCATCACCGAGGAGATCTGGCAGCGCCTCCCGCACAAGGGAGAGAGCATCATGCTGGCGCCCTGGCCCCAGGCGAATGCCGCCCTGCACTGGCCGGATGCGGTGGAGACCATGGGGGTCCTCATGGAGATCACCCGCGAGGTGCGGAACATCCGCTCGAACTACAACATCCCCCCGGGGAAGCGCCTGCCCCTCACCCTGCGAACCTCCAGCCCGGACCACGATGCCGCCCTGGAACACTGCCAGGAATACCTCGCGAGTCTCGCGAGGCTCTCGCGGCTGACCTGGGGGCGGGACGTGGCCAGGCCGAACCTGTCAGCCACCGCCGTGGTCCGGGGCATCGAGGTGCACGTCCCCCTGGAAGACCTGATCGACCCGCACGAGGAGAGAGAGCGGCTGACCCGGGAGCTGGCCAAGGTGGATCAGGCACTGGACCGGGTGACCCGGAAGCTTCAAAACGAAGAATTCGTGGGCAAGGCGCCGCCGGCCGTCGTGAGCCGGGAGAAAGCCACCCGGGCGGAACTCCAGGATGCCCGGGCGAAGCTCCGGGAGGGCCTGGAGCGGATCGAGGCGCATTTGAAACACTAAAGGCGTTCGACAGTTCGGCTGTTCGGGGCACCCACGCCATGGCGGTGGGAATCCACCGCGGTGCCGTGGGTCCCGGTGGTTCCGGGAACACCCGAACACCCGAACTCCCGAACACCCGAACGCCCGTGTCGTGCGAAGTGATGGGTATTCCACCGGACCTCGACCCGGCGAAGATCCGGGCAGCCCTCCAGTCACGGCTGATCGGCCGCCCGCTGGAGGTGGTGGAAGAGATCGGCTCGACCAACGATGCGGTCCTGGCGGCCGGCCGCTCCGGGGCGCCCGAGGGGCTGGCCGTCCTGGCGGATCGGCAGACGGCCGGCCGGGGGCGCCGGGGGCGGGCGTGGGCGTCGCCACCCGGGGTTGGCCTGTACACCTCGGTCCTGCTGCGACCCGAGCAGCCGCCGGCTCTCGTCCCGCTTCTCACCCTGGTCGCGGGTCTCGCCGTGGCCGAGGCGATCCGGGAAGTCGCCGGGCTGGATCCCCTCCTGAAATGGCCCAACGACCTCTTGCTGGACGGGCGCAAGGTGGCCGGCATCCTCACCGAGATGGCGAGCGTGGACGCCCGGGTGGTCTACCTCGCGGTGGGCATCGGGATCAACGTGAACCACGGGGCGCGGGATCTGCCGGAGGATCTCCTCCCGGTTGCCACGTCCCTGCATCTGGCGAGCGGCCGGACCATCCCGCGGTGTGATCTGGCGGCGGCGCTGTACAACAGCATGGATCGGTGGTACCAGGTGTTCCGCGAAGGGCAGACGGAGACGATCCTGGCGCACGGCCGGCAGCAAAGTGCGATCCTGGGGCAATCCGTGGACGTGCTCGCCGGGGAGGAGCGATGGCGAGGCCTGGCGATGGATCTGGATGCCGACGGCGCCCTGCTGGTGCGGGAGAAGGACGGCGGCGTTCGCCGGGTGCTTGCCGGCGACGTCTCCATCCAGCAGGTGGTAACACGGTAAAACGTTTCAACGTTTGAATGTTCAACGTTCAACGTTTAGCAGGTTGCTGAAAAACTCGTTTTCGCCCAGGCTGCTCAAAAAGGTCCAGATGCAAGGCGGCGCGCGATGCGAGGTGCGAGGCGTACTTAGTCCGTACGTCGCAGCGCCGCGCGAGCGCGCCAACGCCGCAGATGGGCCTTTTTCAGCAGCCTGTTAGGCGGGGAGGGCGCATGTTACTGGCGCTGGACGTGGGCAACACGAACACGGTCATCGGCGTCTTCGACGGCAAGGCGCTCCTGACGCACTGGCGCCTGTCCACGCGGCGCGAGGGGACGCGCGACGAATATGGCATGCTCATCAAGGGCCTGTTCGACTTCGCCGGGTTGGCGTTCCAGGGGGTGTCGACGCTCATCCTCTCCTCGGTGGTTCCGCCGCTCCAGGGTCCCCTGGAGGAGATGGCCCGGCAATACTTCGGGGTCGAGCCGATGGTCGTGGGTCCGGGGATCAAGACCGGCATGCCGATCCTGTACGAGTCCCCCCGGGACGTCGGGGCCGACCGGATCGTGAACGCCGTGGCGGCCTTCGAGGCCTACGGGGGGCCCTGCATCGTGGTGGATTTCGGGACGGCGACCACCTTCGACGCCATCTCGGCCCGGGGCGAGTACCTCGGCGGCGCGATCTGCCCGGGTATCGGGATCTCTTCCGAGGCGCTCTTCCAGCACGCGGCCAAACTCCCGCGGGTGGATATCGCCCGGCCCAAGGTCATCATCGGCAAGAACACGGTGGGCAGCATGCAGGCGGGGTTGTTCTACGGGTACCTGAGCCTGGTGGAGGGGATCGTCGCCCGCATGCGGGCCGAATTGGGCGGCCGGGCAGCCGTGGTCGCCACGGGCGGCCTGGCACAACTCCTCCTCACCGAGTCCACGGCGGTGGATCACGTGGATCCCCTCCTCACCCTCACGGGTCTTCGCATCCTCTTCGAGCGCAACCAGTAGCCACACCCGACCGCACTGTCGGTTCGGGTTTCTCCCCAACCCCCGACCCCTGGCCCCCGATCCCTGCTCCTACTTCCCCTTGGCGGCCTGCTCGGCACGGAAGGCGGCCATGGCGGCCTCGTGCTCCGGAGAGGTGAGACACGCCTGCTGGGCGGGGATGAAGGCCTGCATGAACCGGGTGAAGTCAGTTTGGAAGGCCAGAGTGGAGAGCCGCTTGATGTGGATCAGGCTGGTGTGGGGGACGGCGAGGAACCGCTCCGCCATGGCCAGGCAGCGTGCCTCCAGTTCGTCCCGGGGGACGACGGCGTTCACCAGCCCGATCTCCAGGGCACGGCGCGCGTCGATCGTGTCGCCGAGGAGGAGGAGTTCGCGGGCACGGCCCATGCCGATGAGGCGGGGGAGCCGGTAGGTCCCGAGACCCGGGATCAGGCACTCCCTGACGGCGGGCAGACCCAGGATCGCGTCGTCCGCGGCGACCCGCACGTCACACGCCAGGGCGATCTGCAGGCCGCCCCCCAGGCAGTAGCCGTGGATGCCGCAGACAACGGCCTTGTCGCAGTTCTCCAGGATATCCCACAGGTACTCGATGTCCGTGAAGAAGGCGGGATCCAGGCGGCCGCTGGAGAGGGCCCTGAGGTCCACCCCGGCGCAAAAGGCGCGGCCCGCTCCGGTCACGATGGCCACCTGAACCTCCCGGTCGTCCCGCAGGGTATGGACCGCCTCGGTCAGGTCGGCCAGGAAGCTCATGTCCTCGGCGTTCAGGACCTCGGGTCGGTTCAGCGTGATGCGGGCGATATGGCCCTCCCTGCGATACAGCACCGTCTTCTCCGTGGGCATGCCTCTCTCCCTTTGGCAGGCTGTTGAAAAAGGCCCATCTGCTGCGTCAGGCGCTCGTCGCGGCCCTGTGATGTCCCCAAGAACGTACGCCTCGCGCTTTCCTCGGGCACCCATCCTAAGGGAGGTGGCTCGGCTCTGTAAAGCCAATCCCCGGACTTCCGATCCGTACCGAATCCGGAGGCCGCGCGGCCAGCGGGTGCTTCGCCCGATCGGCCTGCCCGGAGGCAGGCGTCTGCCGGGTGGTGCGTGATGTGCTCGTGCGAGAGGTCGGGGAGACAAGCGGGACATTTCGCTTGACAAAGAGGCGCTGTCTCCATATGTTTACGCGGTTCCGGAGGCCACATTCTTCACCTGTCGTTGTACGTGAGGGTTCGCACTTCATGAAGACGTATCAGCCCAAGGCGGGAGAGATCAATCGCGGCTGGGTCCTGGTGGATGCCCAGGGGCAGATCCTGGGGCGCCTGGCGACCCGGGTGGCCATGCTCCTGCGAGGAAAAGGCAAGCCGGTCTTCGCCCCCCACTTGGATGTCGGGGACTTCGTGGTCGTCATCAACGCGGAGAAGGTGGCGGTGACCGGCCGGAAGCTCCGCCAGAAGGAGTACTATCATCACTCCCAATATCCCGGGGGCCTGAAGACCACCACGCTGGAGAAACTGCTCCAGGAGAAGCCGGAGCGCGTCCTGGAGAAGGCGGTGCGGGGGATGCTCCCCAAGAATAAGCTGGGCAACGCCCTCTTCGGGAAGCTCAAGGTCTACGCCGGCCCCACCCATCCCCACGCGGCGCAGCGGCCGGCCGCTGCGACCGCCGCGAGATAACACAAGGAGACTTGGCAGGCATGGAGACGACGGTGCGCGCCTACGGGACGGGACGCCGGAAGAATTCCGTGGCGCGGGTCTGGTTGCGGCCGGGCGAGGGCAAGATCCAGGTGAACGACCGTCCGGTGGATGATTTCTTCCCCCGGCCCACACTGAAGATGCTTCTGGCCCAACCCCTCAAGGTGGTCGGCATGGAGGGGAAGTTCGACGTCCTGGCCACCGTGAGCGGCGGCGGGACCAGCGGCCAGGCGGGGGCGATTCGCCTGGGGATCGCGCGGGCCCTGGTGCGGTTGGACGACGCCATGCGGACCACGCTGAAAAAGGCGGGCCTGCTCACCCGGGATCCCCGAATGAAGGAGCGAAAGAAGTACGGTCAGAAGGGCGCGCGGGCCCGGTTCCAGTTCTCCAAGCGGTAACCGTTTCGCCGTGAAGGACGGGGAAGGGCCTTCGGGTTCTTCCCTTTTTTTGTGCCCGCGGCCGGACGACCCCGGCCCCGCCTGGTGAGGCGGGCGGGGCGCGACGAGGCAGGCGCCGACAGTGGGACGGGAGTAGACAGTATGGCCGGCACCGTGAAGCACGAGAAGATCCGCCGGGTGGCCATTGCCGGGGCCAGCGGCTACACGGGGGTGGAGCTGCTTCGTCTCCTCCTCCAGCATCCCCTGACGAAGGTCGTTGCGCTTACCGCCGAGACGTATGCGAACCAGCCCATCGGCAAGGTCTTCCCCAGCCTGGCGGGGTTCCTGGATCTCACGTGCCTGCCGCTGGACACGGCCAAGTTGGCCGCGGAGGCGGAATTCGTCTTCCTGGGCCTGCCCCACAAGACCTCTATGGCCGTGGGGGCAGACCTGATCCAGCGAGGCACGCGGGTCCTGGACCTGTCCGCCGATTACCGCCTGAAGGACGCGGCAGCCTACCCGCGCTGGTATGGGATAGAGCATGTGGCCCCGCATCTCCTGAAGGAGGCCGCCTACGGCCTGCCGGAACTGCACCGGGCCGAGATCGCCGACGCCCGCCTGGTGGCCGTGCCGGGCTGCTATCCCACGGGCGCCGTGCTGGGCCTGGCCCCCCTCATCGCCGAGGGGCTGGTGGATCCGGATTCCGTGCTGATCGACGCCATCTCCGGCGTGTCCGGCGCGGGGCGCAAGGCCGAGTTGCCGTATCAGTACTCCGAGGCCAACGAGAACCTCAAGGCCTATAGCGTGGGCAGCCACCGGCACACCCCCGAGATCGAGCAGGAGCTGTCGCGCCTGGTCGGCCGCGAGGTCACGGTGTCCTTCACCCCCCATTTGGCCCCGCTCACCCGCGGGATCCTCACCACCATCACCGCGTCCCTGCAGAGCTGGCGCTCGGCGACGGATCTCTTGTCGCTGTTCCGGAGCTTCTACCGCGAGGCGCCGTTCGTCCGCGTCCTTCCAGAAGGGCAGCTTCCTGAGACGAAGCAGGTCCTGCACTCGAACTTCTGCGATGTCGGGCTGGTCTCCGACGCCCGGACGGGGCGGGTCATCGTGGTGACCGCCATCGACAACCTGGTCAAGGGGGCCTCCGGACAGGCCGTGCAATGTTTCAACCTGATGGCCGGCCTGGATGAGCGGGCCGGTCTCTGGATTCCGGGGCTGTTTCCCTAGTGGGGCGAGGCAGGAATTCGCTGGGCATCGTGCCTGCGAAAAGCGTTCGACCGTTCGACGGTCCGGCAGTTCGGCACTATCCGACGGGATCCGTCAGCGGTTGATCGTGGGTGAACAGCCGAACTCCCGAGCAGCCGAACGCTTTTGGTCGCCGCAGCGCCACGAACTGGGTCAGAAGGACGCCATGGCAGGGACAGACGCGTACCTCTTCGGGATTCCCGGCGGGATCTCCGCGGTCAAGGGGGTCCGGTCGGCGGGCGTCTCCTGCGGCCTGAAGCGAGGCGGCGCCCCAGACCTGGCCCTGATCGTGTCGGATACGCCCGCGACGGTGGCGGCAGCCTTCACCACGAACCGGGTGCAGGCCGCGCCGGTCCAGGTCTCGCGGCGGAATCTTCGAGGGGGCAAGTTCGCAGCCATCGTCCTCAACAGCGGGAACGCCAACTGCTGCTCGGGGCGGCAAGGGCTCGCGGATGCCGAGGCGATGGCCCAGGAAGTGGCCCGGGCGGTGAAGAGGCCGGCCAGCCAGGTTTTCGTAGCGTCCACCGGCGTCATCGGGAAGCCGCTGGACATGGCGGCTGTCCGGGCAGGGATCACCCAGGCCGTGGCTCGGCTGGATGCCGCCGGAGGGCACGAGGCGGCCCAGGCGATCCTCACCACGGACACTGCCGCCAAGGAGGCCGCGGTCACCTTTGCGGTCGGGAAGCGGCGGGTCACCATCGGGGGCATGGCCAAGGGATCGGGCATGATCGCCCCGCGAATGGCCACCATGCTGGCGGTCCTGGCCACGGATGCGGCCGTGGCCGCGGCACCCCTGCAGCGGGCGCTTCGCACGGCGGTGAACGGGAGCTTCAACTGCATCACCGTGGACGGAGACACCAGCACCAATGACATGGTGCTGTGCTTCGCCAACGGCGCCTCGGGCGCGCCGGCCCTGCGTACGGGGACGGCGGCCCTCCGGACGTTCCAGGCCGCGTTGGAGATGGTGTGCCTCTGCCTGGCGAAGATGATCGCGCGTGACGGGGAGGGGGCGACCAAGCTGGTGGAGGTCCGGATCACCGGCGCGCGCACGCCCAAAGAGGCCCGGCTGGCGGCCGAGACGGTGGCCAACTCCCCTCTGGTCAAGACCACGTTCTTCGGGGAGGACATCAACTGGGGGCGGGTCATGGCTGCCCTGGGGAGATCTGGTGCCCGCTTCGATCCCGAGGCAGTCGACCTGGCGGTGGATGACCTGCCAGTGGTGGAGGGCGGCGTCGGCCTCGGGCCCAGCACCGAGGCGGCCGTGAACCACCGGCTGCGGCAGCCGGAGTTCGCGCTGGTGGCGAACCTGCACGCGGGTCGCGCGTCCGCGCGCATGTGGACCACCGACCTCTCCGAGGGCTACGTGCGGATCAACGCGGGGTATCGGAGCTGAATACCAAACAGCGTTCGAGTGTTCGGCGGTTCGGGTGTTCGGGCGTTCAAGAACCACCGAACTACCGAACCCTCGAACGCCCGAACGCTCTTGGATAGACCTTGCTGGTCCCGGGTCGGTGTGATATAAGCGGCGCAGGTCCGCCATGTGCGCGGACCGAATTCACACGCGCGCGGATTTCCTCGGGGGTGTCCCGCCGCACAGCGGGATTCCGGGGAAAGATGAGGCGCGCGGCGGATCAACCTGTACAGGAGGGATATCGCTCATGTCCGTGACGATCAAGGAACTCTTGGAGGCCGGGGTCCATTTCGGGCACCAGACCAAGCGCTGGAACCCGAAGATGAAGAAGTACCTCTTTGGGGAGCGGAACGGGATCTACATCATTGATCTCCAGAAGACCCTGAAGAAGTTCCAGGAAGCGCAGGCCTTCCTGGGGGACGTGGCGGCCCACGGCAAGTCGGTGCTGTTCGTGGGCACAAAGAAGCAGGCGGTGGATACGATCCAGGAAGAGGCGACTCGCGCCGGCATGTACTTCGTCAACCGCCGCTGGCTGGGCGGGACCCTGACGAACTTCCAGACCATCACCAAGAGCATCTCGCGTCTGAAGCAGCTCGAGGACATGCAGGCCACGGGGAAGTTCGAGGCCTTCTCCAAAAAGGAGGTCCTCAAGATGGAACGGGAGATGGAGAAGCTGAATAATGCCCTGATGGGAATCAAGAGCATGGAGCATCTCCCGGGCGCGGTCTTCGTCATTGACCCCAAGAAAGAGCGGATTGCGGTCCAGGAGGCGCGGCGGTTGGCCATCCCGGTGGTGGCGATGGTGGACACGAACTGCGATCCGGACGAGATCGACTACCCGATCCCGGGCAATGACGATGCCATCCGCGCCATTCGGCTGATCACCTCCCGGCTGGCCGATGGTATCCTGGAGGGGCGGGGAGCGGCCGCCAAGACGGGCGTGGCGGACATGGAAGAGGTCATGGCTGCCGGCGAGGCGCCCGGCACCGGGGCTGCCGCGGGCGGTGCGCCGGCGAGTGGATCCGCGACCTCCAGCGCGCCTGCGGCCGGTTCTGGCGCCACCTCCGGGGGGCCCGTGGCGGACGCGGCCTCCACGATCGGTTCCCCGGCCCAGTGATCTCGGGTCTCCCTGGTCTCAACTGCTGGCATGCACGAAGGAGCCTTCATGGCGATATCGGCAACGATGGTGCGTGATCTCCGGGAGAAGACGGGCGCGGGGATCATGGAGTGCAAGACCGCCTTGGCGGAGGCCAGCGGCGATCTCGAGAAGGCGATCGAGGTCCTGCGGAAGCGGGGCCTGAAGACCGCCGAGAAGAAGGCGGGCCGGACCGCCGGCGACGGGGTGGTGGCGGCGTGGATCTCCCCGGGTCGGGATGCGGGGGCGCTGGTCGAGGTGAATTGCGAGACCGATTTCGTGGCCCGCACGGACAACTTTACCGGGCTGACCCGCGCGCTCGTGTCGCTGGTGGGACAGGATTCCGCTGCCGCATCAGACCTCAACGTGCTGCTCACGCGATCCCTCAACGGCAAGCCAGTGGCGGAATTGGTCAAAGACGCCATAGCGTCTCTGGGGGAGAACATCGTCGTCCGGCGGGCGGCGCGGTTGGCGATCCCCCCAGGAGCCAAGGGCGTGGTGACCAGCTATCTTCACGCCGGCGGGAAGATCGGCGTGCTGGTGGAGGTCCGGTGTGCGTCGGACAAGGTCGCCCGGGGGGAGGACCTCGGACGGCTGGCGAAAGAGCTGGCCCTCCAGATCTGCTCGGCCGAGCCGGCCTACGTGACGCGCGACCAAGTCCCGGCGGAGATCCTGGAGAAGGAACGGGAAATCCTACGGGCCCAGCCCGATGTGCAGGGCAAGCCCGCCGCCATTCAGGACAAGATCATCCAGGGGCGGCTGGAGAAGTTCTTCATGGAGCGCTGCCTGGTGGACCAGCTCTTCATCCGGGACCCCGAGGGGAAGCAGAAGATCCGGGACGTGCTGAAGGCCACCGAGAAGTCCCTGGGCGAGCCCATCACGGTGGCCGGGTTCGCTCGGTTCCGCCTGGGCGAGGGGATCGAGCGGCGACCGGGAGACTAACACGGCAACCGGGCACTCAGGCACTCAGGCAACCTGAGGTTCCTGATTGCCGGACTGCCGGAGTGCCCGACTGCCAGAGAGACACATGCCGGAACTCAAGTACCGACGGATCCTCCTGAAGATCAGCGGCGAGGCGCTGGCCGGCCAGCAGGAGTACGGCATCAGCGCCGACGTGGTCCGCTTCATCGCCGAAGAGGTCCGGGAGGTCCACCGGTTCGGCGTCCAGATCGGCATGGTGATCGGCGGCGGGAACATCTTCCGCGGGGTGGAGGCGAGCGCCCAGGGGATGGATCGCTCGTCGGCAGACTACATGGGCATGCTGGCCACGGTGATCAACGGGCTGGCCCTGCAGGACGCCCTGGAGAAGGCGGGGGTGGACACCCGGGTCCAGACCGCCATCGAGATGCGCGAGATCGCCGAGCCCTTCATCCGCCGCCGGGCGCTGCGCCACCTGGAGAAAGGGCGGGTGGTGATCTTCGTGGGTGGCACCGGCAACCCCTACTTCACGACGGACACGGCGGCCGCGCTGCGGGCCATGGAGATCACCGCCGACATCGTCCTCAAGGCCACGAAGGTGGACGGGGTCTACAGCGCCGATCCCAAGACCGACCCGACGGCCCAGAAGTTCGACGAGCTGAGCTACATCGAGGTCCTGAGCCGGCGCCTGAAGGTGATGGATTCCACGGCCATCTCGCTGTGCATGGACAACGGGTTTCCCATCGTGGTCTTCAATCTGCAGGAAAAGGGGCGCCTGCTCCAGCTGGTGTTCGGAGAGCGGGTGGGCACCCTGGTCCGGGGAGGCTGACGTCCCATGCAGGAGATCATCCGCAAGGCCGAGCAAGACATGAAGCGGGCCACCGAGGCGACGGCCAAGGATTTCAACAGCGTCCGGACGGGTCGGGCCTCTCTGGCCTTGCTGGACGGGATCCAGGCGGATTACCACGGGACGCTTACTCCTTTGAACCGGGTGGCCAGCCTGGCGATCCCGGAGCGGCGCCTGATCACCATCCAGCCCTGGGAACCCTCGCTGGTCCCCGCCATCGAGAAGGCCATCTTGAAATCCGACCTGGGGATCACCCCGACCAACGACGGCAAGATCATCCGCCTGGCCATCCCCACACTTACCGAGGAGCGCCGGAAAGAGCTGGTGAAGGTCGTGCGGAAGATGGCGGAGGAGGGCCGGGTCATCATCCGCAACCTCCGCCGGGACGCCAACGAGGCCCTGAAGAAGCTGGAGAAGAACAAGCAGGTGTCCGAGGACGCCGTGCGCAAGGGCATGGACCAGATCCAGGAATTGACGAACCGCATGATCAAGAGCCTGGACGAGGTCCTGGAGAAGAAGGAAAAGGAGATCATGGAGTTTTGAGTCCGGCCGGCCCGCCCGGTGCGGGATGGCGGACCCCGAGGTCATGCACCGTCAACGGATCCTCAGCGCGCTGCTGCTCATCCCCCCGTTCCTCCTCCTCGTCCACTTCGGATCGCCCCTCCACTTCGCGCTGCTGGTCAGTGTGGTCATCGGCCTGGCGGCCTGGGAGTTCTCCCGGCTGTGTCCGGCGGGGACGGATCCGGGGCTCGCGCTGATGACCGTGGCAGGGGCCCTGGGGTGGCACGCGGCCCTCGTGCTGACCGGGGGCGCGGCGGGCGTTGCGGCCGCGGTGGCGGGAGCGGCGCTCTTGCGGGTGACGCTGCTGCGGGGCGAGTTTCGAGTCAGTCTTGTGCAGGGGGCCTGGATCGTCCTGGGCACGGTGTACGTGGGGGGTCTCCTGAGCTTCGCCAGCCTGCTGCGGGCCCTACCCGAGGGACGACAGGTCATCTACTACCTGGCCTTCACAACCTGGGCGGGGGACATCGGGGCGTTCTACGTGGGAAGCCGATACGGCCGCCGGCCGCTGGCGCCCCGAATCAGTCCCAAGAAGACCGTCGAGGGCGCCCTGGGCGGGATGATCGCCACGATGCTGGTGGCGATCGGCGGGAGCGTCTGGATCTGGCCGCGATTGTGGTGGGCTCTCGCGGCCGTGGTCGGCCTCCTCCTCGCCGGCGTCGGCATCCTGGGAGACCTGTGCGAGTCGGCGGTGAAGCGGGCCACCGACGCCAAGGATAGCGGGGCCCTCATCCCCGGGCACGGCGGCGTCCTGGATCGGGTGGACAGCCTGATGTTCGCGGGTCCCGTGCTGTACGCGCTGGTATGGATCGGGTGGGTGTGATCGCGGAGCGGCTGCCGTCCGCGCTGGTTCTCCCGCGCGCGACGCGCGCCGGGCTGGTGGTGGGCAGCGGCCTGCTCTGTGCGGCGGCCTTCCCGCCCTGGGACCTCGGGCCGCTGGCCTTCCTCGGACTGGTACCCCTTTTCCTGGCGCTGGAGGGAACCAGCCCCGGGCAGGCAGCGTGGCTGGGGTACGCGGGCGGTCTGAGCTTCTACCTCGCGGCGATCTGGTGGGTCATCAATACGATGACCACCTATGGCCGGATGCCGCTCGTGATGAGCCTGGTGGCCCTCCTGCTCCTCTGCGGGGTCCTGGCCGGGTACACGGCGGCCTTCGCGTGGCTCTTGGTGGCGGGCCAGCGCCGGCTTCATCTCCCGCGGGCGATCGTCCCGCTCGTGGCCGCGGGGCTCTGGACGGCCCTGGAGTTTCTGCGGACCTATCTGTTCTCGGGATTTCCATGGGCGCTCCTCGGATACAGCCAATACCAGCAGCCGACGATCCGCCTGCTGGCGTCGGCCGTCGGCGTCTACGGGATCTCCGGTCTGCTGGTCCTGGTGAATGCCGCGCTGGCTGGCCTCCTGGCCTGGACCCTGCGCCCGCGAGGCGAGGCGGGGCGCTTCTGCGAGGTCCTCGTGCCCCTGGGCCTCGCCGCTGTTGCGGTCCTGTCCACGGTCGGGTACGCCCGGCTCCTGTGGCGGGATCCCACGGGGGGGATCCCGATCCGCGTGGCGTTGCTCCAGGGGAACATCGACCAGTCCCTGAAATGGGACCGGGGCTATCAGACGGCGGCCCTCGACATCTACGAACGATTGGCGCGGGGTGCGGTGGCCGAGAAGCCGGCGTTGATCGTCTGGCCGGAGACGGCGGTCCCGTTCTTCCTGCGGCGGGAGAGCGAGCTCACCCTCCGCGTGCACCGCCTGGCGGCGGAGACCGGCATCCCCATGCTGGTAGGCAGTCCGGACCTGGGAGACGACGGATTCCTGTACAATGCCGCGTTCCTGCTGGGAGGCGACGGGCAAATCCGGGGGCGCTACGACAAGCGTCACCTGGTGCCCTTCGGCGAATACGTGCCGCTGAGGTGGCTCTTCTTCTTCCTGGACAAGCTCGTCGTGGGGATCGGGGATTTCGGGCGAGGACGCGCGGCCACGGTCTTCTCCCTGGACGGGGCGCGCTTCAGCGTGATGATCTGCTACGAGGTCATCTTCCCGGGCGAGGTGCGGCAGTTCGTGCGCGAGGGGGCGCAGTTCCTGGTGAACATCACCAACGACGCGTGGTTCGGGCGAAGCGGGGCCCCCTCCCAACATCTGGCCATGGCGGCCATGCGGGCGGTGGAGAACGGGACCTACCTCGTCCGCGCGGCCAACACCGGCGTCACCGCGGTGGTCGCCCCGACGGGGGAAATCCTGGCGGAGACCAGGATCTTCACCGAGGCGGCGCTGGTGGGGAGCGTCCGGCCCCGGCAGACGGAGACCCCGTACACGCGGTACGGGGACCTCCTGGCCTGGACGTGCCTGGTATTCCTGGGCGCCTACGTGCTTGCGCTTCTGCGATCGCGCCGGAAGTGACGAAGTCACACAGGGACCAAGGGACAAAGAGCGTTCGGCTGTTCGAGTTCCGAGGGAACGACCGAACCACCGAACTCCCGAACCACCGAACGCGCTGCACTCAGCCAGCCTATCACTTTGTCCCTCAATGGATTTGGAGGGAGGAAGACATGATTCCCGACCTGCAACGCACCCTTGACGAGCTGCAGCGAAAGCTGGACCAACTCCGGGTGTATCTTTGACCTCCCCGGGAAGACGACCCGGCTGGCAGCCCTGGAGACGGCCGCGGCCGCGCCGGAGTTCTGGGGAGATCCGGAGAAGGCCCAGAAGGGCCTGAAGGAGCAGAGCGATCTCCGCCAGACGCTCACGCAGCACGCGAGCCTGGTGCAAGAGCTGGAGGATCACCGGGTCCTCCTGGAACTCGCCGCCGACCAGGAGGACGTCGAGACCCTGCAGGAGGTGTCCAGCGGCCTCCAGGAGCTCACACGACAGGTCCGCGGCCTCGAACTGCAGACGGCCCTCTCCGGCGAGTACGACTCGGGCAATGCCATCCTGACCATCAACGCCGGGGCCGGGGGCACGGAGTCCCAGGACTGGGCGCAGATGCTCCTGCGCATGTACCTCCGCTGGTGCGAGACCAAGGGCTTCCGCACCGAGGTGATCGACCTGCTGGAGGCGGAGGAGGCGGGGATCAAGAACGCCACCGTGACGGTCACGGGATCCTACGCCTACGGGTACCTCCACGCCGAGATCGGCGTCCACCGGCTGGTGCGCATCTCGCCCTTCGACGCCAGCAAGCGCCGGCACACCTCCTTCGCCTCGCTCTTCGTGTATCCCGAGATCTCCGACGACCTCGAGGTCAAGATCGAGGAGAAGGAGCTGCGCATCGACACGTTCCGGGCCGGGGGGCACGGGGGGCAGCACGTCAACGTTACCGACTCGGCGGTCCGCATCACCCACCTCCCCACCGGGATCGTGGCCTCCTGCCAGAACGAGCGCTCGCAGCACAAGAACAAGGCCATGGCCATGAAGGTCCTGCGGGCCCGGCTGTACGACCACTACAAGCGGCAGCAGGATGAGGAGATGGCCAAGCTGGAGGGGGAGAAGGCGCCCATCGCCTGGGGCAGCCAGATCCGCTCGTACGTCCTGGCGCCCTACCAGTTGGTCAAGGACCATCGCACGGGCGAGGAGACGGGCAACGTCACCGCGG